>Ga0210090_1000015_pt1 | contig 18672 bp, 13 predicted proteins | sample Sandmound_ThreeS_7_FD_185572 | JGI IMG/M metagenome (GOLD analysis project Ga0210090, IMG submission 185572) | Wetland microbial communities from San Francisco Bay, California, USA, that impact long-term carbon sequestration -... | ecosystem: Environmental > Aquatic > Marine > Wetlands ...
CCGGGTGGGCACGGCCAAGGCGGCGGTGCTCATGGAAGCGGCGAAGTGGGACCAGCCTTTGCTGAAAGAGCTCTCTCAGGCCATGATGGACGCTTCGATCTGCGGCCTGGGGCAGGCGGCGCCCAATCCCGCGCTGACGGTGATGAAATATTTCCCGCAAGAGGTGGGCTGAGATGGAACGGGTCACGACCCAGCAGCTGGCGATGATGCCGATCGAGTTCAAGCTCAACGGCCAGACCGTGGTCGGGCGGCCGGACGAGAAGATCATCGAGACGGCGAAGAAGCACGGCGTCACCATCCCGCACCTCTGCCACGGCGGCAACCAGCGCTCGGACGGCAACTGCCGCGCCTGCGTGGTCGAGATCAAGGGCGAGCGGGCGCTCGCGCCTTCGTGCTGCCGCTTCCCGGCCGCGGGCATGGAGGTCACGACCAACTCCGAGCGCGTCCTCACCTCGCAGAAGATGGTGCTCGAGCTCCTGCTCTCGGACATGCCGAAAGAGCAATACACGCTCGTCAACAAGCTGAACAACTGGGCCAGGAAACTCGGCGTGACGAAATCTCGCTTTCCTGCCAGGGAAAAAGTAAAGGCAGACCTTTCGCATCCCGCGATCGCGGTCAACCTCGACGCCTGCATCCAGTGCACGCGCTGCGTGCGCGCCTGCCGCGAAGTGCAGGTGAACGACGTCATCGGCTACGCCGGGCGCGGCGACCAGTCGAAGATCGTGTTCGACTTCGACGACGCGATGGGCGAGTCGACCTGCGTCGCCTGCGGCGAGTGCGTGCAGGCCTGCCCGACCGGCGCGCTGATGCCGGCGCGCAACGTCGGCATGCAGAAGGTGGAGAAGCGGGTGGACTCCGTCTGCCCGTTCTGCGGCGTGGGCTGCCTGCTCACCTACCACGTCAAGGAAAACAAGATCCTGTTCGTCACCGGGAAAGACGGCCCGTCGAACCACAACCGCCTGTGCGTGAAAGGGCGCTACGGCTTCGACTACGCGCACCATCCGCACCGTCTTACGAAGCCTTTGATCAGGAAAGAAGGCTTTCCAAAGACTGCCGATTTCAAGGTCGATCCCGCCAACTGGCGCGAGGTTTTTGAAGAGGTTTCTTGGGAACAAGCTCTTCAGAGAGCGGCGGAAGGCTTGAAAACCATTCGCGACCAGGATCGTTATGCCCTGGCGGGCTTCGGCTCGGCGAAGGGCTCGAACGAGGAGGCGTACCTCTTCCAGAAGCTGGTGCGCACCGGCTTCGGCACCAACAACGTCGACCATTGCACGCGCCTGTGCCACGCCTCGTCGGTGGCGGCGCTGCTCGAGGGGATCGGCTCGGGCGCGGTGTCGAACCAGGTGAACGACGTGGAGAACGCCGAGGTGATCTTCCTCATCGGCGCCAACCCGACCTCCAACCACCCGGTGGCCGCGACCTGGATGAAGAACGCCACCAAGGCGGGCAAGAAGCTGATCTACGCCGACCCGCGGCGCAGCGAGCTCTCGCGCCACGCTTGGCGCATGCTGCAGTTCAAGCCCGACACCGATGTCGCGCTGCTGAACGCGATGATCCATACGATCATCGACGAGAACCTTGTCAATGAATCCTTCGTAAAAGACCGGACCAGCGGTTACGAAGCGTTGAAGGAGAACGCGAAGAAGTTCTCGCCCGAGGCGATGGCGCCGATCTGCGGCATTCCCGCCGGGACGATCCGCGAAGTGGCGCGCGCCTACGCCACCTCGAAGGGCTCGATGATCCTCTGGGGCATGGGCATCTCGCAGCACATCCACGGCACCGACAACGCGCGCTGCCTGATCGCGCTCACGCTGATGACCGGACAGGTCGGCCGCCCCGGCACCGGCCTGCATCCGCTGCGCGGCCAGAACAACGTCCAGGGCGCCTCCGACTCGGGCCTGATCCCGATGATGTATCCCGACTACCAGCGCGTCTCGACGCCCGAGGCGCAGAAGCGCTTCGAGGGGCTATGGGGCGCCACGCTCGATCCCAAGCCCGGCCTGACGGTGGTCGAGATCATGAACGCCGCCTACGACGGCAAGATCCGCGGCATGTACATCATGGGCGAGAACCCGGCGATGTCCGACCCGGACCTCGAGCACGCGCGCGCGGCGATGGCGAAATTGGAGCACCTCGTCGTGCAGGATATTTTCTTGACGGAAACGGCCTATCTGGCCGACGTGGTGCTGCCCGCCACCGCCTGGCCGGAGAAGGACGGCACGGTCACCAACACCGACCGGATGGTGCAGCTCGGCCGCAGGGCGCTGAAGGCGCCGGGCGAGGCGAAAGAGGATCTTTGGATCATCGTGCAACTCGCCCGCCGACTTGGATTGAATTGGGAATACCAAACCCCGAAAGCGGTCTGGGACGAGATGCGCCAGTGCATGGACTCCATCAAGGGCATCACCTGGGAGCGCCTCGAGCGCGATTCGTCGGTCACCTATCCGTGCGAGAACGAGGGCGATCCCGGCCAGCCGGTGGTCTTCCAGACGCATTTCCCGACCGCCACCGGGCGCGGCAAGTTCGTTCCCGCCGACCTCATCCCGGCGGCCGAGCAGCCGGACAAGCAATATCCGTTCGTGCTCATTACCGGGCGGCAGCTCGAGCACTGGCACACCGGGGCGATGACGCGCCGCTCGGGCGTCCTGGACATGATCGAGCCGCAGCCCGTGGCCTCGCTGCATCCGTTGGATCTCGATGGTCTGCGCGTAAAGCCAGGATCAATTGTTACGGTGGAGTCGCGCCGCGGCCGGATCTCCCTCTATGCCAGGGCGGATGCCGGCACGCCGCGCGGGGCGGTGTTCATCCCGTTCGCGTTCTATGAGGCGGCGGCGAACATCCTCACCAACCCGGTGCTCGACCCGTTCGGCAAGATCCCGGAGTTCAAGTACTGCGCCGTCAGGGTGACGAAAGGCGGCGAGCGCCCGGGAGACCCGGGCTACGGCAAAGGGCGTACACTCGAAGCAATCCACGGCTAAGCGCCCAGGGGGGTGTCGCATGCCGCTGATCGCAATCACGCGCGAGATGGGATCGCTGGGCAAGGACGTCGCCCGCGGCCTCGGCGAAGCGCTGGGCATCCCGGTCGTCTACCACGAGGTCATCGACCACCTCGCCGACCGGATGCGGGTGCGCAAGAGTCACGTCATCCGCCTGATCGACGGCACCGCCGGGCTGCTCGAGCGCCTGACCGCCGACAAGACCAGCCTTTCGCTTTTCACCGCCGACGAGATCTTCGACATTGCCATGCAGGGCCGCGGCGCGGTGATCCGCGGCTGGGGCGCGACGCACCTCCTGCGCGACGTCCCGCACGCCGTGTGCGTGCGCGTGTGTGCGCCCTTCGAGGTGCGCAAGCGGCGCATGATGGAGCGCCTCGCCAGCGAGGACGAGGAAGTGATCGCCGAGGAGATCCGCAACAACGACGAGGCGCACGCGGCGATCGTGCGCCGGCACTTCGACCTGCGCTGGACCGACCCCGAGAACTACGACGTGGTGCTCAACACCAAGCGGGTGCGGGTCGACGAGTGCGTCGAGGAGGTGCTGTCGCTGGTGCGCGCGCCGCAGTTCGCCGAGACCGAGGGCACGCGGCGCACGCTCGACGACCTCGCGCTCGCCGCGCGGGTGCGCGCCGCGCTAAGGCGCGCGCCCGAGACGCGCGAGGCGAGGGTCACGGTCAATGCCGATGGCGGCAGGGTGGCGCTGTCGGGCGCCGGCAGCACCGACGAGATGCTGGCGTTCGTCGAGGTGGCTTCCACCGTCCCCGGCGTCAGGGACGTGGCCTACCGCACGCTTCAGTAAATCAGGGACAGACCACGTTTTCGTTCAGCTAGCGTCCGCGAAAACGTGGTCTGTCCCTGAATTCGCTTCTAGTAGCTGAACTTCAGGTCGCGGCCGATCACCGTCAGCTCGACGAACGAGCTGCCGTTGTGGTTGTTCGGCGCGAAGCCGACGACGTAGCCGCCGGTATCGTAGGCCTTCATGTTGTCGAGCTCGCGCATGAAGCCTTCGCGCGTCAGCTTCGGCCCGGCGCGGCGCAGCGCCTCGACCATCACCTTGGCGCCGATGAACGACTCGAGCGAGGTGAACGACCATTCCTTCTTGCCGAGCTGCTTCTCGATCGCCGCCTGGTACTCGTGCACGATCGGCAGCGAGCGCTTGGTCGGCGGCGGCACCACGGTGGCGACGATGACGCCCGCACCGTCCTTGCCGCCGAGCTCCTTGGCGAGCGGGCTGGCGCCGGGAAAGGAATTGCTGACCATCGAGGCGCCCATGCCTGAGCGGCGCGCCAGCTTGATGAAGTCCGAGCTCGCCTTGTAGAGCGTGGTCAGGATGACCACGTCGGGCTGGCCTTTGGCGACCTCCTTCACGCCGGCGGCGATGTCGGGCTTGGCGCGGTCCTTCAGGGCGGCGAGCGAGACCGCCTGCAGGCCGCGCGCCTTCAGCGCCCGGTCGACGGCGGTGAAGTTTTCGCGGCCGATGACGTCGTCGTAGTAGACGATGGAGAAGCGCTTCACGCCCAGCGGCGCGAAGTGGTCGACGATCTTCTCCAGCTCCTCGGCGTAGCTGCCGCGCATGTTGTAGACGTGCTTGTTGAAGACGCGCATCGGGTCGGCGCCGGTGAACGGCCCGAGGAACGGCACGCGGTGCTTCTCGACGTAGGGCAGCGCCGGGCGCGACAGCGTCGCGCTGGCGTAGCCGAACAGCGCGAACACCGCCTGCTCCTCGAGCAGCTTTTTGGTATTGGCGTCGGCGCGCGCGACGACGTTGCCGTCGTCCAGGCTGACCAGCTCGACGCGCCGGCCGTGCACGCCGCCGGCGTCGTTCACCTTCTGCAGGTAGGCGAGCGCGCCGTTGCGGATGTCGTTGCCGAGCTCGGCGTTGGCGCCGGTCAGCGGCGCCGACTGGCCGATCAGGATGGTGCGGGCGGTGACGCCCGGAGCCTGCGCCTGCGCGCTCAGGGCGAAGGCGGCAAGGGCAAGGCAGGCGACGCGAAGCATGCGGTTCTCCCCAGGGCGGCGATTGTAGCGCTTGACCTCAGTCAAGGCCCGCGTGGGTGCGGGTCTCGGACAATCCTGCCTTACCCAAAATTACAACGGACCGCCCTCATGCCCTCGGACATCGAAATCGCACAGGCCGCAAAGATGCAGCGCATCGCCGCCGTGGCGCGCGAAAAGCTCGGCATCGGCGAGGAGCACCTCGAGCCCTACGGCCACTACAAGGCCAAGGTGTCGCTCAAGTACCTCGACACGCTCAAGGGCAGGAAGAACGGCAAGCTGATCCTCGTCACCGCCATGACGCCGACGCCGGCGGGCGAGGGCAAGACGACGACGACCGTCGGCCTTGGCGACGCGCTCAACCACATCGGCAAGAAGGCGGTCATCTGCCTGCGCGAGCCCTCGCTCGGGCCGGTGTTCGGCGTCAAGGGCGGGGCGGCCGGCGGCGGCTACGCCCAGGTGGTGCCGATGGAGGACATCAACCTGCACTTCACCGGCGACTTCTCGGCCATCGCCCTCGCCAACAACCTGCTCGCGGCGATGCTCGACAACCACATCACGCAGGGCAACGAGCTCGGCATCGACGTGCGCCGCATCCAGTGGCGGCGGGTGGTCGACATGAACGACCGCGCCCTGCGCGACATCGTCGTCGCGCTCGGCGGCACCGCCAACGGCTATCCCCGGCAGGACGGCTTCGACATCGTCGTCGCCTCGGAGGTGATGGCGATCTTCTGCCTCTCGACTTCGCTCGAGGACCTGAAGAAACGGCTCGGCAGCATCGTCGTCGGCTACACGCGCGACAACAAGCCGGTGCGCGCACGCGACCTCAAGGCCCACGGCGCGATGACCGTGCTGCTCAAGGACGCGCTCGCGCCGAATCTCGTGCAAACCCTGGAAAACAATCCTGCTTTCATCCATGGCGGCCCGTTCGCCAACATCGCCCACGGCTGCAACTCGGTGCTGGCGACGCAGAGCGCGCTCAAGCTCGCCGACTACGTCGTCACCGAGGCGGGCTTCGGCGCCGACCTCGGCGCGGAGAAGTTCCTCGACATCAAGTGCCGCAAGACCGGTCTGATGCCGAGCGCTGCCGTGATCGTCGCCACCATCCGCGCCCTCAAGTACCACGGCGGCGTCGACGTCAAGGAGGTGAACAAGGAAAACCTCGCCGCGCTGGAGAAGGGCCTGGTCAATCTCGAGCGGCATGTCGAGAACGTCGGCAAGGTCTACGGCATCCCCTGCGTGGTTTCGATCAACCGCTTCACCTTCGACACCCAGGCCGAGATCGACCTGGTCACGCAGCGCATGAAGAAGCTGGGCGCCCAGGTGGTCCTCGCCACCCACTGGGGCGACGGCGGCAAAGGCGCGGCCGAGCTGGCGAAGATCGTGGTCGGCCTGTGCGACCAGCCCTCCAAGCCGACCTTCGTCTACGAGGACGCCGATACTCTCTGGGACAAGATCAACAAGATCGCGAAGAAGGTGTACCGCGCCGCCGAGGTCACCGCCGACGCCAAGGTGCGCGCGCAGATCAAGAAGCTGCAGGACGACGGCTACGGCCACTACCCGGTGTGCGTGGCGAAGACCCAGGCGTCGATCACCGTCAATGCCGCGGTGCGCGGCGCGCCGACCGACCACGTGGTCAATATCCGCGAGGTGCGGCTCGCGGCGGGCGCCGAGTTCGTGGTCATGATCTGCGGCGACATCATGACCATGCCCGGGCTGCCGAAGGTGCCCTCGGCGGAAAAGATCGATCTCGTCGATGGGAAAGTGGTCGGCTTGTTCTAGAATCCGACGATGCTGGAGGAGCTCGCATCGCAGGCGTTCTGGATCGGCCTGCTCAAGATCATCGGCGTCAATATCATCCTGTCCGGCGACAACGCCGTGGTGATCGCGCTCGCCGCACGCTCGCTGCCGGCGAAGCAGCAGAAGCAGGCGATCTTCTGGGGCGCGGGCGCGGCCATCGTGCTGCGGATCATCCTGACGCTGTTCGCCGTCGCGCTGCTGACGCTGCCCTGGCTGAAGCTGATCGGCAGCCTGCTGCTGTTCTGGATCGGCATCAAGCTGCTCATCCCTGAGGAAGACGAAGCCGACATCAAGGCGAGCGATCAGCTGCTCGCCGCGATCAAGACCATCCTGGTCGCCGACCTGGTGATGAGCCTCGACAACGTCATCGCCGTGGCGGCCGCCGCGGGCGGAAGCGTCGTCCTCCTCATCCTCGGCCTCGCGATCTCGATTCCGCTGGTGATCTTCGGCGCGACCATGCTGATCAAGCTGATGGAGCGCTTCCCGGTGATCATCACCATCGGCGCCGGCCTGATCGGCTGGGTCGCGGGCGAGATGCTGGTCACCGATCCGGCACTGGCGGGCTGGATGTCGCCTCTTGGCATCCAGTTCAACGATGGCCACCCGACCCTGGCGGAGGTGAAGCTGGAGCTGGTGATGGGCGTGATCGGCGTGGTCATCGTGGTCGCGCTCGGCAAATGGCTGGCGGCCCGGCAGGAGGCGGCGCAAGCCGCTCAGGCCGAGCAGCCGAAGGCCTGAATTCTTGACCGCCATCAAGGTCAAAAAGCGAGTGGCATCATGACAATCGAAAGCCATCCTTAGGAGGAGGAGAACCATGAAAACGACATTCGCACGCAAGCTGGCCAGGACCGCCGTCGCCGCCGCTTTTGCGCTGGTGCCCCTGGCATCCCATGCCTGGGAGCCGACCCGGACGGTGGAGTTCATCATCCCCGCGGGCACGGGCGGGGGCGCCGACCAGATGGCCCGCTTCATCCAGGGCATGGTCGCGAAGCACAACCTGATGAAGCAGTCGATGGTGGTGGTCAACAAGGCCGGTGGCGCCGGCGCCGAAGGCTTCCTCGACGTCAAGGGCGCCAAGGGCGATCCGCACAAGATCATCATCACGTTGTCCAATTTGTTCACGACGCCGCTCGCCACCGGCGTGCCGTTCAACTGGCGCGACCTCACGCCGGTCAAGATGATGGCGCTCGACCAGTTCGTCCTCTGGGTGAACGCCGAGCAGCCGTACAAAACGGCCAAGGACTACGTCGAGGCGGCCAAGAAGGCCGGCCCGGGCAAGTTCAAGATGGCCGGCACCGGCTCCAAGCAGGAGGACCAGATCATCACCGCGGCGATCGAGCAGCAGACCGGGGCGAAGTTCACCTATATCCCGTTCAAGGGTGGCGGCGCGGTCGCGGTGCAGCTGGTGGGCAACCACGTCGAGTCGACGGTGAACAACCCGATCGAGGCCGTCGCCCACTGGAGAAGCGGCAAGCTGAAGCCGCTGTGCGTATTCGATCCGCACCGCATGCCTTACAAGGAGAAGGTGACCGACAAGATGTCCTGGGCCGACATCCCGACCTGCAAGGAAGGCGGTCTCGACGTGAGCTACCTCATGCTGCGCGGCATCTTCATGCCCGGCGGCGTGAGCCAGGATCAGGTGCAGTACTACATCGACCTGCTGAAGAAGGTCCAGGCGCTGCCGGAGTGGAAGGAGTTCATGGAGAAGGGCGCCTTCAACACCACGTCGCTCGAAGGCAAGCCCTACGCCGAATGGGTGGCGAAGGAAGAGGCGCGCCACGTGCAGCTCATGAAGGCGGCCGGCTTCATGGCGGGCGGCAAGTAGTCCTGTCGCAGTAATCCTGCGGCGCGTCGGTTTCCGGCGCGCCGCGGCTTCTTGGGGGGAGAGATGTCCGAGTCATCCGGCGAGCGGCCGGCACTGCGCTACAGGGCGGCCGAGCTCGGCGTGGCGGCCGGGTTCTTCGCGCTCGGCGCCGTGGTCATCTTCGACAGCGTGCGCCTCGGCGCGCGCTGGGCGGAAGACGGCCCGCAGCCGGGCTACTTCCCCTTCTACCTCGGCGCCATCATCTGCGCCGCCTCGGCGATCACGTTCGTCCTGGCGCTCATTTCCGGCGAAGCCGGCCGGCGCACCTTCGTCGAGGTGGGGCAGCTGAAGCTGGTGCTGAGCGTGCTCGTGCCCTCGGTGGTGTTCGTGGCGGTGGTCGGCTGGCTGGGCATCTACCTGGCCGGCTTCCTGTTCGTCGCCTTCTTCATGCGCTGGCTCGGCAAGTACGCGTGGTGGAAGGTCGTCGCCGTGGCCCTCGGCAACAGCGTCGCCTTCTACCTCGTCTTCGAGGTCTGGTTCCTGGTGCCGCTGCCGAAGGGCTTCCTCGAGCGGCTGCTCGGCCTGGACTGAGCGATGATCGACGACTTCCAGTCCCTGATGCACGGCTTCGCGGTCGCGCTGACGCTGAAGAACATGATGTTCATGCTCATCGGCATCGTCCTGGGCGTGATCATCGGCGTCCTGCCCGGCCTGGGCGGCGCCAACGGCGTGGCGATCCTCCTGCCGCTCACCTTCTCGATGGCGCAGGTACCCGGCGGCACCACCACGGCGATCATCCTGCTCTCGTGCATCTACTGGGGCGCCCTGTTCGGCGGCGCCATCACCTCGGTGCTGTTCAACATTCCGGGCGAGCCCTGGTCGGTGGCGACGACGTTCGACGGCTACCCGCTCGCGCAGCAAGGGCGCGCGGGCGCCGCCCTCACCGCCGCGTTCACCTCCTCCTTCGTCGGCGCGCTGGTGGCGGTGCTGGTGATCACCTTCCTCGCGCCGGTCGTCGCCAACTTCGCGCTCGAGTTCGGGCCGCCGGAATTCTTCGCCGTCTACCTGCTCACGTTCTGCGCCTTCGTCGGCATGAGCAAGGAGCCGCCGTTCAAGACCATCGCCTCGATGATGCTCGGCTTCGCGCTCGCCGCGGTCGGCACCGACCCGGTCACCGGCACGCTGCGCCTGACCTTCGGCTCGATCCGGCTGCTCAACGGCTTCGACTTCCTGGTGGCGGTGATCGGCCTGTTCGGCATCGGCGAGATCCTGCTCACGCTCGAGGAGGGCCTGGCGTTCAAGGGGGCGTCGGCGCGCATCAACCTCGGCGTGGTGCTGGAGACGTGGAAGGAGCTGCCGCGCTACTGGGCGACGTCGCTGCGCTCCTCGATCGTGGGCTGCTTCATGGGCATCGTCCCCGGCGGCGCCACGCCGGCCTCGTTCATGAGCTACGGCGTGGCGCGGCGCTTCTCGCCCGATGGCGACAAGTTCGGCTCGGGCAAGGTGGAGGGCGTGGTCGCGCCCGAGACCGCCGCGCACGCGGCGGGCACCTCGGCGCTGCTGCCGATGATCACCCTCGGCGTGCCCGGCTCGCCCACCGCGGCGGTGCTGCTCGGCGGCCTGCTCATCTGGGGCCTGCAGCCCGGGCCGCTGCTGTTCGTCGAGCAGAAGGACTTCGTCTGGGGCCTGATCGCCTCGATGTACCTCGGCAACATCGCCGGGCTGATCGTGGTGCTCACCTGCGTGCCGCTGTTCGCCGCGATCCTGCGCGTGCCGTTCTCGGTGATCGCGCCGATCATCATCGTCATCTGCGCCATCGGCGCCTACACCGTGCACAACTCGGTGTTCGACGTCTGGATGATGGTGGTGTTCGGCGTCGCGGGATACCTGTTCAAGAAGCTGCAGTACCCGCTCGCGCCGCTGGTGCTGGCGATCGTGCTGGGAGACAACGCCGAGTCGTCGTTCCGCCAGGCGATGCTGGTCTCGCAGGGCGACATGCTGATCTTCTTCGCCAACAAGCTGGTCGGCACGATGACCGTGCTCGCGCTGCTGCTGCTCTCCTGGCCGCTGATTTCCTGGCTGATCGCCAAAGCCCGCGGGCGATAGTCGGTATCGCGCTCGCGCTGATCAGCGCAGCCGCTGCTTCAGCCGCGATAGCGTCTCCGGCGTAAGGTTGAGGTAGGCGGCGAGCTCTTTCTTCGGGATGCGGCCGACCAGCTCCGGGTGCTTGCGCTCGAAGCGCAGCACGCGGCCCGGCGCATCGAGCAGGTGCAGGGTGATGGTGTGCGCCATCACCTCCGACATCAGCTTCATCACCTCGTACTCGAAGCGCTCCTTGATCCCGGCGTGCCTTTCCAGGAACTCCGCCCACAGCGGCATCGGCAGCTCCGCGGTGCGCACCTTGGTGACGGCGACGATGGAGTAGGGCACCGGGGTGCGCAGCCGCCACGCCGCGTACGAGGTGTCCATCTCGGTCTCGGCGGCGAAGCGCAGGATCATCTCCCGGCCCTCGGGATTGGAGACCACGCGCTTCAGCATGCCGTCGAGGATGAAGAACTGCTGCATCTGCTCGTCGCCCTGGCGCACCAGCGGGTCGCCCTTGCCGTAGCTGGCGACGGTCAGCAGGGGCTCGAGCTCGGCCCACTGGGGCACGGTCATCCGGCGCAGCATCTCGTTGCCCTTGAGCTGCAGGCGGATGCTGTTGCGCTGGGGGTGGGAGGTGAGCGAAGTCATGAAAAGCCGTGGGATTTTAGACCCTTGACCTCAGTCAAGGCCGCCCGGGAGGGGGCTTCTTACCATAACGCTCCCTGCACGGAGGCCATTCATGGGCACCCTCGAACCTCAAGTCGCCGCGGACGCACAGACTCAAACGATGGACGGCTTCCAGCTCGTCATCGATGCTCTCAAGCTCAATGGCCTCGACACGATCTACGGCCTGCCGGGCATCCCGATCACCGACCTGACCCGGCGCGCTCAGGCCGCCGGCCTGCGGGTGCTTTCCTTCCGCCACGAGCAGAGCGCCGGTTACGCCGCGTCGATCGCGGGCTTCCTGACGCAGAAGCCCGGCATCTGCCTGACCGTGTCCGCACCAGGCTTCCTGAACGGCCTCAACGCGCTCGCGCACGCGACGGTCAACTGCTTCCCGATGATTCTCATCAGCGGCTCGAGCGAGCGCGAGATCGTCGACCTGCAGCAGGGCGACTACGAGGAGATGGACCAGCTGGCGATCGCCAAGCCGCTCGCCAAGGCCGCCTACCGCGTGCTGCATGCCGAGGACATCGGCGTCGGCATCGCGCGCGCCATCCGCGCTGCCGTGTCCGGCCGCCCGGGCGGCGTCTACCTCGACCTGCCGGCGAAGCTCTTCGCCCAGACGATGGATTCTGCTGTTGCCAAGAATTCATTAATAAAAGTGGTCGACCCTGCGCCGAAGCAGATTCCCGCGCCGGAGGCAGTCAAGCGTGCGCTCGACCTGCTTCGTTCCGCGAAGAAACCCCTGATCATCCTCGGCAAGGGCGCCGCGTACGCGCAAGCGGATGCGCAAATCAAGGATCTGGTTGAAAAGACGGGCATTCCCTACCTTCCCATGGCCATGGCGAAGGGCCTGCTGCCCGATACCCACGAGCAATGCGCCTCTGCGGCCCGCTCGTTCGTCCTCCCCGGCGCCGACGTGGTGATGCTGATCGGCGCGCGGCTCAACTGGCTGCTCTCGCACGGCAAGGGCAAGACCTGGGGCGGCAAGGGCCACAAGGACTGGGGCGGGCAGAAATTCATCCAGGTCGACATCTCGCCGCAGGAGGCGGACAGCAACGTGCGCATCGACGCGCCGCTGGTGGGGGATATCGGGTCGTGCGTTAGCGCACTGCTTTCCAATCTGGGAAACCTCCCCAAACCTCCTGCCGAATGGCTGAACGCGATCCAGGAGAAGAAGACCACCAACGTCGCCAAGATGGCCGAGACGCTGGCGAAGAACCCCTCGCCGATGAACTTCCACAGCGCGCTCAACGTGGTGCGCGACATCGTCAAGGCCAACCCGGACGCGATGTTCGTCAACGAGGGTGCGAACGCTCTCGACTTCACCCGCAGCATCGTCGACATGTACAAGCCAAGGAAGCGCATCGACGTCGGCACCTGGGGCATCATGGGCGTCGGCATGGGCTACTGCGTCGCCGCCGCCGTGGTCAGCAAGCAGCAGGTGATCGCGATCGAGGGCGACAGCGCCTTCGGCTTCTCGGGCATGGAAGTCGAGACGATCTGCCGCTACAACCTTCCCGTGTGCATCGTGGTGATGAACAACAACGGCGTGTACAAGGGCACCGACGTCAATCCGCGCGGCGGCGACGTCGCGCCGACCGTGTTCGTCAAGGGCGCGCGCTACGACAAGCTGATGGACGCGTTCGGCGGCGTGGGCGCGAATGCCACGACGCCTGCCGAGCTGCGCAAGGCCATGGAAGAGGCCATCCGCTCGAAGAAGCCCACGCTCATCAACGCGGTGATCGACGAGACGGCCGGCACGGAGAGCGGCCGCATCACCAGCCTGAACCCGACCGCAGGGAAGAAAAAGTAATGGAAGCGAAACTATGAAAGCACTAGACGGTGTTCGCATCCTGGACATGACGCACGTCCAGGCCGGTCCGACGTGCAGCCAGCTGCTCGCGTGGATGGGCGCGGACGTGATCAAGTTCGAGAACCCGCAGGGCGACGCGACGCGCGGCCAGCTGCGCGACGTGCCGAACGCCGACTCGCTCTACTTCACGATGCTCAACTGCAACAAGCGATCGATCACCGTGAACATGAAGAGCGACGAGGGCAAGCAGGTGTTCGTCGACCTGCTGAAGAAGTGCCACATCGTCATGGAGAACTTCGGCCCCGGCGTGCTCGACCGCTTCGGCTTCAGCTGGGAGAAGATCCACGAGCTCAACCCGAAGATCGTCATGGGCTCGATCAAGGGATTCGGCTCGAGCGGGCCGTACTCGGACTTCAAGGCGTACGAGAACGTGGCGCAGGCCATGGGCGGCGCGATGAGCACGACCGGCGTGCCCGATGGTCCTCCTTTCGTGACCGGCGCGCAGATCGGCGACAGCGGCACCGGCCTGCACCTCGCCATCGGCCTGCTCGCGGCGCTGCGCCAGGCCGAGCACACGGGCGAGGGGCAGTACGTCGAGGTGGCGATGATGGACGGCGTGATGAACCTCTGCCGCGTCAAGTTCCGCGACCACCAGCGCCTGACGCGCGGCGACATGCCCGAATATTCGGTCCCGACCTACAAGGGAATGGGGGACGTGCCGCGCGCCGGCAACGACTCGGGCGGCGGCCAGCTCGGCAACGCCATCCACTGCAAGCCGCACGGCGCCAACGACTGGCTCTATGTCGTGGTGCAGGAAGCGGTGTGGGAGGACCTGGCGAAGCGCGTCGGACCCGAGATCGGCATGCCCGACATGGCAGGCGACGCGCGCTTCGCCAAGATCGGCGAGCGGCGCAAGAACCAGAGCCTGATGTGGACGCTGATCAACAAGTTCGCCGAGAAGTACACCAAGCGCGAGCTGATGGCGATCCTCAATCCGCTCGACGTGCCCTGCGGGCCGATCATGTCGACCGAGGACCTCGCGACCGACGAGCACGTGCGCGGCCGCGACATGTGGGTCGAGCTCGACCATCCACAGCGCGGCAAGTGGTGGAACGTCGGCATGCCGATCAAGCTCTCCGCCTCGCCGGCGAAGATCGAGCGCTCGCCTACCCTGGGGGAGCACACCGAGCAGGTCCTCCAGGAAGTGCTGGGTTATGAAAAAGAAAAAATCGCCAGGCTGAAAACCGCGGGCGCGTTCTCCGTTCCGCCCAAGAAGGCCGCATGAAGATCGCCATCGTCGGACAGCAGGATTTCGGCAAAGCGGTGCTCGAGGCGTTCCTCGCGCGCAAGGACGAGGTCGCGGGCGTGTTCTGCGCGCCCGAGAAGCCGGGCGCGCGCCCCGACGCGCTGAAAGTCGCGGCCCAGGAAAAAGGGGTTCCGGTTTTTCAATTCCAGAGCCTCAAGTCCCCGGAAGCCGGAGAGGCCATGAAGAAGCTCGGCGCTGACATCGGCATCATGGCTTTCGTGCTGCAGTTCGCGCCGCAGGACTTCGTCAAGATCCCGAAGCACGGCACGATCCAGTATCACCCTTCGCTTCTTCCCCTCTACCGCGGCCCCTCGTCGATCAACTGGCCGATCATCCGCGGCGACCGCAAGACCGGCCTGACCATCTTCCGTCCCACCGACGGCCTCGACGAAGGCCCGGTGGTGCTGCAGAAGGAGACCGAGATCGGGCCGGACGACACGCTCGGCACGGTGTATTTCGACCGCCTGTTCCCGATGGGGGTCAAAGCGATGCTGGAAGCGGCGGATCTGGTCGTCGCCAACAAGCACAAGGAAGTGGTGCAGGACGAGTCGCGGGCCACCTACGAGGGCTGGTGCCGCAAGGCCGAGGCGAAGATCAGCTGGGCCAGCCACGTCGACTTCGTCTACAACCTGGTCCGCGGCTGCAACCCCGCGCCGGGCGCCTGGACGACCTGCGAAGGGAAGGAGTTGCAAGTCTTCGACGCGCGCAAGCATCCGGTTCGGACCTTCGGCGCGGTGAAGGGAAAGATCGGCGAAGTCGTTGAAGTGACGGAAAAGTCCTTCCAGGTCACCGCCCAGGGCGGGCGCATCGAGGTCCTGCGGGCCAAGCTGGGCGATGGCAAGAAAGTCGCGGCGGGCGAGCTTCTCGCCGCGGGCTCGATCAAGCCCGGAGCGCTGCTCGGCGGCTGAGTGCAAAAGTCGCGTAAACATTTGACGCGGCTGATGTTTGACTGCAACAATGTGCCTCAGCCTGCTGTTTTGAGGGGGATTGTCCGGCGCCGTTTTTTGGCACGGGACAGGGAGCGCAGCGCATGAAATCCGGCTTCTGGAAGACCGACTGGTTCCTCGGCCTTACGGTGGTCGTTGCGTTCGTCTGTTTCAACCGCGTCACCGATCTGGTCGCCGGCCTGGAGCGCAAGGCCTACGACCTCGGCGTGCAGGCCTCGGACCGCGCGCCGGATCCCGACATCGTCGTGATCGCCATCGACGACACCTCGATCGCCAACATCGGCCGCTGGCCATGGCAGCGGGACGTGCTGGCAAAGCTCACCACGCAGCTCGCGGCCGCCAACCCGAAGGTCGTCGCCAGCACGGTGCTTCTTTCCGAGCCGCAGGTGGACCGCGGCTATCAGTACATCAGCAAGCTCATGGGCATGGTGCCGCCGCCCGAGGATCCGGCAGCGCCCGAGAATCCGATCCTGACGGTGCTGAAGGAAGCGGAGCAGGAGCTCAATCCCGACCGCAAGCTCGCCGAGGCCTATGCCAAGTCCGGCAAGGTCGTCATCCCGATGAACTTCAAGCTCGGCGCCCCGCTCGGCAAGCCCGACAAGCCGCTGCCCGACTACGTCGCGCGCAACGCGATTCCCGGCAGCTACGGCGGCGCCGCGCTCGCGCGCCAGGCCGTTGCGGTGGAAGCGCCGATCGAGCCGCTCGGCCGGGCGTCTGCCGCCATCGGCCATCTCACCCACCCGCTCGACGTCGACGGCACGGTGCGCTCGGAGGCGCTCGCGCTGCAGTATTACGACCAGCTTTTCCCCTCGCTCTCGCTGATGATCGCGGCGAAGAGCCGCAACCTCGGCCCGGCCGACATGAAGGTGCTGCCCGGCGAAGGAATTTCCCTCGGCCGGCAGACGATCCGCGCCGAGCCGCTGCTCGAGATGCTGACCTATTTCTACAAGGATCGCGACGGTCGCCCGGCCTTCCCGGTCGATTCGTTCTTCGACGTCTACAGCGGCAAGATCCCCGCGGCAAAGTACACCGGCAAGATCGTGCTCATCGGCGCCACCGCCTCGGGCCTCGCCGGCACGTTCGTGACCCCGGTGTCGGCGGCGACGCCGCCGGTGCTGAGCCTCGCGCACTCGGTGTCGTCGATCCTGCGGGAGCATTTCTTCGTCGTGCCGCCCTGGGCCCCGGGCGTCGAGGTTGGCATCTTTCTCCTCGTCGTCGCCTACCTGGTCGTCGTGCTGCCCCGCCTCAATGCCTCGCTGGCAGCGAGCATCACCGCGTTCGGGCTCGCCGCCCTGATCGTCGCGCACGTCGCGCTGATGAGCGTGCAGGGCGTCTGGCTGCAGCTGATGGGCGCGTGCGCGCTGCTGCTGGTCGGCCACCTCGCGCTCGTCAGCAAGCGGTTCATCGTCACCGAGCGCGCCAAGGTCAAGTCCGAAGAGAGCTCGGCGGAATCGAACCGCATGCTCGGCCTCGCCTACCAGGGGCAGGGCCAGCTCGACCTCGCCTGGGACAAGTTCCGCCAGGTGCCGATGTCGGAGGCGCTGGCCGACAACCTCTACAACCTCGGCCTCGACTTCGAGAGGAAGCGCCAGTTCAACAAGGCCGAGTCGGTGTTCCGGCACATCCACGCCTTCGACGCCAAGTTCCGCGATGTCGCCGAGAAGATCACGCGCACCAGGCAGCTCTCCGAGACGGTGATCCTCGGCGGCGGCTCGCATCCCGGCGGCACCCTGCAGCTCAACGTCGGCGAAAAGCCGAAGTTCGGCCGCTTCCAGGTGGAGAAGGAGCTGGGCAAGGGCGCGATGGGCGTCGTCTACCTCGGCAAGGATCCGAAGATCGGGCGCGAGGTGGCGATCAAGACGCTCGCGCTGACGCAGGAATTCGAGGCCGACGAGATCGCAGGGGTGAAAGAGCGCTTCTTCCGCGAAGCGGAGACTGCTGGCAAGCTGGCGCATCCCAATATCGTCACCATCTACGACACGGGCGAGGAGCACGACTATTGCTACATCGCGATGGAGCTGCTCAAGGGCGGCGACCTGGTGCCGTTCACCAAGAAGGGCCACCTGCTGCAGCCCGAGAAGGTGGTCTCGCTCGTGGCCCGCGCCGCTGACGCGCTAGGCTACGCGCATCGCGAGGGCGTCGTGCATCGCGACGTCAAGCCGGCCAACATGATGTACAACCCGGAAAGCGATACCCTGAAGCTCACCGATTTCGGCATTGCCCGCCTGACCGCCAGCTCCAAGACCAAGACCGGCATGGTGCTCGGCACGCCGTCCTACATGTCCCCCGAGCAGCTCGCCGGCAGCCGTGTCGACGGCCGCTCCGATCTTTTCTCGCTCGGCGTGAGCCTGTACCAGCTCCTGTGCGGCGAGCTGCCGTTCGACGGCGATTCGATGGCGCAGCTCATGTTCCGCATCGCCAACGAGCCGCCGGCCGACATCCGCACCGTCAACGCCGGGGTGCCGCCGGGCCTGGTCGCCTTCCTCGGCCGCGCGCTGGCGAAGAAGGCCGACGAGCGCTTCCAGACCGGCGAGGAATTCGCCGGCGCCTTGCGCGCCTCGCTCTCCGTAGCAGCCACCCAGGTCGATATCGCCCTCTGAGCATGGACCTTTCCCAATCGCTCGAGATCGCCACCTGCACCGACCCGGGGATGGTGCGCTCCCATAACGAAGACTCGATCGCCGCGGACGCGGCGAACGGCCTGGTGGTGCTCGCCGACGGCATGGGCGGCTACAACGCCGGCGAGGTGGCGAGCGGCATGGCGACGACCGTGATCGTCACCGAGATGCGCCAGATCCTCTCCGGCGCCAAGCCCTATCAGGTCGACACCAAGACCAAGGAAGAGATCGCGCCGAAGATCGTGCGCGAGCAGGTGCTGAAGGCGAACACCTCGATCTACCAGGCGGCGCAGACGCAGCCGCAGTACGCCGGCATGGGCACGACGCTGGTGGTCTGCCTTTTCTACGACAACCGCATGCTGGTCGCGCACCTCGGCGACTCGCGCCTCTACATGACGCGCGACGGCAAATTCAAGCAGGTGACGCGCGACCATTCGCTGCTGCAGGAGCAGATCGACTCGGGGATCATCACCGCCGAGCAGGCGAAGAAGGCGGCGCACAAGAACCTGGTCACCAAGGCGCTCGGCATCGACCCCTCGGTCGAGCCCGAAATCCACGAGTACCCGACGAAACCGGGCGACATTTACCTGCTCTGCTCCGACGGTCTGTGCGACATGGTCGAGGACGAGGACATCGGCATGA
>Ga0210090_1000017_pt1 | contig 17824 bp, 15 predicted proteins | sample Sandmound_ThreeS_7_FD_185572 | JGI IMG/M metagenome (GOLD analysis project Ga0210090, IMG submission 185572) | Wetland microbial communities from San Francisco Bay, California, USA, that impact long-term carbon sequestration -... | ecosystem: Environmental > Aquatic > Marine > Wetlands ...
GTAGGTGTCCTTGACGTTGTCCATGTACAGCTTCCAGTTGTTCGGCAGCACCTGGGTGTAGCCGCCGAGTACTTTGAGCGGCTTCACCAATACGCGCTTTAACCGGGGAAGAATTTCCGGTCCGATGTAGTCCTGCAGTGAAGGCGCGGAAGGTGAGAGCGTCCCAAATACCAATCCGTGAATGCCTTCGACCCTGAATTGCTTGGGCGCCTGGGTCTCGGGTTTCGCATCCGGCGCCATGCCGCCCTTGCCGGCGATGCCCTTGCGAAACGCCACGGTGAGCAGGTTGCCGGCGTGGTCGTAGGTCCAGTTGTGATAGATGCAGGAGAAGCGCTCCGCCTTGCCGCGCGCCTGCATGCAGATCAGGGCGCCGCGGTGCGCGCAGCGGTTCTCGAACGCGTGCAGCCTGCCGGCGGCGTCGCGAGTGACGACCACCGGCATCTCGCCGACGAAGGTGGTGACGAAGCTCTGCGGCTCGGCGATCTCCGCCTCGAGGCAGAGGTAGCTCCAGGTCGGGCCGTGGAAGATGCGCCGCTGCTCTTCCGCGTACACGTCTTCGTCCTGGTAGACCCAGTACGGAACGCGCGTCGCGCCTTCCGCGGGCCAGCTGCGAATCGACGAGCTTCTGTCGAGCATCGGCTCATTATAATGAGCCCCCCATGATCATCGACATCCACGGCCACTACACCACCGAGCCGCAGAAGCTGCTCTCCTTCCGCGACAAGCAGCTCGCCGGGCTTGCGGATCCAATGCGCAGGCCCGCAACCAACGAGCTGGGAATCAGCGACGAAGAGCTGCTGAAGAGCGTCGAGCCGCAGATGAAGCTGCAGAAGGAGCGGGGGAGCGATCTCACCATCTTCTCGCCGCGCGCCGCGGGCATGGCGCACCACGTCGGCACCGAGGCCACCGGCATCGAGTGGACGCGGATGTCGAACGACCTCATCCACCGCATCTGCACGCTGCTGCCGGACAACTTCGCGCCGGTCGGACAGCTGCCGCAGCATCCCGGCGTGCCGCCGAAGAACTGCATCCCCGAGCTCGAGCGGCTGGCGAAGCTCGGCTTCCTCGGCGTCAACCTCAATCCCGATCCGGCCGGCGGCTACTGGACCGATCCGCCGCTCACCGACAAGTGGTGGTATCCGCTGTACGAGAAGCTGGCCGAGCTCGAGATGACGGCGATGATCCACGTCACCTCGTCGTGCAACCCGGTGTTCCACTACACCGGCGCGCACTACATCAACGGCGACACCACCGCGTTCATGCAGCTGATCCAGGGCAACCTGTTCAAGGATTTCCCGACGCTCAAGTTCGTCATCCCGCACGGCGGCGGCGCGGTGCCGTTCCACTGGGGGAGATACAGAGGCCTCGCGCAGGAGATGAAGAAGCCGCTGCTGAAGGACCACCTGCTGGGGAACGTCTTCTTCGACACCTGCGTCTACCACCAGCCCGGGATCGACTGCATGGCGAAGGTGATTCCGGTCGACAACATCCTGTTCGCCTCCGAGATGCTCGGCGCGGTGAAGGGCGTCGACCCGGAGACCGGCCACAACTACGACGACACCAAGCGCTACATCGACCAGCTGAAGATTTCCGACTCGGACAAGAAAAAGATCTTCGAAGGCAATGCGCGGCGCGTGTACCCGCGCCTCGACAAACGACTGAGGAACAAGCAATGAGCGCCTCCATGCGCATCCTGGACATTCCCAAGCGGCCCGATCCGAAGATGGTGGCCGAGTTCGCCAAGATGGTGACGCCGCACCTTTCCGACAGCATGGAGCGCCTCTATGCCGGCGGGCCGCAGCTGCGGCCGATGTACAAGGGGCCGACCATGGCCGGCCCGGCCTTCACGGTGAAGACCGCGCCGGGCGACAACCTGCTGGTGCACAAGGCGCTCGACACGGCGAAGCCCGGCGACGTCATCGTCGTCGACGCCGGCGGCTTCAACGACCACGCCATCATCGGCGAGCTGATGGCGGCGCGCGCCAAGCAGCGCGGCATCGCCGGCATGGTCATCTGGGGCGCGATCCGCGATTCGGCCGAGCTTGGCGCCGGCAGCTATCCGGTGTTCGCCTCGGGCGTCACGCATCGCGGGCCCTACAAGAACGGCCCGGGCGAGATCAACGTGCCGGTCACGATGGGCGGCATGCAGGTGAACCCCGGCGACATCATCGTCGGCGACGCCGACGGCCTGGTCGCCGTGCCGCTCGAGATGGCCGCGCGCGTGCTCGCCTCGGCGAAGTCGATCCTGGAGAAGGAAACCAAAGCGATGAAGGAAATCCAGGCCGGCACGGTCGACCGCTCGTGGGTCGACAAGACGCTGAAGGAGAAGGGCTACAAGGTCTAGCGGCCCTACTGGACGTCGATCGCGAGGCTGCGCGGTGAGGCGGGGACGACCTCGAGCGTGAAGTAGATGCGGCCGATCTCGCGGCCGTCGGCGGTCTCGACCTGCACCTTCCACTCGCCGGGCTGGTAGTTGGTCTTGAAGCCGTAGCCGCGGAAGCCCTCGGCGCGCCCGCCGGTGATCTTGATCGGGATGGTGTCCTGCGGCACCCAGCCGCCTTGCTGGCGGTGGAACCACTGGATGCGCACCTCGTCGGCGAAGCGCGTCGGCGAGAAGACGCGGAAGAAGACGAACACCCGGTCGCCGGGCTGGGCGCGGAACTCCTGGTCGCCGTTGTGCCAGAAGCGCCACGCGGGACGCTCGTGGCTGAGCCGGTATTGGTCCTGCGCGCGCTCGACCGCGTGGTACACGCCGATGAAGGGAATCGAGAGCGGCACGGGCGGGATCACGCGGAAGAGGTAGGCGGCCAGGAAGGCGACGAGCACTCCGCCGAACGGCACGAGGATCTGGTTGCGCGCGCGCGGGAACCAGTCCGGCGCGCGGCGGCGGATCCAGGCCGCGAGCGCGAGCATGGGCAGGCAGCCGACCGCCATCGAGACGAGGAAGACGGTGACGCCGATCTGGCCGAAGAGAATCGGCACGACGGTCGCGCAGAAGGACAGCCCGCACAGGCTCAGCAGGGCGAACTTGAACGACAGCCCGAGCCGCTTGAAGGGCCCGAACTCGTTGAGCAGCAGGAGAGCCACCATTCCGAGCAGGAACGAGAACGAGACCAGCAGCGACGAGCTCTTGAAGAAGAAGAGCGTGTACAGGTTGAGCAGCGTGCCGAGGAAGAAGCTCAGGATCGCCAGCCGGTAGCGGTAATACCAGCGCTTGACCGGCGACAGGCCGTCGAGCGCCGGCTCGTCGGGAACGAAGAACATCTGCGTCAGCACCGCGGTGACGATCGCGAGGTAGAGGGCCTGCTGCGCGACCAGGTGCCAGGAATCCGGGCGGCCAACTGCGACCGTGTCGAACACGAAGCCGCCGGCGAAGAAAAGGGCCGCGACACGCCCTTCGTGCGCCTGGTAATACTGCCTGGCTTGCTGGATTGTGAGGATCAGCGGGCAATGCTCCGATGGCGATCGATCCAATATCCCCACGCCACGAGCAGCCAGATGCCAAGGCCGCTCAAGGCCACCGCGGTGGTGCTCGGCGGCGGCGGCCCGAAGACCGCCGCGACGTAGGTCACGAGCAGGAAAGCGACGAAGGCCGCCAGCGCCCAGCGCCCGGTGCGGTCGAGCGCGCGCGTCTTGCGCGCATAGAGCGCGAGGCCGGCGGCGAAAAGGGCGCCCTCGACGGCGAGAGTCGCCGGCAGGGAATTCCACAGCCCGAGCCCGACGCGCTCGCTGCCCTGCAACGTGATCGGCATGTCGGGCGCGTGGCTCGCGGCGTCGAGGAGCCAGTGGCTGAGCACGACCACGCCGAGAACGACGGCTGCCCAGGCCCGCCGCCGCGCCGCGAAGTAGAGCGCGCCAAACCCGATCGCCCAGACCGCGAGCGCGAGCAGGCTGTGCGAGTAGGGGTAGCTCGTGAACTCGAGCGGCGTGACCGCGGTGAATCCCGGCGCGACGCGGAACGACTCCCAGCCGAGAAGCACGAACGCCGGCCACGCGAGGTCGGCGAGTTGCGCCGCCAGGATCAGCGTGCCGAGCGAGACTTCAGGCGCGGCCCGCTTCGCGGCGAACGCGACCGCGAAGTGGCCGATGAACATCGCTAGAGCGGCTTGATCTGCACTTTGCGGAACTTGATTATTCCGCCGGGCTGCTTGCCGTGGTTGTTGAACTGCAGGCCGAACGGGCCCTGCGGAAACTGACCATTCCTCAGGTCGGCGGTCTTGGTGCCGTTCAGGACCACGGTGATCTGGTCGCCCTTCGCCGTGATTTCATAGACGTTCCACTTGCCGGCCGCTTTGTGAATCGGCGCAACCTTGGCGAACTCGGTGATGCCGCCGGTGCCGTATTCCGGACCCGGCCGCGCGTCGTAGATGTTCACCTCGTAAGAATTGTTGGTGAGGATCCTCTTCGGATCGGTCAGGCGGATCCACACGCCGCTGTTGGTGTTGTGGTCGGCCCAGAACTCGACGCGCAGCTCGAAATCCTTGTACGAGTTCTTCGACACCAGGTAGCCGCCCTTGCCCTTGTCGGCGACGATCGCGCCGCCCTCGGCGCGCCAGTTGGCGCTGCCGACCGCGGTGAAGTTCTCCATGCCTTTCTCGCCGTCGATGAGGGTGGTCCAGCCGCCACCCGGCACCCAGGACGGCATCGACGAGCACGCGGCGAGAAGAAGAGCCGCGGCGCTGATCAGCGTTCTTTTCATGGTGTCCTCCTTCGGTCCGAGTCCTCGATCATCCCGACTGCCGCTTGGCCAGTATAGTGCAATCCCGTGATGCCAAGCCCCGGGCCCGCACCCGATTTCGAGACGCACCTCTCGCGGGAGATCCTGCAGAGCGAGCGCACGCGCATGGCGCTGCTCGCCGCGCTGTTCGCCCTGCTCAGCCTGGTCTTTCCGGTCTTCGCCTGGATCTTCCACTCGGAGTACGTGCAGTTCTTCCACTCCTACGCCACGCTGTACGCCGTCCTCGGCGTGAGCGGCGGCCTGATCGCCTACGAGCTCACCACGCGCTGGATTCTCGGCCGCCGGCTCGCGCGCGGGGCGGTGCCGCCCACCTGGCTGCGCTTCGTCAACGCGTTCATCGAGACGAGCCTGCCCAGCCTGCTCATCGTCCTCGCGGCCCGGGACCTGAGCCCCCTCTCGGTGCTGCAGGGGCCCGCGGTGCTGCTCTACGGCGTGTTCATCGTGCTGTCGACGCTGCGCCTGGACTTCGCGCTGTCGGTGTTCACCGGCGCGGTGGCCGGGATCGAGTTCACGGCGCTCTCCTTCTACTACGCCGGCAGCGAGGACGCGCTCGAGCTCGGCCGGCTGGGAATGCTCACCACGCCAGGATTCATGCTGATGAAAGGCCTGGTGCTCGCGCTGTCCGGCGTGGCGGCGGCCTACGTCGCGGCGCAGCTTCGCCGCCGCATCCGCCGCGCGTTCCGCGCGATGCAGGAGCGCGAGCGGGTGATCAACGCCTTCGGCCAGCAGGTGTCGCCGCAGATCGTCGAGGAGCTGCTGAAGCAGGGCCCGGAGATCGCCAGCCGGCGCAGCTTCGTCTGCGTGATGTTCATGGACATCCGCGGCTTCACCTCGCTGGTGGAGCACCGCTCGCCCGAGGAGATCGTCGCCCTGCAGAACGCGGTCTTCGGCGTCGCCATCGACGTCGTCAACCGCCACCACGGGGTCATCAACCAGTTCCTCGGCGACGGCTTCATGGCGACCTTCGGCGCGCCGCTCTCGACGGGAGACGACTGCCGCAACGCGGTGGCCGCGGCGCACGAGCTGGTCTCCAGCATCCGCGAAGTGCGAATCGGCGTCGGCCTGCACGCCGGCGACGTGGTGAGCGGCAACGTCGGCTCGGGAAGCCGCAAGCAGTACTCGGTCACCGGCAACGTGGTGGTGCTCGCCTCGCGCATCGAGCAGCTCAACAAGGATTTCGGCTCGCAGGTGCTGGCGTCGCGCGAGGTGCTCGAGCGCTCCGGCGATCTGGCGCAGGGCGCGGTGCCGCTCGGCCCGGTGCGGGTCAAGGGGCGCGAGGAGGCGATCGAGATTTTCCGGCTCGCCTGAGCCTCTGCCATGAGAAACTGAAGCATGGGCGAAAAAGTGCTGGCCGCCGTCCGCACGGCCGCGAGCAAGACCGAGATCCGCGAGTTCCCCATGCCCGACATCCCCGAGGATGCGGCGCTGCTGAAAATGGAGGTCGCCGGGATCTGCGGCTCCGACGTCAAGCTCTACGCCAGTCCCCCGTCGAAGGCGGCGGTGATCATGGGCCACGAGAACGTCGGCGTGATCGCGAGCGCAGGCCGCGAGTTCATGCGCCGCAAGGGCTTCAAGGAAGGCGACTTGCTGTACGTCGAGGAATACCTGATGTGCGGCAGGTGCGAGTGGTGCCACGCGGGCCAGTATCGGCATTGCGAGAACACCGACTGGCGCAACAACCCCGACGGCATCCGCTACGGCTATACCTCGGCGGAAAGAGCGCCGCATCTCTGGGGCGGCTTCGCCCAGTACGTCTACCTGCCGTGGAACGCGGTCGTGCACCGCGTGCCGAAGGGCGTTTCGGCCGAGCTCGCCGGCCTCGTCACGCCGATGGCGAACGGCGTCGAGTGGTCGCTCTTCGACGGCGGCGTCGGCTACGACTCGACCGTCCTCATCCAGGGGCCGGGGCAGCAGGGCCTCGCGCAGACCGTGATCTGCAAGCAGGCCGGCGCGTCGCTGATCATCGTCACCGGCACTGCAAAGGATTCAGCAAGGCTGTCCGTGGCAAAGGCGCTCGGTGCCGACTACGTCATCGATGTGAACAAGGAAGACCCGCTGGCGCGGATCCGGGAGATCACCGGGGGGAGAGGCGTCGACGTGGTGCTCGATTGCACCGCCGGCGCCGGGACGATTCCGATCCTGCTGGGGATCGAGGCGCTGAAGCGCAAGGCGGGAACGATGGTGGTGCAGGGCGAGCTGAAGGAGTTCCCCAACTTCCCGCTCGAGCGCGTCACCACCAAGGCGATCACCCTCAAGAGCGCGCGTGGCCACAGCTACCGGGCCTGCGAATTGGCGCTCGCGCAGCTGGCCTCCGGGAGATTCGCACTGGAAAAAATGACGACCCATCGCTTCGGCTTGAAGGACGTGGACCTCGCCATCAGGTCGGTCGGCGGCAAGGGCGTGCCCGACGTGATCCACGCCTCGCTGATGCCCTGGATGTGACATCGTGACAAAGTTCACGTGAGCCTGCAGCACGGCGTCGTGAACGCACGACATTGGCCGGGGTCAAATGTCGTGAAACCATAGTGCCATGCTCGATGCCGCCAAGGCCCTGGCCGAGACCCTGCCGTACCCGCGCTCCTTCCTTGGGCTGCTCCTTACCGGCTTCACGCTGGTGATGGTGCCGCTGGTCGGCGCGCTCGCCTATTCGGCGTGGAACACCGAGCAGCTCGCGGCGCAGAGCGGCGCGGCGGTCTTCACCGCCTCGCGGGCGGCGCGTGCCAGCCGCTCGTTGGTGGACCGTATCGCCGCGATCGAGCGGGTGGCGCAGCGGCTCACCGTGCTCAACGATCCACGGCTCGCCGACGACTATGCGCGCGTGCACCGCAGCTTCCGGCAGCTTGCCGACGAGATCGCCCAGCTGCCGATCGACGACGCGCAGACCGCGGCGCTCAGGCTCACCGTCGAGCAGGAGCAGAGCCTCTACGACCTGCTGACCGGCGAGCCGCGGCCGCAGCTCGACACCAGGGCGGTGGGCGAGCGCATCGACCGGCTGGTCGAGAGCGCGCGCGACGTGATCGCGATCAGCAACCGCATCGCCGACCGCGAGGTGGAGGGCCTGCAGTCGAAGGCCGAGCAGGTGCAGCGCGGGCTGCTGCTGCTCGTCTTCTTCAGCACCGCGGTGGCGCTCATCATCGCCCTCGCGCTCACGCGCTACATCGCCCGCCCGATCTCCGAGATCGACGCCGCCATCCGCCAGCTCGGCGGCGCCGACTTCTCGCGCGACATTGCCGTGCGGGGGCCGGAAGATTTGCGGTATTTGGGAAGAAGACTGGATTGGCTGCGCCGGCGCCTGGAGGAATTCGAGACGCAGAAGAACCGCTTCCTGCGCCACGTCTCGCACGAGCTGAAGACGCCGCTCACCGCGCTGCGCGAGGGCGCCGAGCTGCTGCACGACCGGGTCGCCGGGCCGCTGACGCCGACGCAGCAGCAGGTGGTCGCGATCCTGCGCGACAACAGCGTCAAGCTGCAGCGCCTGATCGAGGAGCTGCTCGACTACCAGCGCGCGCTGCACGCCGCCGCGTCGCTCGAGATGAAGACCGTGATGCTCGACGAGATGGTGGCCGAGGCGGCGCGCGCGCACGAGCTCGCGGCACGCTCCAAGGGGCTGCGCCTCGTGCTCGAGGCGCAGCCGGCCCGGCTCGAGGCCGACCCCGACAAGCTGCGCTCGGTGCTCGACAACCTGATCTCGAACGCGGTGAAGTTCACGCCGGTCGGCGGCACCGTCACGGTCCGCGCCCGGGCGAGCGGGGAAGGAGATGCGGCGGGCTCGGCGGTGATCGAGGTGATCGATTCCGGGCCCGGCATCCCCGACGAGGAGCGCGAGTCGATCTTCGACCTCTTCTTCCGCGGCCGGAGCAAGGCCGAAAGCGGGCCGGTCAAGGGCAGCGGCCTGGGACTGGCGATCGTCCGCGAGCTGGTCGAGGCGCACGGCGGCCGCATCGCGGTGGTCGGCGAGGGCGGCGGCGGTCATTTTCGTGTCACGCTGCCGCGCAAGTAACCAGAGGAACCAGACCATGGCGAGCAAAGCGCTTCCGAAAGTCCTGCTGGTCGACGACGACAAGGATCTGCTGCAGCTGATCGCGATGCGGCTGACGGCCGCCGGCTACGCCGTCACCGCGGTCGAGTCGGGCGAGGCCGCCCTGGCGAGCCTGGCCGTGTCGCGCCCCCAGGCGGTGGTCACCGACCTGCGCATGCAGCGCATGGACGGCCTGGCGTTGTTCGATCAGATCCACCGCGATTCGCCTTCGCTGCCGGTCGTGATCCTGACCGCGCACGGCACGATCCCGGAGGCGGTCACCGCGACGCGCCGGGGAGTCTTCAGTTTTTTGACGAAACCCTTTGAACCAAAGGTGCTGCTCGACACCGTCGCCGAGGCGATGCGCCTCTCCAGCCCGCCGAGCGGCGAGATGGAGGCCTGGCGCTCCGAGCTCATCACCCGCTCCTCGGCGATGGAGGACCTGCTGGCGCAGGCGCGCCGCGTCGCCGCCTCCGACGCGAGCGTCTGCATCTTCGGCCAGAGCGGCACCGGCAAGGAGCTGCTGGCGCGTGCCATCCATCGCGCCAGCCCGCGTGCCGAGCGGCCGTTCGTCGCCGTGAACTGCGGCGCGATCCCCGAGGGCCTGCTCGAGTCCGAGCTGTTCGGCCACAAGAAGGGCTCGTTCACCGGCGCGGTCGCCGACCGCCGCGGCCTCTTCCAGGCGGCCCAGGGCGGGACGCTCTTCCTCGACGAAGTCGGAGACATGCCTTTGTCCCTGCAGGTGAAATTGCTCAGGGCGCTGGAAGAACGAAAGATCCGTCCGGTGGGCTCGCACGAGTCCTTCGACGTCGATGTGCGGGTGGTTTCGGCGACGCATCGCAAGCTCGAAGAGAGAATCGCTTGCGGTGAATTCCGCGAGGACCTCTACTACCGGCTGAACGTCGTCAAGCTCTACATCCCGACGCTCGCCGAGCGGCGCGAGGACATTCCGCTGCTCGCCAACCACTTCCTGTCGCGGCTCGCCGAGCGCTATCGCCGCGGCCGCCTGGCGTTCTCGCCCGAGGCGATGCAGATTCTCGTCTCCGCGCCATGGCCGGGCAACGTGCGGCAACTGCTCAACGTGGTGGAGCAGGTGGTGGCGCTCGCCACCACCGAGGTGATCCCGGAATCGCTGGTGCGCCAGGCGCTCGACGTCGCCGACACGGCGCTCACGCCTCTGGATGAAGCGCGCCGCGCCTTCGAACGCGATTACCTGGTGCGCATCCTGAAGATCACCGGCGGCAACGTCACCAAGGCCGCGCGCCTCGCCGGCCGCAACCGCACCGAGTTCTACCGCCTGCTCGAGCGCCACTCCCTTGAACCCGGGATGTTCAAAGGCAAGGAAAAGGAGAAAGCTGCGGCATGAAATACGTTCTCGCGCTCCTCACCGCGTTTTTCGGCATCGCCCACGCGGCCGACGAGCGGAACCCCGAGGCCCTAGTCAAGCAGGTCACCCAGGAAATCCTCGACGCGCTCAAGACCGACCAGAAGCTCGCCGCCGGCGACAAGCAGCGCGCGTTGCAGCTCGCCGAGGAGAAGGTGCTGCCGCTCATCGACTTCGAGGAAGCGACGCGCCTCGCCGCGGGCCGCGCCTGGGCGCAGGCGACGCCCGAGCAGAAGACGCAGCTGGTCTCCGAGTTCCGCAAGATGCTGGTGCGCATCTACACCAATGCCATCCGGCCCTACGAGGGCCAGACGATCCGGGTCGCGCCGGTGCGGATGAAGCCCGGCGACACCGAAGTCACGGTGCACAACAGCTTCGTGCGCGGCGGCGGCAAGCCGGTGCAGTTCGACTACGCGATGCATAAGACCGATCAGGGCTGGAAGATCTACGACATCGTCGTCGAGGGCGTGAGCCTTGTGCTCACCTACCGCTCCGAGTTCGACGGCGTGGTGAAGCAGGAAGGCATCGACGGCCTGATCAAGCGCCTGGCGCAGAAGAACACGCCCGCTGCCGCCGGCGGCACTTCTGTAGGCGCCCGCTAAACCGCGAGCCTAATGCTGCGGTGCCGCGAGGGGTTGAGGCAGGTCAAATCGCCCGGCCGCCCAGGGTGCGAAGCTCGTAACTTATGCAAGTCTTCCCGCAGTCGATTTCGCTCGCCGGTCGCCGCGGCATCGTGCTCGGCATCGCCAACGAGGCGAGCATCGCCTGGGGCTGCGCGCGCGCGATGTACGGCGCCGGCGCGCAGCTCGCGCTGACTTATTTCAACGACAAGGCGAAGCCCCACGTCCAGCCGCTCGCCGACGAGGTGCGCGCGCCGATCTTCCTGCCCTGCGACGTCGAGAAGCCCGGCGAGCTCGAGGCGCTGTTCGAGGCCGCCGGCCGGCACTGGAGCGCCATCGACTTCGCGGTGCATTCGATCGCCTTTGCGCCCAAGGCCGACCTGCAGGGCCGCATCGTCGACAGCTCGCGCGAGGGATTCCTTCGGGCGATGGACATCTCCTGTCACTCGTTCCTGCGCATGGCGCGGCTCGCCGAGCCGCTGATGCCGCGCGGCGGCTGCCTGCTCACCATGAGCTACCTCGGCGCGGAGGAGGTGATCGAGGGCTACGACCTGATGGGCCCGGTGAAGGCCGCGCTCGAGTGCGCCTCGCGCTACGCCGCCTCCGAGCTCGGCCCGAAAGGCATCCGCGTGCACGCCATCTCGCCGGGACCGCTGCGCACCCGCGCCGCCTCGGGGCTGACCCATTTCGACACCTTGATGAGCAATGTCGAGCAGCGCTCGCCGCTGCGCCACCTGGTGAGCATCGACGACGTCGGCGCGCTGGCGGCGTTCATGGTGAGCGATGCCGCCGCGTCGATCACCGGCGGCACCCTGCACGTCGATGGCGGCTACCACATCCTAGGTTGAGGCCCATGGACCAGACTGCGCCCTTTATCGAGAACCGCACCTTCGACGAGATCAAGGTCGGCGACAGCGCCAGCCTGCAGCGCACGCTGACGGCGAAGGACATCCAGCTCTTCGCCGTGATGTCGGGCGACGTCAATCCGGCGCACCTCGACGCGGAGTACGCGGCGAGCACGCTCTTCCACGAGGTCATCGCCCACGGCATGTGGGGCGGCGCGCTCATCTCCACGGTGCTCGGCACCATCTACCCCGGGCCGGGCACGGTCTACATCGACCAGACGCTGCACTTCTCCCGCCCGGTGACCATCGGCGACACGGTCACCGTCACGGTGACGGTGAAGGAGAAGTTCGAGCGCACGCGCCACGTGGTGCTCGACTGCGTCTGCGTCAACCAGGGCGGCCGCACCGTGATCCGCGGCACCGCCGAGGTGCTCGCCCCGGCCGAGAAGGTGAAGCGCCGGCGCGTGCACCTGCCCGAAGTGCGGCTGCACGACCCGGCGGCGCGCTACAAGCGGCTGATCGACCTCACCAAGGGCCGCGGCGCCATCGCCATGGCGGTCGTGCATCCCTGCGACCGCGAGTCTCTCGGCGGCGCGCTCTCGGCGGCGGAAGCGGGCCTGATCAAGCCGCTCCTGATCGGCCCGTCGGCGAAGATCCTTGCGGCGGCGGGCGAACTGGGCGTCGATATTTCTCCCTACGAGGTACTGGATACGGAGCACAGCCAGGCCGCCGCGGCAAGGGCAGTCGCGCTCGCGCGCGACGGCAAGGTCGAGGCGCTGATGAAGGGCAGCCTGCATACCGACGAGCTGATGGCCGAAGTGGTGTCCGCGACGGGCGGCCTGCGCGGCGAGCGGCGCGTCTCGCACGTCTTCTACATGGACCTGCCGGCGTACCCGAAGCCGCTGCTCATCACCGACGCGGCAGTGAACATCGAGCCCGACCTGGCCGCGAAAGTCGACATCGTGCAGAACGCGATCGACGTCGCGCTCGCGCTCGGCATCCAGGAGCCGAAGGTGGCGATCCTCGCCGCGGTCGAGACCGTCAACCCGAAGATGCGCTCGACCCTGGAAGCGGCGGCGCTGTGCAAGATGGCCGAGCGCGGCCAGATCCGCGGCGGCATCGTCGACGGGCCGCTCGCCCTCGACAACGCGGTGTCATTCGTCGCCGCCAAGACCAAGGGCATCGTCTCCGCGGTCGCCGGCCAGGCCGACATCCTGGTCGTGCCCGACCTCGAGTCGGGCAACATCGTTGCCAAGCAGCTCGAGTACCTCGCTGACGCGAGCAGCGCCGGCATCGTCGTCGGCGCGCGCGTGCCGATCGTGCTCACCAGCCGCGCCGATCCCGCGGCGGTCCGCGTCGCCTCGTGCGCCATCGCGCTGCTCGTCGCCAGGAACCGCCGGCTGGCAAAATGAGCCCGTGTCGCTCCACGTCCCCAAGGCCTTCGCCGGTCCCGGCCTAGCCGTCCCGGCGCTCGCCGCCGCGCTGGTGCTCGGCGTCTGGGCGGCCACCTTCGAGCGCATCGGCTTCGAACGCGGCGAGGAGGTCGAGGCCGCGCAGCAGTCGAACGCCGCCGCCGCGCTCGCCTACGAGGAGCGCACGCTGCGCGCACTGGCCACCGGCGAGGCGGTGGCGAAGCATTTCGCCGCGTTCGGCGACCAGCTTTCCCTCGGCGCGGCGACCACGGTCGAGCTGATCGGCATGGACGGCAAGGTGCACGCGCGCCGTTCCGCGGACGGCGGCGTCGCCGCCTACCGCAGCGACAGCGCGCTGCTGCAGGCGGCGCACGCCTGGCCGCACGGCACCCTGGTGCTTGCCGAAGGAACGCCGCATTACGTCGCCTACCGCGTGCTGCCGGGGCGGCCCCTGCTGATCGCCGTCTCGACCTCGGTCGAGCGTGCGCTGCTCGCGTTCCGGGCGCGCGAGCGGCAGTACCTGCGCAACGCCTGGATCGCGAGCGGCCTGATCGTGCTCTTCGCCACGGGCCTGTTCGTCGCCCTGCTGCGGGAGCGCGCGAGGGACGAGCAGTTCCGCCGGCTGGCGGAGAACATCCCCGAGGCGTTCTGGGTGGTCGACGCGCAGAACGAGCGCGCCGTCTATCTCAGCCCGGCCTTCCGCGCCATCGCCGGCCTGCCGGCGAAGCCGCTCGCGACCGCCTGGCAGCGCTGGAAGGCGCTGATTCATCCCGAGGACCGGCCGCGCGCGATGGCGTCCTACGCCGGTGTGCCGCTAGGCAGCATCGACGCGGAGCACCGCATCGTGCGCCCCGACGGCGAGGTGCGCTGGGTCATGACGCGCGGCTTCCCGGTGCGCGAGGCGACCGGCGAGCTGACGCGGGTCGCCGGCACCATCGAGGACATCACCGAGCGCAAGCGCGCGCAGGAGCTGCTGCTCCACCAGGCGCAGTATGACGCGCTCACCGACCTGCCGAACCGGATGGTGTGCTTCGACCGCCTGGCCCTGGCGATCGGCCAGGCGCGCCGCAAGAAGTGCAGCGTCGCGGCCCTGTTCCTCGACCTCGACCGCTTCAAGACCGTGAACGACACGCTCGGCCACGGCGTGGGCGATGCGCTGCTGTGCGAGACCGGCCGCCGCCTGAGCGAGTGCGTGCGGGGCGGCGACACGGTGGCGCGCGTCGGCGGCGACGAGTTCGTCGTCGTCCTCACCGAGCTGGTGCGCCCCGAGGACGCGCGCGCCGTGGCGCAGAAGGTCATCGACTCGGTCGCCGCGCCGATGCGGCTCGAGGGGCACGAGCTCTATATCACCGCGAGCATCGGCATCGCCATCTTCCCCGGCGACGGCGAGGACGGCGATGCGCTGGTCAAGAACGCCGACGCGGCGATGTTCACCGCCAAGGAAGCCGGCCGCAACAACTACCGCTTCTACACTGCGGCGATGAACGAGCGGGCGATGGAGAACCTGCTGCTCGAGAACGACCTACGCCGCGCGCTCGAGCGCGGCGAGTTCCGCCTCTACTTCCAGCCCAAGCAGAGCCTGAAGAGCGAGCACGTCACGGGCCTGGAGGCGCTGCTGCGCTGGCAGCATCCCGTGCGCGGCCTGCTCGGCCCCGGGCAGTTCGTGCCGTTGCTCGAGGACAGCGGGCTGATCGTGCCGGTCGGTGAATGGATCCTGGGCGCCGTCTGCGCGCAGATCCGCGACTGGCGGCAGGCCGGCGTGCCGCTGGTGCCGGTGGCGGTCAACGTGGTCGCGAAGCAGCTCCTGCATCACGACGTGGTCGGCGTCATCGACGCCGCGCTGCGCGACAGCGCCGTGCCGCCCGAGCTGCTCGAGATCGAGCTCACCGAGAGCGACGCGATGGAGCGGCCCGAGCAGGTGGTGCCGGTGCTGCGGCAACTGCGCGAGCGGCACATCCGCATCGCCATCGACGACTTCGGCACCGGCTACTCGAGCCTCGCTTACCTGAAGAGCCTGCCCGTCGACACGGTGAAGATCGACCGCTCGTTCGTGCAGGGGCTGCCGTCGGACCCGGACGACGCGCCGATCGCCCGCGCCATCGTGGCGATGGCGCACACGCTCGGCCTGAAGGTGATCGCCGAGGGCGTCGAGCACGACGGGCAGCGCGCCTTCCTCCGCGACCTCGGCTGCGACGAGCTGCAGGGCTTCCTCTACGCGACGCCGCTTTCGGCCGAGCAGTGCGGCCGCTTCCTCGCCGCGGCGGCGGAGCGCCGCGCGGCGGTTGTCTAGGCGGCGCGCGCTCGCAGCTGAGATTCGACGGCCGAGAGCAGCTCGTCGACCGAGACCGGCTTGATGAGCAGCGGGCGGCCGAAGGTCCGGCCGACCAGGTCCGAAGCGTTGCTCATCGAGGTGATGAAGATCGCCGGGATGCCGCGCAGCGCCGCATCCGAGCGCAGGGCATCGACGAAGTCGACGCCGTTCATGTAGGGCATGAGGAAGTCGACGACGATCAGGTCGGGAACGTTGCGCTCCATGGCGTGCGCCGCCGCGACCGCGTCCTCCGCGGTGTCGACGCGGTAGCCGGCGTGCTCGAGCTGGCGGCGCAGCAGGGCGCGGATATCCGGATCGTCGTCCACCGCCAGGATGCGCGCGCCGCTGGGGATCTTCGGCGGGGGCGGCTTCTTCAGCGGCCGCGGCGCGATGACGCCCTTCATGGCCTCAGCGCTGCAGCACGTAGGTGCCGGGAGCCTCGGCGAGCGCGGGGAATTTCGCGTTCGCCAGGGCCGGCGGCATGCGCGGCTCGCCGCAGCGCTCCGCCAGCCAGGGAATCCAGTCCTCCCACCAGCTGCCGGCATGCTGCTCGGCGTCCGTCAGCCAGGCCTCGGCCGACTCGCCGCGGTGCGCCCGGCCGATGCGGTAGTGACGCTTGGGCGGCTGCACCGGCGGGTTGACGATGCCGAGGATGTGGCCCGAGCTGGTGAGCACGAAGCGCTTCTCGCCGGTGACGAAGCTGTTGATGCGGAAGGTCTGGCGCCACGGCGTGATGTGGTCGTCTTCCGCGCCCACCTGGTAGAGCGGCACGTGGATGGTGGCGAGGTCGAGCGGCTGGCCCGCGACGCTCAGGCTGTCGGGCTTGACCAGCTTGTTGTTGAGGTAGAGCTCGCGCAGGTAGAACTCGTGCATGCGCGAGGCCATGCGCGTGCAGTCCATGTTCCAGTACAGGATGTCGCTCGGCGCCGGCGGTTCGCCGTAGAGCCAGCCGTGCACCAGGTAGTGCCACACCAGCGGGTTCGAGCGCAGCAGGCGGAAGGTCGCCGCCATCTCGGCGCCGTCGAGGTAGCCGCGGGCGCGCATGTTGTCGGTGAGCCAGGTGACGCTGCCCTCGTCGATGAACACCTCGATGTCGCCGGGCGACTGGAAGTCGACCAGCGTTGCAAGCAGCGTCCAGTGCGCGACGGGCACCTGCTCGCGCGGCAGGCGGCGGCTTTCGCGCGCCAGATAGGTGGTGAGGAGGGTGCCGCCGATGCAATAGCCGACCGCGTGCACCTTGTCCGACCCGGACAGCTCGCGCGCCACGCGCACCGCCTCACCCACGCCCTCGACGATGTAATCGTCGAAGCTCAGGTCGTGCATCTCCGCGCCGGGGTTCACCCAGCTGGTGATGTACACGTCAAAGCCCTGGTCGAGCAGGTGCCTGACCAGGCTCTTCTTCGGCTGCAGATCGAGCACGTAGAACTTGTTGATGCACGGCGTGACGATGACGATCGGCATCGGCCGCACCGCTTTCGCGGTCGGCGCGTAGTGGATCACTTCCAGCAAGCGGTTGCGGAACACCACCGCGCCCGGCGTCACCGCCAGGTTCTTGCCGACCGCGAACGAATCCTGGCCGGTCATGCGGATCGTCTTCGCCTGCATGTCCTGCATGAAGATCTCGAAGCCCTTGCGCAGGCTCTCGCCCTTCGTCTCCAGCGCCTTGCGCATCGCCACCGGGTTGGTGAAAAGGAAATTGGTCGGAGCGACGGCGTTCAGATACTGCCGCCACCAGAACGCGGCACGGCGGCGCTCCTTGGGCGAGAGGCCCGGCGTGTTGTACAGGGCATCCTGCACCGCGCGGGTCGTGAAGAGGTACCACTGCTTGAGCAGGTCCCAGTTCTTGTCGCTGGTCCAGACCGGGTCGGCGAAGCGCGTGTCGTCGGGCTGCGGCCGCACGACATCCGGGATGTCCGCGCCGGCGAGCTTCGCCGCGGTGTGGATCTGCAGCGCGGCGAGGTCGGCGGCGCTGCGCATCCACAGCTCGGACAGCTCGAGCGGGTGCGAGAGCCACGCGGCCTGCGCGTGCACGATCGGCGCGATGATGCCCAGCGGGTCGAAAATGGCTTCCACCGCGCGCCGCAGGTCCTTCATGCGGTCGGCGGGCAGTGCGAGGTGGGCGCCGATCCCGGCGCCTTCGGCCGGGGGCGCGATGATCTGCTGGGGAGCGTTCATGTTCCCATGCTGCGCCAGGGCGAGCCGCGGCGGTTGATCCACGTCAAAGGGCGATCACGTTGTATCGCCTAGGATATGAGCCTATCTCAATGATAGGCGCGTGATGCGTTGTGGCCAGGACGGGATGGATGCGAGGCGCACGGCGCAGGCCCTATGTCGATAGGGTCAAGCCGGGCAACAATGCAGACGCCCGTCCTGGCCACAACCCGGAGGGACGGGGCAATCTGGGCGCATTTTGTTGTCGGTAGCCCTTGCAATATCGACATATTGCTGCGGGCTATCCTCCTAAAACTGCATCCCACATCGCCTCCGTCGCACACG
>Ga0210090_1000018_pt1 | contig 17590 bp, 13 predicted proteins | sample Sandmound_ThreeS_7_FD_185572 | JGI IMG/M metagenome (GOLD analysis project Ga0210090, IMG submission 185572) | Wetland microbial communities from San Francisco Bay, California, USA, that impact long-term carbon sequestration -... | ecosystem: Environmental > Aquatic > Marine > Wetlands ...
GCCGTCGCCGAGCCGCTGCGCCGCTTCCCGCAGGACCGCCTGTGCCGCCGACGCGAGCTGCGGCGCGAGACGGTAATGCAGCGCCAGGCTGTGGCCCTTGTTCTCGAACAGCAGGCCCGGGCGGCCCGCGACGAAGTCGGCGATACGCGCCGCGGCGCTGCGCAGCGCTGCCTCCGGAAACACGTGGCGGTGCACCGCGCCGCGCGCGTCGCGGCGCTCGACGCCGTGCTGGCCCGCCACCGGCAGCCGCAGGGGCGCAAAGAGCGCGTCGACGTCGGGTACCGAGCGGCCGCTGATCAGGGCCAGAGCGCCGCCGGTGGCGCGCTGCAATCCGGCCAGCAGCCGGAACAGCCGCTCGCCGGGACGCACCGCGTCGGGTCGCTCGGCGTGCTCGAGCAGCGTGCCGTCGATGTCGAGGAAGAAAGCCCAGTCGCCAGCGGCCTCAGGCAGCATCAGCCCGCCCCGGCTTCGCGGCGGCCCTCGCGGGTGCGCGCCACGACGCGACGGCGGTGCCGCATGCGCGCGGCGTCGAGCAGTATCCTGCCCGCCCAGCGGTAGACGTTGAACTCCTGCACCAGGTGGCGCATGGTGCGCATGCGCGCGCGGCGCTCGGCAGGCTGCATGGTGAGCGCGACGTGGATCGCGACCGCGCTCTGCTCGATGTCGTAGGGGTTGACGATCAGCGCCTCCGCCAGCTCGCGCGCGGCGCCGGTAAACTGCGACAGGATCAGGACGCCCTGCTCGTCGTCGCGCGAGGCGACGAACTCCTTCGCCACCAGGTTCATGCCGTCGTGCAGGCTCGACACGTAGCACAGCTCGGCTGCCCGGTACAGCTCGTACACTTGCGTGGCATCGTAGTGCTCGATCCTGAGGATGATCGGATCATAACCGGGACGCCCGAAGCGGCCGTTGATCCGCCCGGCCAGCGCGCGCACCCGCGCGTCGAGGTTCTGGTACTCGTCGATCGACGAGCGTGAAGGCGCCGCCACCTGCACGAAGGAGAAGCGCCCGATCCAGCTCGGCTCGAGCTCGAGCAGGCGCTCGACGGCGAGGAAGCGCTCGAGGATGCCCTTGGTGTAGTCCAGCCGGTCGACGCCGACGCCGAGGTGCAGGTCCGCAGCGACCCCGAGCCGCTCGTGCACGCGCGCGCGGCATTCCGCCACCGGCGGCAGCTGAGCGAGCGGCGCCGGCGGCCACTCGATCGAGATCGGGTAGCGGCGCACCTCGGTGAGCTCGCCGCCCTGCGAGATGCTGAACGTCTCGCGGTCGACGCGCGCCTCCAGGAAGCGGTCGACGGTGTCGAAGAAGTTGTTGCAGTGGAACTGCGTGTGGAAGCCGATGATCGAGGAGCCGAGCAGGCCCGCGAGCACGTCTTCGCGCCACGGCAGGATGCCGAAGGCCTCGGGATTCGGCCACGGGATATGCCAGAAGGTGATGATCGTCGCGCGCGGCAGCCGCTCGTGGATCATGCGCGGCAGCAGGGCGAAGTGGTAGTCCTGCACCAGGACGATCGGGTCCTCGGTGCGCGACTCGTCGACCACCGCTTCGGCGAAGCGCCGGTTCACCGACTGGTAGTGCGCCCAGTCGTCGGCGCGGAACACCGGGCGCGTGTGCGCGATGTGGCACAGCGGCCAGAGCCCCTCGTTGGCGAAGCCGTAGTAGTAGCCCTGCTCCTCTTCGGGCGAGAGCCAGACCCGCCGGATGCGGTACGAGGGCCTCTCGGGCGGCACCATCACGTGGTCGTGGCGGTCGACCGTGTCGCGGTCGGCGGAGCCCGCGCCGTGCGCGATCCAGGTGCCGGAGCAGGCACGCATCACCGGCTCGAGCGCGGTGACCAGGCCGCTCGCCGGCCGCTGGATCTCGATCACGTTGTCCTTGCGGCGGACGTGGATGTAGGGCTCGCGGTTGGAAACGATCAGCACCTCGTCGCCCTTCAGGTCCTCGCGCAGGATGCGGCGCAGCGCGTCCGGGCCCCAGACGATCTGGCTCTCGTCGCGCGCGTGGCGCTCGGCTTCGAGGTCGCGGACCAATGCCTGCAGGTCGCGGGCGATCGGCCGCAGCTCGGGGGCAGTCGCGCCGAGCGTGTCGCGCGCGCCGAGCAGCGCCTCGCCCGAGATCAGCCGCTTCATCCCCGCCACCCAGCCGCGCCAGCTGATCTCGGCGATCACCACCGTGATCAGCGCCACCACCGCGGCGATCGCCGCGAACAGGTAGTAGACGTACTTCTTGGTGTCGGCGCTTCGCCGCTCGACGAAGCTCATGTCGTGCACGATCACCAGCTTGCCCAGCGACTCGCCCTCGGTCACGAGCGGATTGACCGACACGTGCAGCGGCCCGCGCGCCAGCTGCAGCACCCAGCTTTCCTGCGGCCCCTCGTCGGACCGCGTGCAATGCACGCTCGTGGGGAAGGTGAGAGTGGCGTAGGCCAGCTTCCCGTCCGGGGCGCAGAAGCCGATGGCGAAGATGCGCTCGTCCTGGATGATGCGCTCGAAATAGCGCAGCACCTTCTGGCGCGCGCGCGGCTCGCGCACCAGCGCGGCCAGCGGTTCCTGGGCAGCGTTGGCGATGGTGGTCGAGCGGATCTCCAAGTCGCGCACGAACCACTGCAGCGTCAGGCGGTCGACCAGCGGCACCACCGCGTAGGCGATGGCCGTGAGGGCGATGCCGAGCGGGAGAATGAAACGAAGGGATAGCCGCATCGTTGCCGACCTTTCGTAGCGCTGCGGACAGCCTGATTAGACTGAGTCTGCCACGCTTGGTTCCGATCCCCTAGAGCGCCATCGTTCTTGCCAGCTCGAGCAGGCTGGCGTCGGCGGGACGCATCCGGCCAGCGACCTCCGCCAGCGGCGTCCTGATCACCTCGCCTCTGGCAATGCCGATCAGCACGCCGTGCGTGCCGGCCGCGAGGGTGTCGACCGCGGCAGCGCCGAGCCGCGTGGCGAGCACGCGGTCGGCGGCGCTCGGAATGCCACCGCGCACGACGTGGCCGAGACGGGTGACGCGCAGGTCGAAGCCGATCGACTTGCGGTGCACACCGTAGTACGCCATCAGCTCACGCACGCCGCATTTCGCGCCTTCGGCGATGACCGCCAGCGCGTGCGTCTTGCCGCGCTTGTACGCCGCGCGCAGCCGCTCGGCGACCTCGTCGGGCTTGAGCTCGCTCTCCGGCAGGGCGATCACCTCCGCGCCCCCGGCAATGCCCGACATCAGCGCGATGTAGCCGCAGTTGCGGCCCATGGTCTCGACGGCGAAAGCACGCTGGTGCGATGAGGCGGTGGTCCGCAACCGGTCGATTGCCTCCAGCGTGATGTTGATCGCCGTGTCGCAGCCGATGCTGACGTCGTTGCCGTAAAGGTCGTTATCGATCGTGGACGGAACGCCTACGACCGGGAATCCCTCGCGCGCCAGGCTCGCCGAGCCGGACTGCGAGCCGTTGCCGCCGATGACGACCAGCGCCTCGATCTTCCGGGCGTGAAGGTTTGCGAGCGCCTGCGCGCGCCCGGCGGGCTGCACGAATTCCGGGCAGCGCGCGCTGCCGAGCACCGTGCCCCCGGACTGGATGATGCCGCCGACGCTGCGCGCCTGCAGCGGCTCGACCCTGTCTTCGAGCAGGCCGGCGTAGCCGTTGCGGACGCCGAACACCTCCCAGCCGTGCGCCAGCGCGCCGCGAGTCACGGCGCGCACCGCGGCATTCATGCCCGGCGCGTCGCCGCCGCTCGTCAGGACTGCAATTTTCTTCAGTGAAGACCCTTCGTCTTATGCGTCGGGCAACCGCACCACCTTGCCCGGGGCCTTGACTGCGGGCTCGTCGAGCTCGGCGGCTTCGATCTTCTGGAACTGCTGCGTGATCTTGCGACTCGACACCTGCACATCCTCGGCGTCTTCGTGCGCCTGGCGAATATGGTCGGCGAGCTTGCGCATGCGCTCTTCGAAGCGGCCGAAATCCTGGCCCAGGCGCCCGAGCGCCTCCTTGATCACGTGGATCTGCTTGCGGGTCTCAACGTCCTTCAGGACCGCGCGCGCGGTGTTGAGCACCGCCATCAGCGTGGTCGGCGACACGATCCAGACGCGCTTCGCGTTGGCGTAGTCGACGATCTCGGAGTGATAGGCGTGGATCTCGGCGAACACCGCTTCGGCGGGGACGAACATCACTGCCCCGTCCGAGGTTTCGTTCTCGATGATGTACTTGCCGGCGATGGCGTCGATATGCCGGCGCAGGTCGGCCCGGAATGCCCTCTGCGCCAGCGCCCGCTCGGTCTGGGCCGCTTTCGGGTCGAGCATCAGCTTGTAATTTTCCAGGGGGAACTTCGAGTCGACGCAAACCAGCCCGGTGGGATCGGGCAGCCGCAGCACGCAGTCGACCCGCGCGCCGTTGGACAGCGTGTACTGCATCTCGAACGCCGCGGGCGGCAGCACGTTGCGCACCAACGCCTCGAGCTGCACCTCGCCGAAAGCGCCGCGCGAGCGCTTGTCGCCGAGCAGCTCCTGCAGGCTGACGACGCTGCCGGTGAGCGTCTCGATCTTCTTCTGCGCCTCGTCAATGGTGGCCAGGCGCTGCATGACGCTGACGAAGGTCTCGTTGGTTTTCTTGAAACCCTCGTCGAGCCGTTCGCTGACGCGATGCGAGATCTGGTCGAGTCGCTGCTCGAGCTTCGCGCCCAACGAGTCGCGCAACTCGCCAAGGTGGCCGCCAAGGCGATCGCCCTGCTTCGTCAGCCCGTCGTGCAGGTCGCTGAGCATGGCGCGGTGTTTTTCCTCGAGCAGCCGCTGCATGCGCATCACCAGCCACGCCACTACTCCAAGGGTGACGAGCGCAACGAGCACCGCAAGCTCGGCCATGCGCGATTCTAGACCGAGTCCCTCAGCGTAAGCGCCGGCGAGGCGCGCAGCACCTTGCGCGCCGAGAGCCAGGCGTTGAAGGAGAGCAGCGCGAGGCCGGCGAGCGGGCCCGAGATCCAGAGCGCGAGGCTCGGCGGCAGGTCGAGCTCGAACACGCGCCGCGCCACCATCTCGCCGATGATCGCGGCGGCGAGCGTGGCGAGCGCGCCGGCGAGGATGCCCATGGCGGCGAACTCGACGCGCTGGCTGCCGGCGACCTGCGCGCGCGAGGCGCCGTAGACGCGCATCACGGCCGCCTCTCGCCGGCGCTCGTCCTCGGTGGCGACCAGGGCCGAATAGAGCACCAGCAGCCCGGCGCCGAGCGTGAAGAGGAAGAGGAAGCGCACCGCGCTGATCAGCTGGTCGACCACGCCCTGCACCTGCCGCACCACGGCGCCGATATCGACCACGGCAAGGTTCGCGTAGCGCGCCGCGAGCTCGTCCAGCGCGGGCGCCTGGGCGGCGGCGACGTGGAACGCGCTCACGAAAGTCGCAGGCCGGTCGCGCAGCAGGCGCGGCGGCGCGATGACGAAGAAGTTCACGCGCATCGAGTCCCAGCGCAGCTTGCGCAGCGAGGTGATGCGGGCAGCGAAAGTCTCGCCCGCCACCGACCAGGTGAGCGTATCGCCGAGCTTCCAGCCGAGCGTCTTGGCGATGCCTTCTTCCACCGACACCTCGTCTCCGGCCGGATCGAGCCAGCGCCCGGCGGTGATCGCGTTGTGGCCGGGCAGCTCGCTCAGGTAGGAGAGGTTGAACTCCCGCTCGACGAGACGCTTGGCGCGCTCGTCGCTGAAGTCGGCCTCGCTCACCGCCTTGCCGTTCAGCGCAGTCAGCCGGCCGCGAACCATGGGATAGAACTCCGCGCCGCGAATGCCGCGCTCGGCGAGGAAGCGCTGCACCGGCTCGAGCTGGTCGGCCTGCACGCCGATGATGAAGCGGTTGGGCCCGTCGGGCGGGGCGCTCCTGCGCCAGGCATCGATCAGGTCCTTGTGCGTGAAGGTGAGGAGCAGCACCGCGGTCAGCCCGAGCGCGAGGCTCGCTACCTGGACGGCGTTTGCGCGCGCGTGCCGCCTCAGGTTGGCGAGGCCGTAGCGCCAGGCTTTTCTCCTCACCCGGGAGACGACCAGCCGGGAGGCGAGAAACTTGAGCGCGAGCCATGAGACGACGATGAAAACGCCCAATGCGGCGAGGAACCCGCCCACCACGATCACGCCGAGCCTGACTTCTCCCGCCTGCCAGACGAGCAGCGCCGCCAGCGCGACCAGCCCGGCGGCGTAGGCGCCGAGCGCGCCGGTGCGCGGCGCGCCCGATTCGCGGCGCAGGACGCGCAACGCCGGCACGTTCTTCAGCTGCAGCAGCGGCGGCAGCGCGAAGCCGAGCAGGAGCACGAGGCAGACGGCGAACCCCTGCAGCGCCGGCACGGGCGAAGGCGTGGGCAGGCTCGCCTGCACCATGCTCTCCAGCGTCGTCGCGACCACTTGCTGCGCGGCGAAGCCGAGGGCGAGGCCGACGCTCGCGGCGGCGACGGCGAGGCAGGCGAACTCCACGCCGTAGAGCCGCACCAGCTTCGCCTGCGTCGCGCCGAAGCAGCGCATCACCGCGCAGCCGTCGAGGTGCCGCTCGACGAAGCGCCGCGTGGCGAGCGCGATCGCCACGCCGGCGAGGATCGCTGCCAGCAGCGCCGTCAGCCCCAGATAGCGCTCGGCCCGCTCGATCGCCGCGCGCACCTCCGGACGGCCGCTCTCCAGGTTGTCGATGCGCTGCCCGCGCTCGAGCCGCGGCTTCGCCCAGGCTTCGAACGCCGCCAGCGGCTCCGCGGCGCCGGCCGCGTACAGGTAATACCCGACGCGGCTGCCGGGACGGATGAGGCCGGTCGCCGCCACGTCCGCCGCGTTCATCATCAGCCGCGGCGCGATGTTGAAGAAGTTGGCGCTCCGCTCGGGCTCGAGCGTGAGCACGGCGGCGACCTCGAGCTCCGCATCGCCAAGGCGGACCCGCGAGCCGACCGGTGCGTCGAGCGCCGAGACCAGCCGCTCCTCCAGCCATACCGTGCCGTGCGCCGGACCCGCTTCGGCCGCCCGGTCCTCGGCACCGGGGCGAGGCGCAATCCGCAGCCGACCGCGCAGCGGGTAATTCTCGCTGACCGCCTTGACGCCGGCGAGCTGGCTCCTGTCCTTGCCGATCGCCATGCTCATGAAGCTCGTCGCCTGCGCGCGCTGCAGGCCGCTCGCGTTCAGGTTCTCGACGAAATCCTTCCCCCACGGATGGTCCGAGAGGAGAACGAGGTCCGCGCCGAGGAGCTGGTGCGCATCGCGGGAAATGCCGCGCGCGACGCGGTCGCCGAGGAAGGCGACGCTCGACACGCTCGCCACCGCAATCACCAGCGCCGCCGCAAGCACGCGCAACTCGCCCGAGCGCCAGTCGCGCGCAAGCATGCGCAGCGACTGCCTCATGGAGCGATCCGTCCCGCGGCGAGCCGCACCACACGCGAGCAGCGCGCGGCGAGCGTCTCGTCGTGAGTCACCATCACGAGCGTCGTGCCGTACTCGCGGTTCATCTCGAACAGGAGCGCGATCACGCCGGCGCCCGACTCCGCATCCAGGCTGCCCGTCGGCTCGTCGGCGAAGAGGAGCCGCGGCCGGACCACGAACGCCCGCGCCAGCGCCACCCGCTGCTGCTCGCCGCCCGAGAGATGCTTCGGATAGTGGTGCAGCCGCTCGCCGAGGCCGACGCGGAGCAGCATTCCCCGGGCAAGCTCTTCCGCCTTGTCCTCGTCGGCCAGCTCCAGCGGCAGCATCACGTTCTCCAGCGCGGTGAGCGACGGCAGCAGCTGGAACGACTGGAAGACGAAACCGACGGCGCGGCCGCGCAGCTCAGCCCGCCTGTCTTCATCCATCAAAAAGATATTCTTACCGTCGAGCTCGACGATCCCGGTCGTGGGGGTGTCCAACCCGGCGAGGATGGCGAGCAGCGTCGACTTCCCCGAGCCCGAGGCGCCGGCGATCGCCACCGCCTCGCCCTGCGTGACGGCGAGGTCGATGTCGCGCAGAATCACGAGGTCCGCGTCCCCGCTCCTGACCGTCTTGCCGATGCCCCGCGCCGTCAGAACATTGCTCGCCCTAGCGCTCGTCGTGGCGGCGCCCGCGTTGCTGGCGGCGGAAAAGTCCATTCTGGTGGTCGGTGACAGTGTGTCCGCGGCCTTCGGCATCGCGCAGGCCCGGGGCTGGGTGGCGCTGCTCGGCGAGCGGCTGAAGCAGGAACGGCTGAATTATATCGTCGTCAACGCGAGCATCTCCGGCGAGACCACTGCCGGCGGCGCGGCGCGCCTGCGCCCGGCGCTCGAGCGCCACCGGCCCGCGGTGGTGATCATCGAGCTCGGCGGCAACGACGGCCTGCGCGGCATGCCGGTCGCGACGATGAAGAAGAACCTCGGCGGCATGATCGAGCAGTCGCGGCAGGCGGGCGCGCGCGTGCTGCTGGTCGGCATGCGGATGCCGCCGAACTACGGGCCGCAGTACACGAGCGAGTTCGAGCGCGCCTATGCCGACCTGGCGAAGCGGTACGGCGTTGCGCTGCTGCCTTTTCTCTTCGAGGATTTCGGCGGCAGGCGCGAGCTCTTCCAGCCCGACGGCATCCATCCAACCGAGGCCGCTCAGCCGGTGATGCTGGAGAGCGTCTGGAAGCGGCTGCGGCCGCTGCTCAAATAACAGTCAGGCGAGGCGCGCCGGCCGAAAGGCTACCGATCACGCGCGCGCTGCCGAAACCGCGCTTTTCGAATTCCTTCAGCACGTCCTTTTCCGCCCCGGGGTCGCAGGCGACGAGCAGGCCACCGCTCGTCTGCGGGTCGGAGAGCAGCTTTTGCTGCCAAACGGAAAAATCCCCGGGGAGAACGACTTCTTCGCCATAACCCTTCCAGTTGCGGTCGGAAGCGCCGGTGGCGACGCCCTGCTTCGCCCAGTCGACCGCCTCCGCGATCAGCGGCAGGTCGGCGAAGCGCACCTCGCCGGCGAGCTTGGAGCCGCGCAGGATCTCGAGCAGGTGGCCGGCCAGGCCGAAGCCGGTGACGTCGGTGAGCGCGTGCACGGCCGGCATCTCGGCCAGCGCCTCGCCCGGCGTGTTGAGCTTCGTCGTCCACTCGAGCATCTGCGCGTAGCCGGCTTCGGACAGCTTGCCCTTCTTCAGCGCCGCCGACAGGATGCCGATGCCGAGCGGCTTACCGAGGATCAGCACGTCGCCTGCCTTGGCGGATGAGTTCCTCTTTACTTTTTGCGGGTGAACCAGGCCGAGCGCGACCAGGCCGTAGATCGGCTCGAGCACGTCGATCGAATGGCCACCGGCGATCGGGATGCCCACTTGCGTGCAGACCGATTCGCCGCCGGCGAGGATGCTGCGGATCACCGACACCGGCAGCTTGTCGAGCGGCATGCCCACCAGCGCGAGCGCCAGGATCGGCTTGCCGCCCATCGCGTAGACGTCGGAGATCGCGTTGGTCGCGGCGATGCGGCCGAAGTCGTAGGGATCATCGACGATCGGCGTGAAGAAATCGGTCGTGGCGACCAGCGCCTGCTGGTCGTTCAGCCGATACACCGCGGCGTCGTCGGCGGTCTCGGTGCCGACCAGCAGATCCTTCGCCAGGCCCTTGATCGGCGCGGCCGCGAGGATTTCCGAGAGCACCGCCGGCGCGATCTTGCAGCCGCAGCCGCCGCCGTGGCTGAACTGGGTGAGGCGAATCTTCTCCGGGGCATTCATACGCGTAGAATTTTAACCGTGGATTTCAAGCACTTCGACACCATTATCGACGCGCGCACGCCGTCGGAGTTCGCCGAGGATCACGTTCCCGGCGCCGTCTCCGCGCCGGTGCTCGACGACGCGCAGCGCGCCGAGGTCGGGACGCTCTACAAGCAGGTCTCGCCGTTCGAGGCGAAGAAGCTCGGCGCGGCGCTGATCGCGCGCAATGTCGCCCGCCATGTCGAGGAACTCTGGAAACAGAAGGAAAAAGGCTGGAAACCCCTGGTTTACTGCTGGCGCGGCGGCAAGCGCTCGGGCGCGATGGCGCACATCCTGCGCGAGATCGGCTGGGACGCGCAGACGCTGCCCGGCGGCTACAAGGCCTATCGTCGCTGGGTCGTGCAGGAGCTGGAAAAGAAGCCCGGCGACCTCGAGTACATCGTCGTTCACGGTCCCACGGGAAGCGGCAAGAGCCGCCTGCTGGCGGCGCTCGCGAAAGCGGGCGGCCAGGTTCTCGACCTGGAGGCGCTCGCCGCGCACCGCGGCTCGGTGCTGGGCGGCCTGCCCGACCGGCCGCAGCCCTCGCAGAAGATGTTCGAGAGCCTGCTGCTGAAAGAGATCTCAGCGCTGGAAAGAGACCGGCCCGTCTATGTCGAGGGCGAGTCGAAGAAGATCGGGCAGCTCCAGGTACCGGAAGCGCTGATCGCGCGCATGCGCGCTTCGCCCTGCCTGCGGCTCGACACCGACACCGAGACGCGCGTGACGCTTCTACTCCAGGAATACGAATTCTTCCTGAAAAATCCGGGAAGCCTTTACCAGCAGCTCGATTGCCTCGTCAGCCTGCACGGCCGCGAGAAGATCGCCGACTGGAAGGCGCTCGCGACGGCGGGCGCCTGGCGGGAATTCGTCGCCCGCCTGCTGGTCGAGCACTACGATCCGGCCTACCGTCGCTCCTCGCACAGGAATTTCGCACGCCTGCCCGAGGCGCGCGCGGTGCGCATCGCTTCGGCCGACGAGGCCGCCTTCGCCGCGGCCGCGAAAGCCCTCCTTGCGCGCGCGCCCGTCGCCGCTTAGTTCCGCTGCGTTGGCCGGCCGGCGGCTCTGAGAGCCATGTCATTTCGTCGCCTCGCCGTCATTCTCCTTGCCACCGCCGGAGCCCTGCTCATCGCGGTCGTGCTTTACCTCGCCTTTGGCGACCTGAGCCGCCATAAGGGCCGCATCGAGGCCCTCGTCACGGAGCTGATCGGCCGGCCTTTTGCGATCGACGGCGCGTTCGAACTCAAGGTCCTGCCGTCGATCTCGGTGCTCGCTGAGCGCGTGCGCGTCGGAAACGCGGACTGGGGCTTGCAGCCGCAGATGGTCGAGCTAGGGCGCGTGTCGGCGAGGATCGGCCTGTGGTCGCTGGTCTCCGGACCTGTCGACGTGCGCTCGCTCGAGGTGAGCGACCTCTCCGTCCTTCTCGAAACGGGCCCGGAAGGCCAGGGCAACTGGGTTCTCGGAGCTGCGAGCGCGCCTGAGGAGGCTGCTGAGTCCGGCTCGGGCGCTGCCGCAGCACCTCCAGTCCTCCAGAACGTCAGGCTCGGCAACGTGCGGATCACCTATCGCGAGCGCGGCAAGCCGGACCGGGTCGCGCTCATCGAGACGTTGAGCATCGGCCCCGGTTCCGCCGGCCTGCTCGCGATCTCCGGGAAAGGCAGCCTGAATGAGCTCCCGGCTGCAGTGAACGGCGAGCTCGGACCCCTCGATGCGCTGTTCTCCGGGCGGAACATCCGCATGGCGATCCAGGCCGCGCTCGGCGACTTGCGCCTCGACGTCAACGGCGGCCTCGGCCGCCTCGACCCTCTGGATGGGGCCGATCTCGCCTTGAAGGTCGGGCACCCGGATATCGGCGCGATGCTCAAGAAGCTCCAACTGCCGGTCATGGTGAGCGGCCCCTTGAGCGCCGATGCGCGGCTGGCGGACGCCGGCGACCTTACCCGCCTCGACTTCGCCGCGAAGCTCGGCGACATCACGGTCAAGGTCGGGGGCACGCTCCGCGCGCTCGGCCTGGCCGGCTCGGACCTGCGGATCGACGCCTCGGTGCCGGACGCCGCCCGCGTGGCGGCGGCGTTCGACGTGACCGGCCTGCCGGCCGGCGCCCTCGAGCTCGGCGGCCGCGTTACCTCGTCACGCACGGAAATCAAGCTCGACGCGATGAGCGCGAGATACGCCGGCGCAAGAGCGCGGGTCAACGGCACCGTCCGCCTGGCTCGCGGGCCGAGCGCCGACCTGCGCTTCGACCTCGTCGCCGAGAACCTGGCCAGGCTGCAGCAGGGGCTGCCGGAGATCCCCCTCTCCATGAGCGGCAACTTCGCCGGCAATCGCAACAAGCTCGAGGTGAAGAACCTCAAGGGGAAAATCGGCGAGAGCGAGATCACGGCACGGGCGTCGATGATCGCAACCGGCAAGAAGCGGGTGGAAATCGATCTCGCCTCCCCCCGGCTGGACCTGACTCCGTTTGCTGCCGGTGACGCGGGCGCGAAACCGAAGCCGAAGCCGAAGCCGAAAGAAGCGGGGCGCAAGTATGTCTTCGATGAGGAGCCATTGCCGTTCGGCAACCTCAAGGTCATCGACGCCCGGGTGCATCTAGCCCTGGCCGAGGTCAGGCTCGGCACGGGGGTCCTCCGGGATGTCGAAAGCACCCTGCTCCTGGACGGCGGCAGGCTGACTCTCGAGGCCCGCGTGCGAGACAACCTGGAGGGCACCTTGGGCGGCGTGGTCAAGCTCACGCCCGCGGACGGCGGCGCTGGCGCGCTCGACATCAGCGTCTCCGCCAAGAACGTGCGCTCCGCCCTCGGCGCCGGAGACGCGATCGATCTCAAGGAGGCGCCACCGACGAACGTGGAGGCGCGCTTGCTCGCGAGGGGTGCCTCGGCGCGGCAGCTGGCGGCGGGCGCCAACGGCCGGGTCGTGGTGACGCAGGGGCCGGGCAAGCTCCCGAGCGGTGTCCTCGGCTTGATCGGCGGCGATCTCCTTCGCGAGCTCGTCGGCAAGCTGAATCCGTTCGCGGCGCAGGATCCCTACACGCAGCTGGAATGCACCGTGGTCCGGGCCGATATCGTGGACGGCCAGGTAACGGTCAACCCCGTGCTCATGCAGTCCCAAAAGGTCACGATCGTCGCGGGCGGCAAGATCGACCTCGGCACCGAGGCACTCAGGCTCAACTTCAACACCCGTCCGCGCACCGGCGTCGGCATCAGCGCCGGGATGTTCACCAATCCGTTCATCGAGCTCGCCGGCACGCTGGCGAGCCCAAGGCTGGGAGTGGCTGCAAAGGGAACCGCCGCCGCGGCGGCGACCGGCGGAATCTCAGTGCTCGCGCAGGGGCTGCTCGACCGCTCCCGCGGAGGCCATGACATGTGCAAGCAGACGCTGGACGAGGCCGCCAGCACGACGAGGTGACTTCGCCGGCGACGACAGCGCCGCCGGAGCGGGCGACCCGGACGCTGCGACGCGTCGGCCTGTTCTCCTTCGCCTGCTGGGCGGCGTTCGTCGCGGCGGCGATCCGCTTCGAAGGCGCGGCCGGCAGCCCGGAAAATCACCTGCGCCTGGCGGTCGCGCTGGCCGGCACCGCGATCGCGCTCTTTGCCGTGGCGCGGCCGGGCGGCTGGCCGCGCTTGCTCTATCTGCTGTCGATCGGCTATCTCGCCTACTTCGCCGCGGGGAGCGCCTGGCAGGGCCTCTGGCAGGTCGCCGCCGTGCCGGCCGAAGGCGCGGCCGAGACGCTCGCCCTGACGCTCGAGCTGGCGCTGCGCCTCATCGCCAGGCAGATGACCTCGCAGCGCTTCGGGTTGGCGATGGCCGAGGTGTATGACCTCGCGCTCATGCCGATGGCCCAACTGGTCGTTCTGGCCTACCTCGCTCGCGCGATGCTCAGGGACCGCTGAGTCCGGCGAGCACGCGCACGTGCTGCACCACGCTGCGACCGAGCGCGGAGAGCGCGTATCCGCCCTCGAGCATCGACACCATGCGGCCGCCCGCGTGCCGGTCGGCAACGTCCTTCATCTGCGCGGTGACCCAGGCGTAGTCGCCGTCGACCAGCCGCAGCATCGCCATGTCGTCCTCGACGTGGGCGTCGAATCCGGCCGAGAACAGGATCAGCTCGGGCGCGAACGCGTCGAGCGCCGGCAGCCACGCCTCGCGCACCGCCTCGCGGAACTCCCGCGAGCCCGAGCCGGCCGCGAGCGGCACGTTGACCATGTTGCGCGCCGGAGCCTCGGTGCCGCTGTAGGGATAGAACGGATGCTGGAAGGTGGAGACCATGAGCACGCCCGGGTCGTCCTCGAAAATGTCCTCGGTGCCGTTGCCGTGGTGGACGTCGAAGTCGATGATCGCCACCCGCTCCAGGCCGTGCGCCGCGATCGCGTGCCGCGCCGCGACCGCGACGTTGTTGAAGATGCAGAAGCCCATCGGCCGCGCGCGGCAGGCGTGATGGCCGGGCGGACGCACCGCCGCGAACGCGGCGCTTGTCTTCTTGTTCATGACTAGATCAACAGCCAAAACCGCAGCACCCGCGGCTCTCAGCGCCGCCTGCAGCGTGAACGGATTCATCGCCGTGTCGGGATCGAGATGGACGGTGCCCGATTCCGGCGCGACGTCGCGAATGGCACGCACGTAGTCGAGCGGATGCACGCGCGTGAGCTGCTCGTCGGTCGCGAGCGGCGCCTCGAGCCGGGTCAGGTATTGCCCGACGCCGGAGGCGATGAGCTGATCCTCGATCGCGCTCAGCCGCTCCGGGCGCTCGGGATGGTGGCTGCCCATGTCGTGCTTGAAACAATCCGGATGGCTGATCACCGCGCACGTCATGCGGATGGAGATGTTAGCCCATCGAGTACAATGACTGCATGCTGCTGAAAGCGGAATTCCAGCCGCTATCGCTCGGCCGCTCGGCGATCGAGCGCGTCATCCAGGCGGCGAGCACGGTCATCCTCGGCAAGGAAACGCAGGTGCGCCTCGCGCTCGCCTGCCTGCTCGCGCGCGGCCATCTGCTGATCGAGGACGTGCCCGGCGTCGGCAAGACCACGCTCGCGCACGTGCTGGCGAAATCGCTCGGCCTGCACTTCCAGCGCATCCAGTTCACGAGCGACATGCTGCCCGCCGACATCCTCGGCGTCTCGATCTACGAGCGCGAGAGCGGCAGCTTCAAGTTCCACCCCGGGCCGATCTTCGCCCAGGTGATCCTCGCCGACGAGGTCAACCGCACCACGCCCAAGACGCAATCGGCGCTGCTCGAGGCGATGGAGGAGCACCAGGTCACCGCCGAGGGCGAGACGCGCAAGCTGCCGGCGCCGTTCTACGTCATCGCCACGCAGAACCCGTCGGAGCAGGTCGGCACCTTCCCGCTGCCGGAGTCGCAGCTCGACCGCTTCATGATGCGCATCGAGCTCGGCTACCCCGACCGCGAGGCCGAGCGAGCGCTGCTCTCGGGCACCGATCGCCGCGATCTGCTCGCCACCCTCGACCCCTGCATGACGCCGGCCGAGCTGGTCGAGCTGCAGGCGAACGTGCAGAAGATCCATGTCGCGCCGGCGCTGCTCGACTACGTGCAGGCCATCGTCGAGCACACGCGGCGCTCTCCCGACTACCTCGCCGGCCTCTCGCCGCGCGCCGCGCTGGCGCTCGTGCATTGCTCGCGCGCCTGGGCTCTGCTCGAAGGGCGCGACAAGGTCATCCCCGAAGACGTGCAGGCGATCGTTCCCGGCGTCGCGACGCACCGCCTGCGCCCGGCGCACGACTCCGGGCGCCGGCTCGACGTCGGCGCCCAGCTCCTCGCCGCCGTCCCCATTCCCTAGCCGCCATCAGACGGGTCCTGCTTCTCGCGGCTCTGCTGCTCGGTGCGACCGCCGCGCTCGGCACGGACGGCGACTGGATGAGCGTCGAGGGCGCGCGAGCCGAGCGCGTGCGAGTGCCGGTCTTCAACAACGGCAACGTCGTCCTCTATCGCGCCGGCAAGCCCGGCGCCGAGCCCGTCATCCTCATTCACGGCCTGAGCCGCACCGGCGCCCGCGACTGGGTGCACGTCATCCCCGCGCTTGCCGGCGCGTACGACGTCTACGCGATGGACCTGCCCGGCTTCGGCGCCTCGGACAAGGGCAACCACCTCTATTCGCCGGCGAACTACGTGCGCGTCCTGGACGCGCTGTTCGGCGAGCGGCTGAAACAGCCGGCGATTGTCGTCGGGCATTCCATGGGCGGCGTGATCGCCCTCGCCTACGCCGCCGCCTACCCGGAGCGCGTGCGCCGGCTGGTGGTGGCCGATGTCGCCGGCGTCCTGCACCGCTCGGTCTACGGCGAGTTCCTCGGCCAGGCGGCCGCCGAGCGCGCCGTCGGCGACAGTCCCTTCCGCGACATCATCGCAAAGTTGATCACGTCCCAGGCCGAGAACCTGCCCGCCAAGGGCGCGATGTCGCTCGAGATACCGCAGGTCCGCCAGCGCATGCTGCGCGGCGACCCGCTGGCGATCGCCGCGCTGGCGCTGGTCGAGCACGACCTGAGCCGCGGGCTGCGCGCGATCAAGGCACCGACCCTGGTGATCTGGGGGAGCGACGACAAGGTTGCGCCGCCGCGCACCGGCGAGGTGCTGGGCTCGACCATCCCCGGCGCGAGGCTGGTCGTGATCGCCGGGGCAGGTCACGCGCCGCAGATGTCCCAGCCGGCGCGCTTCATCGCCCTGCTGCGCGACGAGCTGCGCGGCAGGGTCCACGCCAGGCCCTACGCCCAGCCGCCCGCTCCGCCCGCCGGCGCGCGGCGCGGCAGCTGCGTCAGCGAGCGCGGACGGCAATTCAGCGGCGACTACGAGCGGCTCTCGCTCGAAGGCTGTTTCGACGTCGAGATCCGCGATGCGCGCATCGGCTGGCTGCTCGCTTCGCGCTCGCAGGCGCGCCTGGTCAATTCGCACGTGCGCGACGGCGTCGAATCGCACGATTCCCGCCTGGAATTCACCGGCGGCAGCGTCGGCGGCGAGCCGCCGCTGCTGCTCGACGAGACCAACGTCGACGCGGCGGGCCTGCGCTTCCTGCCCAAGGGCCGCACGGTCGCACAGAACTACGGCGACGGTGTCATCACGCTGCGGATTTCGGTGTCGGAGATCGTGCGCGGCACGGGCGAGCCGCGCTATGCGCACCAGATCATGCGCCTGGTCGACGACCAGAGCTGGACGCCGCGCAGCGCGCGCTAGCGCAGACCGCCGGCCCTACAGAATCAGGGCGACGCTCGCCGCCGTCAGGCAGGTCGCGAATGTGCCGGCAGCGATCGATTTCATGCCCAGCGAGACGATCTCGCCGCGCCGCTCGGGGCACATCGTGCCAAGACCGCCGAGCATGATGCCGAGGCTGCCGAAATTGGCGAAGCCGCAGAGCGCGTAGGTGAGCAGGAGGCGGCTGCGCGCGCTCAGCTCGTTCATCTTCGCCAGCTCCACGTAAGCGACGAGCTCATTGATGACGGTCTTCGTGCCGAGCAGCGTGCCGGCGGCGCGCGACTCGCTCCAGGGAATGCCCGCCAGCCAGGCGAGCGGAGCCAGCAGCCAGCCCAGCATGTCCTGCAGGGTGTACGGAGAGATCACGAGATTGACGAGCGCGACCAGCGCGACGAACACCACCAGCATGGCGACGATGTTGAGCAGCAGCTGCGCGCCATCGAGCGTGCCCCGGGTCAGCGCGTCCATGCTGCTGGTCGCTTCCGACTCGAGCTTCAGCGTCCCGCCCGTCGAGGCCCCCGGCGGAACCATGATGAAGGAAACGACGAGGGCGGCCGGCGCCGACAGGATCGATGCGATCAGGAGATGCGCGATCGCGTCTGGGAGCACCGGGCCGAGGATCGCCGCGTAGAGAAAGAGCACCGTGCCGGCAATGGAGGCCATGCCTCCGGTCATGATCGCGAACAGCTCGCCGCGCGAGACGCGGGCGAGGTACGGCCGGACGAGCAGCGGTGCCTCGACCATGCCGAC
>Ga0210090_1000019_pt1 | contig 17234 bp, 20 predicted proteins | sample Sandmound_ThreeS_7_FD_185572 | JGI IMG/M metagenome (GOLD analysis project Ga0210090, IMG submission 185572) | Wetland microbial communities from San Francisco Bay, California, USA, that impact long-term carbon sequestration -... | ecosystem: Environmental > Aquatic > Marine > Wetlands ...
CTTTTAACTGCTGATAGAGCTCGAACGCCTTCTCCGGCTTTTCCTTCTTGTGCACCACCGCGCCGACGGCCTGGATCATCGCTACCGGGTCGTCGGACTGGAAGATGTTGCGTCCCATGTCGACGCCCGCCGCGCCCTGGTCGATGGCCTTCCAGGCCATGGTGAGCGCGTCGAGCTCGGGCAGCTTCTTGCCGCCGGCGATGACGATCGGCACCGGGCAGCCGGCGCAGACGCGCTCGAAGCCTTCCTCGATGAAATAGCTCTTCACGTAGTGCGCGCCGAGCTCGGCGGCGATGCGCGTGGCCAGACTGAAGTAGCGCTCGTCGCGCTTCATCTCGGCGCCGACGCCAGTGACCGCCATGGTTGGGATGCCGTAGCGGTTGCCGCTGTCGATCAGCTGCACCAGGTTCTTGATCGACTGGTGCTCGTATTCGGCGCCGATGTAGATCTGGGTGGTGATGGCGGCGGCGTTCAGCCGGATCGCGTCCTCGATGTCGACCGCGATCAGCTCGCGCGACAGCTCGGTCAGGATGCTCTGGCCGCCGGAGCAGCGCAGCACCAGGGCGTTGGTGGAGGAGGCAGGGATCACCGAGCGCAGCGCGCCACGGGTGCACATCAGCACGTCCGCGTACGGGATGAGCGGCACGATGCTGAGGTCGATGCGCTCGAGGCCGGTGGTCGGGCCCTGGAAGTAGCCGTGGTCGAAGGCGAGCATCACCGTTTTTCCGGAAGACGGGTTGAAGATGCGCGCCAGGCGGTTCTGCATTCCCCAGTCGAGCGCGCCGGCGCCCTTCACGAAGAAGGGCTTGTTCACCTGCGGCACGCCGATGCCGAAGTCCTTGCCTTCGCGGATGTCGTCTTTGTCGGCCATAATTTCCAACCATACCATGTACGCCATCGTTTGTTTCGACCGTCCCGACTCCGCCGCGCTGCGCGATCAGCACCGCGCCGCCCATCAGGATTTCCTGAAAACGAACTCTTCCAGGATCGTGTTTGGCGGCCCTCTCAAGGGCAGCGCCGACGGGCCGAGCACCGGCGCGCTGATCGTGGTGAGCTGCGCCACGCGCGAGGAAGCCGAGGCGTTCATCAAGGGCGACCCGTTCCTGCGCGGCGGCGTCTACGAGAGCGTCGCCGTGCGCGCGTTCAAGCGGGTTTTTCCAGCGAAATGAAGCGCTCCAGCTTGCGCGGCACGCCGAGCTTGGCGCCTTCGCGCTCGATCAGGGCTTCGAACGCGACTTCGTCCGCGACGCCTTCGTAGACTTCCATGTAGGTCGAAGGGTCGTCGCGCCGGCGCATCCAGCGGCCGGTCACACCGAGCTGCTTTTGGATGATTCTGAAAAGATCTCCCACCGCAATTTTTACTGCCGATTCCCGGGAGGCTTCAACCTTGTAGTAGACGTAGTAATTCAAACCGGCGCCACCACCAGCAGCTCGCCGCGCGCGCCGTCGACCACGGTGCCGCCGCCGAACTCCTCGCCGGGGCGGGCCGCGCCCTGCATCTGCACCATCCGGCGCTTCACCTGACCGCGGTACTGGGCCCGCGCCACGATCTCCTGCCCCGGGTAGCAGCCTTTCTGGAAATCGACGCCGCCCAGCTTCTCGAGGTTGACCATCTGCGGCACGAACTTGTCCTGGGTGGCGCTGCTGATGAACGGCCGGCCGGCGCGGATCTCGCCCAGGACCCAGTCCTCCTCGGTAGCGTTGGGCTGCTCGGTAATGGTTTTTCCCAATTGAATGTAGCGTCGCTCCCCGACGCGGACCGTCGCGACGCTGTCCTTCCAGGCCACGTCGGGCTGCGGCCAGTCGACATCCCAGACGCCGTCCTGCACCCAGGCCGCGCTCTCGTCGGCGATCTTCACCTTGGAGCGCAGCACGAACATGCCGAGCCGCCTGGCGACGGCAGGGGAGAGGTCGCGCGCGAGCTGCAGCAGGAAGCCTTGCGGCGCGGGGATGACGAGAAGAGTGGCGAGCAGGCGTCCTTGCGCCGAGCACCAGCCGGCGAGGGCGGCGCGATCCGGCGAGAGCCCCTTGACATCGTTGGTGAGCTGGGCGTGCAGAAAATCACGCGCGTCTTCACCGGAGACTGAAAGCAGGCCGTAACGGCCGAGGCGGGCGCGCTGCATCGTAAAATGTGATTTTACCCGCGCGCCGACTCTGAAAACCCTACTCAAGCTCGTCCTTCTCGCGCTCCTTGCCGTCGCGGGCTACGGCGCCTGGTACGTGTATTCGCCGCTCGAGGTGCGCGCGCTGCCGGTCGAGGTCGAGATCCCGCGCGGCGCCGGCCTGCGCACCACCATCGCCACGCTGGAGAAGGCGGGCGTCAGCCTGCAGCGGCGCGAGTTCGAGCTGCTGGCGCGCGGGCTCGGCCGCAGCCGCGACATCAAGGCCGGCAACTACCTGCTGAACGAGGCGCCGACACCGCTCGCGCTGCTCGAGAAGCTGACCCGCGGCGATGTCCGGCAGGCCGAGCTGCGCCTCATCGAGGGCTGGACGTTCGGGCAGTTCCGCGCCGCGCTCAATGCCAGCCCGGACCTGCGCCACGAAACCGCCAGCCTGGACAACGAGCAGGTTCTCGCGCTGCTGCAGATTCCCGAGACCCATCCGGAAGGGCTGTTCTTCCCGGATACCTATCTCTTCGCGCGCGGCTCGAGCGACGCGGCGGTGATGCGCCGCGCCTATCACGCCATGCAGCGCCACCTGCAGGCGGAGTGGGAGGGGCGCGAGCCAGGCGTTCCGTACCACGTACCCTACGAAGCGCTGATCATGGCTTCGATCATCGAAAAGGAAACCGGCCTCGCCGCCGAGCGCGAGCTGATCGCCGGCGCGCTCGTCAACCGGCTGCGCATCGGCATGCGCCTGCAGGTCGATCCCACCATCATCTACGGCCTCGGCGAGGCGTTCGACGGCAACTTGAAGAAGAAGCACCTGCTCGAGGACGGTCCGTACAACACCTATACGCGCGCCGGGCTGCCGCCGAGCCCGATCGCCATGCCCGGACTCGCCTCGCTGCACGCGGCTATGCAGCCGGCGAAGACCGACGCGCTCTACTACGTCTCGCGCGGCGACGGCTCGAGCCATTTCTCGCCCAACATCCGCGAGCACAACCGCGCCGTCTCCAAGTACCAGCTCAAGCGATGAGGCGCGGAAAATTCGTCACGCTGGAAGGGGTCGACGGCGCCGGCAAGTCGACGCACCTGCAGTTCGTCGCCGATGCGCTGGCGGCGACCGGCCGCCGCGTGGTCGTGACGCGCGAGCCCGGCGGCACCGAGCTCGCCGAGCAGCTGCGCCGCACGGTCCTTGCCGAAAAGCTCTCGCCGGTGATGGCGACCCTGCTCGTGTTCGCGGGACGCGCCGACCACGTCGCGCGCGTGATCGAGCCCGCCCTCGCGGCCGGTAGCGTCGTGGTCTGCGACCGGTTCACCGACGCGACGATCGCGTACCAGGGCGCGGGGCAGGGCGTAGCGAGAGATCTCATCGATCGCCTGGCCAAGGAAGTGCATCCACGCCTCTCGCCTGACCGTACTCTGGTGTTCGATTGTCCCTATGAAATCGCCGTCAAGCGACTTTCGGGCAAGAAGCTGGACCGCTTCGAGAGTGAAGACCGCGCGTTCTTCGAGCGCGTGCGCGCCGCCTACCTTGCGCTCGCCAAGGCGGAGCCGGGCCGGGTGCAGGTGATCGACGCCTCGGGCGACCCGGCGTCGATTCGCAAGCTCATTCAGCGCGATCTGGAAGGGCTCTGATGCATCCCTGGAACGAGCCGCTCCTCGAATCGGTGCGCAAGCGCCTGGCCCGGCTGCCGCACGCCCTCCTGATCCACGGCGTGCGCGGCGTCGGCAAGCTAGCGCTCGCCGAGCGCGTCGCGCAGCTTCTCCTTTGCGAGTCCGAGGACGCGGCGAAAAGGCCGTGCGGGGCGTGCACGGGCTGCCGCCTGTTCCGGGCCGGCAACCACCTCGATTTCCGCCGCATCGAGCCCGAAGCCCTGATGAAGGAGCCGCCGCCTGGCGAGGAAGTCCAGGAAACGCCGGCCAAGCGCGGCAAGCCGAGCATCGAGATCAAGGTCGACCAGATCCGTGCCCTGGAAGACTTCCTCAACGTCGGCTCGCACCGGGGCAAGCTCCGGGTGGCGCTGGTGCATCCGGCCGAGGACATGAACGAGGTCGCGGCCAACGCGCTGCTCAAGGGCCTCGAGGAGCCTCCGGCGGGCGCCGTGTTCCTGCTGGTCTCGCATCGCCCAGCGCAGCTCCTGCCGACCATCCGCAGCCGCTGCGTGGCGCTTCCGGTCGCTTTGCCATCCCGGGAGGTCGCCCAAGGCTGGCTCGAGTCGCAGCAGGTCAAGGATGCCGCCCGCTGGCTGGCTTATGCCGGCGGCGCGCCTCTACGTGCCCTGGATTACACCGCGGACGAGGTGACCTTCGACCGGCTCCTCAAAGCCCCAACCGCGGTGGATGACCGCGATGACCTCGAGCCGCTGGTCGATGCGCTCCAGAAGATCGCGCTCGACCGCGCCTTATCGGCCTTCGGACTTCCTCCCAAGTACGGCGCCTCGACCGCCAAGACCAAGGATGGGCTTGCGTGGCTGACCTATGCACGACGGCTGGGGCAGGAGCGGCTTCTGTGCAGGCATCCGCTCAGCCCGAGGCTTTTCTCGGGTGACCTGCTGGCTGCCATGCCCAAGTCCTGAGGCGATTTGACATAATACACATTGTGCGAGACATTCGACCGGCAAAACCCAATTGCAACAGGCCAGCACACGGACGCGCGAATCTCTCTGCGAACCTACCTGAAGACTATAGCTTAAGGCACTGCAGCTACTAGCAATTACCTAGTTCAGCTTATCCTTAGGCGGAATCGGGAAACGGGCGACCGGGATGCCCTCGGCGAGGAGGTCGTCGTGCTCCTTCTGGGTCGCCTGGCCGCGGATCGGCCGGGCTTCCTCGCGCTGATAGAAGATGTCGCGGGCTTTCTCCGGGAATTGGCTGCCCACGTCCTCGGTCCTGGTCAGGAGTTCGTCCAGCATCTTCGAGTAAAGGATCTGGGCAATGGCGAAGGGGTCCTTCCCTTCCATCTCCGGAGTCTTCTCGGGCGCCTTCTGCGCCGGCTTGGCGGGCTCCTGGGCGCCCAGGTTGAGGCGCGCGGCCGAAGGAACGCGATCGATCTTGGCCGAGCCGCAAGTCGGGCATTCGAGGATCTTGTGCTTCTTCTGGGCGCTGAAGTCCTCGGCCGAATTGAACCAGCCCTCGAACCGGTGACCGCCGCCGCAGAGAAGGTCGAAAACGATCATATGTGTCTGATTCTACAATAGGCGCCTTGACCAACCTCCTTTTTCTGCACGGCCTTGGCGGGGGCCACCACGCCTGGGACGCCCAGCTCGTGCACTTCTCCACGCTCGGCTACGGCGCCCACGCCTGGGACCAGCCCGGCTACGGCCACAGCGCCACGGTCGAGCCCTATGACCTGGAGCAGGTTTCCGCGGCGCTGGCGCGCTTGATCGACTCGCTCGGCGGCGAGCCGGTCGTCCTCGTCGGCCACAGCATGGGCGGGCTGATCGCGCAGGAGACCTACTTCCGTCATCCGCAGCTCGTGAAGGCGCTGGCGCTTTGCTTCACCAGCGCCGCGTTCGTCGGCGGCAGCGATTTCGCCAGGCAGTTCATCGCCGAGCGCGTCGGGCCGCTCGACGAAGGCCGGTCGATGGCCGATCTTGCCGCGCAAGTGATGCCGACGCACCGCGGCAGCAAGTCGGACCCCGCGGGCGTCGAGCACGCCCGGCGCATCATGGCCGGAATCCCGCCCGAGACCTACCGCAAGGCGGTGTACCTGCTGACCACGTTCGACCGGCGCGCCGACCTGCCGAGGATCGCCGTGCCGACGCTGCTCGTCGCCGGCTCGGACGACCGCACCGCCCCGCCGGCGATCATGGCGAGCATGCAGAAAAAGATCCCGGGCAGCGAGCTGGCGGTCCTGGAAGGCTGCGGCCACCTCGGGCCGATGGACCAGCCGGGACCGTTCAACGCCGCGCTCGAGCGTTTCTTGCGCAAAATGGCAGGCCGATGGGCAGCTACCGAAACGATGCCGGCGCGCTGAAGCGGCTGGTGCAGGCGGATCGCGTGCATCGCGACGTCTACACCGACGCCGAGGTTTTCCAGCTCGAGATGGAGCGCCTCTGGTCGCGCACCTGGATCTACGTCGGGCACACGAGCCAGATCCCGAACCCCGGCGACTTCCTCACGCTCGACGTCGCCACGCAGCCGGTCATCGTGGTGCGGCACACCGACAACAGCGTTCGCGTCCTGCTGAACCGCTGCGCGCACAAGGGGACGAAGGTCGTCTACGACACGGCGGGCAATGCGGGGAAGACGTTTCGCTGCCCGTACCATGCCTGGACTTACCGTACGGACGGTACCCTCCTCAACGTTCCCCTCAAAGAGGGATATGCGGCCACCGTTCAGCATGGTGGCCTCTCGCAAGTCAAAAGCGAGACCTATCGAGGGTTCATCTTCGCCAGGCTGGCGAAGGATGGCATCGGCTTCCGCGACTATTTCGGCGACTCGCTCTCCTCGATCGACAACCTTGCCGACCGCTCGCCGGAGGGCGAATTGGAGATCACCGGCGGCTGCCTGCGGTACCTGCACAACTGCAACTGGAAGATGTACGTCGAGAACCTGAACGACACCATGCACCCGATGATCGCGCATGCGTCGTCGGCGGGCACGGCGAAGAGACTGTGGGCAGACAAGCCGGCGGACATGCCGAAGCCGATGTCGATCGAGCAGATCGCGCCCTTCGCCAGCGACTACAAGTTCTTCGATGACATGGGGGTGCGCGTCTATCCCCACGGCCACGGCTTCTCGGGGGTCAACTTCTCGATCCACTCGGCCTATTCGAGCGTGCCGGAGTACGAGGCGGCCATGAAGAAAGCCTACGGCGAGGAGCGGGCGAAGAAGATCCTCGGCACCGTGCGCCACAACACCGTGTATTACCCCAGCCTCACCATCAAGGGCGCGATCCAGTCGATCCGCATCGCGCGCCCGCTCGCCGCCGACCGCACGCTGATCGAGTCGTACACCTTCCGCCTGAAAGGCGCGCCGGACGCCCTCCTCCAGCGCACCGTCGCCTACAACCGGCTGATCAACTCGCCGATGTCGGTGGTCGGCCACGACGACCTGCACTGCTACCGCTCCATCCAGGAGGGGCTGGCGGCGCAGGCGAACGAGTGGGTCGATCTGCAACGGAATTTTTCCGCCAATGAAAGCGGCGAGATCACGGCGAACGGAACCAGCGAAATTTCCATGCGCAATCAGTTCCGCGCCTGGGCCGAGTTCATGACGCCGTGACCGACCCCATCCAATTCGTGATTCGCGAAGCGCGCTTGCTGGACGAGAAGCGCTTCGACGAGTGGTACGAGCTCTTCGCCGAGGACGGCTACTACTGGGTGCCGGCATCGCCGAGCCAGCCCGATCCGCTCAACCACAACTCGCTCGCCTACGAGGACAAGCTGCTGCTCAAGCTGCGCATCGAGCGCCTGAAGCAGCCCAACGCCTTTTCGCAGAAGCCGGCGAGCCGCTGCCACCACCTGTTGCAGACACCCGAGATCGAACAATCAAAAAAAGATGAGTTTGTAATACGAACAAACTTCATCTACACCGAGACCCGCGGCGACGAATCGCAGCGCTACGCCGCGGTGGCGTGGCATACGCTGGTGGGAGAGCCGCTGAAGATCCGCCTCAAGCGCGTCGATCTCCTGAACTGCGACGCCGCCCTGCCCTCGATCCAGCTCTTCCTGTGAGCACCGCCCTCATCACCGGTGGCAGCGCGGGGATTGGTCGTTCCATTGCAGAAAAGCTGTTGGAAAAAGGCTACGACGTCATTTCGCTGGACATCCAGCCTTCGAATCTCAGGAAGGTGAAACATATCCAGGTCGATCTCACCGACATGGAAGCAACCGCGAGAGCGGTAAAAGGCATCAAGGCGACGACCTTGATCCACAACGCCGGCGTGATCCGCCCTTCCCTGCTTCCGGACGTGAAGCTCGAGGACTTCGATGCGCTGGTGAAGCTGCACCTCGAAGCACCGGTGGTGCTGATGCAGGCGCTGCTGCCGGCGATGGAGGCGGCAAAGCTCGGCCGGGTCGTGCTCGTCTCGTCGCGCGCGGTGCTCGGCCTGCCGACGCGCACGTCCTACTCCGCCACCAAGGCCGGCATGCTCGGCATGGCGCGCACCTGGGCGCTCGAGCTCGCGCCTGCCGGCATCACGGTCAACGTGGTCGCCCCGGGGCCGATCCGCACCGCCAACTTCCACAGCGTCATTCCCGAGGGCAGCCCACAGGTGGAAAAGGTTGCGCAGGCGATTCCGGTGAAGCGCCTGGGCGAAGTCGACGATGTCGCGCGCGCGGTGCTGTTCTTCGCCGACCGGGACGCGGGCTTCGTCACCGGCCAGGTGCTCTACGTCTGCGGCGGCACCAGCGTCGGCACCCTGGCGCTCTAGCTCTCTATTCGACCGCGAGCTCCGCTTTCCCGAGCCCGGTCACGCTGAATTCGATCCGGTCGCCCGCGCCGACTGTTTTCGAAGTGATCAGGCTGCCGGTGATGACGATCTCGCCGCGCAGCAGGCCGCGGTTGAGCGAGGCGAGGTGATCGGCGATCCAGACGACGGCGTCGAAGGGGTGCCCCATGGCGGCCTCGCCCAGGCCCTCGCCCACCGTCTTGCCGTTTATCTTCGCCACGCCAAGGACTTGGCGAAGATCCAGCGACTTCCAGTTGCGCCGCGGCTCGCCGAGCACCGCGCCCTCGTTCCAGCCGTTGTCGGCGATCAGCTCGTAGGGATGGCGGGACAGCTTCGAGTAGTCGGCGTCGCGATCGTCGGCGATTTCGATCGCCGGCATGACCGCGCCGACCGCCTGCATGACGCGTTCCCGGGAAAACGGCGCGTCGGCGACCGGCAGGTCATCGCCCATCTCGACCGCGACCTCGAATTCCACCAGCAGGCGCACGTAGTCCGCTGCGCGCACTTTGGCCGGACTGCGCCGCACCTGCGAGCGCAGGATCATCCCCGCCTGTGGGCTGTCGACGCCGACGAAGCGGCGCATCTCGGGAGAGGAAAGCGCGATCTTGTAGCCGGCGATCGGTCCGAGCTTGGCCGCTCGCAGAGCCACGAAGGCGTCCTGGATCGCATAGGCCTCGTCCGGGCTGCGGGGCGCGAGTTCCTCCGGCAGGGGCGCGAAACGCTCCCGCCGCTCGTGCGCTTCGAAGATGCGCGCGGCCGCCTGCTGCGCCGGCATTGGGGGTGCCTTGGGTTTCCGCATCGCTCACCCTAGAATACCCCCGACCCATGCCTTTGGCCCACCGCAACTACGGCTCCGCGCGCGTCCTCGCGCCCAGGGGCCGCCTCGACCACGACAGCTGCGAGGCTTTCCAGGCCGACCTGAGGCCGCACGCCGAAGCCTGCGCCAAGGAGGGCAGCGCGCTCGTGCTCGACCTCTCCGGCCTGGAATACGTCTCGAGCGCCGGCCTGCGCTGCCTGATGATCGCCGCGCGCGAAGCCAGGTCGCGCGCCGGCCGGATCGTCGTCGCGGCCATGCAGCCGGTGGTCGCCGAGATCTTCCACATCAGCCGCTTCAACCTCGTGCTCGAAGTGTTCCCGACATTGCGCGAGGCGCTCGCCTCCGTCTCGCCCCAGGCCGTGCAGGCCTTCGAGCGCGGCTGAAGCGGGATGCGCGTTCGTTTCTGGGGCACGCGCGGCTCGATCCCCGTCGGCCTCACCGCCGCTGACGTCCGCGACCGGCTCGCCCGGGCGCTGCTCGCCGCCTCGGGAAAACGATTCGAGTCCTATGGAGAAGCGCAGGCGTTCGTCGCGCAGTCCCTGCCGGCCGGGCTCGGCCACACGTATGGCGGACATTCCTCCTGCGTCGAGCTCGACCTCGGCAGCGACGACTACTTCGTGTGCGACATGGGTAGCGGCGCGCGCCCCTTCGGCGCGCACGTACTCGCCCGGCAGGGCGGCCGGCCGGCGACGGTGCACATCTTCATGTCGCACATGCACTGGGACCACATCATGGGCTTCCCGTTCTTCGGCCCCGCGTACGTGCCGAAGAACCGGCTGTTCATCTACGGCTGCCACGACGAGCTCGAGCAAGCCTTCCGCCGGCAGCAGGAGCCGCCTTCCTTCCCGGTGCCCTTCAGCGCGCTCGGCGCCGACATTCAGTTCATCAAGCTCGAGCCGGGACGCAAGCAGGAGGTGAGCGGCCTGCGCGTCACGCCGCAGATCCAGCGCCACTCCGGCGACTCCTACGGCTTCCGCTTCGAGTTCAGCGGCAAGAGCGTCGTCTATACCACCGACTCCGAGCACAAGCTCGAGGAGCGCTCGGAAGCGGAGCTGTTCGCCGGTTTCTTCCGCGACGCCGACCTGGTGATCTTCGACGCCATGTATTCGCTCGCCGACGCGATCTCGATCCGCGCCGACTGGGGGCATTCGAGCAACGTGGTCGGCGTCGAGCTCTGCCAGATGGCGCGCGCGAAGCACCTGGTGCTGTTCCACCATGAGCCGGCCAACAGCGACGCCGCGATCGACGGCCTGCTGCGCGACGCGCGCCGGCTCGAGGAGCTGACGCGCGAGAACTTCCAGCCGCCGCGCCGCCTCGAGATCTCGGCGGCGCACGACGGCCTGGAGATCGAGCTCTGAGCTTCGGCGCCCCGCGCTGGATCGGCACGGGGCTGCTCATCGTCTGTTGCCTCCTCGTCGCGCTCGAGCCGCCGCCGCTCGCCGCGCTGCGCGACGCCGCCTTCGACACCTACCAACGGCTCGTGCCGCGCCAGCGCCCGCCAAGCACACCAGCAGTGATCATCGAGATCGACGAGAAGTCGCTCGACCTGAAGGGCCAATGGCCCTGGCCGCGCACCACGGTCGCCGAGCTGATCCGGGGCATCGCGGCGGCGAAGCCCGCCGCGATCGGCGTCGACCTGCTGTTCGTCGAGCCCGACCGCTCCACGCCCGGCGCCGATGCCAAGCTGGCGGACGCACTGCAAGGCAACAACGTCGTCCTCGGCATCGCCGGCCTCGAGAGCCGCGACCGGCGCTTTCCTTTCCCGCCGCAGGCCGCGCCGGTTCGCATCCGCTCGCTGCGCGACCTGCCGTTGCGCAAGTTCGACGGCCACCTGCAGAGCCGGGCGGAGATCAACAAGGCCGCCGCCGGCCGCGGGCTGCTCAGCGCCGAGTCGAAGGATCGCATCGTGCGCCGCGTGCCCCTCGTCGCGCGCATCGGACAGGTGGTCGTGCCGGCGCTTTCTCTGGAGATGCTGCGCGTCGCCATGGACGTGGCGCTGCTCCGCATCGACGACCGCGGCGGCGAGCGCGTCGAAGTCAAGGTCGGCGCGGTGACGGTGCCGGTGCAATCCGACGGCAGCTTTTACGTCTATTTCGGCCGGCACGACGACCAGCGCTTCATTTCGGCCGCTGACGTCTTTTCCGGCGAGACACCGCAGGATCATCTCGCCGGCAAGCTGGTGCTGATCGGCGTCTCCGGCCTCGGCCTGCTCGACTTCCAGGCGACGCCGCTCGGCGAGCGCATTCCCGGCGTCGAGGTGCACGCGCAGATCCTCGAGCAGATCGTCGACGGCGTCTATCTGCACCGGCCGGCCGGCGCGGCCTGGATCGAGGCGCTGGTGCTGCTGATCGCGGGATTCGCCTTCATCCTGTTCGTGCCGGATGTTCGCCCGACCGCCAGGGCGCTGCTGCTCGCCGGCGCGCTGGTGGCGATCGTCGGTGGCGGACTGCTGGCCTTCCGCTTCGGGCTGCTGTTCAACGCCGCCGCACCGGCGCTGGGCGTGCTGCTTTTCTTCGGCGCCACGATCGCCGCGACCCTCGCCGAGGCCGACCGGCAGCGGCGGCTGCTGCGCGAGGCGCAGGCACGCGTCGCCGGCGAGCTGGAGGCCGCGCGCCGCATCCAGATGGGCTTGCTGCCCTCGCCCCGGGAGCGTTTCGCCAGCGAGAAGCGTTTTTCGGTCGCAGCCCTGCTCGCCCCGGCGCGCACCGTGGGCGGCGATTTCTACGACTGCTTCATGCTCGACGAGGACAAGCTGTTCTTCGTGGTCGCCGACGTCTCCGGGAAAGGACTCGCCGCGAGCCTGTTCATGGCGCTTTCCAAGGCGCTGCTGAAAAGCATCGCCCTGCGCCGCGGCGACGATCCTTCGTGGATGCTCGCGCGCGCGAGCAAGGAGATCAACCGCGACAACCGGGAGCAGTTGTTCGTCACCGCGCTCGCCGGCGTGCTCGATGCGAGAACCGGGCGACTGGTCGTCTGCAACGCAGGGCACGAGCCGGCCGTGGTCTGCCGCGCCGGCGGGACGCCCGAGCGCAGCAGCGATGCGGCTGGGCCGCCGCTTTGCGTGATCCGCGACTTCGTGTATCAGAGCGTCGAGCACACGCTCGGGCCCGGGGAATGGTTCTGCGCGATCACCGACGGCGTTACGGAGGCGATGGACGAGCGCGGCAAGCTCTACGGCGGAGCGCGCGTCCTGGAGGCACTGGGCACGCTGCAGTCGGCTTCGCCCGACGCGGTGATCGCTGCCCTCAGCGACGACGTAGGGCGCTTCGCCGGCAGCGCCGAGCAATCCGACGACATCACGCTGCTCTGCGTGCGCTGGAACGGAGCCGGAAGCAGCCCCCCTGCGGGGGCTTAGCGGACGTTGATCTCGACGCGCCGGTTGAGCGGCTCGTCGGTGTTGTCGCCGGTCGGAACGAGCTGCTCGCGCTCGCCGCGGCCCGCGACCTGGATGCGCCCGGCGGGAATGCCGATGCCGACCAGGAAGCCCTTGACCGTCTCCGCGCGTTGCGCCGAGAGCTGGTCGTTGGTGCGGTACTCGCCGACCGTATCGGTATGGCCGATGACCAGGACGTCGGGGACCGGGCGATGCTTCAGCTCATCGAGGATCTTCGGCAGCTCGGCCTTGGACTCTTCGGTGAGCTCGTCGGTGCCGGTGACGAAGTACAGCATGAAGACCACCGGGGGCGCCGGAAGGGCCTGCAGGGTCGCGCCGAACGCCTCTTTCACCTGCGCCGGAGTGACGACGGCCACCGCTTCGCCGTTGCGAGTGGTGGCGTAGGCCTGGTTCAGGACGCGCTGCGCGTCGCCGCGCTGCACGACCACGGTGCCGACGTGGCCATCGACGGCCGACGGCACGACGGTGACGGACTCGTTCGCCGGCTTCGCAACCCAGTAGACAAGCGCGAGCAGCACCACTACCGCGACCGCCGCCATGCGCTGTCCGGGCTAGTCGACTTTGACGACGAACTCGGTGCCGCGCACGCCCATGATCGAGCTCGGCGTGCGCACGCGCATCGCCTCGGGCGATTGCTTCACCATCTTGCCGGAGATGACGGCCAGCGTGCCTTTCTTCAGCGACGCGTCGAACTGGCCGGCATGGGTGGTGGTATCGAACGCGTACTTGTCGATCGCCAGCACGCTGTTCGGCCCCACGGACAGCAGGCTGTTGTCGGTGAACGTAATTCCGGCGCTGCCGTCGGCGCCGGTGACCAGCGTGTCGGACTGCTGCACCGCCATGCCCACCTTCACCGGCAATTTCTTGCCCGCGCGCTCGAGGTGCACCGCCCCGGAGGCGGTCTTGATCTCGCCCGCATCCGCCGCCAGTCCTGCCGAGGCGAAGCCGAGGAGCACTACCGCAATCGTCCAACGCATGGGTTTCCTCCCAATGGAACCGTAAGGGCGATTCTATAATGCCGCCACCCATGGTGGACGACGCGATAACAGCGACAGCGGCCACATTCCCGGCCCGCGCCAGCGAGTTGCGGCGAATTGGCACGTTCCTGAACGATTTTTGCACCCGGCAGGCAATCGAGCACGAGCACTGCCTGCGGCTGAATCTGGTGGTCGAGGAATTGTTCACGAATACCGTTCGCCACGGGCACCATGGCGACAGCGATGCGCCGGTCTGGGTCAGCGTCGATTCCGGGCCGGCGGCGGTGCACCTGACCTACGAAGACACCGCGCCGCCGTTCAATCCCTATGCGCTGTTCGCGAACGTGCCGGACACGACGCTCTCGCTGCGCAGGATCGGCGGCCTGGGCATCCTGCTGACGCGCGAGCTCGCCTCGACGCGGGACTACGCCTATCTCTTCGGGCGCAACCGGATCCGGCTGACGCTCAAGCTGACACGCTAGCCTTGCCCGGGTGCACCTGCCCGCATTTCGGGCATTGCCGCTCGCCGGCGTAAAACGCCTCGAAGAGCGGCGGCAGGTCGGCGACGATGTTCTGCACGTTGACTTCGACGCGGTGCACCAGCGCCCAGCACTTCGGGCAGTACCACTCGAAGCCGTCATCGACGTCGAGGGGCCGGATCTTCTCCACCACCAGGCCGACCGAGCCGGGCTGCGGCCGCTGCGGCGAATGACGAACGTGGCCGGGCAGCAGCAGGATCTCGCCCTCGCGGATCGGGATGTCGCGCGGGCGGCCGTCCTCGATCACCTTGAGGACGATGTCGCCGCGCAGCTGGTAGAAGAACTCCTCGTACGGGTCGTCGTGGTAATCCGTGCGCGCGTTCGGTCCTCCCACCACCTGCACGATCAGGTCCTCGGCCTCGCGGAACACGAGCTGGTTGCCGACCGGCGGCTTCAGCAGGTGCGCGTGCTCGTCGATCCAGCGGGAGAAGTTGAACGCGGCAAGCGGCATGAGCGAAAGCGTCTCTGTTGGTGCCCGGGGGCGGATTCGAACCGCCACGCCTTGCGGCAGGGGATTTTAAGTCCCCGGTGTCTACCAGTTTCACCACCCGGGCAAACTGGAGGCGGGAGTCGGAATCGAACCGGCGTCCACGGCTTTGCAGGCCGCTGCATGACCACTCTGCCATCCCGCCAGAAAACAAAGAGGGAAGGTCTTGCAACCTTCCCTCCGGAAATGGAGCGGGAAACGAGTCTCGAACTCGCGACCTCAACCTTGGCAAGGTTGCGCTCTACCAACTGAGCTATTCCCGCGAAAATTCAGGGGAATTTTACCGAGAAATCAAAGCATGGGGAAGCGCCCTGCGCAGGTAGTAGAGCATCGACGCGACGGTCAGGACCGCGGCGACGTTGATCAGGATCGTCCCCAGCCACTGGCTGTCGACGAGGTCGAACAGCCAGTCGCTGTAGAGCAGCAGCGGGATGGCGACCATCTGCGCCACCGTCTTCAGCTTGCCGATGAACGCCACCGCGACGCTCTTCGCCTGCCCCACTTTCGCCATCCACTCGCGCAGCGCCGAGATGGCGATCTCGCGGCCGATGATGATCAGCGCCACCAGCGGGTCGACGCGGCCGAGGAAGAGCAGCACGATCAGGGCGCCGACGACGAACAGCTTGTCGGCCACGGGGTCGAGAAAGGCGCCGAAGGCCGACATCTGGTTCAGCTTGCGCGCGAGGTAGCCGTCCAGCCAGTCGGTCACTGCGGCGAAGATGAAGATCGCCGTGGCGATGATGTTCTTCCCGGAAAACGAAATCAGATCGTCCGGAAAGTAGAACACGCCGACGATGAACGGAATGATGAGGATCCGCGACAGCGTGATGAGGTTGGGAATGTTGAACGGAGTCACGTCGCGGCAGACTCGTGGAGGTGCTTGTAGATCCGCTCGGCGAGCGGACGGCTGATGCCCTCGACCTTGGCGATGTCATCGACCGCCGCAGCCTGCACGCCGCGCAGGCCGCCGAACGCGGAGAGCAGCGCCTGGCGGCGCTTCGCGCCGATGCCCGGGATCTCGTTCAGCTCCGATGTGACGCGTGCCTGACTTCGACGTGCGCGATGCCCAACGATCGCGAACCGATGTGCTTCATCCCGGATCGCCTGGATGAGGTGCAGGCCCGGATGTGATGGCGCGAGCTGCATCGTGCGCGCTTCGGACTCGATGACCAGCTCCTCCATGCCGGGCTTGCGCTCCGGCCCCTTCGCAACGCCGACGACGCTCACCTGATGTAGACCCAAATCATGCAAGACTGAAGAGGCAATACCGGCCTGCCCTTTGCCGCCGTCGACCAGGATCAGGTCGGGGATCTTGCCGCCGTCCGCGGTCACGCGGCCGTAGCGCCGCGACAGCACCTGCCGCATCGCCGCGTAGTCGTCGCCCGGCGTGACGTCGCGGATGTTGAAGCGGCGGTATTCGGACTTCTGCATCTGCTGGCGGTCGTAGACCACGCATGAGGCGACCGTCGCCTCGCCCATGGTATGGCTGATGTCGAAGCACTCGATGCGCTGGGTGCCCTCAGGCAATCCCAGCGCGTCGCGCAGCGCAAGCAGCCTGCCCTCCTGCGTCGCGCGGTCGCGCACGCGCTGGGCGATGGCGAGCTCGGCGTTCTTGCGCGCCATGTCGAGCCAGATGCGTCTTTCGCCGTGGGATGGATGAACGACGTTTTCGATCTCGACTGGCTCGCTGGTGACGATCAGTCCGGGCCGGGGTTGGTCGAGGTAGTGCTGTTCAAGAAACGCACCAATGATCTCCACCGGTGCCGCGCCTTCCGCATTCGCGGGAAAGAAGCTGCGGTCGCCGACGTGGCGGCCGCCGCGGATCATCACCAGGTTGACGCAGGCGATGCCGCCTTCGATCGCGCAGGCGACCACGTCGGCGTCGACGCCGCGGTTGGACTCGACGTACTGGCGCGCCTGCACCCGCGACAGGGCGCGCACCTGATCGCGGTAAATGGCCGCCTGCTCATAGCGTTGCGCGTCAGATGCAGCTTGCATTCTCTGACCCAGTTTCTTCACGACATCATCTTCGCGGCCCTCGAGGAACAGCATCGCGTTCGCGACGTCCTCGGCATACGCGTCGGCGGCGATCTTGCCGGTGCAGGGAGCCGTGCAGCGATGGATCTGGTGCAGCAGGCACGGCCTTGACCGGTTCTCGAACACCGTGTCCTCGCAGGTGCGCAGGCGGAAGACCCGCTGCAGCAACTGGATACTCTCACGCACCGCGTAGGCGTGCGGGAACGGCCCGAAATACCGGTGCTTGCGGTCCTTGGCGCCGCGGTGGAAGCCCAGGCGCGGGAACTCGTGCCCGCTCACCATCAGATACGGGTAGGACTTGTCGTCGCGAAACAGGATGTTGTAGCGCGGCGCGAGGCTCTTGATCAGGTTGTTCTCGAGGAGCAGCGCCTCTCCCTCGGAGCGGGTCGCGGTGACCTCCATCGAGGCGACCTGCGTCAGCATCATCTCGATGCGGGGGCTCTGCCCATGCTTCTGGAAGTAGGACGAGACCCGCTTCTTCAGG
>Ga0210090_1000020_pt1 | contig 16960 bp, 16 predicted proteins | sample Sandmound_ThreeS_7_FD_185572 | JGI IMG/M metagenome (GOLD analysis project Ga0210090, IMG submission 185572) | Wetland microbial communities from San Francisco Bay, California, USA, that impact long-term carbon sequestration -... | ecosystem: Environmental > Aquatic > Marine > Wetlands ...
CGCAAAAGAGGTGAGGCCATGAGAAGACGCGATTTTCTGAAGCTTGCGGGCGCGGTTTCGCTGGCCGGCTGCGCCACGGCGACGCCCTCCAAGGCGCGCGTGGTGGTGATCGGCGGCGGCTTCGGCGGCGCCACTGCCGCCAAGTACATCCGCCTGTGGGATCCCTCGATCGACGTGGTGCTGATCGAGCGCGATGCCGAGTTCGTCTCCTGCCCGATCTCGAACCTCGTGCTCGCCGGCTACTCGAGCATGAAGGACATCACCCGCGACCGCTCCGGCCTGGCGCGCCACGGCGTGCAGCTGGTGCGCGACGAGGCGGTGGCGATCGACGCGGGGAAAAAGACGGTGCGCCTCGCCGGCGGCGGCGAGATCGGCTACGAGCGCCTGATCGTTTCCCCAGGAATCGACTTCATGTCCGGCGAGGTCGAGGGCTACGACGCCGCCCTGCAGTCGGGCAGCGTACTGCACGCCTGGAAAGCGGGCGCGCAGACCGCCGCGCTGCGCCAGAAGCTCGAGCAGATGCGCGACGGCGGCGTCTACCTCCTTTCGATCCCGCTCGCCCCGTACCGATGCCCGCCGGGACCCTATGAGCGCGCGAGCATGGTGGCCGCCTACCTCAAGCAGGCGAAGCCGCGCTCGAAGGTGCTGGTGCTCGATGCCAACCCGGATGTCACTTCCAAGGGGCCGCTCTTCAAGCGCGCCTGGAGCGAGCTGTATCCGGGCCTCATCGAGTACCGCGGCGGCGCCAAGGTGGTGGCGGTGAGCGCGGGCTCGGTGCGCACCGAGTTCGATACCGTGGCGGCTGACGTGCTGAACGTCGTGCCGCCGCAGCGCGCCGGCGACATCGCGGAGAAAGCCGGCCTGATCACCACCAACAAGCGCTGGTGCGACGTCGACTGGCGCACGATGGAGTCGAAGGCGGTCAAGGGCGTGCACGTGCTCGGCGACGCGACGCTTTCGGCGGCGCTGATGCCGAAGTCCGGCAGCATGGCGAACAACCACGGCAAGATCGCCGCCGCCGCGATCGTCGAGCTGCTCGGCGGGCGCAGCCCGCAGCCGGTGAAGATCCTCAACACCTGCTACAGCTTCGTCGCCGAAAAGGAGGCGATCCGCGTCTCTTCGGTGCACGAGTGGGACGGCAATACGCTGACGCCGGTAAAGGGCGCGGGCGGCGTTTCCGCGGCGCGTAGTGAAGCGGAAGCCGGCTACGCCTGGAACTGGGCCCGCACCATCTGGGCTGATTCCCTGTCCTAGCCTTTTCCCGTGGAGCCGAAGCCGCCGGCGCCGCGCGCGCTGGCGGCGAAATCCTCGACCACCTCGAATTCCACCTGCATCACCGGCACGAGGATGAGCTGCGCGACGCGGTCCATCGGCTGCACGGTGAACGCGGCCTTGCCGCGGTTCCAGAGCGAGACCATCAGCGGCCCCTGATAGTCGGAGTCGATCAGGCCGACGAGGTTGCCGAGCACGATGCCGCTCTTCGCGCCCAGCCCCGAGCGCGGCAGGATCATCGCCGCATAGCCGGGATCGGCGACGTGGATGGCGATGCCGGTCGACACCAGCTGGCTGTCGCCCGGATTCAGAATGATTTCCTTCTGGATGCAGGCGCGAAGGTCGAGGCCGGCGGCGCCCGGCGTGGCGTAGTGCGGCAGCATGCTACGGATCCTCTCGTCGAGGATCTTGACTTCCAGCTTCCTCATTTGCGCGTTGGCAGCCGGCCGGCGACGTGCTCGACCAGCTTGCGCGCCAGGTCGATCTTGGAGCCGCGCCCGAGCGGATGCTCGCCGCGCGCGTCGTAGAGCGTGATCGCGTTTTCATCGCGCCCCAGGGTCTCGGGCGCGAGATTGGCGGCGATCAGCGGCAGTTTCTTCTTCGCCAGCTTGGCTTTCGCGTTCTCCGCCAGCTTCTCGCTCTCGGCGGCGAAGCCGACGCAGAACGGCGGCTTGGGCAGCGCCGCCACCCAGGCGAGGATGTCCGGGTTCTCCTCCAGCTCGAGGCGCGGCGCGCCGTTGCCCTTCTTGATCTTCTGCGCCGAGGGGTTCTTGACGCGGTAGTCGGCCACCGCGGCGACGGCGATGAACACGTCGGCATTCTTCGCGTCCTTCTTCACCGCCTCGAACATCTCGCGCGCAGTGCGCACATCCACGCGCGCCACGCCAGCCGGCGTCGGCAATGACACCGGGCCGCTGATCAGCGTCACCTCGGCGCCGGCTTCGCGCGCCGCGCGCGCGACCGCGTAGCCCATCTTGCCCGAGCTGGTATTGGTGAGGACGCGAACCGGATCAATCGGCTCCTCGGTCGGTCCGGCGGTGACGACGACCCGCCGGCCTGCGAGCCGTTTCGGCTGAAAAAAAAACCGCACGTCGGAAAGGATGTCGGCGGGCTCGGTCATGCGCCCCATCCCCATCTCGCCGCAGGCCTGGCCGCCCGAGGCGGGTCCGACGATGGTCACGCCGTCGGCGCGCAGCGTCTCGGCGTTGCGCGCCGTCGCCGCGTTCTGCCACATTTCGACGTTCATCGCCGGCGCCACCATCAGCGGGCAGCGGCGCGCGATGCACAGCGTCGACAGCAGATCGTCGGCGAGGCCGTGCGCCAGCTTGGCCATGAAGTCCGCCGAAGCCGGCGCGACCAGGATCATGTCCCGGTCGCGGGAGAGCTCGATGTGCCCCATCGCGTCGCTGACCCGCGCATCCCACAGGTCGGTCCACACTGGCTGTCCCGACAGCGCCTGCATGGTTGCGGTGCCGACGAAGCGGGTCGCGGCCTCGGTCATGGCGACGCGCACGTCCGCCCCGGCCTTCACCAGCAGGCGCGTCAGCTCGGCGGCCTTGTAAGCCGCGATGCCGCCGGTGATGCCGAGCAGAATCCGCTTTCCCGTCAACGCCATGCCAGCGCCTTCGTTAAGGGGATGGGGATTGTACATGGCGATTGCCGACTGGCCGGAAAGCGAACGCCCGCGAGAGCGGCTGCTGGCGCAAGGGCCCGGCTCGCTCAGCGACGCCGAGCTGGTGGCGGTGCTGCTGCGCACCGGCGTGCGCGGCAAGAGCGCGGTCGACCTTGCGCGCGAGCTGATCGAGCGCTGCCAGGGCATCGGCGGCCTGCTCGAGCGCGTCGCCACCGAGAACCTCAGGGGTCTCGGCGCCGCCAAGCGCGCCCAGTTCGCCGCCGCGCTCGAGCTGGCGCGGCGCTCGCTCACCGAGCAGATGAAGAAGCGCTCGGCCCTCACTTCGCCGGGCGCGGTGCGCGACTATCTGCGCCTCGCCCTCGCCACGAAGCCCCACGAAGTCTTCGTCTGCATCTGGCTCGACGCGCAGCACCGGGTGATCGATTGCGTCGAGGCGTTCCGCGGCACGCTGACGCAAACCAGCGTCTATCCGCGCGAGATCGTCAAAGCCGCGCTCGCCGCCAATGCCGCGGCCGTGATCTTCGCCCATAACCATCCGTCCGGCGCCGCCCAGCCCAGCCAGGCCGACGAGCTCCTGACGCGCAACCTGCGCGATGCTCTCGCGCTGGTCGAGGTGAAGGTGCTCGATCACTTCATCGTTGCGGGGTCGCAGGCGATCTCGTTCGCCGAACGTGGGTTGCTATAGCCACATATAGCGTGACGATGACCGCCGAGATTACGACGTAAGCCAGGATCGTCGCCGTGACTTGCCGCGGCGCGGCGTTGAACGTCGCCACCAGCAGGGCCAGGCCGGGATTGCGCACCGCACTGGTGATCGCGACCGGTGCGCCGCCGAGCAGATGGCCTGCGGCGAGCGCCAGAAGGGTGACGAGCGCGATCGCCGCCAATACCCCGGTGCCCGCCGCGATGGTCGGCTGCCAGAGGTTCGTGAGCGCCAACACCACGGTGCCGACGAGCAGGAACGAGCCGGCGCGCGTGACGTGCGGCTCGATGCGCGTTGCCAGCGACGCACGCGCCTGCCGCAGCCCGCTGCCCAGCCCGAGCGGCAGGAGCTGCGCGATGAACACCTGGCGCATCACGTCCCAAGGCTCGATGCTGGCATGTCCTGAGTAGACCTCGTTCAGCGCCGCGATCGAGAGCGGCATCGAGACCACCGCCAGCAATGCCACGGAAATCTGCAGGCAGGAGGCGAATGCCGGCAGGCCGCCGGCCGCGAGAGAGCGGCGCAGCGCGACCGGCGCCCCCGGCGAGATGGCCATCAGCACGACGCCGATCTCCGCCCAGCGCGGCAGATCGAGCATCCGGGTGACCGCGAGCGCGAGCGCCGGAACCACGATCAGCACGGCAAACAGCGCGCGCAGCATCGGCGCGGGTGTCCGCCAGGCGTCGCGCCAGTCGCGCGGCGTCACGCCCAGCCCGATGCCGAACATCACGGCGAACACCGTGAGCGCCACGCATGCGTTCAGCAGCCAGCCGGGAACCACGGCGCCTCCTCAGTCGCTGCGCGGCACTCCGAGCCCCTGGCGATCCTCGACCGAGGCTTCGAGCTTCTCGACGGCGTCCGCGAACGACTTGGCGATGGTCGCATCCAGGCGCTGCTGGTGGCGGCGCAACGAAGCCTGGCGTTCCACCGGCAGCGCCACGATCAGGTCGGCGGCAAGTGCCTTCATGCGACGCATCACTTGGACGCTGTCGGCGCCGTAGTAGCGGATCTCGTCGAACGCCAGGCTCAGAAAATCGTCCCACGCCGGGTGCGGCGCCAGCACACGCAGCGCGCCGTCACCGCCGCGCACTGCGCCGATCTCGAGGCGCCGGCGCCCGAGACGCCGCAGCAGGTCCTCGAGTTGATCGAGCGCCTGCACCGCGGTCGTAGGGTCGTTCACCGCCGGCGACAGCGCCTTGATGGCGATGTCGACCACCAGGCGGATGGTGTACTTCGGATCCTGCTCGAACGTGCGTTCGCTGCCGACCATGAATGTCTCGCGCAGCGCAGCGTCATCGATCGGTTGCCCGCCGTGGACGCGCAGCATCTCCGTGCCTTCGACCAGGGTGTCGCCCACCGAGGCCTTGACCTCGATGACGGCGCCGGCGGCGGCGGCGAGGTCGACCAGCGCCCGGGTGTCGAGCGCCTGCAGGGAACGCGGGCTTCCCTTGTAGTGCATCGTCTGCGCCGCGCCGAGGCCCTTGAGCATCGTGCGATCGGGCGTCGCGGCCGGCGTTTCGAGCGGCGGATAGGTCTGCTCGATCACGCGGCGGCCATGGTCGGCAGTAAAGGCGAGCATGCGGTGGACTTGCAGCAGCGAAAGCTTCTCGATCAGGGCGATGAACATGCCGACGCTCGCCAGCATCGACAGGATCACGAACCAGCCGCTGAAGTACGGCATGGTGCCCGTCCCCCGGTCGACCCAGGCGATGGCCGCCAGCGCGTACAGGAAAGTCGCGCAGAAAACGCCCACCGAGTGCCAGAGCACGGGATCGCGGGCGATCCACAGCACGAGGCGCGGCGAGTAAGCCGTGGCGCTGAACTGCACCATGACGAAGGCGAGCGAGAAGACGATGCCGGTGAGGGCCAGCATCCCCGACGCAATCGACGAATAGATGGCGAGGGCCGCCGCTGAGCCGATCCGGCTGCCGACGCCGAGGTCCAGCCACAGCTCGAGCCGGGGCAGGTAGAGCGCCGCCAGCACCGCGACCGCAACGTACCACGCCGGGATCGTCCACAGCGGCGGCTTGAGGCGTCGCCGGCGCATCGGCGCTAGTAGCGCTCTTTGACGAAGCGGTAGGAGTACTTCGGCTCGCGGTAGCCGTGCGTCTTCTGCCGCTTGGGCAGCTTCACTTTCTCCCGCGGCGCCTGCTTGTACGGAATCCTGGAGAGCAGGTCGCTGATGATGTTGAGGCGGGCGCGCCGCTTGTCATCGGACTTCGCCACGTACCATGGCGCGAACTTGGTGTCGGTGAACTCGAACATGTCGTCGCGCGCGCGCGAATAGTCGTACCAGCGGCTGTAGGACTTGAGGTCCATCGGCGAGAGCTTCCAGATCTTGCGTCCGTCGTCGATGCGCGCCTCGAGCCGCCGCGTCTGCTCTTCCGGACTCACCTCCAGCCAGTACTTGAGCAGGATGATCCCGGACTCGACCATCAGCTTCTCGAATACCGGCACGAGCTTGAGAAACCCTTTCACCTGTTCTTCGGGAGTAAAGCCCATCACCCGCTCGACGCCGGCGCGGTTGTACCAGCTGCGGTCGAAGATCACGACCTCGCCGGCCGCCGGCAGATGGGGGAGGTAGCGCTGCGCGTACATCTGGCTCTTCTCGCGCTCGCTCGGCGCGGGCAGCGCGATGACACGGAAGACGCGCGGGCTGACCCGCTCGGTAATGGCCTTAATGGTGCCGCCCTTGCCTGCGCCGTCGCGCCCCTCGAACACGATGCAGATCTTGAGGCCCTTGTGCTTGACCCATTCCTGCAGCTTGACCAGCTCGACATGCAGCTTGCGGAGGGCCTTGTCGTAAACCTTGCGCTTGAGCTTCTTGCCTGCCTCGGCTTTGCTTGTTTTCATAGGGGCAGCGTAGCGTCAAGGGGCGGCCGAGGACATCCTACTTTAGTGAGATTTCCCCTCCCGCTCGAGGGAGGGCAAGATGCACCCTGTGAAGATCCGGAGGGTCCTGGCGGGTGGGCTGGCGGCCATGGCCGCTGCGCCGGCCTGGGCATCATTCCTGTCGGGCGAGACGCTCGACGCCGTGGCCGACGTGCTGGCGCTCGTCGTCCTGTTCCTGGTGCCGGTCGTCGGCATCGTGGTGTTCTGGATCGTCCACGTCCTGCCGGAGAAGATCGCCCACCGCCGCCACCACCCGCAGCGCGACGGCATCACCACCCTGTGCCTGCTGTCGCTGGTCTTCGGCGGCCTGCTCTGGCCGCTCGCCTGGCTGTGGGCATTCACCAAGCCGGTCGCCTACCGGGTCGCCTACGGCACCGACAAGCACGAGGACTACTTCGACGAGATGGCGGAGAAGCAGCGCGCCGGCGCGCTGCTGCGCGAGCAGGTGTTCCACCTGCGCGAGGAGCTCGAGGCGATGGAGGCGCGCGGCGCCCTGCCGCCACGGCTGAAGGCGCTCAAGGAAGAGCTGGCGCGGGCGCGGCTCACCGATGCCGAGGTGCGCGCGCCCGTGGCGGTGCCCGCCAAGCCGGAGGAGACGGCCTCCTAGTGGAAGTCCTGCTCCTCGGCATCTACGCGTTCTTCGTCTGGCTGATCTTCATCAAGCTGAAGTGGCTGCCGTGGAACATCGCCACCCAGGTCACGGTGGTGATCATCCCGGTGGTCGGCCTGGCGGCGCTGATCCTGCTGCTCAACATCTTTGCGCCCTCCTCGGCCGACGTGCGCGTCTACAAGTACACCGTGCCGATCGTCTCCCAGGTGCGCGGCCGGGTGATCGAGGTGGGCGTCGAGGAAGGCAACCGGCTGGTGAAGAAGGGCGAGGTCCTGTTCCGCATCGACCCGACGCCCTACGAGCTCGAGGTCAACACCCTCGAGGCGCAGCTCGTCAACACCCAGGGCGCCATGCGCGACCTCGAGGAGCAGGCGAAGGGCGCGGCGGCCAGGATCGAGGAGGCGCAGAGCCGCACGCGCGAGATTTCCGCCAAGCTCGAGCTCACCCACAAGCGCGTCAAGCAGTACCGCCAGCTGGTCGCCGCCGGCGCCGGCAACCGCTTCGACCTCGAGCGGACGCAGACCGAGGCGCGCGAGCAGCAGGGCCAGCTCGATGCGGCGCGCAGCGCCGAAGTCCAGGCGCAGGCAAGCGAGCAGCAGATCCAGCAGAAGCTCGGCGCGAAGGTGAACGGCGAATACGCGCAGGTGGCGCAGATTCGCGCCCAGCTGGAGAACGCCAAGTGGCAGCTCGGCCAGACCACGACGCGCTCGCCCTGCGACTGCTACGTCATCAACCTGCAGCTGCGGCCCGGCGGTTTCGTCGCCGGCATCCCGCTCAATCCGGTGATGACGCTGATCGAGGCCGAAGGCCAGGTGGTGGCCTTCTTCCACCAGAACGAGCTGCACCAGGTGAAGCCGGGCGACGAGGCCGAGTTCGCGCTGGAGACGCTGCCGGGGAGGATCGTCAAGGCCAAGGTCGACTCGATCGTGTGGGCGCAGGGACAGGGCCAGCTGCAGGCGAGCGGCACCATCCCGATGTCGGGCTTTGCCGCGCAGCCGGCCGGCCGCTACGCGGTGAAGTTCACCATTGAAGAGCGCGACCGCGCACGCTTCCTTGCCGCCGGCGCGGCCGGCCATGCCGCGATCTATACCGAGCACCTCGAGGCAGTCCACATCCTGCGCAAGGTGATCCTGCGCGTGGGCTCGTATCTCAACTACCTGATCCTCAAGCTGCACTGACCATGCGTGCGGCCCGCCTGCTCCTCGCGCCGCTCGTCGCCGCGCTCGCCGGCTGTGTCGTAGGGCCGCCTCCCGCGCGCGAGGACATCGCCGCGCAGGCGCTGCCGAATTTCAAGCTTCCCGAGAAATGGAGCGAGCCCGCCGCGCCCGGCGGCGCGGTCGGCGACGCCTGGCTCGCCTCCTTCAACGATCCGCAGCTCGAGGCGTTGGTGCACGAAGCGCTCGCCAACAACCCGGACCTGATGGTCGCGGCGGCGCGCGTCGAGCAGGCCGCGGGCTACGTCAAGTCGGCGGGCGCGACGCTCTACCCGCAGGTCAATGCTCTGGCGCGCGGCGGCGGCGCTCTCAGCGGCGACTCGAGCGGCCTGCAGGGCGTAGGCATCTTCGCCAACTGGGAAATCGATCTCTGGGGCCGGGTACGGTCCGGGCGCGCCGCGGCGTCGACGCAGTACGACTCGGCGGCGCTCGACGCCGAGTACGCGCGCCAGTCGCTCGCCGCGCTGGTCGCCAAGAGCTGGTTCCTCGCCACCGAGGCGCGCCTGCAGAAGGCGATCGCCGAGGAGATGATGGCGGCGGCAAGCCGGCAGCTCGACCTCGCGCAGCAGCGGCTGCGCGTCGGCAGCGGCGACCGGAACGACGTCACGCTCGCGCGCGCGAGCCTCGCCACCTACCGCGACAGCGTGCGCAACCTCGAGTACTCGTACCGCCAGTCGCTGCGCGCGCTCGAGGCGCTCGCCGGACGCTATCCGGCCGCGGCGCTGGAGGCGCCGGCGCAGCTCGCGAGCATTCCCGGGCCGGTGCCGGCGGGCATGCCCTCCGAGCTGCTCGAGCGCCGCCCCGACGTCGTCGCCGCCGAGCGCCGCATCGCCATCGCCTTCTACCGCGCCGAGGAAGCCAAGGCGGCGCGCCTGCCGCGCATCTCGCTCACCGCGGCGGTGTCCACCATCTCCAGCGATCTGTTCGTGCTCAAGGACCGCGACAACCCGGTCTGGAGCGCCGGCGCCTCGATCGTCGCGCCGCTCTTTCTCGGCGGCCAGCTGCAGGCGCAGGTCGAGATCCGCACCGCGGAGCAGAAGCAGGCGCTGGCCGAATACGGCCGCGTCGGCGCGCGTGCCTTCGGCGAGGTGGAAAGCGCACTCGCCGCCGGGATCGCGCTCCAGGATCGGGAAGAAATCCTCAAGGAGGCGGTGGCCGAGAATGCGCGCGCGCTGGAATTCGCCAACGTGCGCTACCGCGTCGGCGCGGGCGACCTGCGCGCGGTGCAGCAGCAGAGCCTGGCCCTGAGCGCCGCGCGCACCGCCCTTCTGCGCGTGCAGTCCGAGCGGCTGGTGCAGCGCGTGAACCTGCACCTCGCCCTCGGCGGCGGCTTCGCCGCGAAGCCGCCACAATGAACTGGTTGTTGCTCTTCATCCCCGTGACCCTCGCGCTGCGATGGGCCGGAGCCGCGGACCCCTGGGTGTTCTTCACCGCCGCACTGGCGATCATGCCGATCGCCGCGCTGATCGTGCGCTCCACCGAGCAGCTCGCCACCTATACCGGCGACGCCGTGGGCGGTCTTCTCAATGCCACCTTCGGCAACGCGCCCGAGCTGATCATCGCTTTCGTGGCGCTGCGCGCCGGTCTGCTCGATATGGTGCGCGCGTCGCTGGTCGGCGCCCTGCTCGCCAACCTGCTGCTCGCGCTGGGCGTCGCCTTCATCGTCGGCGGCGCGCGCCATCACAGCCAGACCTACAACGCCGGCGCCGCGCGCCTCTACGGCTCGACGATGCTCGTCGCCGCCCTCAGCCTGATGGTGCCGAGCGCCTTCAGCCGCTTCCTCGCGCCGGACGAAACCGTGCGCGCGGAGTCGCTCCTCAACATCGCGCTCGCCCTGCTCCTGCTCGCCGCCTACGCGCTCTACCTTCTCTTCATGCTCAAGACCCATCCCGATGAGTTTGCCGGCGACGGCGACCGGGCGGGTGAAGCGCACGGCCCGCGCTGGAGCCTCGGCCGCGCGATCGGCGGCCTGGTGCTCGCGTCCCTGCTCGCGGCGTGGATGAGCGAGGTGCTGGTCGGCGCCGCTGAGGGCACCGGCGAGGCACTCGGCATGTCGCAGGTGTTCATCGGCATCGTCTTCCTCGCCATCGTCGGCGGTGCCGCCGAGTCGAGCTCGGCGGTGGCGATGGCCAGTCGCAACAAGATGGATCTGTGCATCGGCATCGCCCTCGGCAGCTGCCTGCAGATCGCATTGTTCGTCGCGCCGGTGCTGGTGCTGGCGAGCTATTTCGTCGCGCCGCAGCCGCTCGAGCTTTCATTCACCCGCGCGGAGGTGGGCGCGCTCTTCATGGCCGCCCTGATCGGCGCGCTGGTCGCGGGCGATGGACGCTCCAACTGGTACAAGGGCGTCCAGCTGATCGCCGTCTACGCGATCATCGCCATGATGTTCTATTTCCTGCCGGGAGCCGGATGAAGGTCCTCGATCCGATCGAACGGGTGTCGGAAGTGATCTTCGGCGTGCTCATGGCGATGACCTTCATCGGCTCGCTCAACGCGGCGAGCGACGGACGCGAGGCCGTGCGCACCATGATGCTCGCCGCGCTCGGCTGCAACCTGGCCTGGGGACTGACCGACGCGGTGATGTACATCGTCGCCACGCTGACCGAGCGCACGCGCAGCCGCACGCTGCTCGCGCAGTTGCGCTCCCTCCAGGATCCCGTCGCCGGCCGGGCTCTGCTTGCCGATGTCCTGCCACCGGGCGTGGCGGCGGTGAGCGGCAGCGACGGGCTGGAGGCGCTGCGCCGCCGCTTGATCGAGGCGCCGGACAACCTGCTGCCGCCGCGGCTCGGCCGGGAGGACCTCAAGGCGGCGCTGGTCGTATTCCTGCTTGTCGCCCTGTCGACCTTTCCGCTGGTGGTGCCGTTCCTGTTCTTCGCCCAGACCGGGCCAGCAGTGCGCGCATCGCAGGCAGTCGCGCTGGCGATGCTGTTTCTCGGCGGCTGGATGCTCGCGCGCTACTCGGGCGGCAGCGCCTGGCGCGCCGGCCTGGGCATGGCGGCGATCGGCGTGCTGCTGATCGGGGCGATCGTCGCGCTCGGCGGCTGAGCGGCGGCGGGCATCCCGCCGAGCAACGCTTCGCACATCCTGACCAGGTCGGCGAGCGACGTCGCGCCCATCTTCTGCATCACGCGCGCGCGGTGCTGCTTGACGGTCTGCAGGGCGATCTCGAGATCGGCGGCGATCTGCTTGTTGAGGCGGCCGCGGATGACTTCGTTCATGACCTGCCGCTCGCGTGCCGAGAGCTTGCCGAGGCGAGTCATGCCCGCATCGAGCTCGAGCACGCGGCTGCGCTCGCTCGCGTGGCGGGCGAGCGCGCGGCGCACGGCCGCCACCAGCTGGCCGCCGTCGACCGGCTTGAGGAGGAAATCGACGGCGCCCTGCTTCATCGCAGCGACGCTCGTCGACACGTCGCCATGGCCAGAAAGAAACACCACCGGGATCGCCGCGCCGCTGCGGGCGAGATGCGCCTGCAGCTCGCGGCCCGACATGCCGGGCATGTGGTTGTCGAGCACGAGGCAGCCCACGTCGGCCGCAGGCCGGTGTCGCAGGAATTCGTCCGCCGATTCGTAGCACGCGGCGCTCCAGCCCTGCGCGGCGAGCAGGCGCACCACCCCTTCGCGCACCGCCGTCTCGTCGTCAATCACGCAGACGACCGGGCCTGCCGCGACGACGTGCGGCGCGGCCGGCTCTGGCGGTGCCCCGGGAAGAGGCGTCGGCTGCGGTGCGGCCGCGCCTTCGTCGGCGGCGAGCTCGAACCGGAAAGTGACGCCACGGTCGGCATTGGGCTCGACGAGGATGTTGCCGTCGTGCGTCTCGATGATCGAACGGCAGATCGCGAGGCCCAGGCCCAGCCCTTCCTTGCGCGTAGTCCAGAAGGGCTCGAAGACCATCTCGAGGTTCTCCGGCGCGATGCCGACGCCGGCGTCCCGCACCTTGACCGCAATGCGGCCGTCGCCGGTCCGGGCGCTCGACAATTGCAGCAGGCGCTCGCCCGCCGGGGACGACTCCATCGCCGCGGCGGCGTTGAGGAGCAGGTTGAGCGCGACCTGCTCGATCTGGGTCTTGTCCGCAATCGTCCAGCAATCCGGCTCCAGCCGCGCCTCGATGCGGATGGCCTTGCTGCGGAACTCGGCCGCGAGCAGGTGCAGCACATCCTGCATCGCCGCCGCGACGTCGATGCGCTCGCGCCCGCCGTTGTCGTGGCGCAGGAAGGCGCGCATCGTGCGGATCGTGTCGGCGGCGCGCTTGTCGTCGCGCACCACGTCCTGGAGGATTTCGCGAATCTCCTCCGGGCGGACTTCGCCGCGGTCGAGGTTCGCCAGCGCGGCCTGCGCGTTGCTGAGGATGGCGCACAGCGGCTGGTTGATCTCGTGCGCGAGCGCCGAGGAAAGAGCGCTGACGCGCGAGACGCGATCCGCGTGCCATACGCGGGCGCGCAGCTGCTGCGCCTCCTCCTCGACGCGCGCGCGCCGCATGGCGCCGATGAACATCTCGCCGATGATGCCGAGCCGGATGATCACTTCGGCCGGCCAGGAGCGCGAACGGCGGAACCCGGCGAACGAAAGAACGCCGGCGGTTCGGCCGCCGGCGCGCAGGGGAATCGAGAGGTGCGAGCGCAACCCGGTGCGCCTGCAGTACTCGGCCTCCGCCACGGCTTGCGCCGGCAGTCCGTCCGGCATCTCCGGCAGCGCGATGATCCGCCCGGCGCGCAGCTCGTCGAAAAACCAGGTTAGCTGCGTGTTGAACGGGCCTGTCGGATGGGGCTCGAACCCTTTGGCTGCAGCGGAGCACAGGATGTTGAGGCTTTCATCGGCGGCAAACTCGCTGAAGGTGCAGCGGTCGTAGCCGAAGAACTCGACCAGCCGCTGCAAGGCCTTCTGGATCTCAGCGAAGACCGCGGGTCCAGCCACGTTGGCGAGGCGCGACGACAGCTCCGCCAGCAAGCGCTCGAACGCCAGGCGCTCGAGGAGGGCGGCCGCTGCTGCGCTGGCGGTGACGACGTTGGAAGACCTGCGCGCGCGAGTTCCGTGCATATTCGCTCCCCGTTGACCGCCGGTTCGGGTGGAATATGGCTGGAGCAAGCCCGGCCGCTCTTGATCTAGGTCAAGTCCTGTCTTTCTGCCCGCATCACCCAGTCGATCGAGTCGAGAAGCGCCGCCCCGTCGACCGGCTTGCGAAAGAAGGCTTGCGCCCCGAGCTTGCGCGCGGTGCGCCGGGTGCGCGAGTCGTCGCGCGCCGAGAGCGCGATGACGGGAAGCGTCGCGGCCAGGGCGAGTACTTGCGACCATAGTGAGGGCTCGCGCAGGCCGGCGCTGGACAGATCGAGCAGCGCGCAACCCTTGCCGCCGTGCGCCTGCTGCAGAAGATCGGCCACGCAACCGCACAGCCTGGGCTGGAGCCCCGCCGACTCCACCAGGCGGCCGAGGCCCGCGCGCACCGATTCGTCACCGTCAACGACGTACACCACGCCGGTCGTCATGGCGCGTACTCGATTCCCCGTTGCTTGACGGAGATGGTGGTGCCTGCCTTGCCGGCAATGATCTTGCCGAGGTCGGCGAGCGCGCCGATCGCCGCGGCCTTGCCGGTCTCCACCGCGAACTTGCACGCCGCCTCGACCTTGGGACCCATCGAGCCGGCGGGGAATTGCATCTTCGACAGCGCCTCGGGGGACGCGCGCCGGATTGCCTTTTGCGTCGGCCTGCCCCAGTCGAAATAGACAGCGTCGGCGTCGGTCAGCATGACGTACAGGTCCGCCCCGAGCTCGCGCGCGAGCAGCTGCGTGGCGAGATCCTTGTCGATCACGCACTCGATGCCGCCGAGCTGCCGCTTCTTGCCGGGCTGGTACATGGTCGGGATGCCGCCGCCGCCCGCGGCAATGACGATGGTGTTGTGCCGCAGCAGCCACTCGATCGGCCGCAGCTCGAAAATGCGCTTGGGCTGCGGCGAGGCCACCACGCGGCGCCACTTGTCGCCGTCCTGCTTGAACACCCAGGCCTTCTCCTTAGCCAGGCGATCGGTCTCGGCCTTGTCGTAGACCGGGCCGATGAACTTGGTCGGGTTCTTGAACGCCGGATCCTTCGGGTCGACCTCCACCATGGTGAGCAGGGTGGCGAACGGTCGGCTGAAGGGCAGCAGGTTGCCGAGCTCCTGCTCGATCATGTAGCCGATCGAGCCCTCGGTCTCGGCGCCGAGCACGTCGAGCGGGAAGTCCTCGGCTTCCTTGTAGGCGGCCGCCTCCAGCGCGAGCAGCCCGACCTGCGGCCCGTTGCCGTGGCCGACGACGAGCTTGTGCTTGCGCGCCACCGGCGCCAGCGCCTTCGCGGCGATGCGCACGTTCTTCCGCATGTTGTCGGCGCTCATCGGCTCGCCGCGCCGCAGTAGCGCGTTGCCGCCGAGAGCCGTGACGATGAGCACGAATCAACCCTCCTTCGCGAGCGGGCCGGCGCCGCGGCGCAGCCACAGGTAGACGGGAATACCAAGCACCAGGAGGATCAAGCCGTACAGGGCGGCCTCCGGGCCGCAGCCGTAGATCGTGAACATCGCGAAGAGAAACGCAACCCATTCGACCGGCGTGACCCGCGACGCCTTGCCGGCATCCGCGCCCCCGACCGTGATCAGGCTCAGTGCCAGGGCGCAGAACGCATACGGGACGACCGCGGCCACGGTGGCGAGGTTCACGACCTGGCTGTAGAACGCCTGCGCGTTCTTCGCGCCCCAGGCCGCCATCAAGAGCAGGCCGGTCGCGAGCAGCGCGGAGATGATGATGCCGAGGGCGGGCACGCCCTGGCCCGAGAGCCGGCCGAAGACCGAAGGGAACAGGCGGTCCTGCGCCGCCGCCATCGGTACCTGCCCCATGGTCAGCGTCCAGCCGTTCAGCGCGCCGATCGAGGAAAGGATCACCGCAAAGGAGATCACGTCCCCGCCCCAGGAGCCCCAGAGGACGCGCGCGGCGTCGCTGAACGGGGAAATCGAGCCGGTGAGCTGCTCGCGCGGCACCAGGCCGAGCACGGCGACGGTGCCGACGACGTAGAACAGCGCAGCGATCACGATACCAAGGACGGTCGCGCGCGGAATGGTGCGCTTCGCATCGCGCACGTCGCCCGCCGGCACGGTCGCCGACTCCATGCCGAGGTAGGCGAACATGGTGAGCGGCGCGAGCGCCGCGATGGAGGCGAGGAGCGGCTGCCCGCTCGGATTGAACTCCGCCAGGTGCTCGGGCTTCATGTAGAAGAGGCCGATCAGCGCCAGCGCGACGAAGGGCAGGAGCTTGGTGTAGGTCGTAACCGTGGCGAACATCCCCGCGGCCTTCACGCCGCGCAGGTTGATCAGCGTCACCGCCCAGATCGAGCCGATCGTCAGCGTCACCGCCCAGGCGCGGGTCTGCAGTGCCGGCGCGAGCTTGATCACCGCCCCGGCGAACGCGAGCGCGATCGCCGGCAGCGACGCCCAGATCGAGATCCAGTAGACCCAGGCAACGAGGAAGCCGGCGAACTCGCCGTACGCCATGCGCGTGTAGGCGTAAGGCCCGCCGGTGGCCGGCACGAGCGCCGCCAGGCGCGCGAAGACGAGCCCGAGGCAGATCGCGCCGGCGCCCATGACCATCCACATCAGGATCGAGAGCAGGCCGTAGGGCGCGACCGCCGCGGGCGAGAGATAGAACCCCGAGCCAACGGTGTTGCCCACCACGACCGCAGTGCAGGCCACGAGACCGAGGCTCTTGCCTTTTTCCAACTAGTCCCCGAGGGTCGCGACGAGGATCGCCTTGATCGTGTGCAGGCGGTTCTCCGCCTGCTCGAAGGCGACGTTCGCTTCCGACTCGAACACGTCGTTGGTCACTTCCAGCCCGTTGGAGAGGCCGTAGTCCTTGGCGATCTGCTTGCCGAGCGTGGTCTCGGTGTCGTGGAACGCGGGCAGGCAGTGCATGAACCTGACGTGCCGATTGCCGCTCGCCTTCATCAGCGCCGGGTTCACCTGGTAGGGCAGGAGGAGCTTGATGCGCTCCTTCCAGACCTCCTTGGGCTCGCCCATCGACACCCAGACGTCGGTGTGAATGAAGTCCACGCCCTTCACGGCCGCCTTCGGGTCGTCGGTGATCGTGAGCTTCGCGCCGTATTTCTTCTCGAGGTCGCGCGCGATCTGCTTGTACTCGTCGGCCGGCCAGAGCTTCTTCGGGCCCGCGATCCGGACGTCCATGCCCATCAGGCAGCCCGCGATCATCAGCGAGTGGCCCATGTTCGAGCGCGTGTCGCCGACGTACGCGTATTTGATCTGGTTGATCGGCTTGTCGCTATGCTCACGCATCGTGAGCACGTCCGCCATCATCTGCGTCGGGTGGTATTCGTCGGTGAGGCCGTTGTAGACGGGGACGCCCGCGTACTTCGCGAGCGTCTCCACGCCCTTCTGCGAGCTGCCGCGGTACTCGATCGCGTCGAACATGCGGCCGAGCACGCGCGCCGTGTCCTTGAACGACTCCTTGTGGCCGATCTGCGAACCGGCGGGATCGAGATACGTGACGTTCGCGCCTTGGTCGTAACACGCGACCTCGAACGCGCACCGGGTCCGCGTCGACGTCTTCTCGAAGATCAGGCAGATCTCCTTGCCGTCGAGGTGCTGCTGCTCGGTACGCGCGTACTTCG
>Ga0210090_1000021_pt1 | contig 16922 bp, 15 predicted proteins | sample Sandmound_ThreeS_7_FD_185572 | JGI IMG/M metagenome (GOLD analysis project Ga0210090, IMG submission 185572) | Wetland microbial communities from San Francisco Bay, California, USA, that impact long-term carbon sequestration -... | ecosystem: Environmental > Aquatic > Marine > Wetlands ...
GAGCCGTGTCCATCGCCTCGGCGACACCGAGGCCCCACGACCATAGGTGCCGGCGGAACGCGATCGTTGCATCCCAGTCGACCGCCGCCTCGAGCCACGGGTCGCGCGCCGACCACGGATCGGCCACCACGTGCGCGGCGGCGTAGGCGATGCGCGTGAACGGCTTTGCCGGCCGCTCGAACTTGCGCGGCGCCCGCACGTGATGAGTCTGCAGTTGGCGGTCGGCGGTTGGCAGCCGGATCGTCTCGATCGCGTCGCGCTTCATGCAGTTCAGAAAATCAAGAAATAGACAGGATTCACAAGATTTACAGGATTAAGGCAAAAACAAATTGGTTCTCCTAATTGAATCTTGTCAATCCTGTCAATCCTGTCCATTCCGTTTTTCACGCGCGCAACGCCGGCACAGTGAGCCACTTGCGCTGCCGCCAGCTCTTCAGTCCGAGCTCCGCAAGTTGGACGCCCTTCGCGCCTTCCATCAAGCCCCAGCGGAACGGGCCCTCGCCTGCAACGTGCTTCAGGAAGAGCTCCCACTGCACCTTGAAGGCGTTGTCGTAATTCTCATCGGGCACCTCGTCCCAGCCGTCGAAGAAGTTGATGGGCTGCGGGATGTCCGGGTTCCACACCGGTTTCGGGGTTTTTTCATAAGATTGAAAAAGGCAACGGCGCAGGCCGGCAACCGCACTGCCTTTCGTGCCGTCGACCTGAAGCGTGAGAAGGTCGTCGCGCCGCACGCGCACCGTCCAGGAAGAGTTGAAGTGGGCGATGACGCCGCCCGCCAGCTTGAAGGTCGCGTACGCCGCGTCGTCCGCCGTCGCCTTGTACTTCCTGCCGTTCTCGTCCCAGCGATTCGGAATGTGCGTCGCGCCGAGGCAGCTCACCGCCTGCACTTCGCCGAACAGGTTGTCGAGCACGTAGCGCCAGTGGCAGAGCATGTCGAGGATGATGCCGCCGCCGTCCTGCTTGCGGTAATTCCAGGACGGCCGCTGTGCTGGAACACGGTCACCTTCGAATACCCAGTAACCGAATTCGCCGCGAACCGAGAGGATTCTTCCAAAGAAGCCGTCGTCGCGCAGCCTGGCGAGCTTGAGCATCCCCGGCAGCCAGAGCTTGTCCTGCACCACGCCGTGCTTCACGCCGGCCTTTCTTGCCGCTTTATACAAATCAATTGCCTGACGGAGAGAAGTCGCGACGGGTTTCTCGCAGTAGACGTGCTTGCCGGCGGCAATGGCGCGCTTGAGGAGCGCCGGCCGCAGCTGCGTCGATGCGGCATCGAAGAACACCTCGTCGTCGGGCGAAGCGAGCGCGCTGTCGAGATCGGCGGTCCAGCGGTGCACGCCGTGCTTCCTCGCCAGTTCCTCGACCTTCGCCGCGTTGCGGCCGACGAGCAGCGGGTCGGGCATCAGGCGGGTGCCGTCCCTGAGCTGGACGCCGCCCTGCTTGCGGATCTCGAGGATCGAGCGCAGGAGGTGCTGGTTCATCCCCATCCGCCCGGTGACGCCGTGCATGATGATGCCGACCCGCTTCTCCCCCAAGATCCTCCTCCCCCTTTGTCGCGTCTAGGGCTTCGCGCCCCAGGTCGCCTGCCAGTCGCGCCCGAGGAAGTCGGTCACCTTGCCGTCGGGCTGGAAGAACTTGTTCGGCACCTGGAACATGGCGAGGAAGACGCCGCCGTTCGGTCCCGCCCAGGCCTCGTGCCGGCTGCCCGCGGGGCGCCAGACGAACTGGCCGGCCTTGCACTCGCCCTCGGGGCAGACTAGGCTGCCCTCGAGCACGTAGGTCTGCTCGATCCTGACGTGCTCGTGGTCGGGAAGCCGCGCGCCCGGCGCCATGCGCATGAGCGCGGTCAGCAGCCCCGTTTCCTTCTCCACCAGCAGCGTCTTCTGCTCGATGCCGGGATAGCGGGTCTTCTCCCACGGCAGGTTCGCGACGTCCAGGAATTTCGAGGCCAGCTCGGAACGGTTCATGATCTGAGGTGCTCCCCGACTCTGACGATCTTCATGGTGTTGGTGCCTCCCGCCTTGCCGATCGGCTCGCCGATCGTCAGCACGATCAGGTCGCCTTCCTTGACCACGTTGTTGGCGAACAGCACTTTCTCGGCCTCGGCGAGCAGCTCCTCGCGGTCGTGCCCGACATACTTGACCATCAGCGGAAACACGTCGCGGAACAGCGCGAGACGGTAGCGCGTCGCGGTCTGCGACGTGAGGGCGTAGATCGGCACGCCGCAGTTCAGGCGGCTCATCCACAGCGCGGTCGAGCCCGACTCGGTGAGCGAGGCGATGCACTTCACTTTCAGGTGGTAGGCGGTAAAAAGCGCCGCCATGGCGATCGACTGGTCGACACGGGAAAAGACGCGGTTGAGGAAGTCCTGATCGAGGTTGAGCGGCTGCGTCTGCTCCACCTCGATGCAGATGCGGTCCATCGCCTCGATCACCTCGACCGGGTACTTGCCGCTCGCCGATTCCGCCGAAAGCATCACCGCGTCGGTACCGTCGAGCACCGCGTTGGCGACATCCGACACTTCGGCGCGGGTCGGCACCGGGCTCGAGATCATCGACTCCATCATCTGCGTCGCGGTGATGGTCAGCTTGTTCTCCTGGCGCGCGAGCCGGATCATCTTCTTCTGCAGCGCCGGCACCGAGGCGTCGCCGACTTCCACCGCGAGATCGCCGCGCGCCACCATGATGCCGTCCGAGCCGCGCATGATGTCGAGCAGCGCCGCCTCGCCCACCGCCTCGGCGCGCTCGATCTTGGCGATCAGGAACGCTTTGCCGCCGGCGGCGCGCATCAGCTCGCGCGCCATGTACATGTCGGCGCCGGTCTTGGGGAATGAGACCGCGAGGTAGTCGGCCTGGATCTTGACCGCGGTCCTGATGTCCTCCATGTCCTTCGCCGTCAGCGCCGGCGCGGTGAGGCCGCCGCCCTGGCGGTTGATGCCCTTGTTGTTGGAGAGCACGCCGCCGTGGCGCACCACGGTCTGCACTTCCTCGCCGCGCACGCTGGTGACTTCGAGGACGATCTTGCCGTCGTCGAGCAGCAGCACCGCGCCCGCCTCGACATCGCGCGGCAGTTCCTTGTAGTCGAGCCCGACGCGCTCGTGGTCGCCCATCGCGCAGCCGGCGTCGAGGATGAAGCGCGCGCCCTTCTCGAGCGTGACCTTGCCGTCCTTGAACTTGCCGACGCGGATCTTCGGCCCCTGCAGGTCGCACAGGATGGCGACGGTGCGGCCGGTCTTCGTCGCCAGTTCCTTGACCAGGGCGGCGCGCTTCTCGTGGTCCTGCGCCGTGCCGTGGGAGAAATTGAGGCGCACCACGTCGACGCCGGCGCGGATCATGCGCTCGAGCACGGCCGGCTCGCTCGACGACGGGCCCAGGGTGGCGACGATTTTTGTACTGCGGAGCATGAAGGACGTCCCGGCGATTCTAGCCGATTCGTCCGCGCTCGATGACCTGCTCGCCGCTCGCGATGCGCGTCTCGAACAGAACCTCGTCGCCGACGCGCGCTGCGTGCACCGTGAGCGTGCCCGGCATCGGCACCATGCCGCTGAAGCGGCAGCGCAGGCGCCTCACCTCGATCTTCATCTTCTCGAGAACCGCGGATACGGAGAGCGCCAGGGTGGCGGTGCCGTGAAGGATGATGCCGGGCAGACCGGCGGCGCGCGCGTACTCGGGATCGGTGTGGATCGGGTTCCAGATGCGCGCGCACTCGGTGTACACATGCCCGGCCGTCGCGGCCACGGGAATAGCTCCGATCTCGGGTAAGGCCATTTCATGCGGCGGCGGATCCTGGACCGAGGCGAGGCTGCGATCACCCCCTTCGAGCTTCACGCCGCGGTAGAGCATTCCATAGTGGCTCGTACTCACCGGCTCGCCTTTCGCGTCCCTCGTCTCGAAGCGGAACACGACCAGCGTCCCCGGCTTGCGCTGCAAGCACGCGACGACTCTGCCGATGACAAGAAGCTTCTCTTCGCGCGGAAGGCGGTGAATCGTCAAGTCGTGTTGCGCATGCACGAGGCGCGCGTTGATCTCCTGCAGTCCGGTCGATTTGCGCAGCGCTTGCGTCGCAGGCCATTCGTAGCACACCGGGAAGAGCGGATGCGGCTCGGCGCTCACCTCGCCGAGCGCGGCGTTGTAGGCCATGAGCCAGCGCTTATCGATCTGCTGCTGGTCGGGCCCCGCTTCGCGACCGACGATCGCCGACGAGATCTTCACGCGCGCGCCGATTAACGCTCGGCCCTGGCCTCGAGCGCGGCGACCGCGGGCAGGGTCTTGCCTTCGAGGAATTCCAGGAACGCGCCGCCCGCGGTGGAGATGTAGTCGATGCCGTCGGCGACGCCGAACTTGTTGATCGCGGCGATGGTGTCGCCGCCGCCGGCGATCGAGAACGCCTGCGACGCGGCGATCGCCCGGGCGATCGTCTCCGTCCCTTTGGCGAACGCGTCGATCTCGAACACGCCCACCGGGCCGTTCCAGACGATGGTGCCCGCCTCGCCGAGGATGCGCGCGAGCTCCTGCGCGCTCTTCGGCCCGATGTCGAGAATCATCTCGTCGGCCTGCACCTCGCCGACCGGCTTGGTCTCGGCGCGGGCGCGCGCCGACACTTCGATGGCGACGACCACGTCCTGCGGCAGCGGCACCTTGCCGCCGGCCACCAGCTTCTTCGCCTCGCCGACCAGGTCTCTTTCGGCGAGCGACTTGCCGATCGGCGCGCCCGCGGCGAGGAGGAAGGTGTTGGCGATGCCGCCGCCGACGATCAGGCGGTCCACCTTCTTCACCAGCGCGTCGAGGAGCGTCAGCTTGGTCGAGACCTTGGATCCCCCGACCACTGCAACCAGTGGTCGCGCGGGGTTTGATAAGGATCTTGTCAAAGCATCCAATTCCGCCGCCATCAGGGGGCCGGCGCAGGCGACCTTGGCGAAGCGCGCGATGGCGTGCGTGGTCGCCTCCGCCCGGTGCGCCGCGCCGAAGGCATCGTTCACGTAGACGTCGCAAAGCGCCGCCATCCTCTTCGCCAGCGCCTCGTCGTCCGCTTTTTCGCCGATGTTGAAGCGGCAGTTCTCGAGCAGCACCACCTGGCCCGGCTTCACCTCCACGCCGTTCACCCAATCGCGGACCAAGGGGATTTTGACTTTCAACAATTGCCCCAATCTTTCCGCAACGGGCGCGAGCGAGTCCCTGGGGTCGAACTTCCCTTCCTTGGGGCGGCCGAGATGCGAGCTCACCATCACCGCGGCGCCGGCCCGCAGCGCCTGCTCGATGGCCGGCACCGAGGCGCGGATGCGCGTGTCGTCGGTAACCTTGCCGGCGTCGTCCTGCGGCACATTGAGGTCGGCGCGGATGAAGACCCGCTTGCCGCGCAGGTCCACCTCGGACATGCGCTTGAACTTCATCTACTTCGCCAACGCGACGCCGACCTCCGCAAACACCGCGGCGACATCGAGCATACGGTTCGAGAAACCCCACTCGTTGTCGTACCAGGAAGAGACCTTCACCAGCGTGCCCTCGGAAACGCGGGTGAGGCCCGCGTCGAAAATCGAGCTCGCCGGATTGTGGTTGAAGTCCGACGACACCAGCTGCTCGGTGCTGTACTCGAGGATGCCCTTGAGCTCGCCCTCGCTCGCCTGCTTCACCGCCTTGTTCACCTCCTCGACCGTGGTCGGCCGCTTGGCGACGAAAGTGAGGTCGACGATCGAGACGTTGATGGTCGGCACGCGGATCGAGTAGCCGTCGAGCTTGCCGTTGAGATGCGGCAGCACCAGGCCGACCGCGGCCGCGGCGCCGGTCTTGGTCGGGATCATGTTGTGGCCGGCCGCGCGCGCCCGGCGCAGGTCCTTGTGGAAGACGTCGGTGAGGACCTGGTCGTTGGTGAACGAATGGATGGTGTTCATCAGCCCCGCGGCGACGCCGATGCGGTCGTCGATCGCCTTGACGAGCGGAGCGAGGCAGTTGGTGGTGCACGAGGCGTTGGAGATCACCGTGTCCGTTCCTTTGATCGTCTGGTGATTGACACCGAACACCACGGTGCGATCGACGTCCTTCTCGCCCGGCGCCGAGATCACCACCTTTCTTGCGCCCGCCTGCAGGTGCGCGCCGGCTTTCGCCTTGCTGGTGAAGAGCCCAGTGCACTCCAGCACCACGTCGACGCCGAGGCTCTTCCACGGCAGCTTCGCCGGGTCGCGCTCGGCCACGACCTTGATGCGATCGTTGTCGACGACGATGCTGTCGCCGTCGACCCGCACCTTCGACGGGAAAGGCCCGTGCGCGGTGTCGTACTTCAGCAGATGCGCGTTGGTTGCCGCATCGCCGAGGTCGTTGACCGCGACGAATTGCAGCGGGTGCCTTTTGCCGCCCTCGTAGTGGGCGCGCAACACCATGCGGCCGATGCGTCCAAAACCGTTGATGGCAACTTTGATCATCTGATTACGCTCCTGACAGCTCTTGCGATGTTTTCCGCCGTGAAGCCGAAATGCTTGAAAAGATCGCCCGCCGGGGCGGACTCGCCGAAGCGGTCCAGGCCGACCACGGCGCCCTCGAGCCCGACGTATTTGCGCCAATAATCGCTGACGCCAGCTTCCACCGCCACCTTTGGCAGTTGCGCCGGCAGCACCGAGTTGCGGTAAGCCGCGTCCTGGCGGTCGAAAACGCTGCTCGAGGGCATCGAGACCAGCCGCACCGGGACCCCGGCCTGCGCCAGCTGCTGCTGGGCGGCGAGCGCCGGTTGCACTTCCGAACCGGTGGCAATGATGACGGCCTTCGGCGACACCGCGTCCGACAGCACGTAACCGCCGCGCGCGATGTCCTGGGTCTTGTCTCTTTTCATGAAACCCAGGTTCTGCCGCGAAAGCAGCAAGGCCGTCGGCCCGTTGGCGCGCTCCAGCGCCACCGTCCAGGCGAGCGCGGTCTCGACGCTGTCGCACGGCCGCCAGACCTCCATGTTGGGGATGAGGCGCAGGCTCGACGCGTGCTCGACCGGCTGGTGCGTCGGCCCGTCCTCGCCGAGGCCGATCGAGTCGTGGGTGAAGACGTAGATCACGCGCAGCTTCATCAGCGCCGCCATGCGCAGCGCGTTGCGGGCGTAATCGGAGAAAACGAGGAACGTGCCGCCGTAGGGGATGAACCCGCCGTGCAGGGCGAGGCCGTTCATCATGGCGCACATGCCGAACTCGCGCACGCCGAAGAAGATGTGGTTGCCGGCGAGCGTCGCCGGGGCCACCGGCCGCGACGCCTTCACCATCGTCAGGTTGGAGCCGGTGAGGTCCGCCGAGCCGCCGATCAGCTCCGGCATGCGCTGCTTCAGCACTTCGAGCACGTTCTGCGACGCCTTGCGGCTCGCCACGGTCTCGGCCTTCTGCCGCGCCTCGTCGAGCACCTTGCCCGCCGTCTCGGCGAAGTCGGCCGGCAGCGCGCCGGCGCTGCGGCGCTGGAACTCGGCTGCCTCGGCGGGGAACTGCCTCTGATAGTCCTTGAACAGCCGGTTCCAGCGGCGTTCGGCACGCTTGCCGGCTTCCTTGGCATCCCAGCCCGCATAGACATTCTCGGGAACGACGAAAGGGGCGTGCGCCCAGCCGATGGCCGCGCGCGTGGCGGCGATCTCGTCGGCCCCGAGCGGCGCGCCATGCGCGGCGCCGGTGTTGGCCTTCTTCGGCGCGCCCTTGGCGATCACCGTCTTGCAGCAGACGAGCGTCGGCCGGCTTTTTTCCCGCTTCGCCCTGCGGATCGCCCGATCGACAGCCTCGACATCGTGGCCGTCGACGTTCGCGATCACCTGCCAGCCGTACGCGGCGAAGCGCTTCGGCACGTCGTCGGTGTACCAGTGGCTGATCTCGCCCTTGTCGGAGTCGATCGAGATGCCGTTGTCGTCGTAGAAGGCAATGAGCTTGCCCAGGCCGAGCGTCCCGGCGAGCGAGCCGGCCTCGTGCGAGATGCCTTCCATCATGCAGCCGTCGCCCATGAAGACGTAGGTGTAGTGGTCGACGAGCTCCAGCCCGGGGCGGTTGAACTGCGCGGCCAGCAGCCGCTCGGCAAGCGCCATGCCGACCGCGTTGGCGAAGCCCTGCCCCAGCGGCCCGGTGGTCGTTTCCACCCCCGGGGCGCAGCCATATTCAGGATGGCCTGGAGTCTTGGAGCCGAGCTGCCGGAAGCGCTTCAGCTCCTCGATCGGCAGGTCATAGCCGGTCAGATGCAGCAGGCTGTAGAGGAGCATCGAGCCGTGGCCGTTTGACAACACGAAGCGGTCGCGGTTGGCCCAGCCGGGGTTCGCCGGGTTGTGGCGCAGGTGGCGCTTCCAGAGCGCTACGGCGATCTCCGCCATGCCCATCGGCATGCCCGGGTGGCCCGACTTGGCCGCCTCCACCGCGTCCATCGCCAGCGCGCGGATGGCGTTGGCAAGCTCCGTGTCTGACGCGGCCTGGCGGGGCGCTACTGGCGAATCCATCGGGAAGCACAAATTATACTCAGCGCATGCACGAACTCCCCTTCGGCAGGCCCGTGGATTTCGAGCACCTCGTCTCGTGCGATCGACCCGGCGAGGCGCACTGGTTCGTTTTCCGCGGCACCGACCTGCTGGTCGAGATGGGGCCGCTGGAGCGGCCGAGCGACGACCCGCGGGTCAAGGCCAGGCCCGCCTGGGCCAAGCTGCCGTTGCAAAAAAACCACAACTGGTTGGGTGTGAACGCCGTCCGGACGCTATATCTAGGGCGTCTGGGCGGGCAGGACTGCTGGGCCGCCGAACTGCCGGGCGAGGCGCTGCCGCCTCAAGGCATGTCCTGGCAGGGCCTGCGCACCCTCTTCTCGGTGCTCGAGGACGGGCACTTCGCACTCGCCGGGCGGGCGCTGCAGCTGGTCGACTGGGACCGCACGCACCAGTTCTGCGGCCGCTGCGGCACGCCGACCGTCCCCAAGAGCGACGAGCGGGTGCGCGTCTGCCCCGCCTGCAAGCTTTCGGCCTATCCCCGCGTGGCGCCAGCAATCATGGCTTTAGTCAGAAGAAAAAAAGAAATTCTTCTGGCGCGCAGCCCCCACTTTCCCCCGGGGATGTACAGCGCGCTGGCCGGCTTCGCCGAGCCCGGCGAGTCGCTCGAGCAGTGCCTGGCGCGCGAGGTGGCCGAGGAAGTCGGCGTGCGCGTAAGCAACATCCGCTACTTCGCCAGCCAGTCCTGGCCGTTCCCGCACTCGCTCATGATCGCCTTCGTCTGCGACTGGGCGGGAGGCGATCTCAAGCCGCAAGACACGGAAATCGAGGACGCTAAGTGGTTCGAAGTATTGCAATTACCGAAACTTCCGAGCAGAATCTCGATCGCTCGCAGACTGATTGATGCGGTTGTCAATGAGCTGCGGCAAAACGTTTAGGAGGTTTTGAACGAATTGAGCGCGACTGAAGAGCGCTGTTTGCGCCGCAAGGCGCGGATGGAAGGCGAGGCTGCTACCGCGGGCTTCGCCTTCGCATTTTGGAGGGTGTAAATAAGATGAACGGTCTGCATCTCATCGGTGACCTCACCGGCTGCCGCTGCGATCCGCAGCTACTCCTGGACGGCGAGCGCTTCCGCGCCCAATGCCTCGAGATGGTGGCCGCGTCCGGCCTCACGACCATGGACGCGACCTTTCACACCTTCGACGGCGGCGGCTTCACCGGCACCGTCGTGCTCGCCGAATCCCACCTCGCGATCCACACCTGGCCGGAGCGCCAGGGGCTGACGCTCGACGTCTACGTCTGCAACTACAGCGCCGACAACTCCGCCAAGGCGAGGAGGCTGTTCGAGCAGATGGTCGGCTACTTCCAGCCGACCGAGATCGCCAAGCACGAGATCGACCGCGGCGAGCACATGCTGATGGAGCCGCTCAACGCCTCCACGGGCTTCTACATCCGCGCCGACAAGCAGCTCGGCGAGTGGCAGACGAAGTACCAGAAGATGCAAATCTACGACACGCCGCACTACGGCAAGCTCTTCCGCCTCGACGGGTTCAACATGACCTCCGAGAAGGAGGAGTTCGTCTACCACGAGAACCTGATCCACCCCTCGCTGAGCGCGCACGCGGCGCCGAAGAAGGTGCTGATCATCGGCGGCGGCGACGGCGGCTCTTCCGAGGAGGCGCTGAAGCACCCCACGGTCGAGCAGGTGACGATGGTCGAGATCGACGCCGACGTCATCGCCGTCGCGAAAGAGCACTTCAAGGCGGTGCACAACGGCGTGTTCGACAACCCCAAGCTGCGGGTCCTGATCGAGGACGGGATGAAGTTCGTGCGCGAGACGCACGAGAAATTCGACCTCGTCGCCATGGACCTGAACGACCCGGTCGGTCCGGCGGCGGCGCTCTACTCGGCGGAGTTCCTGCAGCAGATCCGCGCCACGCTCGCGCCGGGCGGCGCGCTCACCCTGCACCTCGGCTCGCCGGTGGCGCAGCCGGCGCGCGTCGCCGAGCTGGCGCAGCGCCTGAACGGGCTGTTCCGCATCGTGCGCGTCTACACCATGTACATCCCGCTCTACGGCTCGCTCTGGGCGATGGCGGTGTGCTCCGACAAGCTCGATCCCAAGGCCTTCACCGCCGACGAGATCGACCGCCGCATCGAGGCGCGCAAGCTCCAGGAGCTGCGCTACTACAACGGCGAGACCCACGAGGGCGTGTTCGCGCTTCCCAACTTCGTGCGCGACCTCGTCACGCCGGCGCGCCTGAAGCAGCCGACGCGCGGCCGCAGGCTGGGCGTGGTGAGGGCCGCCGTCAAGTAACAACAAGAAAGAAGAAAAAGAAGGGAGAAAAGGGCGCTTCGGCGCCCTTTTCTCTTACTGCACGGTCTTCAGGGCTTCGCGGACCGTGCTGAAAATGCGCTCGATTTGCCCCTTCTCGACAATCAGCGGCGGCGAGAAGGCCAGCACGTCACCGGTCCAGCGGATCAGCACGCCCGCCTCGAAAATCTTCAGGAAGGCCTCGTAAGCGCGCGCGCCGGGCTTGCCGGCGCGCGGCTCGAGCTCGACCGCGCCCATCAGGCCGAGGTTGCGGACATCGATGACGTGCGGCGAGCCCTTGAGGGCGTGCAGGCCGTCTTCGAAGTGCTTCTCGAGCGATGCAGCGCGGGTGAGCAGGCCTTCGTCCTCGTAGGTGTCGAGGGTGCCGAGGCCCGCAGCGCAGGCGAGCGGGTGGCCGGAATACGTGTAGCCGTGGAAGAGCTCGATGCCCTCGGGCCCCTGCATGAACACCTCATGAATTTCATTTCTTACAAAGACGGCCCCCATGGGGACCGCCCCGTTCGTCATCCCCTTGGCGGTGGTGAAGAGATCGGGCATCACGCCCAGGCGTTGCGAGCCGAACGGCTGACCGAGGCGGCCGAAGCCGGTGATCACCTCGTCGAAGATGAGCAGGATGCCGTGCTTGGTGCAGATCTCGCGCAAGCGCTCGAGGTAGCCCTTGGGCGGCACCAGGACTCCCGCGGATCCCGCCACCGGCTCGACGATCAGCGCGGCGATGGTCGACGGGTCGTGCAGCGTGCAGACGCGCTCCAGGTCATCCGCGAATTCGGCCCCGGATTGCGGCTGGCCTTTCGAGAAGGCATTTCTTTGCAGGTCGTGCGTATGGCGGATGTGGTCGACGCCGGCGACGCCGGGACCGAAGGCCTTGCGATTGGCCGGAATGCCGCCAACCGCCATGCCGCCGAAATTGACGCCGTGGTAGCCGCGCTCCCGGCCGATGAGGCGGGTGCGCTGCCCCTCGCCGCGCACGCGGTGGTAGGCGAGCGCGATCTTCAGCGCCGTATCGGCCGACTCGGAGCCCGAGTTGGTGAAGAAAACGCGCGAGAACCCGGGCGGCGCGATGCGTGCCAGGCGGTCGGCGAACTCGAACGCGATCGGGTGGCCCATCTGGAAGGTCGGCGCGAAATCCATCTCGGCCGCCTGCTTCTGGATCGCGGCGACGATCTTCGGCCGGCAGTGACCGGCGTTGACGCACCAGAGGCCCGCCTGGCCGTCGAGCACTTGCCGGCCGTCGGCGGTCCAGTAATGCATGCCTTCGGCGCGGACGAGGAGCCGCGGCGCCGCCTTGAACTGGCGGTTCGCCGTGTACGGCATCCAGAACGCCGAATGCTCCAGGGAGGTGTCGCTTGTCACCTGGGGCTCGGCGCGCTTGTTCATGCTTTGTAGGCTACTACCTTTTGAGTTTGTTCCCCCAGCCCTTCGATCCTCAGGCGCATCACGTCGCCGGGCTTGAGGAAGACGGGGGTCGGCTTGATACCCAGCCCCACGCCCGGAGGGGTGCCGGTGCAGATGATGTCGCCGGGAAGCAACGTCATGTACTGGCTCACGTGCGAGATGATCTTCGCGCAGCTGAAGACCATGGTGCGCGTGTTGCCGGTCTGCATGCGCTTGCCGTTGACGTCGAGCGCCATGTCGAGCCGCTGCGGGTCGCCGATCTCGTCGGTGGTCACGAGCCAGGGGCCGATCGGCCCGGAAGTGTCGAAGCCCTTGCCCTTGTCCCACTGGGTGGTCGCCATCTGGAAGGCGCGCTCGGAGACGTCGTTGACGATGCAGTACCCGGCGACGTGCTCGAGCGCCGAGGCCTCGTCGACATAGCGGGCCTGCGTGCCGATGACGATGCCGAGCTCGATTTCCCAGTCGAGCTTGGTCGAGTTCTTCGGCTGCACCACGTCGTCGTTCGGGCCGTTGATGCAGGTGGTCGCCTTCATGAACACGATCGGCTCGGCCGGAATCGGCAGGCCGGCTTCCTTGGCGTGGTCGGAATAGTTGAGGCCGATGGCGACGAACTTGCCGATGCCGACGTAGGGCACGCCCATGCGCGGCGAGCCGTTCACCAGCGGCAGCGACTCGGGCTTGTGGCGCGACAGCATCTTCAGGCCGCGCGGCGAGATCTCGTTCGGGCCGATGCTGTCGACCACCTTCGAAAGATCGCGCAGCCTGCCATCGGCGTCGATCAGTCCCGGCTTTTCGTACCCCGGCTTGCCATAACGGCACAACTTCATATCGTCATTCCCCCATCGATCGAATAGGCGTTGCCGGTCGCGAACAGCGACTCGTCCGACGCCAGAAAAACCAGAATCCCCATGATGTCGTCGACCGTCCCGAGGCGGCCCATCGGCTGGCGGGCGACGAAGTCCTTGCGCGCCTGCACCGGGTCGGCGAAGGCATTGATGCGTCCCTGCAGCGACGGCGTGTCCACCGTGCCCGGGCAGATGGCGTTGCAACGGATGCCCTTGGCAACGAAGTCGGCCGCGATCGACTTGGTGAGGCCGATCACCGCCGCCTTGCTCGCGCCGTAGACGAAGCGGTTCGGCAGGCCTTTCAGCGACGAGGCCACCGAGGCCATGTTGATGATCGAGCCGCGGCCCTTCTTCAGCATTCCCGGGATGAAGGCCTTCGAGACGAGGAACATGGATTTCACGTTCACGGCGAAGGCCTGGTCCCAGTCCTTCGTCGCCGCGTCGAGGATCGAGCCGTGATGGACGATGCCGGCGCAGTTGAACAGGATGTCGATATCGCCGACTTCCAAGGAGATTTTCTTTACTTCATTCTCATTGGTCACATCGAGCACGCGAGTCCGGATACCGTTCTGGCCCTCGAGCTCGCCCACGGTCTTGGCGTTCATGTCGCTCGCCCAGACCGTGGCCCCCTCGCGCGCGAACGCGAGCGCGGCGGCGCGGCCCATGCCCTGCCCGGCGGCGGTAATGAAAGCGGTCTTTCCTGCGAGGCGTCCGGCCATGGAAGGGCGCGATTATACTTCGCCCTCCCATGAATAAACTCGATTTCGCAGGCCGCCACGCGATCGTCACCGGCGGCGTGGTGGGCATCGGCGCGGCGATTGCGAAACGCCTGCAGGCTTCCGGCGCGAAAGTCACCATCTGGGATCTCGACGGCTCGCCTCGCGTTGACGTTTCAGACCCTGCTTCCATTTCTTCTGCTTTGGAAAAAATGGCGAAGGTCGACGTGCTGGTGAATAACGCCGGCATCGCGGGCAAGAACGTGCCGACGGTCGACTATCCAATCGAGGAATGGGAGCGCGTGCTTCGCACCAACCTCACCAGCCAGTTCCTTTGCTGTCGCGCAGTTGCGCCGCGCATGGTGAAGGCGGGCTACGGCAGGATCGTCAACATCGCCTCGGTCGCCGGCAAGGAAGGCAACCCCAACGCGGTCGCGTATTCCGCATCGAAGGCCGGCGTGATCTCGCTGACGAAATCGCTCGGCAAGGAGCTGGCGCAGACCGGCGTGCTGGTCAATTGCGTCACGCCAGCGGCGGCGAAGACCGCGATCTTCGATCAGATGACCAAGCAGCACATCGACTACATGCTGTCCAAGATTCCCATGGGGCGGTTCGTCGAGGTCGACGAGATCGCGGCGCTGGTCTGCTGGCTGGCGAGCGAGGACTGCTCCTTTTCAACGGGTGGCGTCTTCGATATCTCCGGCGGGCGGGCGACGTACTGATGAAAAAACGATCCATCCAGTGGTTCGGCCGGCAGGACATCTACGGCTTCATCTACAGGAGCTGGGTAAAGAACCGCGGCGTGCCGAACGACCAGTTCGACGGCCGGCCGGTGATCGGCATCTGCAACACCTGGTCGGAGCTCACGCCCTGCAACACGCACTTCCGCGTCCTCGCCGAGCATGTGCGCAACGGCGTGCTCGAGGCCGGCGGCTTTCCGCTCGAATTCCCGGTGATGTCGCTCGGCGAGACGCTGCTGCGGCCCACCGCGATGCTGTATCGCAACCTCGCCAGCATGGACGCCGAGGAATCGATGCGTGGCAACCCGCTCGACGGCGTGGTGCTGCTCGGCGGCTGCGACAAGACCACCCCCTCGATCCTGATGGGCGCAGCGAGCGTCGACCTGCCGACCCTCTTCGTCTCCGGCGGGCCGATGCTCTCGGGCAAGTACCGCGGCCAGGACATCGGCTCGGGCACCAACACCTGGTCGATGTCGGAGGATCTGCGCGCCGGCAAGATCACGCTCGAGGAATTCCACGAGGCCGAGTCGTGCATGCACCGCTCGCACGGCCACTGCATGACCATGGGGACTGCTTCGACCATGGCGTCGATGGTGGAAGCCCTCGGCGTCGGCATGCCCGGCAACGCCGCCTACCCGGCGGTCGACGCCCGCCGCAACGTGCTGGCGCGCATGGCAGGAAGGCGGATTGTTTCTCTAGTAAAGGAAAAAATCCCCTTGTCGCGCATCCTGACGCGCCAGGCCTTCGAGAACGCGATCCGCGCCCTCGCCGCGATCGGCGGCTCGACCAACGCAGTCATCCACCTCATTGCGATCGCGCGCCGCATCGGCGTCAAGCTCTCGCTGGAGGATTTCGACAAGCTCGGCCGCAACGTCCATACCCTCGTCAACCTGATGCCCTCGGGCAAGTACCTGATGGAGGACTTCTGCTATGCCGGCGGACTGCCGGCCGTTCTCCGTGAGCTTGGAGAGAATGGTTTATTGAATAAACAGGCACTGACGGTGAACGGCAAGACCATGTGGGAGAACGTGAAGGACGCGCCCTGCTACAACCGCGACGTCATCACCCCGTTCAAGAAGCCGTTCAAGAAGAACACCGGCATCGCCGTGCTGCGCGGCAACCTCTGCCCCGATGGCGCGATCATCAAGCCCTCCGCCGCCACGCCGAAGCTCCTCAAGCACCGTGCGCGCGCCGTGGTGTTCGAGAACATCGAGGACTTCCACGCCCGCATCGACGATCCGAACCTCGACATCAGCGCGCGCAGCGTGATGGTGCTGAAGAACTGCGGCCCGAAGGGCTATCCCGGCATGGCCGAGGTCGGCAACATGCCGCTGCCGCCCAAGCTCCTGAAGAAGGGCGTCACCGACATGGTGCGCATCTCCGACGCGCGCATGAGCGGCACCGCCTACGGCACGGTGATCCTGCACGTCTGCCCCGAGTCGGCCGCCGGCGGGCCGCTGGCGCTGGTCGAGAACGGCGACGAGATTGAGCTGGATGTCGAGAAGCGAAAACTGAATTTGAAGGTGCCGCCCAAGGAACTGGCACGCCGGAGAAGAGCCTGGAAGAAGCCCGCGCCGCCTCTCGAGCGCGGCTACTGGCGCCTGTACTTCGACCACGTGCTGCAAGCCAACGACGGCGCCGACCTCGACTTCCTCGTCGGCAAGAGCGGCGCCTTCGTCCCGCGTGACAACCACTAAGGCCAACCCCGAGTTCACGCTGTACTGCTTCGCGCAGTCGGGCAACGCCTACAAGGCCGCGCTGATGCTGAACCTCTGCGGCGCGAGGTGGGCGCCGCGCTTCGTCGACTTCTTCGGCGGCGAAACGCGCACGCCGGGCTACCGCGCCAAGGTCAACGAGATGGGCGAAGTGCCGGTGCTCGAGCACAGGGAGAAGCGCCTGTCGCAGTCCGGAGCAATCCTCCACTACCTTTCCTCGGTCTATGAGAAATTCGGCGGAAAGAACGAGGATCAGGAGCGCGAGATCCTGCGCTGGATCCTCTGGGACAACCACAAGCTGACCAGCTACATCGCCACCCTCCGCTACATGGTGACGTTGGCGAAAGTCGGGGAGCCGCAGGTGCACGAGTTCCTGCGCGGGCGCGCCAAAGGCTCCCTCGGCATCCTGGAGCACCACCTGGAGCAGCAGAAATTCATCATCGGCAGCGCGCCGACCATCGCCGACTTTTCCGCCTGCGGCTATTTATACTGGCCCGACGAGTTCGGCGTAAGCTGGAACGACTATCCCGCCATCGGCGCCTGGCTCGAGCGCATCCGGGGCCTGCCCGGCTGGGTCCATCCGTACGAGCTGATGCCGGGCTATCCGTTGAAGAGGTAACCATGCTGCAAGCCGCCGACCTCACCATCCGCCTCCATCCCGAGGACGACGTCGTCATCGCGCGCATGGAGATTCCCGCCGGCACGATGCTGACGAAGGAGAACGTGCGCGCCGCGGTGCGCATTCCGGCCGGCCACAAGATCGCCGTGCGCAC
>Ga0210090_1000022_pt1 | contig 16746 bp, 12 predicted proteins | sample Sandmound_ThreeS_7_FD_185572 | JGI IMG/M metagenome (GOLD analysis project Ga0210090, IMG submission 185572) | Wetland microbial communities from San Francisco Bay, California, USA, that impact long-term carbon sequestration -... | ecosystem: Environmental > Aquatic > Marine > Wetlands ...
TTGAGCATGTTCCAGCCGATGCCGTTGAGGAACGCGGCGCGGTAGGAGCCGGTCAGATCGAAGATCGCGCCCGACAGCCAGCCTCCGAGGGCCATTCCGAACAGCGTCGCCATCAGCACCACGCCTGTGCGCACGCCGGCTTCGCGCGGCGGAAAGTACTCGCGCACGATGATCGCGTAGGAGGGCACGATGCCGCCCTGGAACAGCCCGAACAGGGCCGACACGACGTAGAGCGAAGCCAGGCCGTCGAAGGGCAGGAACAGCAGCAGCGCGATTCCCTGCAGCGCCGAGCCGAGGAGCAGCGTGCGCAGGCCGCCGATGCGATCGCAGATCCAGCCCGAGACGAGCCTGCTGACGATACCGAAGGCGAGCATGATCGAAAGCATCTGCGCGCCTTGCGTCGCGCCGTAGCCTAGGTCGCCGCAGTAAGCGACGATGTGGACCTGCGGCATCGACATGGCGACGCAGCAGGCGACCCCGGCGATGGCGAGCAGCGCGGTCAAAGCGTTGGGCGACAGGCCGAGCGGCCGTTGGTTCTTCAACAGTACTGTTGTTTGTGTAGCCATTTCCATGGCGGGCGGGCGTCGGCGGAGCGCGAATGCCAAGACAAGCATCGTCGCGGTGCAGAAGATTCCGACGCCGACATAGGTGCTGCGCCAGCCGACGGTGTCGAACGAGTACTGCAGGATCGGCGGCCAGACGGCGCCGGCGAGGTAGTTGCCGCTGGCGCAGATCGCGACGGCGATGCCGCGGCGCCGGTTGAACCAGAGCGCGGTGTCGGCGACCAGCGGCGCGAAGGTCGCTGAGCAGCCGAGCAGGCCGACCAGGATTCCATGCGCGAGGCTGAATTGCCAGAGCGTCTGCGCGTTGCCCGCGAGGACGAAGCCACTGCCCAGGCCGATCGCGCCAACCACCGTCGGCACCATCACCCCGAAGCGGTCCGACAGGCGTCCCATCAGGATCCCGCCGACGCCGAAGCCCAGCATGGTCAGCGTGTAGGGCAGGGAAGCGTCGCCGCGCGTGACGCCGAACTCCGCCTGCACCGGCGCCAGCGCGACAGCGATGCCGTACATGCCCGAACCGCCGAGCGTCATCAGCGCCAGCGCAGCGCTGAGACGTAGCCAGGCGTAAGGGGATTCCGGTTCGCTGCGCATGGTTGTTAGTATGGTTGGGATTCCACCTTCCTACGAGGAGCGTTTCATGCCCGCAGCGAAAACACCGCCGTCGGTCATCGGCCAGGTCCGCGGCATCTTTCCCAAGCTCGGCGAGCTCACCGACAAAGTGGTGTTCGGCGATGTCTGGGAGCGCAAAGGACTCTCCAAGCGCGACCGCAGCCTGATCACCATCGCCTCGCTCATCACCCAGGGAGCGACCGATCAGCTGCGCGGCCACCTCTGGCGCGCGCTCGACAACGGCGTGACGCGCGAGGAGATCACGGAGGTCGTCACCCACCTCGCGTTCTACGTCGGCTGGCCGAACGCAGGCAGCGCCGCGCTGATGGTGAAGCAGGTGTTCGAGGAGCGCCCGGCATGAAGATCGGCTTCATCGGCCTCGGCGCCATGGGCGGCCCGATGGCGGCGAACCTCGAGCGGGCAGGGCACGCGCTGCAGTCGTTCGACCTCAACGGCAAGGGCAACCGCAAGTCGGCGCGCGAAGCCTGCGAAGGTGCGGAGGTGCTCTTCACCTCTCTTCCGGGACCCGCGGAGGTCGACGCCGTCGCCAGGGATGTCTCCTCGCCCGTGTGGTTCGACCTCTCGACCAACTCGCCCAGGAAAATCAGAGAGATTTCAAAGAACCTGCTGAAGAAGAAGATCCACGTGCTCGACGCCCCCGTGAGCGGCGGGCCGAACGGCGCCAAGTCCGGGAAGCTCGCGATCTGGGTCGGCGGCGACCGCGCAATCTACGACAAGTACCTGCCCGTGCTGAAAGCAATTGGCGATCAGCCGTTCTACGTCGGCGCGATCGGCGCCGGCACGGTGGCGAAGCTCGCCCACAACGCGGCGAGCTTCACCGTCCAGGCCTCGCTCGCCGAAATCTTCACGCTGGGCGTGAAGGCCGGCGTCGAGCCGCTGGCGCTCTTCCAGGCGCTCCGCCAGGGTGCGACCGGACGAAAGCGCACGTTTGACCGTCTACCGGAGCATTTTCTTAACGGCAAGTACGATCCGGCCGACTTCACCGTTCGCCTCGCGCACAAGGACGTGACGCTGGCGATGGAGCTCGCTGCCGAAGTCGGTGTGCCGATGCGCGTCGGCAAGATCGCACTCGATGAGCTTTCGGAAGCGATGAAGCGCGGCTGGGGCGAGCGCGACTGCCGGGTGGCAATGACGCTTCAGGAAGAACGCGCCGGTGTGAGCGTCAAGGTACCGGACGCAGCCCTGCGTGACGCGCTGAAGGAATGAAATCATGAAGAATGCCCTCGCGATAGCGCTCCTGGCAGCAGCGCCCGTGGTTCTGGCCCAATCGCCTGAGACCCACAAGCACAGCTTCAGCGACGCAGAGAAGTGGTCGCACGTCTTCGACGACCCGGAGCGCGACGCCTGGCAGAAGCCGCACGAGGTGGTCAAGGCGCTCGCGCTGAAGCCGGCCGCCGTGGTCGCCGACATCGGCGCCGGGACGGGCTACTTCTCCGCGCGCATCGCCAACATGTTTCCTCGCGCGACCGTGTACGCCGTCGACGTCGAGCCGCAGATGGTGCGCCACCTCGCCGAGCGCGCGAAGCGGGAAGGGTTGAAGAACCTGAAAGCAGTCGCGGCAAAGCCTGACGACGCACGCTTGCCCGTCAAGGCGGACGTGATCCTGCTCGTCGACGTCTACCACCACATCGACGACCGCGAGCGCTACTTCCGCAAGCTCGGCGCCTCGCTGAAGGCTGACGGCCGTCTTGCAATCATCGATTTCCGCCTCGACTCTCCGGAAGGCCCGCCTAAGGAAGCGCGCATCGCGCCGCAACAAGTCAGGGCCGAACTGGCAAACGCGGGTTACGAGCTGGCGCAGGAACACCTGTTTCTGCCGCGGCAGTATTTCCTCGTTTTCCGGCGGTCCGAAAAGCGTTAGGCGGGCGGCGTTGAGGAAAAGGACTTGAGACACATACGGATCATCGTCACTCACTACGGCGGACCCGACGCGCTCAGGGTGGTTGAAGAAGAGTGCCCCGAGCCGAAGAGCGGTGAAGCGCGGGTGCGAGTGCTGGCCGCGGGCGTTTCCCTGCCCGACATCATGGCGCGCGAAGGCATCCATCCCGAGACTCCCCCGGTACCGTTCACGCCGGGCTGGGATCTGGTTGGTGTTGTGGAGCGGCTTGGCGCCGGTACCTCTGGAATCGAGCCAGGCCAGATCGTTGCCGCGCTGCCGATCCACGGTGCGTACGCAGAGTTCGTCTGCCTGGCGCAACGTGAGCTGGTCCCGGTGCCATCCGGGATGGACGCCGCCGAGGCTGTCAGCCTCGTGCTGAACTACATCACTGCGTACCAGATGCTGCATCGTTCCGCCAAAGTCGAACCGGGCCAACGCGTGTTGATTCACGGCGCGGCAGGCGGGGTCGGCACGGCACTGTTGCAGCTTGGGCGCCTCGCCGGGGTGGAGATGTACGGAACCTGTTCATCGCGAAGTGCGCCAGCCGTTTCCGACCTGGGCGGCATCCCGATTGATTACCGGAATCAGGACTACGTGAAGGAAATTCACCGCCTCACGAGTCAGGGCGTGGATGCTGTCTTCGACCCCATCGGTGGCGCCCACCTCTGGCATTCCCGCGAGGCTCTCCGTCCTGGCGGGAGGGTGGTGGGTTATGGCAATACCACCTCGCTGCGTGGGGAGGGATTAGGTTCGAACCGTACCGGCCGTCGTAATCGACTTCATGGCATCCCCATCTACGCTTTGTACATCGCCGGCGGCTGGCTGCTCCCGGGCCGCAAACGGGTGGTCCCCTACAGCATCCAGACGCTCAAACGGCTGAAACCGGGATTGTTTCGACAGGATCTGACCGCTCTGCTTGGCCTCCTGCAACAGAACAAGATCAAGCCGCTCGTCGCGCAACGATTTCCTCTTGCCGAGGCGAGACAGGCGCAGGAGCTGCTCGGGAAGGGAGGCGTGACAGGCAAGATCGTGCTCGTACCCAGCGGGTCATAGGCGGCTCTGCGACGGTAACATGTCGCAAATTGTCCTTCCGGAGAGATCACCCATGGGATACGCCGATACGCAGCTCTTCATCAACGGCCAGTGGCAGCAGCCTGCCGAAGGGCGCACGCTGCCGGTCGTCAACCCGGCGACCGGCAAGGAAATCGGCCGCGTCGCGCATGCCGGGCGCGCCGATCTGGACCGCGCGCTCGCCGCTGCACAGAAGGGCTTCGAGGTCTGGCGCGACGTCGTGCCCGCCGAGCGCAGCAAGATCATGCGCCGTGCCGCCGCGCTCATGCGCGAGCGCGCGGGCGACATCGCGCCGTTGCTGACGCAGGAGCAGGGCAAGCCGCTCGTCGAAGCGAAGGGCGAGGCGATGGCGGCCGCCGACATCATCGAATGGTTCGCGGACGAGGGCCTTCGCGTCTACGGGCGCATCGTGCCCTCGCGCGCCAACAACTCCATCCGCCAGATGGTGCTGAAAGATCCCGTGGGGCCGGTGGCGGCGTTCACGCCCTGGAACTTTCCGATCAACCAGGTCGTGCGCAAGGTCGGCGCCGGCCTCGCCGCCGGGTGCTCGATGCTCGTGAAGGCAGCCGAGGAGACGCCTGCCGCGCCTGCCGCGCTCGTGAAGGCCTTCGCCGACGCCGGCCTGCCGCCCGGCGTGCTGGGCCTCGTCTACGGCAGCCCGGCCGAGATTTCGAGCTACCTCATCCCGCACCCCGTGATCCGCAAAGTGACGTTCACGGGTTCCATTCCGGTGGGGAAGCAACTTGCCGCGCTCGCCGGCCAGCACATGAAGCGCGTCACCATGGAGCTCGGCGGGCACGCGCCGGTGATCGTGTGCGACGACGCGGACATTGCGCTCGCGGTCAAGACCGCCGCGGCGGCGAAGTTCCGCAACGCCGGCCAGGTCTGCATCTCGCCGACGCGCTTCCTCGTCCACAAGTCCGTTGCCAACGACTTTGCCGAAGCGCTCGCCGATCATGCCAAGGGTTTGAAAGTCGGCGATGGCCTTACTGAAGGCACGCAGATGGGCCCGCTCGCCAACCCGCGCCGTATCGAGGCGATGAGCGCCTTTACCGAGGACGCGGTGCGCAAGGGCGCGAAGCTGCTCGCGGGCGGACAGCGCATCGGCAACGCCGGCAATTTCTGGCAGCCGACCATTCTCGCCGACGTGCCGAAAGACGCGAAGGTCTTCAACGACGAGCCCTTCGGCCCGATGGCGGCGATTCGCCCATTCGAAACGCTCGAGGAGGCGATCGCCGAGGCGAATCGGCTGCCCTACGGCCTCGCCGGCTACGCGTTCACGAAGTCGCTCAAGAACTCGGACCTTCTCGCTCGCCGGCTCGAGGTCGGCATGCTCTGGATCAACATGCCGGCAATGCCTTCCGCCGAGATGCCCTTCGGCGGCGTCAAGGATTCGGGCTACGGTTCCGAAGGCGGCCCGGAAGCGCTCGAGGCGTATCTGAATTCGCGAGCCGTGGCGATCGCGAACGCCTGACCGTTCGGGGGGTGAGATCTACTTTGCCTGAGTATCCCGAGTCCGGGTATTCAGGGTTGGCAAAGCGAACGCAGCTCCGCTGGCTTCGACGATATCCATGATCCGCAGCAGAAGTTCTTCCTGAACATCGAGGAAGATACCCTCATCGCGGGTTGGCACATAGGCAAGGACCTCCAGCTCGAGGGAGGCATCGCCGAACCGGATCAACCGAGTCTTGATGCTTGCAGGCTCGAGCTTGGCTTTTTCCAGCGTTATTTTCCTGATCTCTCCGAGGACACGGCGAAGCTGGCCGGCGGTGGTTTCATAGCCCAACCGGATGTAGTGGCGGAAGAGAAATTTGTCGCGCCGGGTCAAATTCCCAACAGTCGACGCGGCGAGCTGTCCATTCGGAACGCTGACCAGGGCCCGATCGAGGGTGCGAATCTGCGTGGAGCGCAGGCCGATGCTTTCGATACGGCCCTCGATATCCCCTACCTTGCAGGTGTCACCGACCTGGATGGCCTCATCGGCAACGACCGTTACCGTGCCGAAAAGGTTCTCGATCGTCTTCTGGGCGGCGAACGCAAACGCGATTCCGCCAATGCCAAGTCCGGCAATGACGGCCGTAAGCTCGACGCCCAGGCTGCGCAGGATCAGGAAGAGGCCGGCAGTGAACCAGACACACACCAGCAGCCAGTTGGACAGCTCGACCGTGGCGATCTTGCCCGGCAACCCAATCTGTCGCAGGTGCTGGGTCTTCAACCGAGCCACAAATTTCGTCAACCGGACCAATATCCAGCCGGCGGCGACGATGATGAACACGTTGGCAACGGAGGTGACGAAAATGCGCCCCTCCGCCGTGGCAGCTTGCGTGGCGACGAGGCGCGCCAGGAGAGAGAAGATCAAGAGGAACAGCAGCCATTTGATCTGCGCCAGCATGTTCCCTCCGCTGTGGCGGAGGTCCAGAGGGTGGAGAAGCCTCAGCAGGCCCCGGGTGAGGGGCCAGGCAATCCCCACCAGGAGCGGAATGCCCACGAGCACGTTGAGCCACGTGAAAAGCGGGTAGGACAGGAAGCGGATGTCTCTGAACGATTCCGGCCAGATCGCTTCGGCCCACGGCAGATCGAGTTGGCTGGCCGCAGCAGTCACGCCTAGCAGGGTTTCGGCGGAGAAGAGCCAGATCGCCGGCGTATCGGCTGTCTTCGTGAGGCGAAGCACGATGTCCAGGCTTTCGCTGCCGAAGGTTGCCGTGCCCACCTTTTCCAGATCCGCGGCGAGACCGTCGGTCAGGCTTCCCGCAGGTGCTTTGCTCAAATCGTCCGGGCCGATTTTCAGGCCCCGGTTCAAGACCACGTGGAGACTGCGCGCGAGTTCTGCTTTTCTCCTGGCGGACTGCTTGCCTTCCAGATAATTGGCGGCAACTTCGTATTCAGTCTTGTTCGCCGCTTGCAGGAACCCGATGACCGTGCCGTAGGGGGTGCTCCGGCCCAGCGGATCCTCCGGCGACGGTTTTGGCTCGGCAGGTGCGGGCGCGCCGACCGCCGGGAAAGAGAAGGCAACGAACGTCAGGATGCAGCAAAGGAGCGGAACCGCCGAACGGCGATATCCAGAGATTTTCATAGCGATACTCCGCCAGTAGCGCAGTTGAACCTCGGGGAAACCCGGACGCACTCCGTAGCCTACCCGCCTATACGCGGCCTAGGATCGCTGATTTGTTGGCTCCCCGACGACCGCGAGGAGCCGGCCTACTCCGCTAGGCCTCTTAGAGAATCAGGTTGCCGTCGGCGAGCAGGCTGTCGTACGTTGCCCCGGTCGTGCCGTGCAGCTGCGCGACCCCGAATAGCCCCGGATTGCCGCCGGCGCCGTCGGGATCGACCATCACCAGGGTGCTCGGCCCCATATCCGGGCTGTTGTATGCGAGCACGAACACGAAGTCCGCGGGGTTCGACACTCCGGGCACGTACGACCCCAGGGCCATCAGCAGGTCGTGCAGGTCGAGCCGGTCGCCCCCCACGCCGGGCGTGAAGTCGCTGATCGTGTCGCCACCCTCGCTGAGGTTGTTGTAGTCGAAGGTGTCGGCGCCGTCCAGGCCGACGAGCAGGTCGGCGCCTGCTCCGCCCGCAAAGGTGTCGCCTTGCGCCGTGCCGACGAGGATATCGTTCCCCGCTCCGCCGATGGCGCTGAGCGGACCGATCGGCGTCGGATCGCCCGTGCCAATCACGCTGATGTTGTACGAGCGGAAGCTGCTCAGGCCGAACTCGTCGGTGACGCGGACGTTGAACGGATCGACCACCGACTGGCCGTGAAACAGGTTCTGCACCGCCGCCGAGTTGTTGTCGAGCTGATAGCTCCATGCGCCGGTGTTCGCATCGATGCTGACCGTCCCATACTGGCCCTGCGCCGACAAGCCGCCCTGGTCCGGGCCGAAGGCGAGGAGCTGCACGCGCGTCCAGTTCTCGTCGTCGCCGGCGTAGTCCGGTGTGCCAGTGCCGAAGATATGCCCGGTCTGCGACAGGTCGAAGTGGCGCGGCCCGAGCGCGCTGCCGAGCAGGTCGAACGAGGCGTGAATCTCTCCCACGTGATCCGCGTCGTGGCTGAGGTGCAGCACGATCTGGGTGTCGCCCGCCAGCAGGGTGGTGAGCTGCATGCTGTCGATCACGCTGACCGTGTCGGTGACGACATTGCGCTCGACTAACCGTACGCTGGTGTTCCCTCCGTCGTTCGACACTTCGACGGCGACCAGATCGTCGCCGAGCTGGTCCGGCGGCAAGCTGCCGGTGGTGTTGTCGGAAAGGGAGACGCCGTAGCGATAGCCGGAGGCGGGCAGGGAGAGATCGTAGGTCGCGGCGACATCGAAGTCGTCGTCGCTCTTCAGGCCGCGGGTGAGGTCGGCCGGATCGATGTTGCTGCCGACCGTAAGCAGGTGCCCGGCCTGAAGGGCGTCGATGCCGACCCCTCTCTGCGAATTTGCCAACGCTCCGTTGAGGATAGCGCGGCCGCCGGCTTCACTGAATGCACCGCTCGGCAGATAGGTGAATCCGGCCGGCGCTCCGCCCGGCGCCGTGGGCGCGAGGCCGTCGTTGAAGTTGTCGCTGAAGAAGGCAGCGCCGTTCTTCGTGATCGTGAGGTCGTCGAGCTGGACCAGGTAGTTCGCCGAATAGGCGCTGCCGCGGGTCACCGACCAGTGCAGTGAGGCGCCGTGGTCGGGATCGGAAGCGGTGGCGACGCCGGTCGCGACCTGATGCGCGCCGTCTTCGACGACGTAGCCGCCGTTAAGCGCAAAGGGCGGCTGGCTTGTGACGAAAGGCGCGTCGTCGGCACCGACGACGTCGACCCGGACGGTCTGCGTGCCGGATCCGCCGAGCCCGTCGCTGGTGTTCACGGTGAACACGTCGATCGCGTGCTCGCCCTGGGCCAGTGCCTGCACGTTCGGGGCGCTGTTGGCGAGCGCATAGCTCCACTCGCCCTGGGCGTCGACGCTCAGCGTGCCGTAGACGCCGTTCTGCTGGTCGGAAGGCCCGATTGCAACGATTGACGCCCGGGTAAATACTTCATCGTCGCTGGGGTCGCCCGGGGTTCCGCTGCCGAAGATGTGGCCGACCGGCGCGAAGCTGAAACTCCTCGGCGCCGCGCCGCCCAAGAGATCGAACGAGGCGTGAATCACGCCCGGATCGGCGACGTCATGCGTCAGCCGCAGCGCGATCTGGTTCTCGCCCGCCAGGGGCTCGAGGGCCAGGGTGCCGAGCGTAGTGATCGTGTTGGCGGGAACATCCACGTCGCGCAGCACAACCTTGACGATCCCGTCGGCTTCCTGGCGCACGCGCACGTCGACGATATCGTTGTTCTGAATGTCGGTGAGGCGAATGCCGTACGCCTGCAGCATCCCCGGCATCACCAGGTCGAAGCGACTCTCGACGCTGAACGTGTCGTCGCTCTTCAGCCCCAGCGACATGTTGGGAGAGGTGTCGGTGAGCAGGAGCGCCCCGCTGCCGTGGAACGGGTCGGTGGTGCCGACACTCGCAATCGGCACCGCGAAAGATCCGTCCATGATGGCGCGGCCGCCTGATTCGGTGAAGGTTCCCTGCGTGCCGTAGGAAACCGGCGTCGTTGTGCCGGTGAGGTTCAGTCCTTGCGGAGGCGGCACGCCGTTACCGAAGTCGTCGTTGAAATACTGCGTGCCATTCCTGATGATCTGCAGGTTGTCGATCAGGAAGCGGTAGTCGGGCGTGGCGAGCACCGACGGGTTGGTGACCGTCCAGGTGAGCGCCGAGTGCTGGTCCACATCCACCGCGACGAGCTGCCCGCTATCGTGCCGCGAGCCGTCTTCGAAGACCCGGCCGGTCGTATCGCCGGCGACTATCTCGGGCGCGTCGTTTGCGCCGGTGATCGTGATGGCGACGTTCTGCGTCGCCACGCCGCCGTGGCCGTCGTCGACGCTGACCGCGTAGGTCTGCGTCACGCTGTCGCCCTCGGCGAGGTGCTCGAGCGCCGCGTCGGAGACCTGGAACGTCCAGCCGATCTGCCCGGTGCCGTCGCCGGTCGAGTCGTCGCCGACCGCCGCGCTGAGCGTGCCGAGGTAGCCGGGCGCCGCGGGCGCGACGGAGACGCTGTGCGCGTCGCTGAGGTCGACGTCGCTGAAGTCGACCGTGCCGCTCGCCGAGTGCAGCGCTACGCTTTCGCCGGGAGCGCCGTCGGCCAGCTCGGCGATCGCGCCCGCGGCTACCGCGCCGGTGATCACCGGCGCGTCGTTCGTGCCGGTGATCGTGATCAGAATCGAGGCGGAGTCGCTGCTGGAGGACGTCGGCTCGTCGAAGCTCTTTGCGGCATAGGTGAAGCTCTCGATGACCTGCTGGCCGGCGGCCAGCGCCTGTGTCGCGGCCCGGCTGTTGTCGAGTTTGTAGGTGTAGCTGCCGTCCAGCTGGAGGCAGAATGTGCCGTAGACGCCCTGGATCTCGTCGCCGATGTTCGCCGCCGAGCCGTTCACCGCCGTGATCAGGTGCACGGGTGCGACGTTGATGTCGTTGCTGAAGACGTTGCCGCCGACCTGGTTCGGCGCGGCGTCCTCCACGATCGATCGTGCGTCGTCCTTCGCGTCGTAGGCTCCTACGGTGTGCTCGAGGAGCTTGGCGTCGCCGTCGCGGTTGTCGTGGCAGTTCTCGTCGCGTCCGACCGAGGTAAGGCGCACGCCGATGTCGACATTGGCAAGATCCTCGAGTGTCAGCGCGCCGGCCGAACTCTGCAGGGTGAAGCTGAAGCTCTGGTAGTCGTCGCCGTGCCCGATGCCCGCCTTGCCGATCTCGACGCCGGCGTCGTAGCCGCCGTTGCTGCCGAGCAGGCCCTGCATGTTCGCGCCGTTGCCGAGGTCCTTGACGCTGTCGTTGCCCTGCCGGAACTCGGTGAAGCCGGGCGAGGCGGGCGTGACCGAGAGGGTGCCGATGCGGCTCTCGTCGGCGACGTCGAAGAAGAAGCCGCGTAGATCGCCGGTGACGCTGCCGATGACGTTGATCGAGAAGGTCAGGGAGCCGTCGCTGTTCTCCGTGACGGTGACGGCGACCGCCGGAGTCGGACCGCTGCCGGTGGAGCGGTCGTTAACCAGGAACGTCATCGAGCGCATTGCACCCCCCCCTTGCCCCCGTCGCGAGGCAATCCCCGAGATGATTCGCCGTCAACCGACCCTGCGCCATCCCATATTCACGTGATGCGCGGGCGTCTGCGAAAGTATTACATCTCCATTGGACAAATGGATGACTGCGCGCGCAAATCGTGAGGCATACCCGTATGTCCGACTGGATGGGTAAAAATTATTGGAAATCAAGGGGAAGGAATTGCTGAAGGCGAGGCAACGCCCGCGAAGTGCTGGCCGAACTGACTTTCGCTAGAGCGGCTCGCGCATGCCGCGGCGCAGGTAGGCGGTGACCGGGGCGAGCAAGTAGTCGAGGCCGCTGCGGCTGTCGGTGCGGATGTAGACCTCGGCCGGCATCCCGGCCTGCATGCGCAGGTTGCCGGCCTCGGTCAGCGCTTTCTCGGTGATGTCGATGTGCGCCACGTAGTACGCGGCGTTGTTCTGCGGGTCGACCATGCGGTCGGCCGAAACGTAGTTGACCTTGCCGGCGACGAGCGGCGTGGTGCGCTGCTTGTAGGCGGTGAGCCGCACCTCTGCCTCGGAGCCGGCGCGCACGTGGTTGATGTCCTCGGGGCGGATGCGCGCCTCGACGATCAGCGTCTTGTCCTCCGGCACGATCTCCATCAGCACCTCGCGCGGCCCGACCACCGCGCCCTGGCTGAACACGCGCAGGCCGACCACCTCGCCCGAGATCGGCGCCGGGATGCGCTGGCGCTCGGCGGCGTCCTTCGATGGCCGCAGCCGCTCCTCCAGGTCGAACAGCCGGGTGGAGAGCTCCTTCAGCTCGTCGGCCGCGCTCTGCACGTAGCTGTTGCGCTGCGCGAGCACGCGCAGCTCGAGCTCGGAAGCGCGCTGCTGCGTCTTGGAGAGCTCGGCGCGGTGCTCGCCCCAGCGCGCCTCGTACTCCGCCACGCTGCGCTCGAGCTGCATCAGCCGCGTCTTCTGCACGAAGCCCTGCTGCAGCAGCGCCTCGTTCACCTTGAGCTCGTCCTTCTGCAGCTTGAGCGCGCGCTCCTCGGCGCTGATCTGGTCGGCGAGCGCCTTCGCCTCCACCGTGGTCTGCTGTATCTGCTTGCGCAGCAGCGCGATCTGCGTGTCGAGCGCCTCGCGCCGCGCGCGGAACAGCGTCGTCTCGCGCTGCAGGAACTCGACCACCTTGGGCGCGCCCGCACGCGCCGACAAGTCGGCGGGGAACTTCACCTCGGGCAGCATCGCGCGCTCGGCTTCCAGCCGGGCCGCCTTGGCTCGCTCGCCGTCATGCTGCGTGCGCAGCAGGTCGAAGGTCGCGTCGAGCTTGACGTCCTCGATCACCACCAGGATCTGGCCGATCCTCACTCGCTCGCCGTCGCGCACCAGGATCTGCTTGACGATGCCGCCTTCCTGGTGCTGCACCACCTTGCGGTTCATGTCGACCTTGACGAAGGCCTGCGCGATGACCGCGCCGGTGAGCGGCGCCGCCACCAGCCAGCCGCCCATGGCGAGCACGCCGAGCGCTATCACGGCGAAGCCGGCGCGCGCGATGCGCGTCAGGTCCGCGCGCTCGGCGATGGCGGCGCTCATGCCACCCCGCGCACCGGGCCGACGCCGCGGGTAACGCGCGCCATGATCTCGGCGCGCGGCCCATAGAGCTCCATCACGCCGTCCTTCAACACCAGCAGCTTGTCGACGCCCGCGAGGAGCGAGGGCCGGTGGGCGATGATCACCACGGTGACGCCCGCCTGCTTCAGGCCCTGCAGCGCGCGCAGCAGGCCGTCGTCGCCGTCGGCATCGAGGTTGGCGTTGGGCTCGTCGAGCACCACCAGGCGCGGCTCGCCATAGAGCGCGCGCGCCAGCGCGACGCGCTGGCGCTGGCCGGGCGAGAGCGCTTCGCCGGCCGCGCCGGTCTCGGTGTCGTAGCCCTTGGGTAGGCGCAGGATCATGTCGTGCGCGCAGGCGCGCTGCGCGGCGCGCACTACCGCCGCCGAGTCGGGCTCGCCCAGGCGCGCGATGTTGTCCGCCACGGTGCCGCCGAACAGCTCCACGGTCTGCGGCACGTAGCCGACATGGGGCCCGAGCTGCGCGCGATCCCAGGCGGCGACGTCGACGCCGTCCAGGCGCACCGCGCCCGCCGTCGGCTTCCAGATGCCGACCAGCAGCTTGGCCAGGGTGGACTTGCCGGCCGCGGTCGGGCCGATGACGCCGAGCGACTCGCCGCTCGGCAGGGCGAACGCCACGCCGCGCAGGACCGGGCGCTCCATGCGCGGAAACATGTGCATGACGCCTTCCGCAGTGATCGCGCCGTGCGGTGCCGGCAGCTGGGTGACCGACGCGGCGGCCGCAGGCTGCGACTCGAACAGCTTGGACAGGCGCAGCCAGGCGCCGCGCACCTCGACCAGGCTGCGCCAGCTGCCGACCAGCATCTCGACCGGCGCGAGCGCGCGGCCGAGGATGATGGTGCAAGCGATCATCACGCCGGAGGACAGGTTCTGCGAGATCACCAGCCAGGCGCCGGCGCCGAGCATGGTCATCTGGATCGCCTGGCGCGCGAACTTGGTGAGCCCGGAGAACAGGCCGCCGAGCCGGCTCGCCTCGCGTTGCTCGAGCAGGGCGGCGTCGTTCAGGGCGCTCCAGCGCCGCGTCACCGCTTCGCGCATGCCGAGCGCGTCGACGCTTTCCGCGGAGCGCGTGGCGGCATCGATGAAGCGCCCGCTGCGCCGGCTTTCGGCCTGCACGCGCTCCAGCGGCCGGCGCGTGAAGCGCTCGTTTGCCCACGCCAGCCCGAGCATCGTCGCCGCGCCGCCGACGGCGAGCACGCCGAGCAGCGGGTGGAACAGCCAGATCAGGGCGAGGAAGAGAGGCAGCCACGGCGTATCGAACAGCGCGATGACCGGCGCCCCGACCAGGAAGCCGCGCAGGGTCGCCACGTCGCGCAGGCCGTTCAGATGCTCGGCGCCGGCGGCGCGCGCCGTGAGCGCGAGCAGGCTGCGCAGCACGTCGGGCCCCAGCCAGCGGTCGAGCGCGATGCCGCACGCGGCGAGCAGCTGCGCGCGCAGCACGTCGAGCAGCGCCATCATGGCGAGGGCGAGCAGCGCGCCGAACGACAGCATGGCGAGCGTCTCCTCGCTGCGGCTGGAGAGCACGCGGTCGAACACCTGCAGCATGTACAGCGCCGGCGCGAGCAACAGGACGTTGATCGCCAGGCTGAAGACGCCTGCGTAGACGAAGTAGCGCCGTAAGCGGCTTACCAGAGTGCGCACGGGTCCCCTTTGCGGCGTGCGTCAGCTGATTATAGTCGGCATCGGTTCAGGTGCCCCTGTGATGAAAGCCGCGACCGTGGCGGCAGCACCGACATCACGGCGCGCACCATCTCGGCAAAGCTGACGCAGATTTGGGCCAAATCGGGCGCGGTGACGGCGGTGGTTTGGCTCCCCGACCAGGGCTCGAACCTGGGACCTGCGGATTAACAGTCCGTCGCTCTACCAACTGAGCTATCGGGGATCGGAGCGAAGGGCGCGATTCTAGCGCAGTATGCCCTCGTTGTAGATGCGGCCGGCTTCGCTCTGCCCGAGCGTGCGCTCGCGCTGCTGGTCAAGACATGCGGACTGGCTGCGCTGTTCCGTGCGCGCGTTGCTCTGGTAGAGAGTCTGCGGTTTTTCAGCGCAGGCGGCGACGGCCAGAAGCGAAAGGAGCGCGAGCAGCTTGAGGGTCGGCATTGAGTCGGCGGTGGCTTGCGGTGCTAGGATGTGTGTGCCGCGTGCCGTACCGTCTGTCTCGGGCGCGGCGCCACGGCATGGGGCGGCGATGGAAGATACCGAACGCAGTAAAGCGACGACACCCGCGAGCGCACCACGCTGGGACCTGACGGGCATGACGAGTGCGTACTGCAACCTGGCCGCAGCGACGGCGACGCGCGATTCGGTGGCCGTGCATCTCGGCGTCACGCAAAAGAGCGAGCGCGAACCTGGCGAAGTGAAGCCGGAGCTGCTGCATCGCATTCTTCTCGCTCCGCGCACCGCCAAGCACCTGCACCAGATTATCGGCACCCTGCTCGGCGAATACGAAGCGCAGCGGGGCGGGCCGGGCTGAGCGGTCCCCCATGGCGGCGACGGCGGTGAACACACTTGAGGAGCGCGCGCTGGGCGCGAAGGGGGAGCTCGGCTTCCTCACCGTCGACCGGTTCATCAGCTCGATGGTGGATGCGCGGGCGCTCAAGACCGCGCTCGAGTTGGGCCTCATCGATCGCCTCCTCGCGCAGCGCAGCGGCTCGGTGGAAGCGCTCGGCCGGGCGCTCGGCGTCGATGCCCCCGGGCTGCGCCTGCTGCTGGATCTGCTCGCTGCCAACGGTGTCGTGGAGGAGCGCGCCGGCGACGTGCGCCTGGGCAAGGGTTTCCTCGACGCGCTGCTCTACCGCGATCTCCTCGAGGTCAAGCTCGATTTCGCCGGATTCAGCATCAACGATTTCGCCGACCTCTTCACGGCGCTCATCAAGGAGCCGCACGGCTTCGCCGAACGTGCGCGGATGTTCCAGCTTTTCGACTACCGCCGCTGCTCCGAGCCGAGTCGCGAAAACTACGCGCAGGTACGCGCCTGGATGCGCATCACTTCGACGCTGACGCGCTACGAGGCGCGCGCCTGCATGCACCTGCACGACTTCAGCTCTTATCGCCGGGCTCTCGACGTCGGCGGGAACAGCGGCGAATTTCTCCTGCAGCTTTGCCGTCGGCACTCGCAGCTCACCGGCGCCGTGCTCGACCTGCCGCTCGTGTGCGAGATCGGCATGGAGCACCTGCTTCCCGAGCCGGAGGGCTCTCGCATCGGCTTCCTCAAGGGCGACGTGCGCGCCGATCCGTTGCCGCCGGGTTACGATCTCATCAGCTTCAAGTCGATGCTGCACGACTGGCCGGCGGCGGACGCCGAGCGCTTCCTCGCCAAGGCGGCGCACGCGCTCGCGCCCGGGGGCACGCTGCTCATCTTCGAAAGGAGTCCCCTGCGGGTGCGCGAGGCGACGCCGCCGTTCTCGCTGGTGCCGACGCTGCTCTTTTTCCGTTCCTACCGCGCGCCGGCGGAATACGCGGCGCGGGTCGAGGCGCTGGGATTGCGCGACGTGGTGCTGCGCGAGATCGAGCTCGACACGGGCTTCTTCGTGCTTAGCGCGAAGAAGGGCTAGGAGAGGGCCCCGTGCTCGAGCTCAAGCCCGCCTCTCGCGCCGCCGCGCGGCGCTTCCGCGCCGAGGATTACGTCGAGCTGACGATGCACTTCCGCTGCAACCTGAAGTGCGAGCACTGCATGATCGAAGGCACCATGGATTGGCTGAAGCCCGAATCCATGGAGCAGTTCGAGCGCATCCTCGCGCAGAACGTCCAGCAGGGCCGCTGGAAGGGTCTGATCCTGACCGGCTCGGAGGTCACCCTGCGTGGCGACCTGCCAGGGCTCGCCCGCGCGGCGCGGGAGAGCGGGTTCGAGCACGTGCGCATCCAGACGCACGGGATGCGGCTTGCCGACCCGGCGTACTGCCGGGAGCTGGTGGAGGCGGGCGTCGACGAGTATT
>Ga0210090_1000023_pt1 | contig 16745 bp, 19 predicted proteins | sample Sandmound_ThreeS_7_FD_185572 | JGI IMG/M metagenome (GOLD analysis project Ga0210090, IMG submission 185572) | Wetland microbial communities from San Francisco Bay, California, USA, that impact long-term carbon sequestration -... | ecosystem: Environmental > Aquatic > Marine > Wetlands ...
CGACATCCCCACCTTCAAGGAGCTCGGCTACGACGCCGAGTTCTACATCTGGTCGGGCGTGTTCGCGCCGGCGGCGACGCCGCCCGCGGTGCAGGCGCGGCTCAGGGCCGCCGTCAAGGAAGCCGCCGCCTCGCCGGAATTCAAGGCAGCGATGGAGAAGGTGTCGACGCCCATCGCCTATCTCGATGCGCCGGAGTTCAAGCAGTACTGGGACCGCGACGCCGCGCGCCTGAAGGTGGTGCTGGAGAAGATGGGCAAGCTCGCCGAGAAGTAGGACCTACTTCCTCGGCCGGGGGTACTGGAGCATCCCCCCGACGCGGCGCTCGAAGGGGTCGCGGCGGGTCACGCCGCGCAGCTGCCGCTTCCCGACCAGGCTGAAGTGCCGCAGCGCGTCGAGCGCCTCGGCCACTGCCCAGGCATTTTTCCTGCTCTTCAGTTTCGTTCCCGTCAGCCAGATTCCCGGATCGAGCCGCCGCAGGTCGTAGGGCAGCGAGTATTCGCGCAGCGTCTTGTGGTGCGCCCGGTTGGTGTATTCATGGAAGTACGACATCGCCAGCTCGCGCAGCGAGCGGTACACCGGATCGCGCGAGCGCAGCCCCGCGCCGTTGGTCTTCGACAGCGCTCCCCAGCACCCGTTGCGCCTGTAGAGCGCCACCACGTGGTCGTAGTCGCGCTCGGCGCGCAGGTCGAGGAGCAGGGGAGGCTCGCCGTTCAGCCAGAGCGCCGCGGCGGCGAGCATCGCCCCCTCGATGCAGTGCGCGCTGCGGCTGCGCAGCACCTCGCGCACCGGCCGGCAGCACTCGCCCTCGAGCTCGAAATTCTGTTTCAGGTCATGGAGAAAGGCCTGGATCTTGCGCGGCGTGTTGAGGCGCTTCAGCAGTCGCAGCTCGGCCGGCGTCAGTCCCGAATCCATCACAAAAGTATAAGACCCTTGACAGCCCGGACGCGTCGGATAGATACTAAACCGTATGGTTAAGTATGCCGACGACGAGCTGGACAGCGTATTCGCCGCGCTCGCCGACCCGACGCGGCGCGCGGTGCTGAATGCGCTCGCCAGCGGCGGCCAGGCGGTGAGCGAGCTGGCCGCGCCCTACGGCATGTCGCTGCCGGGGTTCATGAAGCACCTGCGCGTGCTCGAGGACGCCGGCCTGATCGAGCGCAGCAAGGAAGGGCGGGTGGTGAGCTGCGAGCTCGATGCCGCGCCGCTCAAGGCCGCCTCGGTGTGGATGTCGCGCTACGAGAAGTTCTGGACCGAGAAGCTCGATTCGCTCGCCCGTTACCTGTATCAGCAGGAGGAGTTGCAGACATGGAACAAGCCATCCGGCAAAAGCCCTTCCTCAACCTTGTCCGCCACTACCCGGTCGCGCCCGAGAAGGTCTGGCGCGCGTGGACCGACCCGCAAGCGGTAAGGCAATGGTGGGGCCCCGGGCCGGGCGAGCCGGTTGCAGTGGCCGAGCTCGACGTGCGCGTCGGCGGGCGGTTTCGTATCGTCTTCGGCGGCGCCAAGGGAACCGACCACGAGGTGCAGGGGACATACGAGGAAGTGATTCCTAACCGCAAGCTGGTTTTCACCTGGACCTGGCCGAAGACGACGCCCGAGCGCGAGTCGCTGGTGACGATCGTCTTCAAGGCCGTCGACGGCGGGACGGAGCTCGATTTCCGCCACGAGCAGCTGTTCGACGAAAAAGTCCGCGACGACCATAAGCGCGGCTGGAGCGGCTCGCTCGACAAGCTGGCGGCCTTTCTGCAGGCGTCATGAAAGAGCCACGCTACGGCTGGATCATGGTGGCGCTCGGCGCCTTCATGACTTGCATCGCCATCGGCGCAATGTTCTCGCTCGCCGTGTTCCTGCAGCCGATCACCCAGGCGACCGGCTGGTCGCACACCGAGGTGTCGAGCGCCATGACGATCGGCTTCCTGGCGATGGGCGCGGCGGGCTTCGGCTGGGGCGCGCTCGGCGACCGCATCGGCCCGCGCCCCGTCGTGCTCGCCGGCGCGATCCTGCTCGGGCTCGGCCTGTTCCTCGCCAGCCACGCACAGAGCGCGCTGCAGTTCCAGCTCGCGTTCGGCCTGCTGGTGGGCATCGCCGTCGGCAGCTTCTTCTCGCCGATGATCGCCGCGGTCATGGGCTGGATGACCGGGCATCGCGGCCTCGCGGTGGCGCTGGTCTCGGTGGGCGTCGGCGTCGCGCCGCTGACGATGTCGCCCTTCGCCGCGTGGCTGATCACGCACATGGACTGGCGGCAGGCGCAGCTCGTCCTCGCGGTGCTGGTCTGGGCGACGCTCGTTCCGGTGGCGCTGTTCGCGCGCCGGCCGCCGCTCGCGCAGGCCGGGCCGCAGAGCGCGCCCGAGGGGCCGGGGATGAGCCTGCGCGATGCGTTCGTGTCGCTGCCGTTCGCCGTTCTCGCGCTCACCTTCTTCGCCTGCTGCGCCGCGCACGCCGGGCCGATCTTCCACACGGTCACCTACGCGATGACGTGCGGCCTGCCGACGGTCACCGCGGTCACGATCTACAGCGTCGAGGGCTTCGCCGGCCTCGGCGGCCGCCTCGCGCTGGGCGTGCTCGCCGACCGGCTGGGCGTGAAGCGCGTGCTGATCGTCGGGCTGCTGATCCAGGCGCTCGCCGCAGGCGCATTCGTGTTCGCCTCGCGGCTCGGCGAGTTCTACGCGATCGCCGCCACGTTCGGCTTCGCCTACGGCGGCGTGATGCCGCTCTACGCGGTGCTGGCGCGCGAATACTTCGGGCAGCGCATCCTCGGCGCGGTGTTCGGCGCCGCCGCCATGGTGTCCAGCCTCGGCATGGCGGCCGGGCCGGCCATCGGCGGCTGGATCTTCGACCGCTTCGGCGCCTACACCTGGCTCTACATCTACTCGTTCGCGGTCGGCCTCGGCGCGGTCGCGATCGCGCTCGCCTTCCCGCCCTTCCCCAGAGCAGTCAGAGCGGCTCCGGCCGCAGCCTAAGGAGAGTCCCATGGCTTATGTCGATGGATTCGTCACCCCCATTCCGAAAAAGAAGCTCGCCGCGTACAAGCGCGTGTCGCGCGCAGTCGGCAGGATCCTGCGCGATCTCGGCGCGGTCGAATTCCGCGAGTGCATCGCCGACGACGTGAAGTGGGGCAAGCGCACCTCGTTTCCGCGCGCGGTGAAGCAGAGGCCGGGCGAGACGGTCGCGTTCTCCTACATCGTCTACAAGTCGCGCGCGCACCGCGACAGCGTCACGCGCCGCATGATGAAGGACAAGCGCATGACGCCGTACATGGACCCGAAGAACTTCCCGTTCGACGGCAAGCGCATGATCTGGGGCGGCTTCCAGGTGATGGTCGACCTGTGAAGCCCTTCGTCATCAGCCGCGAGCTCGCCGCGCCGCGCGAGCGCGTCTGGCAGGCGTGGACCGAGCAGGAGCGCCTGCGGCAGTGGATGAGCCCCAAGGACTTCGCTGTCATCGCCGCGAAGCTCGACCTGCGGCCGGGCGGCAGCTACCACTACGGCTTGCGAATGCCCGACGGCAAGGAAGTGTGGGGCATGTGGGTGTTCCGCGAGATAAAGCCGCCCGAGCGCCTGGTGTTCGTGCAGAGCTTCTCCGATCCGCAGCGCGGCATGGCGCGCCATCCCCTCGCGCCGGACTGGCCTGCGAAGATGCTCTCCACCGTCAGCTTCGAGCCGAAGGGGAAGGGCACCCTGCTCACGATCCAGTGGCAGCCGATCGAGGCGACCGAGGTCGAACTGAAGGTCTTCGACGGCGCCCGCCCGAGCATGACGCAGGGCTGGAGCGGCACCTTCGAGAAGCTCACCGCTTACTTGCAGAAAGGCTGAACCATGCACATCGAACCGTATCTGTTCTTCGAAGGGCGCACCGAAGAGGCGCTGCAGTTCTACCAGAAGGCGCTCGGCGCCAAGGTGGAACTGATGATGCGCAACAAGGAGAGCCCCGAGCCGCCGCCGCCCGGCATGAACGCACCGGCGGACAAGATCATGCACGCCTCCTTCACGGTCGACGGCGCGCGCGTCATGGCCTCCGACGGCATGTGCTCCGGCAAGCCGAGCTTCGCCGGGTTTTCCTTGTCCGTAACCAGGAACAGCAAGGAAGAAGCGGAGCGCACCTTCAAGGCGCTCGCGGAAGGCGGCCAGGTGAAGATGCCGCTCACCAAGACGTTCTTCTCCCCTGCGTTCGGCATGCTCGCCGACCGCTTCGGCGTCGGCTGGATGGTCATCGTGCCCCAATGAACAAGCTCACCCCCATGCTGTGGTTCGATGGACAGGCCGAGGACGCCGCCCGGTTCTATGCCTCGGTGTTCAAGAAGGCGAAGGTCGGCAAGCCGATGAAGGGGCCCGACGGCAAGGTGCTGGTGATGCCGATCGAGATCAACGGCCTCGAGTTCAGCCTTCTGAACGGCGGTCCGCAGTTCAGGTTCAACGAGTCGGTGTCCTTCGTCATCCACTGCAAGGACCAGAAGGAGGTCGACTACTACTGGGACAAGCTCACCGCCGACGGCGGCGAAGAGTCGATGTGCGGCTGGCTGAAGGACAAGTACGGCTTGTCCTGGCAGGTCACTCCCGACCGCCTGCTTGAACTGATGCGCGGACCGAAAGTTGCCAAGGTAATGGAGGCATTCATGAAGATGCGGAAATTCGACATCGCGGCGCTCGAGCGGGCGGCGGCATGAAGGGCAAGCCCGCACCGCATATCAGCACCGCGCCCGCCGACGGAATGGTGCGCGTGACCTTTAAGGGAGAACTGATCGCGGAGAGCCGCGACGCGCTGGCGATGAAGGAAGGCAGCTACCCGACCGTCTACTACATCCCGCGCCGGGACGTGAAGATGGATCGGCTGGTGCGCACCGCGCACACGACGCACTGTCCTTTCAAAGGCGATGCATCGTACTTTTCGGTGAAGGGTGGAGCGGAGAACGCGGTGTGGAGCTACGAATCGCCGTTCGACGAGATGCTGGCGATCAAGGAGCGGCTCGCCTTCTATCCCGACAAGTTCGAGATCAAGCCGTCTTGAGCTTCTTCTTCCTCGGCGCGGCGTCGAGCAGGCTCTCGGCGAGCGCGTACAGGCGGGCGCCCGGCCCTGCGCGGCCGATGCTCTGCAGGCTGACGCGCGCGCCCTCGACCAGCAGGAACAGCTCGTCGGCGAGGCTTTCGGGATGCAGGTAGCCGGCGCCGCGGCAGAGCGCCACCAGGCGCTCGCGGGTGCGGTTCTTGTGCGCCTCGATGACCTTGCGCGCCGGATGCGCCCGCTCGGGCAGCTCGACCGCGGCGTTGGCGAGCGCGCAGCCGCGGCCGCTGCACTCGTCGGCGAACTGCGAGACCCGGCGCAGGAGGTAGCGCAGCTGCGCCTCGGCATTGCCGGGATGGCGCACCTTGGCCTCGTCCCAGAGGGCCTCGCCCTGGCTGGCCAGTTCTTTCAGGTACGCCGCGACCAGCTCGTCCTTGGAGGCGAAGTGCCGGTAGAGCGTCATCTTGTTGGTGCCGGCGGCGGCGGCGATCGCCTCCACCCCGACCGCGCGGATGCCGTCGCGGTAGAAAAGCTCGCGCGCCACCTGCAGGATTCTTTCCCGCGGCGGGATCAAGGTCTTTTTCTGTCTCGCGCTTGACAAGGGATGTTACCGATCAGTAACATCAATGGTACTACTCGGTAACACCGAAGGCAATACCGGAGTAAATCCCATGCGCAGTCGCCTGATCGTCGTCCTGCTTCCCGCCGTGGTCGCGGCGTGCAGCCCTTCCAACGGCTCCGAGAAGAAAGGCGGCGGCCCCGGGATGGGCATGCCGCCGCCGGAGGTGTCGGCGATCACGGTCGCGCCGCAGGCAGTTCCGGTCGCCTTCGAGTACGTCGGCCAGACCGCCGGCTCGCGCGAGGTCGAGGTGCGCGCGCGCGTCACCGGCATCCTGCTCAAGCGCAACTTCGAGGAAGGCGGCCCGGTGAAGCAGGGCCAGTCGCTCTTCACCATCGACCCGGCGCCGTTCGAGGTGGCGGTGGCGCGCGCCCAGGCCGATGTCGCAGCCGCCGAGGCGCGCCTCGACCAGGCGCGGCGCAACGTCAAGCGCTTTCGGCCGCTGTATGCCGAGAAGGCAGTCAGCCAGAAGGATTACGACGATGCCGTCTCCGCCGAGGCGATCGGCAAGGCCGACGCAAAGGCGGCGCGGGCGCGCCTCGCCGAGGCGCGGCTCAATCTCGGCTACACCAGGGTCGAGGCGCCGGTGGCGGGCGTCACCGGCCGCTCGCTGCGCCAGGAAGGCTCGCTCATCTCCGGCCCCGACGTGCTGCTCACCACCATTACCCAGCTCGACCCGATCTGGGTCAACTTCGGCATCCCGGACAACGACCAGGCGCGGCTGCAGAAGGAGATCCAGGCGGGGCGCCTGGCGTTTCCCAAGGACGGCCGCTTCGAGGTGAGCCTGCTGCTCGCCGACGGCACGCCGTACAACCACACCGGCAAGCTCAATTTCAGCGACGTGCGCATCTCGGCGGCGACCGGCACGCGCGAGACGCGCGCCGAGCTGCCCAACCCCGAAGACGCGCTGCACCCCGGGCAGTTCGTGCGCGTGATCCTGCGCGGCGCCGCGTATCCGAACGCGGTCACCGTGCCGCAGCGCGCGGTGCTCGAGGGACCGCAGGGCAAGTTCGTCTACGTGGTCAACGAGAAGAGCGCCGCCGAGCCGCGGCCGGTGCAGGCGGGCGAATGGTCCGGCGGCGACTGGATCATCACCTCGGGCCTCAAGGAGGGCGAGCGCGTCATCGTCGACGGCGTGATGAAGCTGGGACCCGGTGCTCCGGTGAGGATTGCAGAACCAAAACCCGTCGCCAAAAAGTAATGTTTTCCCGTTTCTTCATTGATCGGCCCATTTTCGCGGCCGTGATCTCGGTGTTCATCGTCATCGCCGGCCTGGCCGCGATGCGCGTGCTGCCGATCGCCCAGTATCCGGAGATCGCGCCGCCGGTGGTGACGGTGCGCGCCGTCTACCCCGGCGCCTCGGCCGAGGTGCTGGAGCAGACCGTCGCCTCGCCGCTCGAGAACCAGATCAACGGCGTCGAGAACATGATCTACATGGCCTCGACCTCGACCTCGCAGGGCGTGGTGCAGATCCAGATCACCTTCGACATCGGCACCGACGCCGACAAGGCGGCGCTCAACGTCAACAACCGCGTCAAGCAGGCCGAGGCGCGCCTGCCGCTCGAGGTGCGCCGCCAGGGCGTGACGGTGGAGAAGGGCTCCTCCGCGTTCCTGCAGGTGCTCGCCTTCTACTCGCCCGAAGGGCGGCACGACGGCGTGTTCATCTCCAACTACGTGACCATGAACGTGCTCGACCTGGTGAAGCGCGTTCCCGGCACCACCAACGTGCAGATCTTCGGCGCCAAGGACTACGCGATGCGCATCTGGGTGCAGCCCGAGCGCATGACGCAGCACCGCCTCACCGCCGGCGACCTGATCCGCGCGGTGAACGAGCAGAACGCGCAGTTCGCCGCCGGCAAGGTCGGCCAGGCGCCGGCGCCGACCGGCCAGGAGCTGGTCTACACCATCACTACGCGCGGCCGCCTCTCGGACCCCAAGGAGTTCGAGGAGATCATCGTCCGCTCGAACCCCGACGGCTCGGCGCTGCGGTTGAAGGACGTGGCGCGCGTCGAGCTCGCCTCCAAGGACTACGAGTTCGTCGGCCGCATCAATGGGAAAGAAGCAACATTGGTCGGCGTGTTCCTGCAGCCCGGCGCCAACGCGCTCGCGGTGGCGGGCGACGTGAAGAAGACCGTCGCCGACATCGCCAAGCGCTTCCCCGAGGGACTGACCTACTCCGTGCCGTACGACACGACGCGCTTCGTCGAGGTCTCGATCAAGGAAGTGGTCGAGACGCTCCTCATCGCGATGGTGCTGGTGTTCGCGGTCGTGTACCTCTTCCTGCAGAGCTGGCGCGCGACGCTGATTCCCTTCGCCGCGGTGCCGGTGTCGCTCATCGGCACCTTCGCCGGCCTGCTGCTGCTCGGCTACTCCATCAACACGCTGACGCTGTTCGGCATGGTGCTCGCCATCGGCATCGTCGTCGACGACGCCATCGTCGTGCTGGAGAACGTCGAGCGCATCATGCACGAACAGGGCCTCGCGCCGCGCGAGGCGGCGATCAAGGCCATGGGCGAGGTCACGAGCCCGATCATCGCCATCGTGCTGGTGCTGTGCGCGGTGTTCGTGCCGATCGCCTTCCTCGGCGGGCTCACGGGCGAGCTCTACCGCCAGTTCGCGGTCACCATCTCGATGGCGGTGGTGATCTCGGGCTTCGTCGCCCTCACGCTGACGCCGGCCCTCTGTGTCTTGGTTTTATCAAAAACAACCAAACCAAAATCCGGTTTCTTTGCCTGGTTCAACCGCGGCTTCGGCCGCGCCACCGATCACTATGAGTCGGGCGTCGCCTGGATCATCCGGCGCGGCGGCATCGGCCTCGCGCTGTTCGCGATCATGGTCGCGGCGGCGGCCTGGCTGTGGCGCGTCACGCCGAGCAGCCTGGTGCCCGACGAGGACCAGGGCTTCTACATCGCTGCGGTCATCCTGCCCGACGGCGCCTCGCTCGAGCGCACCGACAAGGTCGTCGCGGAGGTGACCAGGGCGATCCAGTCGAACCCCGCCAACCTCGACGTGGTCGCCTTCACCGGCTTCGACTTCCTCGGCGGCGGCTTCCGCAACAACGCCGCGACCATCTTCGTCACGCAGGTCCCGTGGCACGAGCGCAAGGTCTCGACGCCGCAGGTCGTCGGCGACTTCTTCATGCAGACCGGCCACATCAAGGAGGGCCTGGCGCTCGCCTTCGGCCCGCCGGCGATCTTCGGCCTGGGCACCGCCGGCGGCTTCGAGTTCTACATCCAGAACCGCGGCAACGGCGGTCCGCAGCACATGGCGCAGGCCCTCGGCGCGTTCCTCGGCGCCGCGCACCAGGAGCGCCGCCTCGGCTTCGTGCAGACGCTGTGGCGTCCGTCGGTGCCGCAGCTCTCGGTCGACGTCGATCGCGAAAAGGCGAAGGCGTACGGCGTCACGCTCGAGGAGCTCTACGGCTCGCTCGCCGCGACCCTCGGCACTTACTACGTCAACGACTTCAACAAGTTCGGCCGCACCTGGCAGGTGCTGATGTCGGCGGAGCCGGCTTCGCGCAATCGCCCGGACGACGTCGGCAAGGTGTGGGTGCGCTCGGAGAAGGGGGAAATGATTCCGCTCGCTTCCCTCGCCAAGGTGCGCTACAGCTCGGGCCCCGACTCGCTCGATCGCTTCAACAACCTGCCGGCGGTGAAGATCTTCGGCCAGGCGGCGCCGGGCGTGTCCTCGGGGCAGGCGATCGACATCGTCGAGGGCCTCGCCGACAAGGCGCTGCCGCGCGACTTCAGCTACGACTGGGGCGGCACCTCCTACCAGGAGAAGCGCTCCGCCGGCACCGCCGGCATCGCGCTCGCCCTCGCGGTGATCATGGTGTTCTTCATCCTCGCCGCGCAGTACGAGAAACTGTCGCTGCCGTTCTCGGTGCTGCTCGCGCTGCCGTTCGGCACCTTCGGCGCGCTGGCGGCGATCTGGGTGAACAACCTGCTGCTCGGCATCGGCGTCGGCTCGCGGCCGCTCACCAGCGACGTCTACTTCCAGATCGGCCTGGTGACGCTGCTCGGCCTGGCGGCGAAAAACGCGATCCTGATCGTCGAGTTCGCCGTGCTCAAGCACAGCGAAGGCCTCTCCGCCTCGGCCGCCGCGGTCGAGGCGGCGCGCCTGCGCTTCCGGCCGATCCTGATGACCTCGATGGCGTTCATCCTCGGCGTGGTGCCGCTCGTCATCGCGAGCGGCGCCGGCGCCGGCGCGCGCCACTCCGCCGGCACCGGCGTGATGGGCGGCATGCTGGCCGCGACCTTCCTCGCGATCTTCTTCGTGCCGATGTTCTTCAAGCTGATGACCGACCGCCATCTCACCGAGAAGCGCTCGACGCGCGAGATCAAGGACGAGGTCGAGCACGCACACAAGGCCCCCCACGAAGCTCCGTTCCCGCCCCACCATGCGCCGCATCCTGACCAATAGCCTCGCGCTCGCGCTCGCCGCGTGCAGCCTCGCGCCGAAGTACGAGCGGCCGGCGCTCGAGCTGCCGCAGGCGTGGAAGGAGAGCGCGCCTCGCTATGCCGAGGACGGCCGCTGGTGGCGCATCTACAACGACGATTCCCTCAACAAGCTGGTCGAGGAGGGATTCGCGAGCAACGCCGACCTCGCCATCGCCGCGGCGCGCATCGACGAGGCGCGCGGGATCCTCGCCGAGATCGAGGGCGGCTACTACCCGACGCTCGACGCGCGCGCGGGCGCGCTGCGGCAGAAGATCTCGGAGCGCACCGCGACCTTCTTCCCCGGGGTCCCGGCGCAGTACCCCGATTACCGCGCGTCGGTCAGCATTTCCTATGACCTCGACCTGTTCGGCCGGATCCGCTCGAGCGCCGACGCGGCGCGCGCCGAGCTGGCGGCGAACGAGTCATCGCGCGAGGCGGTGCGGCTCGCGCTCGCCGCGCAGATCACCAAGTCGTACTTCGCCCTGCGTTCGCTCGACGAGCAGGTCGACCTGACGCGCAGGACGGTGACGCTGCGCGAGGAGGCGCTGCAGCTGCAGCGGCGGCGCTTCCAGGGCGGCATCATCTCGGAATTCGACCTGCGCCAGCTCGAGGCCGAGACCGCGGCGGTGCGCGCGCAGCTGCCGCCGCTCGAGCGCCAGCGCGAAGCCGAGGAAGCCGCGCTCGGCGTGCTGCTCGGCCGCTCGCCGAAGCTGATCTTCGAAGGCGGCGTGACGCGCGCGCTGGCGTACGACGAGATGCCGGGCGCGACCGCCGTGCCCGCCGGCATGCCCTCGGAGCTGCTGCTGCGGCGGCCCGATCTGGTCGAGGCCGAGAGTCGGCTGATGGCGGCCAACGCGCGCATTGGCGTCGCCCGCGCCGAGATGTTCCCGTCGATCTCGCTCACCGGCAACTACGGCGTCGCGAGTTCGCAGCTCTCCAACCTCTTCAGCGCCCCGGCCATCGCCTGGCAGCTCGCCGCCAGCGTGACCCAGCCGATCTTCGCCGGCGGTCGCCTGCAGGCGCGCACCGACCAGGCCGAGGCGCGCGAGCGCGCCCTCGTCGCGCAGTACCAGAAGACCATCCAGACCGCCTTCAGCGAGGTGCGCGCCGCTCTCGCCGCGCAGGCCCGCTCGCGCGAGAGCTTCGACGCCGAATCCGAGCGCGCCGCCGCGCTCGCCGAGACCCTGCGCCTCGCCCGCCTTCGCTACCAGAACGGCGTCGCCTCGCAGCTCGACGTCATCGACGCCGAGCGCGGCCTGCTCGCCGCCCGCATCGCGCGCATCGAGGCGCTGCGCGCGCAACGCGCCGCGGTGGCCGATCTCTTCCGGGCCCTCGGCGGCTAATATCCGGGCTGTGATGAGCGGCCCTCTTTCCATCGGTGGCGTCGACATCCACGTCGAAGGCGACGGCGCGGAAACGATCATCATGATTCACGGCTGGCCGGACACGTACCGGCTGTGGGACGCAACGGTCGAGGCGCTCAGGAACCGCTACCGCTGCGTCCGCTTCACGCTTCCCGGCTTCGGCCTAGGTAAGGAGCAGCGGGCCTACACGTTCGATGAATTGATGGCCTTTCTTGCCGAGGTGATCGACCGCACATCGCCCGGGAAGAAAGTGATCCTCCTGCTGCACGACTGGGGCTGCTTCTTCGGCTACCAGTTCTACGCGCGCCATCCCGACAGGGTGTCGAGAATCGTCGGCGTCGACATCGGCGATCCGCGCTCGACGCGGCGCATTCTCACCGCGCGGGAGAAGTTCATCATGGTCGCGTACCAGACCTGGAACGCCCTGGCGTGGCGGATCGGCGGCGCGATCGGCACGTGGATGATCCGCTCGATGGCGCGCTGGGGACGCTGTCCGTCGGATCCAGCGCCGATGAGCTGGCGCATGGGCTACCCGTATTACCTGCTCTGGTTCGGCGGCCGCGACTCGTATCGCCAGCACGTGCGGCGCTTCGAGCCCGCCTGCCCGATGCTCTTCGTCTACGGCGTGCGCAAGCCGATGCGCTTTCATTCCAAGGCATGGGCGGACGAGCTGGCGGCGAAGCCGGGCAATCAGGTGGTGGAGTTCGACAGCGGGCATTGGGTGATGTCGGATCAGCCAGAGCGGTTCAATCAGGTCGTCAGTCGATGGCTCCTGCAATAACTCGGTTGGAGTTGGATATGAAGACACGCGCAATCCTCCTTTCGGCGCTCTGCGCATTGGCGGGCGGCTGCGCCCACTGGCCCGCCACGCCCCCGTTGCAGCAGGCCGGCGCCCCCGGCTATCGCCTTGCCGAGCAGACCCGCCCGGGCCAGTCCGACGAGCTGCTGGTGATACTCGCCATGTCCGGCGGCGGCACGCGCGCCGCGGCGCTGGGCTACGGCGTCCTGGAAGAGCTGCGCCGCACCGAGGTGATGGTGAACGGAACGAAGCGCCGCCTGCTCGACGAGGTGGACGTGATCTCGGCGGTGTCCGGCGGCACTTTCCCGGCCACGTACTACGCTTTGCGCGGCGAGAAGACCTTCGAGGAATTCGAGACCAGGGTGCTGTCGCGCAATTTCGAGACCGAGCTGGCGAAGCGCATCATCCTCAACCCGGCCAACTGGTTCCGGCTGCCCTCAGGAACCTTCGGCAAGTCGGACCTCTTCGCCGAGCTTTACGACGAGACGGTGTTCGACCGCGCCACCTTCGCCGACCTGAAGCGGGCCGGCGGGCCGCTGGTGATCATCAACGGCACCGATCTCACCATCGGCGCCCGGTTCTCGTTCACGCAGGACCAGTTCGACGCCATCTGTGCCGATCTTTCGCAGGTGACGCTGGGGCGGGCCGTTGCCACTTCGACGGCGCTGCCGCCGCTGCTCACGCCAATCTCCTTCGAAAACCGCGGCGGGACCTGCGGCGGGAAGGCGCCCGCCTGGCAGGCTGCTGCCGAGGCCGCCGCCGCGGGATCCGAGACTCCGGGCCGCGCGCTGCTGCGCGCCCGGGCGCTCCAGTCCTACGCGGACCCGGCTCGCCGGTATGTCCACGTGTTCGACGGCGGCCTTTCCGAGAATCTCGGCCTTGCCGAAGTAGTGAGGGCCATGGAGATCCTGAAGGTCTCTCCGAACGAAGCGGAGCTTGCCGCGTTCCGCCGGGCCCGCAAGGTGGTGGTCATCGCCGTGAACGCTTTGCGCTTCCCCGTGGTGGACTGGGACGCTTCCGACGCACCGCCAGACACCGACGTCGTGACCGACCAGATGTGGTCGATTCCGGTGGACCGGATCACGCTGGACGGCGTGGAGCAGGTGCGTGACAAGCTTGCCGCCTGGCAGTCCGCCGTCCCGGGCCGGAGCGCGTACTTCGCGCAGATCACCTTCGAGAACCTCAAGGATCCTGTAGAGCAGCTCTATTTCAAGCAGGTGAAAACCCGGCTGCAGCTGCCAAAGGAGCAGGTCGACAAGGTGCGCGAGGTTGGCGGTCGACTCCTGCGCGAGTCGCCTGCCTACCGGCGCCTGATCGCGGACCTGAACGCGGGACGCTAGTGGCCCGTCCCGAGCCGTACTTTCGCGAGGCCGGAAACGGCCCGGGCGTGGTCTGCCTGCATTCGAACTGCAGCAGCTCGGGGCAGTGGCGCGCGCTGATGGAGTCGCTGGCGGCGAAGCGCCGCGTCTTCGCCGTCGACTCGTACGGCGCGGGCAAGACCCCGGCGTGGCCGGACGAGCGGCCGCTGACGCTTGGCGACGAGGCGGCGCTGCTCGAGCCCGTCTTCGCCCGGGCCGGCGATCCGTTCGCGCTCGTCGGGCATTCCTATGGCGCGGGTGTGGCGCTGATCGCCGCGATCGCGCAGCCGCGGCGCGTTCGCGCCCTGGCGCTGTACGAGCCGACGATCTTCGCCCTGGTGGACGCCGAATCTCCGCCGCCCAACGACGCCGACGGCATCTGCGCCGCCGTGGCGCGCGCGGTGGGCGCGCTCGACGCCGGTGACGCCGACCGCGCGGCCGGCTACTTCATCGACTTCTGGATGGAGCGAGGCAGCTGGCAGCGCATGCCCGAGCAGCGCCGCGCGCCGATCGCGGCCTCGATCGGCAACATCCGCGGCTGGTCGCATGCCCTGCTGCGCGAGCCGACGCCGCTGCAGGCGTTCGCGAAGCTCGACGTGCCGGTGCTGTACATGGTGGGCAAGAAGTCGCCCCTGCCTTCACGCGCCGTGGCGAAGATCCTGACCCGCGTCCTGCCGCGAGTCGAAGTCGTCGAGTTCGACGATCTGGGTCACATGGGGCCCGTGACCCATCCCGACGTCGTCAACGCGGCGATCGCGCGCTTCCTCAGCTGAAGACATACGCGTCCATCGCCAGCACGCCGGAGTCGATGGCGTCGTAGACGCGCTCGGGCTTGCTCCTCTCGGACGCCGCGCCGAGGGCGAAGAACAGCGGCAGGAAATGCTCGTCGGTCGGATGGGCGCGCACGCCGTGCGGCGAGCGGGAGCGGTAGTCGACGAGGCTGTCGATGTCCTTCCGCTCCAGCTTCTCCCTGACCCATTCCTGGAACTCGCGCGCGTAGGGCTGCGGCTCCTTCGCGCCCCGGCCCCAGTCGCGCAGGTTGTGGGTCATGTGGCCGGAACCCACGATCAGCACGCCTTCCTGCGAAAGCTTCTTCAATGAGGAACCCAATTCAACGTGATGTCGTGGCCCGAGCGGCGGCTGGATGGAGATCTGCACCACCGGAATATCGTGCTTCGGATACATGTAGAGGAGCGGCGACCACGCGCCGTGGTCGAGGCCGCGACAGCCGTCGATGCCGGCGGTGAAGCCGGCGTCCTTCAGGAGCTGCTGCGCGCGGTGCGCGAGCTCGGGCGCGCCGGGCGCGGGATAGCGCAGCCGGTACAGCGGCGCGGGGAAGTTGTAGAAATCGTGGATCGTCTCGGGCTTTTCCCCGCCGGTCAGCATCGGCAGGTTGGTTTCCCAGTGCGCCGAGGCGATGAGGATCGCGCGCGGACGGGGCAGCCGCTGCGCGAGCGCCTTCCAGGCCTCGCCCGCGGCGCCCGGCTGGAGCGCGTGCATGGGCGAGCCGTGGGAGACGAAGACGCTCGGCAGCACGGCAGCCCTCAGGTTGCAGGCTGCTCTTTGGGGAGCAGACCTTCGGCTTGCATCGCTTCCTTCACTTTCGGCCGCGCGGCGACGCGCTTCTGGAACGCCTGCAGGTTGGGCCACTTCGCCAGGTCGATCTGCATCGGCCTGGTCCAGTTGCTCAGCACGAAGAGGTACGCGTCGGCGACGGTGAACTGCTTGCCCGTCAGGTAGTCCTTGCCGGCGAGCTGCTGGTTCAGCCAGTCGAAGCGCTTGGCGAGGTTCTCCTTGGCGATGGTCTTGTATTCCTCGGGCGTGGTCGGCCGGAAGAGCGGCGAGAACTGCTTGTGAATCTCGGAGGTGAGGAAATTCAGCCATTCTTGCAGGCGATAGCGCTCCATCGTGCCGTTCTTCGGCGCGAGCCCGGACTCGGGCTTCTGGTCGGCGAGGTATTGCACGATCGCCGGGCCCTCGGTCAGGCGCTCGCCGCTGTCGAGCTCGAGCACCGGCACGTAGCCTTTGCCGTTCACCTGCCAGAAGTCGGCTCCGTCCTCGACCTTCTTCTCCTTGTTGTTCACTTTCTTCAGCTCGACGTTGATGCCGAGCTCGCGGGCGACGATGTGGGGCGACAGCGAGCAGGCGCCGGGGGCGTAGTAGAGCTTCATGCGAATTCTCCTTGCAGTTTGCGTGTGGGGATGAAGTTGATGAGCGCGTACCTGCCGTCGCCCAACAGGACTTGTACCAGCGCGGCCATCGCCAGGAACACCGGGTATTCCCAGCCGCCATTAGGCGCGCTGAACACCCAGCCGTTGCCGGCGTGCGCCCAGGCCGCGCCGAGCAGGACCGGAATCAGCGCCGCGGCGACCCATCGGGAGTAGAGCCCGGCGAGGATGAGGACGCCGCCGACCAGCTCCGTCCAGAACACGACGTAGGCGAGCGGACCCGGCAGGCCGAGCGACTCGAAGAACTTCGCCGTGCCGGGCAGGGTGAACACGAAATATTTCAGCAGGGCATGCGCGATGAACATGACGCCGAGCGTGATGCGCAGCACGAAGGCGGCCCAGGGGGCGGTGCGGGAATCGATCATGCGATCTCCTTGGTCGGGATCCGGCCCATGCGGCCGGCGTGGTAGTCGGCGTAGGCCTTCTCCAGCTCCTGCCGGGTATTCATGACGAAAGGCCCGGAGCCGGCGACCGGCTCGTCGATCGGCTGGCCGCTCATGACGAAGACCAGCGCGTCGGCGCTCGCTTCGATCGCGACGTCGCTGCCCTTATGGTCGAGCACGATCAGCTCGCCTTCGCCCGCGGTCTCGCGGTTGACGCTGATCGCGCCGCTGACGACGTAGAGCGCCGCGGAGAAACCGTCGCGCAGCGCCAGGTCGGCGTCGCGCCCCGCGGGAATGCGCAGCTCGAAGAGGTCCACCGGCGTGAACGTCTGCGCCGGGCCCTTCGCGCCGCGATACTCGCCGGCGATCACGCGTACCGAGGCGCCGCCGGCCAGGTTCGCCGACGGAATGTCGCGCGCGAGCAGGGTCTGGTATTTCGGCGGCGACAGCTTCGATTTCGCCGGCAGGTTGACCCAGAGCTGCAGCGCGTGGAAGCGTCCGCCGCGCCGCGTGAATTCGGGGCTGTGCATTTCCTTGTGCAGCAGGCCGGAGCCGG
>Ga0210090_1000024_pt1 | contig 16343 bp, 18 predicted proteins | sample Sandmound_ThreeS_7_FD_185572 | JGI IMG/M metagenome (GOLD analysis project Ga0210090, IMG submission 185572) | Wetland microbial communities from San Francisco Bay, California, USA, that impact long-term carbon sequestration -... | ecosystem: Environmental > Aquatic > Marine > Wetlands ...
CTTTCACGTGCGGACGTGCTGCGCGCCGTCGACGCCATCAACCGCAAGAATCTCACCTTGGCGGTCGGGCACGAGAAGCGCTTCGAGCCGCCGATCCAGGAGGCGCTGCGGCTGGTGAAGTCGGGCGAGCTCGGCACGCCGCTGCAGATCGAGGCCAACTTCGTGCAGGACAAGTTCCTCTCGCTGCCCGCGGACAACTGGCGTCTCTCGGCCAAGGAGGCGCCGGCCGGGCCGATGACCGCGACCGGGATCCATCTGCTCGACCTGTCGGTGGGAGTCTTCGGCGCAGCCGAACGGGTCTTTGCTGCCGTGAAAACCCTGGGGAGTCATCTCGTGAACGGCGATACGCTCGCCATCCTCGTCGACTTCGGCAAGGGCCACGCGCTGCTCAACGCCTGCCTGGCGACGCCGTTCGACGGCCGCTTCGCCGTCTATTGCAGCAAGGGCTGGGTCGAGGTGCGCGACAAGGCCCACCCTGAAGCTCCAGCGGGTTGGGTCTTGACGAAAGCTCTCCGTGGCAAGAACAAGGAGATAAAGGAATACCCACCGGCAAAGGCAGTGCTTGCGAACCTGGAAGCGTTTGCCGATGCGGCGACGGGCGGCAGGCCCTATCCTGTGCCGCAGGAAGAAATGATCGCCAACGTCTCGGCGCTCGAGGCGATCTTCAAGTCCGCCGCGAGCGGAAAAATCGAGGAGGTCGTGTCTTGAAACTCGGCACCTTCATGATGCCGCTGCACCCGCCCGGCCGGCAGCCGTGGGAAACCTACGTCGAGGACCGCGAGGCGATCCTGCTCGCCGACCAGCTCGGCTACAAGGAAGCGCTGGTAGGCGAGCACGTCACCGACCTGGCCGAGAACGTCACCTCGTGCATGATGTTCCTCGCCAGCCTGGCGCACGAGACGAAGCAGATCGTGCTCGGCACCGGCACGGTGAACATGCCGAACTCGCACCCGGCGGCGATCGCCGCGCAGGTGGCGATGCTCGACCACCTGCTGAAGGGGCGCTTCATCTTCGGCATCAGCCCGGGCGGCCTGATGTCCGACGCCGAGGTGTTCGGCAACTTCAGGAAGGACCGCAACGCCATCTTCCTCGAGTCGATCAACATGGTGCTCGATATCTGGAAGGGCGAAGCGCCGTACAACCTGAAAGGGCAATTCTTCGAAGTCACCACCGGGCAAACCCAGATCCCGGACATCGGCCAGGGCGCGATCATCAAGCCCTACCAGAAGCCGCACCCGCCGATCGTCGTCACCGCGGTGGCGCCGCATTCGAAGGGCGTGACCGAGGCGGCCAAGCGCGGCTGGACGCCGATCTCCGCCAACTTCCTCCTGCCGGAATGGGTCGCCAGCCACTGGCCGAAATACAAGGAAGGCCGTCCCGACGGAAAGGGCGAGGACTGGCGGGTGGCAAAATCGATTTTTGTCGCCGACGACGAAAAGACCGCAAAGGAATACGGCCACGGGCCGAAGGGGCCGTACTGGTTCTACTTCAAGCAGCTGATCCGCAAGCTGGTCGGCGCGGGCGGGCGCGGCAACCTGTTCAAGCTCGACCAGAGCGAGCCCGACGCCCTGATCACTGCCGACACCATGACGCCGAAGCTGGTCATCGCCGGAACGGTGAACAGCGTCGTCGAGCAGATCCTGGCGTTCCGCGAGAAGGTCGGGCCGTTCGGCACGCTCTACTATCCCTGCCACGACTGGGTCGACGCGAAGCTCGCCAGGCGCTCGATGCAGCTCATGGCCGAGCAGGTGATGCCCAAGGTGAACGCCGCGCTCAAGGAATGAAAGTCGCGGTCCTCGACGACTACGGCGATACCCTGCGCACGCTCGCGTGCTTCTCCAGGCTCGCGGGTCACGAGGTGAAGATCTGGACCGACCACGTCCAGGACACCGGCCGGCTGGCCGAGCGGCTGCAGGACGCCGAGGCGCTGGTGCTGATCCGCGAGCGCACGCAGATCCGCGCACCCTTGCTGCGCCGGCTGCCGAAGCTGCGGCTGATCAGCCAGCGCAGCGTCTACCCGCACATCGACGTCGACGCCTGCACCGAGCTCGGCATCGTCGTCTGCTCGAACCTGCATCCCGGGACGCCGTCCTACGCCACGGCCGAGCTGACCTGGGGGCTGATCCTCGCCGCCCAGCGCCGCATTCCGCAGCAGGTGAGCTCGATGCGCGCCGGAAAGTGGCAGTCGGAAATCGGCAACACCCTGCGCGGCAAGACGCTCGGCATCTTCAGCTACGGCCGCATCGGCGCGGTGGTGGCGGGCTACGGCCGCGCCTTCGGCATGCAAGTCGTCGCCTGGGGCCGGGAGCCGGGGCGCGAGCGCGCGCGCGCCGACGGCTACGCCGTGGCGAGGAGCAGGGAGGAATTCTTCGCCGGTTGCGACATCGTGTCCCTGCACATGCGGCTGGTGGACGCGACGCGCGGCATCGTCACCGCGGCGGACCTGGCGCGGATGAAGCCGACGGCGCTGCTGGTCAACACCAGCCGCGCGCCGCTGATCGAGCCGGGCGCGCTGCTCGCCGCGCTCAGGGCCGGGCGGCCGGGCATGGCGGCGCTGGACGTCTACGAGGAAGAGCCGCTGCTCGACACCGGGCACCCGCTGCTCAACATGCCCAACGTGGTCTGCACCCCGCACATCGGCTACGTGTCGCGCGAAGAGTTCGAGCTGCAGTTCTCCGACATCTTCGACCAGATCGTCGCCTATGCCGCCGGCGCGCCGGTCAACGTGGTCAATCCGGGCGCGCTCGCCCGGGCGAGGCCCCAGGGCTAGGTAAAGAGGATCGCCAGGTAGTGGACGATGAACCACGCGGCCATCAGGCCGACCGTGATGGTCAGCATGCGGCGGTCCTTGAGGAGCGGCTGGCACTCCGCGGGCAGCGGCGTCAAGCCGGTAGTGCGCGAGGTGCGGTGCAGGTGCAGGAACACGAACAGGGCGCCGACCGTGGTTGCGAGAAAACCCACGGTGTTGAGGATCCAGAGAGTGGTGTTCATGCGATTTCCCCTTGCCGCTAGTCTAGCTTGATTCGAGCGCCGCGCAGGAATTCGCCCCAGTCCTGGGTCTCCTTTCGCACCAGTTCCGTGAATTCCGTCGGCGATTTTGACAATTCCACACTCATCATCTGCTTCGCCAGCGCTTCCTTCTGATCCGACCGACCGAGGACCGCGGTCACGCTGGCGTGAAGCTTGTCGACCACCGGCTTCGGCGTCGCCGCCGGCGCGAAAAGTCCCTGCCAGGCGTTGGTGCCGATCCCGGGGTAGCCCTGCTCGGCGAGAGTGGGCACGTTGGCAAGCTCGGGCAGGCGCTGGGTGGGGATCACCGCCAGCGCCTTCAGGCGGCCGCTGCGGATGTGCGGCAGGAGCGAGGCCATGTTGAAGAACGCGAGCTGCACCTCGCCGGCGACGATCGCCGGGATCGCCTGTCCGGCGCCGCCCTTGTAAGGCACGTGCGTCATCTGCGTGCCCGACGCCTTCATGAAGCGCTCCATGTCGAGGTGCGGGTAGCTGCCGACGCCGACCGAGGCGAAGTTGATCTTGCCGGGCTCCTTCTTCGCCAGGGCGATCAGCTCGGCGATGTTGTTGGCCGGAAAGGCGGCAGTGGCGACGACGATGTGCGGGATCTCGACCAGCTTGGTGATCGCGACCAGGTCGTGCGAGGGGCGGATGGTGAGCTGCTTGGCGTAGATGGTCTCGTTGATGGCGTTGGTCGAGACGTTGCCGACCAGCAACGTATAGCCGTCGGGCGCCGCCTTCGCCGTCGCCTCGAGCGCGATGTTGCCGTTGGCGCCCGGCCGGTTCTCCACCACGAAGCTCTGGCCGAGCGACTCGGTGAGCTTCGCCGCGACGATGCGCGCGATGATGTCGGTGGCGCCGCCGGGGCCGTAGGGCACCAGCATCTTGACGGGCCTGCTCGGGTAGTCCTGCGCCGCGGCGGTCGCGGCGGCCAGGCAAAACAGCAAGGTCAGGAGTCTCATGGGATGGGATCATACCTGCGATGAAAACCATCGACATTCACGCGCACTGGTATCCCGAGGAATGGATCCGCCTGTTCGAAAAGGATGGAGCGAAGGAATCCGCTTCTTTGCAGCGAACGGCCGGGGGAGGGTACCGTCTGCAGGCAAAGCAGATCACCAATGCCTTCGACGAGCGATTCGTGGTGGTTTCCGAGCGAGTGAAGGAGATGGACAAGCGCGGCATCGACGTGCACGCGCTCTCGCTCACCACGCCGATGGTCTACTGGGCCTCCCCGGCGTTCGGCCTGGCGCTCAGCCAGGCGTTCAACGATGCTGCTTCCGCCGCGCACCGCAAGCATCCCGAAAGGCTGCTCGGCCTGGCGATGCTGCCCATGCAGGCTCCCGCCGCCGCGCTCAAGGAGCTGGATCGAGTTGCGAAGCTGCCGGGGATGCGCGGCTTGTACCTGGCGACGAACGTCAATGGCCTTGAACTGGATGAGAAGCAGTTCTGGGACGTCTACGGCAGGTGCGAAGAGCTCGGCTGGACGATCTTCCTGCATCCGGTCGACACCATCGGCCAGGACCGCACCAAGAAGTACTACCTGAAGAACCTGTGCGGCAATCCGTACGACACGGGCGTCGCCGCGGCGCACCTGATTTTCGGCGGAGTCCTGGATCGATTCCCAAAGTTGGAATTCAACCTGCCGCACGCCGGGGGCACGTTCCCCTGGCTGATCGGCCGCTGGGACCACGGCACGAAAGTGCGGCCCGAGCTGAAGCACATGAAGAAGCCGCCGAGCGAATACCTCAGGCGCTTCACCTACGACACCATTGGCCACGACGACCGCATCAACATGAACCTGGTGCGCCTGGTCGGCGCGGATCGCGTGACGCTCGGCAGCGACTACTGCTTCGACATGGGCCTCGACGATCCGCTCGCGGTCGTTTCCCGGCTGGATGTTCCGGAAAAGGACAAGGCCCTGATCCGCGGCGGCAACGCGCTCAGGCTGCTGAATCCCTGAGGAGCAGCAGCAGGCCGCCGACGATCGCCACGTTGGACATGAAGAGGAGCCGCGTCGTGCGTTTCTGCACGGGGTCGGGCCTCTGCCAGAAGCGGTGGAAGATCGCGGTGGCGAGCGCGGTGAAGGCGATCAGGCAAAGCGCGCCGATGTCGGGGCGGACATTCGAGACCACCAGAGCCGCGCCGAAGAACTGCAGGACGACGCCGCACCAGAACGCCGCCGCCGGCGCCGGCGTGCCGAAGCCGCGCATGCGATCGATGTGGTCGCGGATGCTGCCCGGCGTGACGAGATTGACGATGCCGGCGACGAGGAAGTAGCCGCCGAGCAGGATCCGTCCGGCCGCCGCCGCGTAGTCGGCGCCCATCCAGCCTCAGGCCGCGACCTTCATCCGCTCGATGTGCTTGCCCTGGAAGTGCGGCGCGATCTCCTTCATGAAGCGGTGCATCTGCTCCTTGACGAGGTTGTGCGGCTTGTTGCCGACGTTGAAGTAGAGGATCACCTCGTCGATGCCGCTCTTCTCGACGCGCTTCAGGGTCTCGACGATCTTCTGCGGCGAGCCGAGCAGGATCGACTTGTCGGAGAGGTCCTCCTTCTTCATGTTCTTGAGGATGTCGACGATCTTGAGGAAGTACTGCATCGTCGGCGGCGCGTCCTCCTTCTTCTGCGGGAAGGCCTGCAGCACGCAGTGGTTGAAGTAGTCCATCTGCCTCTCGCGCCCGTAGTCCTCCTGCTTCGCGTCGTCGGCGATGTAGATGAAGTAGCTGCACATCGCCCGGCCGGGCTTCTTGCCCGCCTTGACGCAGGCTTCGCGATACGCGTTCACGGCCTGGTCGAGGCCGCCGAACACCATGCCGGCGGCGAACGGCGCGTAGATGATGTTGAGGCCGCGCTTCGCCGCCATCTCGAGGCTGGTCTTGGAGAACGAGGCGACGTAGAACGGGATCGGTTTCTGCACCGGCTTTGGCGTGATGCTCATCTCCGGGATGTCGTAGAACTTGCCCTTGTGCGCCCATTTTCCGGGCGAGTTCCAGGCCTTGAGCAGCACCTCGATGCCTTCCTCGAAAATCTCGGCGGAGGCCATGAAGTCGGCGCCGAAGGGCGCGTACTCCTTGCGGTCGTAGCCGCGGCCGGTGGCAAAGTCCACTCTTCCACCGGACAGAAGATCCAAGGTGGCCCACATCTCCGCAACGTGCACCGGGTGGTGCAGGGGCAGGACGGTCACCGCCGGCGCAAGCCGGATGTTCTTCGTTTGTGAAGCGATATTCGCCAACAAGAGGTCTGGACGCGAATTCACTCCTAGAGAATCGAAGTGGTGCTCGCCGATCCACGCCGAGTGCATGCCGATGCGGTCGGCGAGGATCGCCTGCTCGCGGATGTCGAGCACGAACTGGTTCGCCGAGCGCGGGTTGTTCGGGTAATGGTTGTCGCTGAGGGTGAAGTAGCCGAATTCCATGGTTATGCCTTTATGGTGTTCCTGAGCACGCCGATCTGTTTCACCTCGACCTCGACCACGTCGCCGGGCTTCATGAACACCTTGGGATTGCGCCCGAAGCCGACGCCGGAGGGCGAGCCGGTGGTGATGACGTCGCCGGGCCGGAAGAGGTAGAACTGCGAGTAGTACTCGATCAGCTTCACGACGCTGAACACCAGGTCGTCGGTGTTCGCGTCCTGCATGACCTTGCCGTTCAGCCGCGTCTGGATGCGCACGTTCGCCGGGTCGGGGATCTCGTCCCTGGTCGCGATGCACGGCCCCATCGGGCAGAAGGTCGGGAACATCTTGCCGAGCAGGTTGTGCTCCCACGCGTGGATCGGTCCCATGATTCCGGTCGAGGAGAAGATCGCGCTCACCCAGTCGCGCGCCGAGACGTCGTTGACGAGCGTGTAGCCCGCGACGTGGTCGAGCGCCTTCGCCGCCGGGATGCGGTAGCCGCCCTTGCCGATGACCACCGTGAACTCGCCTTCCCAGTCGAGCATGTCCGGGTTGGACGACGGGACCTTGATCGGCTCGCCGCTGGCGATGATGCTCGCCACGCTCTTGGTGAAGGCGGCCGGCTTTTCGGGCGGCGGCGTCTTCATTTCCTTCAGGTGCTCGTGGTAGTTCATGCCGACCGAGAGCAGCAGGCCGGGATTGGAAATCGGCGGCAGGAGCCTGGCCTTCTTGAGGGGGAACCGGTGCTTCTTGCTCTTCAGGAGCTTCTTGACCGAAGAAAGCGCGTTCGCCTCCAGGATTCCCTTGAGCGTCGGCGGCAACGAGCGGTCGTTGGCATTGATGTCGACGATGTCCTCGCCCTCGATCACGCCGGCGCGGGGTTGCTTGTCCTTGAGGAACATGACCAGGTGCATCGTTTCTCCTCCGTCAGGCGGCGATCTTGAGGTCCGCGGCGCCGGCTTCGGCCGACAGGCGGTCGCACAGCGCGCGCAGCTTCAGCGCCGCGGGATTGTTCGGGCGGGCAAGCTCGGCGTCGGAGCCGATCAGCGCCGCGGCACACACCGCCTCGCCGTTCCAGCCGCGCACCACGCTCGCGGTCGCGTACAGGCCGGGGATCACGGTCTTGTCGGCGTAGGCGAGGCGCGACTTGCGCGCGCGCTCGAGCTCGCGCTCCAACGCCTCGCGGTCGAGCTTCTCCTTCTTCGTCTCGAGCGCCAGCGCTTCGGCGGTGACGCCGGCCGGCAGGAAGGCGAGCAGCATGCGACCGAGCGAGGAGCGCGCCACCGGCAGCACCGAGCCGAGGTTGAGCGAGGTGACGAGGTCCCCGGTGCGCTGCCAGTGCACCACGGTCGGCCCGCGGTTGCTCCAGACCGCGAGCAGGGCGGTGAAGCCGGTCTCCTCCACCAGGGCAGGCAGGGCGCGCTCGGTCGCCTGGATCGGGTCGAGGCGCCGGATCGCGGCGAGGCCCAGGCGCAGCGCGAGCGGGCCGAAGTCGTAGCGCGAATCCGCGCCCTGTACAACGAGGCCGCAGCGCGCGAAGCTTGCGAGATAGCGATGCGCGCTGCTCGGATCCATGTCGGCCTTCGCGCTAAGCTCCTTCAATGCGAGCGGACCGTCGGCCTTCTCGAGGATCTCGAGGAGGCGAATGCCGGTATCGACCGACTGAATCCCGCGACGCTTTGGTTTCACCGTTGACAATGCGTTGTCCTATGGACAATATAAACGCACATCCTGAGGAGGATCAAGCATGAAAATCGACCGACGCCGGGCTCTCGCGGCCGGAGGCGCCATCCTGTCCACGCTCGCTCTGCCGCCGGCGCTGCGCGCGCAGGGCAAGCCGATCCGCATCGGCAGCACGCTGCCCCTCACCGGGCCGCTCGCCTCGCTGGCGATCATTCACAAGGTGACCGCCGAGATCTACGTCGACAACCTGAACAAGCGCGGCGGCCTGCTCGGACGCCCGATCGAATGGGTGCTGCGCGACGACCAGTCGAAGCCGGAGCTGACGCGCACGCTCTACGAGCAGCTCATCACCGCCGACAAGGTCGACCTGGTGCAGAGTCCCTACGCCACCGCCTCGATCCTGGCCGCGATGGGCGTCGCGCAGCGCTACAGCAAGCTGCTCCTGCACACTTCGTTCGGCATCCCGAAGCTCGCGAAATACGAGATGCAGTTCCAGACGGCGGGATCCCCGTTCGACCCGGAGAACGTCTGGCCGAACCACATCTTCGATGCGGCGGCGAAGCTGCCCAAGCCGCCCAAGACGGTCGCCATCGTGACGAGCAAGTTCCCGTCGGTCCACGCCATCTCGGTGGGCGCGCGGGAAGTGCTGAAGAAGCGCGGCCTCACCGAGGTGCTGCACCTGGAGTACGAGTTCGGCAACCGCGATTACGGCGCCATCGCAGCCCGCATCAAGGAAGCGAATCCGGACTTCCTCTGGGGCGGCACCAACGGCATCGATCCGGTGCTGATGCTCGATGCGATGAAGAAGATCGACTATCGGCCGCCGGCGCAGGTGCACCTCTTCCCGGCGCCCGGACCGATGCTGAAGATGCCGGAGGCGCAGGGCTCGCTCGCGCTCACCACCTTCGAGTCGCATCCGCCGTTCACCGACGATCCCACCATCGCCCAGTTCGTGAAGACCTACGGCGAGCGCGCGAAGGAAGCCGGCATTCCCTACACCGCGGTCGACCTTCAGTCGGCGATCATGTACGCGGCCTGGCAGGTGCTCGAGACAGCGGTCACTGCGACCAGGAGCCTCGACGACAAGACGCTCGCCGCGTGGCTGAAGAAGAACGAGGTCAAGGTCCTGTTCGGAACCTTGAGGTGGAACGGCCCGCAGAACTACGTCGAGGGCGCCGACCTGTACAAGATCAAGCAGCTGCAGCAAGGGCGCTGGATGGTGGTCCATCCGGCGCAATGGGCCGCGCCGGGGGCGAAGATCATCTAACGGTGCCGAGCGCGACGCTGCTCGGGCAGTCCGTCCTGTCGGGCGTCTTCATCGGCGCCCTGTACGGACTGCTCGGCCTCGGCCTCAGTCTCTCGTGGGGGATGCTGCGCCAGGTCAACCTGGCGCACTTCGCGCTCGCGTTTCTTGCCGGCTACCTCACGTTTCAATTTTCCGGCCGCCTGGACCCGTTCGTCACCCTCGCGGTGGTCGCGCCGCTCTTCTTCGCCCTGGGCATGGCCTTGCACTGGTTCCTCGGCCGCTTCTCCGTCACCTTGCTGAACACGCTGCTCGTCACGTTCGGCCTGACCAGCATCATCGAGGCGGGCATCCAGTGGTACTGGACCGCGGACTTCCATCGCATGGAGAGCGCGTACGCGGCGGTGCGCTGGAAGGTCGGGCCGCTGTTCGTCTCGCTTCCCGACCTGCTGACGCTCGGCTTCGCCCTGACCCTGTCGCTCGGCATGTGGGGCGTGCTGCGCTTCACCGACCTGGGCAAGGCGATGCGCGCCACGACCGAGGACGCGCCGATCGCCGCCGCGTTCGGCGTCAACGAGAAGCTGCTCGGCTACCTCATCTCCGGGCTCGCCGCCGCCGTCGCCGCGGTCGCGGGCCTTTGCCTGGCGCTCAACCACACGCTCGCGCCGGTGCAGATCTACGCCTGGATGGGCGTGGTGTTCGCGGCGGTGATGATGGGCGGCGTCGGCAGTCCGGTCGGCCCGCTGCTCGCCGGCATCGTCATCGGCGTGAGCGAGGCGTTGACCATGGCGGTCAGCAACCCGACCTGGGCGCCGCTGGTGTCGTTCTCGCTGCTGATCGCCATCCTGCTTTTCCGGCCGGCGAGACTTTCATGAAGATCCTGCTGGCGGTTGGCGCGGCGGTGCTCTGCGCGGTGCCTTTCGCCGGGCTGCCGGCGTTCTACGAGACGTTCCTCTACCTGCTGTTGAGCGCCATCGTGCTCGCCACTTCGTGGAACCTGCTGAGCGGCTACTCGGGCTACTTCTCGTTCGGCCACGGCGCGTTCTTCGGCGTCGGCGTCTACACCACCGCCGCGCTCGCGGGCCAGCTCGGCTGGCCATTCCTCTGGACGCTGCCGCTCGCCGCGCTCGCCGCCATGGTGCTCGGCGTCGCTCTCGGCGCCGTGGTGTTCCGCGTCCGCGCGCTGCGCGGCGAGCTGTTTGCGCTGCTGACGCTGGCCATCACTTTCGTGCTTTCGACGATCGCGCTCAACGCCGTCGACGGCGGCCCGGGCATCATGCTGAACGTCGACATGCCGAAGATCGCGCCGACGGCCTCGGGCGTGCTGTATCTCCTGATGCTCGCCGCGGCGGCGCTGACGCTCTGGACCGCCTGGGCGATGTTCCACTCTCGCTTCGGCACGGGTCTCTTCGCCATCCACGACGACGAGGACGTCGCCGAGGTGATGGGCGTGCCGACCTACCGCTTCAAGCTCGCGGCGTTCGCCATCTCGTGCGCGCTCGCCGGACTCGCCGGCGGCATCCACGCCGTCTTCGTTTCCTACGTCACCGTCGCGGAGACTTTCTCCATCGCGCTCGCGGTCAACGTCGTCCTGATGAGCGCGCTCGGCGGCACGCGCCACTGGCTCGGGCCGGCGGTCGGCGCCGTGGCGATCACCGTGCTGCTCTACGCCTTCACCAGCGGCGGCGCTGCCGTGGCCGGCCGCGCGCTGAGCGGCTTGATCCTCATCATCGTCATCGTCGCCATGCCCGAGGGGATCCTCGGCCAGATCCTCAAGCGCTTCGGGACGAAGAAGGCGCCGGCGCGCCCGGTGATCCGGGATCCTGTCAGCGCAAATCCCAGAAAAGAATCCGCCGAGCCGTTGCTGGTGGTGCGCGGCGCGGCCAAGGCGTTCAAGGGCGTGCAGGCGCTCGCCGGCGTGGATCTCGAGGTGCGGCGCGGCGAGATCCTCGGCCTGGTCGGCCCGAACGGCTCGGGCAAGTCGACGCTGATCAACGTGGTGAGCGGCCATTACGCGGCCGACGGCGGCTCGATCCGCTTCGAAGGCGGCGAGCTGGTCGGCACGCCCGCGCACCGTATCGCGCGCGCCGGCATCGCGCGCACCTACCAGATCCCGCGCCCGTTCCCGCAGTTGACCGTGCTGCAGAACGTCGCCCTGCCGCCGATGTTCGGCCAGGTGGCGATGGATCGCGCCCGCGCCGAGGGGGAGGCATGGCGCTGGCTCGCCTTCACGGGATTGGAGTCCAAGGCGCATCGCCTTCCTTCCGATCTGAACCTGCACGAAAGAAAATTTCTCGAGCTGGCGCGCGCGCTGGCGTCCCGCCCGAAGCTGCTTTTCCTGGACGAAGTGCTCTCCGGCCTGACGCCGGCGGAGATGGACGGCGCGCTGCGCCTCATCCGCGCCATCCGCGAGCAGGGGGCGACCATCGTGTTCGTCGAGCACGTGATGCGCGCGGTGATGGAGCTGACCGACCGCGTCGCGGTGCTCACCTACGGCAAGGCGATCGCCGAGGGGGTGCCGGCCGAGGTGATGCGCAACCCGGACGTCGTCACGGCCTACCTGGGGGCGGCGCATGTATGAGGTGAGCAACGTCACCGTCAACTACGGCGCGGCGGCGGCCGTTTCGGACGTGCGCCTGCGGATCGATCCCGGCGAGCTGGTGGTGGTCGTCGGCCCGAACGGCGCCGGCAAGTCGACGCTGATCAACGCGATGGCGGGGATCCACGCCGTGGCGTCGGGCCACCTGTCGGTCGACGGCAGCGACATCACGCGCGAGCCGCCGCATCGCTTTTGCGATCGCGGCATCGCCATCGTGCCGGAAGGAAGGCGCCTGTTCGGCAACCTGAGCGTGCGCGAGAACCTGGAGCTCGGCAGCTATCGGGCGGAGGCACGAAGAGCGCGCGCCGACTCCCTGCGGCGCGTCTGCGCGCTCTTTCCAATGCTCACGGAGCGGATGGACGCGCCCGCCGGGGCGCTCTCCGGCGGCCAGCAGCAGATGGTGGCGATCGGGCGGGCGCTGATGGCGCGGCCGCGCTTCCTGCTGCTGGACGAGCCCTCGCTCGGCCTTTCGCCGATGATCGTGCAGGACATGTTCCGGGCGATCCGCGAGATCAATGCCGAGGGGGTCGCTGTGTTGCTGGTGGAACAGAACATCGCCGCGGCCCTCGAGCTGGCGCGGCGCGGCTATGTCCTCGACGAGGGGCGCGTGGTCGCGGAGGGCGAGCCGGCAAGCCTGATGTCACGACCCGAAATCCAGAAGGCATACTTGGGGACCTAATGGCTTACCGAATCACGCTCAAGCCCAGCGGGCATACCTACGAAGCGCAGGAGGGGCAGAACATCCTGCAGGCCGGGCTCGACGCCGGGCACATGCTGCCCTACAGCTGCCGCGCCGGCGTCTGCCGCACCTGCCGCGGCACCATCCTCGAGGGCAAGGTCGACTACGGGATGGTGCACGCGACCTACCTGCCGGAGAGCGACAAGGCGAAGGGCTACGCGCTGCTCTGCCAGGCGAAACCGCTCTCGGACCTCGTGGTCGAGGTGCGCGAGGTCCAGGGGGTGCGCCCGCGCGTGATTCCCTGCCGGGTGGAGCGGCTGGAGAAGCCGGCGCCCGACGTCGCGGTGATCGGCCTGCGCCTGCCGATGAACGAGAACTTCCGTTTCCTGGCCGGGCAATACATCGACTTCCTGCTGAAGGATGGAAAAAGAAGGAGCTATTCGCTCGCGGTGCGCCCGGACCCGGCCGGGGTGACCGCGCTCGAGATCCACGTGCGCCATACCCCCGGCGGCGTATTCACCGACCATGTGTTCAGCAAGCTCAAGGTGAGGGATCTGCTGCGTTTCGAAGGTCCCTTGGGCAGCTTCTATCTGCGGGAAGATTCGGACAAGCCGATCGTGATGGTGGCGAGCGGCACCGGCTTCGCGCCGATCAGGGCCATCTGCGAGCATGCGCGCGAGAAGAAGATCAGCCGGCCGATCACCCTTTACTGGGGCTGCCGCCTGAAGCGCGACCTCTACCAGCTCGACGTGGCGCAGTCCTGGCCGCACGTCAAGTTCATCCCCGTGCTCTCCGACGAGAAGTGGCAGGGGCGCACGGGCTTCGTGCACCGCGCCGTGATGGAGGATTTTCCGGATATGAGTGGCGTGCAGGTGTACGCTTGCGGTGCGCCGATCGTAGTCGAGTCGGCGCGGCGAGACTTCAGCGCGCAGTGCAAGCTGCCGCCCGACGAGTTTTACGCTGATTCATTCCTGACCGAGGCCGACAAGGCCGCAACTGCATAGGAGGAGACATGGCTGCACTGACGCGAGAGAAGATCCAGGACGGGATCGCCGACACGGACAACGAGAAGTCCGTGGTCAAGCCCTACGTGATGTCGCACGGCACGATGGAGTGCTACAGCCTCAAGGAGTCGCGCAAGTTCTACGAGGAGTTCCTCGGCCTCGAGTGCGTGCGCCACGCCAGGCCGGCGATGGTGGTGCGCTGCGGGCTCAAGTTCCACATCGTCGCGGTCGAGGTCGGCGCCGCGGTGCACCCGCAGAACGTGCTCAACCACTGGGGCCTCGACGTCGGCTCCAAGGCCGAGGTCGATCGCGTCCACAAGGAGGCGACCAAGAACAAGGACAAGTACAAGATCCGCCAGGTGCTGCCGGTGGTCGACCAGCACGGCGTCTACTCGTTCTACATGGAGGATCTCGACCACAACTGGTGGGAAGTCCAGTACTACCCCGGCTTCCAGAACGAGGACCTGTTCGACTTCGGCGACCGCTTCTCGATGGACGACGGCGCGGAAGTGGGCGAGCTGAAGGAGCTCAACATCAAGACCACCGCCTGATGGCGGTGTTCGCGACCTTCCTCGAGGAATTGGAGGCCCGCACCGGCATCGAGGATTGCCTGAAGCGCTTCGCGCGCGCCGTCGACCGGCAGGACTGGAAGGCGGCGCGCGAGGCGTATCACGACGGCGCGTTCGACGACCACGGCTTCTTCAAGGGGCCGCCGGACGCGTTCCTCGCGCACATCGAGAAGCTGCACGCGCAGCAGGACCACTCGATGCACTTCAACAGCAACGTGCTGATCGAGTTCCAGTCCCGCGAGCGCGCCTTCGTCGAGACCTACGTGCTGGTGCTGCAGCGCTTCGGCGACAAGCGCGTGACGGCGTCTGCCCGATATCTGGATCGGTTCGAGAAAAGAAACGGCGCCTGGCGCGTCGCGCACCGCACGCTCGTTTTCGGCGACATGGTGTCCGAACCGATGGCCGAGCCGCCGAAATTCCCGCCGGAGTTCACCGTGCAGAAGCACGGCATGGACGACCCGCTGTACCGGCTGCGAAAAAATTGACGCAGGACCTGTCGCTCATCGTCTTTCCCGGCGGCTTCAACCTGCCCCTCTGGGCGGCGGAGCGACAGGGATTCTTCGAGGAGCAGGGCGTGCACGTCGCGCTCACGCCGACCCCGAGCTCGACCTTCCAGATGCAGGGCCTCGCCGAGGGCCGCTTCGACATCGCCATGACCGCGTTCGACAACGTCGTGGCGTATCAGGAAGGCCAGGGCGAAGCGCCGATCCCGCCTGACCCGGACATGTTCGCCTTCATGGGCAGCGACAACGGCTTCCTGTCGGTGATCGGCGGACGGGAGGTGAAGAGCTTCAAGGACCTGAAGGGCAAGAAGCTCTCGGTCGACGCGCTGACCACCGGGTATGCCTTTGTCCTGCGCGAGCTCCTGGCGAGGAGCGGCATTGCCGAGGCCGACGTGACGTTCGATCGCGCCGGCGGGGCGCTCAGCCGTTTCCAGGAGCTCCTCAAGGGAACGCATGCGGGCACCATCCTCGTCACGCCGTTCGACCTGCTGGCGATGAACAAGGGCCATGCGCGCCTCGCGGTTGCCCATGAGCAGCTCGGCGCCTATCAGGGCGTGGTGGCGGCCAGCCGTCGGGCATGGGCGCGCGAGAACGAAGCGGCGCTGGTGGGCTTCATCCGCGCCTACCATGCCGGCGTCGAGTTTCTCTACTCGAGCCGCGAGATCGCCGAGGCTCTGCTCGTCGCCAACGTTCGCGCCATGACGCCGGCGCTGGCGAAGCAGACGCTCGATGTGCTGCTCGACCCCGCATCCGGGTTCTTCCGCGACGTCCGCCTCGACCCTGCCGGAATGGAAACCGTGCTCGCCTTGCGCTCCAGGTTCGGCAAGGTGAAGCTGTACGATCCGCAGAAATACCTCGACACGTCCTACCGACAGAAAGCTCTCAGCCGATGAAGACCAAGCCCGTCCTGACGCTCGAAGACTGCGAAAAGATCCAGGCTGCCTGCCGCGCCGAGGCGTTGCAGAACAAGTGGAACGTCACCATCGCCATCGTCGACGACGGCGGCCACCTGCTCTCGCTTTCGCGCGGCAACGGCGCGGCGCCGGTCACCGCCGAGATCGCGACCATGAAGGCGCATGGCGCGGCGGTCGCGCGCCGCTCCACCAAGATCGCCGAGGAGCGCATCGCCTCGCGCCCGGCGCTGATCAAGATGCCGGTGCTGCCGGTGCAGGGCGGGGTGCCGATCATGCACGACGGTCACTGCGTCGGCGCCGTCGGCGTTTCCGGCGTGCAGTCGCACGAGGACGAGATCGTCGCCAACGCGGGTATTGCCGCCCTTACGGCCTAGAGCTTCCGGGGCTTGCTGCTCCAGCCGACCGGAAGCATCGAGATATCCTTCGCGCCCAAGCCCGCCTTCGAGGCGTGGGCGAAGCCCTCGAGCGCCGCTTGCGTGACGAGCGAGGACCAGCCGAGCGAGCGGATCTCCTCGACCATCTCGGACAGGTCCTTCTTCATGGTATCGACGTTGACTGTCACCGGGCTCGGCTCCTTGCCGGCGAGCGCTCCGGCGATGGTCGCGGCGCGGTTCTTCAGCATGTTGGGCGCGCCCGAGGTATCCGCGAGGATGTCCATCAACCGATTGGGTTCGATCTGCAAATCCCTGACTAATGAGAGGGCTTCGCCCAGGGCCTGCCAATACACGAGAAGCGGCAGGTTGATGGC
>Ga0210090_1000025_pt1 | contig 16065 bp, 15 predicted proteins | sample Sandmound_ThreeS_7_FD_185572 | JGI IMG/M metagenome (GOLD analysis project Ga0210090, IMG submission 185572) | Wetland microbial communities from San Francisco Bay, California, USA, that impact long-term carbon sequestration -... | ecosystem: Environmental > Aquatic > Marine > Wetlands ...
CCTCTACGAAGCTCATGCCCTTGCCCGGATCTTCCGCGGCGAACACCCGCCCCTGCGAGAACACCACGCGTTCGGGCGGAATGCCGAGCGATTCGGCGGCGGCGTCGGCGATGGTCTCGCGCACGCGCTCGGCGGCCTGCAGCGCGGCGTTGCCCATCATGATGGTGACGCGGCTCGAGTACGAGCCGAGGTCGATCGGCGTGATGCCGGTGTCGCCCGTGACGCAACGCACCAGGCCGGTGTCAATGCCGAGCACTTCGGCGACGATGGTCGCGAGCACGTCGTCGGAGCCCTGGCCGAGCTCGGTCGCCCCGCAGAACACCGTAACCTGGCCGCTGCGGTCGAGCAGCAACTGCACCGCCGAGTGCGGCATCTTGTTCCAGTAGATCGACACGCCAGCGCCGCACATGTAGGCGCTGCAGGCGAGGCCAAGGCCGCGCCCTTTTGCCAATTTCCCGCGCCGCTGCTTCCAGCCCGACATCTCGACGACCTTGTGGATGCACTCCTCGAGGCCGATCGATCCGACCTTGAGCCAGCTCGCCGTTAAAGAATTCTCTTTTACTAAATTCCTCAACCTCAACTCGGCGGGATCGATCCCGAGCTTCTCGGCGATCTTGTCGAGCTGCACTTCCTGGCCGAAGCGCGGCTGCGGCGTGCCGTGGCCGCGCTTCGGGCCGCACGCCGGCTTGTTGGTGAAGACGCGGCAGGCCTCGAACTTGAAGCGCGGATAGTGGTAGGTCACCGGCGTCAGCACGCCGGTGTAGAAGGTGCTCGCCGGCCCGTGCGAGCCGTAGCCGCCGCCGTCGAGCAGCGTCTGCAGGTGCATGCCGGTGAGCTTGCCGTCCTTCGTCACGCCGGTCTTCATCTTCATCAGCACCGGATGGCGGCCACGATGCACGTAGAACACTTCCTCGCGGGTAAGGCCGATCTTCACCGGCCGGCCGAGCACCAGCGCCGCCTTGCAGACCACGAACTCGTGGCCACCGGGATCGCACTTGCCGCCGAAGGCGCCGCCATTCGGCGTCGCGACGACGCGGATCTTCGCCTCCGGGATCTGCAGCACGCGGGCGAGCTGCCGGTGCAGGTAGTGCGGGTTCTGCGTGCTCGAGGAGATCTGCAGCTTGCCTTCCGGGTCGAGGAACGCCAGCGAGGCCTGCTGCTCCATCGGCAGGTGCGTGTTGCCCTCGTAGAAGAACAGATCTTCGAACACCAGGTCCGAACTTCTCAAGGCTTCTTCAATATTTCCAAATTCGTAAGACTGATTGCGGTGAATGTTTCCCTGCTCGCCATAGTCGTGAATGCGCGGCTCCGGGTTTTTCAGCCCTTCCTGCGGGTTTTCGACTGGTCTCAAGACCCTGAATTTCACTTCGATAAGACCGATCGCCTCAACGGCAGTCTGCTCGTCCACCGCGATGACTGCCGCGACCGGATCGCCGACGTAGCGCACGCGCTCGGAGGCGAGCGGATACTCGTCCACGGACACCGGCATGATGCCGAAGGGCACCGGGAAGTCCTTGCCGGTGAGCACGAGATGAACGCCGGGATGCTTCTTCGCTTTTTCGGTATCTATTCCTTCGATGACCGCGTGGGGGTGCGGCGAGCGCAGGAGCTTGGCGTGCAGCATGCGCGGCATGAAAAGGTCGTCGGCATAGCGAAGCGCGCCGGTGACCTTGGCGCGGCCGTCGACCCGCCGGCGCGCCTTGCCGACGACGTCGAGCCGTTTCTTCACGCCGTCTCCTTGCGCAGCGCCGCCGCCGCGCCCTCGACCGCTTCGACGATCTGGTTATAACCCGTGCAGCGGCAGAGGTTGCCGGCGGTCGCTTCCTTGATCTCCTGCCGGGTCGGACTCGGGTTCCTGTCGAGCAGCGCCTTGGCGGTCATGATCACGCCCGGGGTGCAGTAGCCGCATTGCGAGCCGCCGAAGTCGGCGAAGGCCGCCTGCAGCGGGTGGAGCTCCGGCCCGCGCGCCAGGCCCTCGATGGTCTCGACCGATCGACCCTCGCATTCGACGGCCAGGGCGAGGCAGGACAGCACCGGCTCGCCGTCGAGCAGCACCGTGCAGGCGCCGCACTCGCCCAGCTCGCAGCCGTGCTTGGTGCCGGTGAGGCCGAGATCCTCGCGCAGCACCTCGAGCAGCGTCTTGTAGGAGGCGACCAGCGCCTCGGCGCGTTCGCCGTTCACCAGCAGGCTGCAGCGGAGCTTTGCGCGCATTAGTTTGGTCCCCAAACAATCGCTGCCGCTACTCTACGCCAAAAAAGCCGGAGTGGCGAAGAGGGGCTTTGCGGAGGTAACATTTTTGCTTTCCCCGAGGAGATTTCCATGGCGCTCCGCATCGGCGACACCGCACCCAATTTCCAGGTCCAGACCACCGAGGGCCAGATCGACTTCCACCAGTGGATCGGCGACAAGTGGGCCGTGCTGTTCTCGCATCCCAAGGACTTCACCCCGGTCTGCACCACCGAGCTCGGCACCATGGCCAAGATGAAGCCCGAGTTCGACAAGCGCGGCGTCAAGGTGATCGGCCTTTCGGCCGACCCGGTGGGCGACCACGAGAAATGGGCCAGCGACATCAAGGAGACGCAGGGCGCCGCGCCCAACTATCCGCTCATCGGCGACGCCGACCTGAAGGTGGCGAAGCTCTACGAGATGCTCCCGGCCGAGGCGACGCCCGGGAAGCGCACCGCCGCCGACAACGCCACCGTGCGCACCGTCTTCATCATCGGCCCTGACAAGAAGATCAAGCTGATGCTCTTCTACCCGATGACCACCGGCCGGAATTTCGACGAGATCCTGCGCGTCATCGACTCGATGCAGCTCACCGCCAGGCACAAGGTGGCGACGCCGGCGAACTGGAAGCCGGGCCAGGACGTGATCATCGCCGGCTCGGTGAGCGACGACGACGCGAAGAAGCTGTTCCCGGGCGGATGGCAGGCGCCGCGCCCGTACCTGAGGATCACGAAGCAGCCGAAGTAGCCCGGAAGGCGGGCATCACCCTCGCGGCGAAGAGTTCGAGAGTGCGGAACGCTTCCTCGTCCTTCGAGCCGCCGAAGTTGATCTGCATCGACGGCTCGATCGCGCCGAAGGCGCCACTGCAGGCGCGGATCTGGCCGACCACGTCCTCGGGCGTGCCGACGAACGCGCCGCCCTGCTGCACGATCTTCTCCGGCGTGGTCGCGAGGATGCTCGCCACCATCTTGTCGTAGCCGGGATACTGGTCGGACGTCTTGCCCTGCCAGGAGACGACCGCGTCGGCGAACGTCTGCAGGTACTTGCGGCAGATGCGCTCGAAGCCGGCCTGCGCCTCGGCGCGGTTCTCGGCGACGTAGCCGAACTGCGCGACCTGAACCTGTTCCGCACCCGGCTTGTGGCCTGACTCGGCCCAGACGCGCCGGTACGTCCTCACGAACTCCTGCAGCTGCCCGGGCTTCCCGGCGTAGGGCACGATCATCAGGTTGAAGCCGTTGCGCGCGGCGTACAGGAACGACTCCTCGGTCGAGATCGCCGCGATCCACACCGGCGGATGCGGCTTCTGCACGACTCGGGGCATGAGGCGGACGTCCTCGAGGTTCCAGTACTTGCCCTTCGCGTTTACCCGCTCTTCCGTCCACAACCTGCGGATCATCCCGATGGCCTCTTCAAAGCGCTCGCGGCTTTCGGACATCGGCACGCCATAGACCTCGAATTCCTTCGGCAGGAAGGCGCGGCCGAAGCCGGCGTCGAGCCTGCCGTTGCTCATGTTGTCGAGCATGGCCAGATCGCCGCCGAGGTGCGCCGGATGGTGGAAAGCCGGGATCACCGCGCCGGTGACGAGGCGGATTTGCCTGGTGCGCGCGGCAATGGCCGAGAGGAAGACGCAAGGGTTGGGCGAATGGCCGCCGTAGTCGTAGAACGAGTGCTCGACCGTCTTGACGCTGTGGTAGCCGAGCGCGTCGGCGCGCTCGGCGAGGCGCAGGCATTGCTCGTAGTACGCCGCCGTGGTGCCGTCCTCGGGACGGAACGACGGGAAGAAATTAAGTCCGAATCGCATCGCGGCTGCTCTCCAGCAGTGAGGCACGCATGAGAAACGCCTTGTGGCGCTGCGGATCCGCGGCGGTTTCCTTCAAATCATCGAGCCTGCGTTGCTCCAGGCGCTTCTTGTTCGCCACGGTCTGCTCCTGCACATAGCGGATGTTGAGCGGTCTTCTTCTCTTCTCATAGGAATCAAGATTGTTGTCGCCGGAGAGAAGATTGGCGAGATCCCACGCCTCGTGGATGCCGCAATTGAGGCCCAGGCCGCCGATGGGGTTGTTGACGTGCGCCGCATCGCCGCAAAGGAAGACGCGGCCTTTCCGGAACTGCTTCGCGACACGCTGATGGACGCGGTAGAGGTTCAAGTGGAGATAGCTTTGCTCTTTTTCTGGAACTCCTATTCTCGAAAGTCTTGCCCGGACTGCGGCGTCGGAGAGCGCCTCCTCGTCTGTCTCGTCGGCCCGCGTGTTGTACACCGCGCGCCAGCGGCCCTGGAGATCGTCGCCGGCGACCTTGAAGAGGTTGGTCCATTCCCCGTCCCCGGCCATGTAGTTGCGGAGGCAGCAGCCGAGCGCCTTCTGGAAGTCGAATTTCGTGGTGATGACGAGAAAGCGCTCGGGCCACGTGTACCCCTCGAATTCGATATCGAGGCACTTGCGAACGGTGCTGCGCCCGCCGTCGGCGCCGATGACGTAGTCGGCAGTGAAATCGCCTTTTCGCGTCTTCACCGTCACCTGATTGCCTTTTTCTTCGAGATCGACGACTTCAACACCAAAGCGGATATCGCCGCTCAGGCGCGCGATGCACATGTTGGCAAGCTTGTGCTGCTCGGTCTGCACCACGAACGGGTACGCGGTCTCGCCGCGCAGGCGCGCGAAATCGAATTCGGCGACCAGCGTGCGCGTGCTGCGGTCCCAGAACTGGAAGGTGCGCGCTACGAGGCCCTGCGCGATGTACTCGTCGATCAGCCCGAGCCCGGCCAGGATCTCGAGGGTCGGCGGCTGGGTGGTGGACGCACGCGGGCTGTCGTCGATTCCTTCCTGCGCCTCGAGCAGCGTCACCTGGTGCCCGCGCTGCGCGCAGGCAAGCGCCGCGACCGCGCCGACGGGTCCCGCGCCGACGACCAGGATGTGCCGGCGTCGCATTTCGCGGCGATTATACTGAGCGCCTTCCCGTGAGAGTCGCGATTCCCGACCTCGTTTCGCCGTCGTACTTTCCGCTCATCGCCGCGGTCGAGCTCGGCTTTCTCGAGGCAAAGCTCGATCTCATCTATCCGGTGACGAAAACCTACGAAGAGCTGCGCGCAGGCCGGCTCGATTTCGTCGGCGGCGCCGCGCATGCGCCGCTCTATGCCTTCAAGGACTGGCAGGGCTGCAGGCTCCTCTGCGCCCTCGCGCAGCACATGTACTGGTTCCTGGTCGTGCGGTCGAATCTGAAACCGAAGCGAGGCGATCTTTCGGTGGTGAAGGGCTTGCGGATCGGCGCCGCTCCGGGGCCTGCCGACGGCCTGAAGCAGATGCTGAAAAAGGCGGGCATCGAAGCGCAGGTCGGCCCCGTTCCGGGCGTTGTCGGCGAGCAGGCTTCGTTCGGCCTCATGGCGGCCAAGGCGCTGGAGGAAGGAAAGATCGACGGCTTCTGGGCCAACGGCATGGGTGCGGAGATCGCGGTGCGAGGCGGCGCCGGCGCCGTGGTGGTCGACGCCCGGCGCGACGGCACGCAGGAGTGGCAGGGCTATACCTTCCCTGCCCTGGTGGCCTCCGACCGGACGGATCCCGACGTGGCACGCGCAGCCGTCGGCGCGGTCATCTCCGCCCAGGACGCCTTGAAGAAGGACCCGCAGCGCGCGACCGCCATCGGCCGGAAGCTCTTCCCGGCCGCGGAGGCGGAATTGATCGCCGGGCTGATCGCGCGCGACTTGCCGTTCTATGATGCGGCGATTTCTGAAAAACAATTCCTGGCGATGAATCGCTTCGCCAGGGATCTTGGACTGCTCAGCAAGAACGTCACTTACAAGGAAGTCGTATGGAACGCCTGAAAGGAAAAGTCGCGATCGTCACTGGCGCCGGCAGCGGCATCGGCAAAACCCTCGCGACGCGCCTTGCGCAGGACGGCGCATCGGTGGTCGTCGCCGACCTGAGGAATTTCGACCTCGCCGCCGCCGGGATTGCGAAGGCGACCGGCGCGAAGACGCTCGGCCTGCAGGTCGACGTGGCGTCGGAAGCCGACGTCGCGCGCATGGCGGCGGAGACGATGAAGGCTTTCGGCCGCATCGACATCCTGGTGAACAACGCCGCCCTCTTCAGCACCCTCGAGCTCAAGCCGTTCGAGAAGATCCCGGTCGCGGAATGGCGCAAGGTGATGGACGTGAACATCATGGGCGTGGCGCTGTGCAGCGCCGCGTGCGCGCCGCACATGCGCGCCGGCCGCTATGGCCGCATCATCAACCTCGCCTCGGGCGCGCCGCTGAAGGGCGTGCCGCTCTTCCTGCACTACATCTCGAGCAAGGGCGCAGTGATCGCCATGACGCGCGGCCTCGCGCGCGAGCTCGGCGCCGACGGCATCACGGTGAACTCCCTCGCGCCGGGATTCACCCTGTCCGAGAACGTGGCGAAGAAGCAGGACCATATGAAGGCGGGCGAGCGCACCCGGCTCACGCGCGCCATCCAGCGCGACGAGACGCCCGAGGACCTGGTGGGCGCGGTGAGCTTCCTCGCCAGCGAGGACGCGGCCTTCATCACCGGCCAGACGCTGGTGGTGGATGGCGGCTCGGCGATGCTCTGAAAGAAAAGGGGTCAGGACCCTTTTTCGACAATTCAGACCAGAGCAAAAAGGGTCCTGACCCCTTTTCTCCGGCGATGCTGTAGCTACGGGATTTCCGCCGCTCTCCTGACGCTCCAGATCATCGAGGACTTGATCAGGAAATCGCGCGCCGCGTCGCGGTCGGCGGCGATCTGGCGCAGCTCGGCGAATTTCTTCTCGCGCGCCGCCGGGTCGGCCTCCTCGAGCAGGCGCTTGTTGCTGATCGACTGGCTCTGCACGAACTCGATGTTCGCCGTGCGGCGCTGGCGCACATAGCGGTCCAACAGGCTGTCGTCGGCTTCGCCGCGCCATGCCTTGCCGAGGTAGCCGCCGAGCAGGATGGCGTCGTGCAGGCCGCCGTTCAGCCCGAACGCGCCGAGCGGGTTGTTGAGGTGCGCCGCGTCGCCGGCGAGCAGCACCCGCCCGATCCGCCACTCCTTGGCGACGCGCTGGTGCACGCGGTAGATGCCCTTCTGCTGCACCGTGTAGCGGGCCTGCCGGGGGACGAAGCGCTGCAGGCGCGCCTCGATCGCCTCGGCCTCGAGCACCTCCGCCTCGTCCTCGTCCGGGTGCACCGGGAAGGCGAGGCGCCACAGCCCGGGCATCTGGAACACCGCGGCCCACTCGCGCGGATCGGCGACGTAGGCGTTGGGGGTGAAGCCCTCGGCCCTGAAGTCGGCCGGCGTGCTGATGACGACGAAGCGCTCCGGCCAGGTGAAGCCCTCGAACTCGGTGCCCATGATCTTGCGCACGGTGCTGCGCCCGCCGTCGCAACCGACCAGCCACGGCGTCTCGAAGGTCTCGGCGCTGGTCTTCACCACCACGTGATCGCCGTGCTGGACCGCGTCGAGGAGCTGGGTCGAGAAATACACCATGGCGTGCGGATAGGCCTGCAGCTTCTCGAACAGGATCGGCGTCAGCCGGAACTGCTCGAGGTGGAAGCGGTAGGGGTACGGCGTCAGGTCGCTGATCAGGCCGAGGTCCCACTCCACGATCACGCCCTGCTGGCGGTCGCGGATCTGCCAGTGCGGCACTTTGATGCCGATGCGGTGCATCGCGTCGGTGACGCCGAATGGCGCCAGCATCTCGAGCGTCGGCGGGTGGAACGAGCCGGCGCGATGGTCCACCGTCAGCGCCGGCTCCGCCTCGATCACGCGCACCGGCACGCCCTGGTGCGCGAGCGACAACGCGACCGTGAGGCCGACCGGGCCGGCGCCGACCACCACGATCGGGTTCATGCGCGGAAGAATCCTCGCGGCGCGCCGTGCAGCCTCTCGAAGCCCGAGCGCGTCACGCGGATCAGCTCGCCGACCTGCACGCCTGCGCCGTCGGCGGGCGAGACGACGTTCGGCTGCACCACCACGGTCATGTTCTCTTCCAGGGTCATTTCCGGCAATGGCCCCGCGGGGCGCCCCTTCGTTCCGAGGATCGGCGGGAAATAGCCTCCGCCAAAACCGTGCAGCAGATCGTCATAGATGGTCAAGCCGCGCGCTTCGATCACGTCCGCGGCATCGAGGATCTGCACCATCGTCGTCCCATGCCGCACCACCGCGGTGACGGCGTCGAACGCGGCCTCCGCCGTTTCGTGCAGCTTTTCGTACAGCGGCGTCGGCGCCGCTCCAACCGTGAGGCTGCGCAGCACCTGCCCCGGGTAGTCCCACCACGAGGCGGAGAGCTCGCAGAACACCACGTCACCGGCCTCGACCTTGCGGGAGGAATGAAACTGCGGCGGGACGAAGACGCGCGGCGCCTTCATCGACGCGACGCCGATGTAATGGATGAAGGTGGTGCCGCCCTCGCCGACGTAGGCACGCTCGACGAGGTTGCCGAGCTCCCGCTCGGTCATTCCCATCCGGATGTTCTTCAGGAGAGAGTCGAACCCCGCATCGCTCAAGGCGGCGCCGATCCGCAGCCAGTCGATCTCCTCCTCCGACTTGATGAGCCGCAAGCGGATGTAGTCCGCTTCCAAACTCACGAGAGTGAATTCTTTTTCAAGCTGAATGCATTTCCGGTGCACCAGCGGGCCGATCAGCCCGATGCGCTTCGCGCCGCGGCGCTTCAGCTCCTCGACGGTCTTCTCGATGCCGCGGTGCTCGCCCCAGCGCACATCGCAGCCGCGCGCCAGCTTCTTCGCCAGCGGCAGGTGGTTGTGCCACTCGACGTGCATCGTCATCGTCTCGCCGGGGCGGAAGACGACGTAGGCCTCGACCGTTCCGGGCCAGCCGGTGACCCACTGCGGCGCATTGCCCGAGCGGTGATCGGTGACGATGAGGAGGTGATCGAGGCCGCGCGCCTCCATCACCGTCGCCAGCGCGCGGTGCCGGCGTGCGTATTCGGCGTCGGAGAAGCGCGGGTATTCCTGGTCGACGATCGCCCGCAGGCGCGGCGGCAGCTTAATCGTTCTTCGCCCCCGAGGCGCGCACGATCGGCCCCCAGCGGCGCAGCTCGTCGGCAACGAAGGCGCTGAACTCCCTCGCCTCGAGGCGGTTCGGCGTGATGCCCTCGTGGCGCAGCCTTTCCTTCACTTCGGAGAGCTCCATCGCCCGGCGCACCTCCGCGTTCAGCCGCTCGACGATCTGCGCCGGCATCCCGGCGGGACCGGAGAGCGAGAACCAGACCGTGGCGACGAGGTCCGGGTAGCCCGACTCGACGAAGGTCGGGATGTCGGGGTAGTCCGGCAGGCGCGCCGCAGCGCTGAGCGCCAGGGCGCGCGCACGCCCGGCGCGAATCTGTGCCGACGCGGTGCTGAGCGTGGTCGAGATCGCCGGAATGTGCCCGGCGATGAGATCGGTCACCGCGCCCGAGGCGCCCTTGTACGGAACATGCTGCATGTCGATGCCGGCGAGCCGCTTGAACAGCTCGGCGACGAGCTGGCCCTGCGTGCCGTTGCCCGGCGAGCCGTACGAGAGCGTGCCCGGCCTGGCTTTCGCCAGCGCGACGAACTCCTTGAGATTCTTCGCCGGCACGGACGGGTTGACCGCGAACACCGCCGGCGGGCCGCCGAAGAGCGCGATGTGCGTGAAGTCCTTGAGCGGATCGTACGGCGTGCCCTGCGGCAGCAGCGGCGCGATGACGTGCGAGGCGACTCCCGAGACGACGAGCGTGTAGCCGTCGGGCTGCGCCTTGGCGACGAGCTCCGCGCCGACCGCGCCGCCGGCGCCGCCGCGGTTCTCGATGACGAAGCTTTCCTTCAGCTGGTCGGAGAGCTTCTGCGCCACCATCCGGCCGAGCGTGTCGGCGGTGCCGCCGGGCGCGAAGGGCACGACGATCCTGACCGGACGCGCGGGCCAGTCTTGTGCAAGCGAATTTGCGGAAAGAAGAACCAGCAGAAACGCGAGCAGTTTCACCGCCGTGATTTTTAGCATAATGGGCGCCCTATGAGCGACTGTATCGACATCCACACTCACATCGTCCCCGAGACATTTCCACCCTACGCGGGGAAGAGCGCCAACGTGCCGTGGCCGTCGATGGCCGACGCGCACGCCTGCCACAAGCACGTGATGATCCAGGGCAAGGTGTATCGCACCGTGACCGACGGCTGCTGGAGCGTGCCGCGGCGCCTCTCGCAAATGGATGAAATGCAGGTCACGCGCCAGGCCATTTCGCCCATGCCGGAATTGCTTTCCTACTGGCTGCCGCTCGCGGACGCGAAGGCGATGGTGCGCTACCTCAACGAGCAGATCGCGGCGATGGTCGAGGCGGCGCCGCAGCGCTTCGTCGGCCTTGGCGCGGTGCCCCTGCAGGACGTCGAGTCGGCCATCCACGAATTGAAGGCCTGCCTGAAGGAGTTTCATTTCGCGGGGGTCGAGATCGCCAGCCACGTGAACGGCATCTCGATCGGCGATCCGCGCTTCGAGCCGTTCTTCGCCGCCGCCGAGTCGCTCGGCGCGGCGATCTTCGTGCACGCGCTGCGCCCGGCCGGGCAGGACCGCATCGTCGGCACCGGGTTCATCGAGCAGGCGGTGTGCTTTCCCGGGGACATCGGCCTCGCCTGCGCCTCGATGATCACCGGCGGCGTAGCCGCCCGGCACCCGAAGCTGAGAATCGCCTTCAGCCATGGCGGCGGTGTCATGTCGATACTGCTGCCACGGCTGGTGCACGCTTGGAAGAAGCTGCCCAAGGCTCGCGAATCGGTCACCGAGTCGCCGGAAGCGACGGCGAAGCGCTTCTACTACGACGAACTCGTGTTTGCGCCGCGCGCCATTGATTTCGTCATCGACACCTTCGGCGAGAGCCAGATCTGCGTCGGCACCGACTACCCGTTCGCCATGGGCGATTTCTCGCCGTTGCAAAGCATCGCCCACCTCGGCGAATCCACCCGCACGGCAATCACTGCAACGAACGCGAAGCGCTTTCTCGGACTGGCGTAACCAGCGCCGAGAGCACTTCGCTGATCGAGCCCGGCAGCACCGCATCCGCCATCGAGTCGTAGGGCGTCGGCTGCGCGTTGACGATCACGATCTTCGCGCCGGCGCCGCGCGCGACATCGACGGCGCCTGCCACCGGATAGACCTGCAGGCTGGTCCCGACCGCAAGGAAGAAGTCCGCCTCGCCCGCGGCGAGCATCGCCCGGTCGATGACCTCGGGCACGAGCTGCTGGCCGAAGCTGATCGTGTCGCTCTTCAGGATCCCGCCGCAGTCGCGGCAGGGCGGATCCGCTTCGCCGGCGCGCACGCGCTCGAGCACGACCTGCATCGGGCCGCGCATGCCGCAGCCCCAGCACATGAAGCGGCGCATCGTGCCGTGCACTTCGATCACCTTCTCGGGGGAGTTACCCGCGATCTGGTGCAGCTCGTCGATGTTCTGCGTGATCAGCGCGTGCAGCTTATTTCTTCTTTCCAAAAAAACTAAAGCTGAATGTCCGGCGTTCGGCTTCGCGTGCCACGCAGGGCTGCTGAGCCGGTTCTGCCAGGAGAGCTTCCGCACCTCGGGATCGGCGAGGTAGTAGTGGATGTTCGACATCTTCTCGGCGAGCGGATTCTTCGTCCACAGGCCCTGCGGGCCGCGGAAATCCGGGATGCCGGAATCGGTGGAGATGCCCGCGCCGCTCAGCACGACGACGCGTCGCGCGGCCTCGATCCAGCTTCTGACTTCGTCGATCACACGCCGGGTTGCAGCCTCAGGGCATCTGGATCTTGCCGCCGCCGCCCTGGCCGGGCATCGGCGGCAGCCCGCCCTGCGGGATGACGATCGAGGAGGCCGCCTGGCGCCGCAGCTCCTGCAGCTCCTTCACCGTGCGCTCGATCGCTTCCTTGGCGAGCGGGCCGAACTTTTCCGCCGCTTCGCCGAGCGAGCCGGCGCCGATCTCGAAGCCGATCGGCAGCGCGCCGGCGGGCGTGAGCACCTGCGTCTCGCCCATGTACAGCACCGCGCGCGCGGTGTCGCGCTGGCCGTCGTCCTTCACGGGCGTAAGGCGGCGGATGGTGCCGATGCGCCGGTCGGTGAAGATCTCCTCCATGTAGAGCGAGTTCGGATCGACCTTGAGCTCGGCCTGCTGCTCGGGTTTGGTAGCCATGCGCGATTCTAACCCTGCGCCACCAGGCGACCGGCCTGGTAGTCCTCGAAGGCCTGCACGATTTCCTGCCGCGTGTTCATGACAAACGGGCCATAGGCCACCACTGGCTCGTCGATTGGCTCGCCCGCAAACACCAGCGCACGAAAATCGCCCCGGAAGGAGAGATGGCCATCGCCGGGCTCGAACCAGCCGACATCCCCCTTCCTCAGCACCCGGCCGCTCACCTCGGCGTTGCCTTCGAGCACGTAGACGAAGCCCCGGTAGCTCGCAGGCATTTCCTGCTCGGCGGGACCGCGGATCTCAAGCAGCCACATCGGGTAGTCGCTGCCGTGGCCGTGCTCGACGTTTCCAGACTTGCCGGCATAGACCCTGACCTCGCCGTTCGTCGGCACATCCTTCAGCCGCTGGTCCTGGTAGCGCGCCGGGATCATCTTCATCTTCGCCGGGAGGTTGAGCCAGAGCTGCAGCGTGTGCACCTGGCCTTTCGGCATCTCGCTGTGCAGCACCCCTTGCCCCGCGGTCATCCATTGCACGTCCCCGGCATTCAGGATCCCGTGCGCGCCGGTGTGGTCCTTGTGCTCGAGCGTCCCCTCGAGAACGATCGTCACCGTCTGTATGCCGCGATGCGGATGCGTCTCGAACCCGCCGGGCGGCGCGAACCAGTCCTCGCTGAGAAAAAGGAAGGGCGAAGTCTTCTCGTAGCCCTCGGCGCCGATCACGAGCTGCTTCATCTGCACTTGCGAGTTCGCGCCTTGCGGCATGACTCGCGCCACACGACTGATGGTTCTCACGCTCGCAACTTGAACCGCTGGATCTTCCCAGTCGCGGTTTTCGGCAGCTCGTTGCAGAACTCGATCCAGCGTGGGTACTTGTGAGGAGCGAGCTTTCCTTTCACGTGCTCCTGAAGCGTCTTCTTCAGGGAATCCGAAGAGCTTTGTCCCGGTTTTAGAACGACGAAAGCTTTGGGCTTGACCAGCTTGTTCTCGTCCTCGGCGCCGACCACCGCGGCTTCGAGCACCGATTCGTGCGTCACGAGGGCCGCTTCGACTTCGACCGGCGAGACGTAGATGCCGCTCACCTTGAGCATGTCGTCCGAGCGGCCGCCGTAGGTGTAGTAGCCGTCCGCGTCGAAGCTGTACTTGTCGCCGCTCCGCGTCCACGGGCCCTGGAAGGTGTTCTTGGTCTTCTCGCGCTGGTTCCAGTACATGATCGCCGAGGTCGGGCCGCTGATCTGCAGCTCGCCGAGCTCGCCGGGCCTGGTGATGACGTTGCCGTTATCGTCGACGAGGCGCACCTGGTAGCCGGGAACCGGCTTGCCGGTGGTGCCGTAGCGCACCTCGCCCGGCTTGTTGGAGATGAAGATGTGCAGCATCTCGGTCGAGCCGATGCCGTCCAGGATCTCGGTACCCGTGCGTTCCGTCCAACGCTGACCAAGATTTGCCGGTAGAGCCTCCCCGGCCGACGTGCAGATACGCAGTTTCAGCTTGTCCCTGGACGGGAAAGCGGGTGATGCGAGCAAAGCCGCGTAGAGAGTCGGCACGCCGTAGAAGATCGTCGGGCTCTTCTCCGTGAGCCTCTTGAAGACCGCATCGGGCGTGGGTCGCTCGGCCATCAGCACGGTCGTCGCGCCGACCGACATCGGGAAGGTGAGCGCATTGCCCAGGCCGTAGGCGAAGAACAGCTTGGCGGCCGAAAACACCACATCCGACTCGCGGATGCCGAGCACCGGCCTGGCGTAGAGATCGGCGGTGGCGATGAGATGCGAGTGCAGGTGCACGGTGCCCTTGGGTGCGCCGGTCGAGCCCGAGGAGTAGAGCCAGAAGCAGATGTCGTCGCGCAGGGTCGGAGCGGCCTCGGCCTTCGCGCCGGCTTTCTGGAGCAATTCCCTGAGCTGCGCGTGCGGAATGACCTTGATGAAGTCGAACTTCTCGAAGCTCTTGAGGAGCGGCTCGGAGACGAACACCGCCTTCGCGCGGCTGTCCTTGAGCTGGTACTCGTAGTCGGCCGGCGTGAGGAGCGTATTCATCGCCACCGGCACGATGCCGGCCTTGATCGCGCCGAGGAACAGCGCCGGCCAGTCGCAGCTGTCCAGCATGGCGATGGCTATACGTTGTTCTTTTTCAATATTCAAAGACCTGAGAGCATTCGCGGCGCGGTCGGCCCGCTCCGCGAGCTGCGCGTAGGTGCAGCTTCCGGCGTCGTCGATGTAGGCGGTCTTCGCGCCGCGCCCGGCCTTCAGGTTGCGCTCCAGCAGGTCTACCGCCGCGTTGTATTCGCGCGGGAGCTCCATGCATCCTCCTCCTCGACAGACTGCGAATTGTACGCGTCCGAGTGCAGCGATTCGCGCAGGAACAGGGCAGCGGCGCGCGCCAGCTCCCGGCCCTTGGCGTGCGCGACGCTCCAGCGCCGCTCCGGCGGCAGGCCCTCGATTTCCAGCTCGAAGAGGTAGACGTCGTCCTTGTCCGCGGCGAAGCGGGCGAGGAGCTCCGCGCGGTCGGCGACGTGCAGGCTCGCCTGCACGCCCGGATGGCGGGCGCAGAAGCCGGCGAGGAGGCGCGCCGCCACCACGCGCGCCTCGGGCTCGGCGGCGAGGCGCAGCAGCTCGGGCTTCGCGCCGCGAAAGGGCGCGAGGCGCTCCTCGGCACACGCGAAAAGCGCGAGGGCTTCCTGCGCGAGATCGCGGACCTCGGCCCCGGCCGCGGTGAGGTGCAGCCGCCGGCCGCGCTGCTCGAACAGGGTGACCTCCAGGGTAGCCGCGAGCTTCTTGATCTGCATCGAGACCGTGGGCTGCGCGAGGTGCAGCTCCTCGGCGGCGCGCGTGACGCTGCCCAGGCGGGCGACGGCTTCGAAGACGATGAGCTGCGGCAGCAGCCCGTGACGGAAATAACGACGTAGCTTCGCGCGCGGCATCTCGGCTCCTTTGTCAGGACCGAGGTCTCGCTTGCACCTTGCCGGTTTAGAGGCAGGCTGCCCGGGCGACCGGGGCGACTGCTAGCCCGAATTGACGGCCGACCGCGTCGAAGCTACTCCCCTGCGGTGATTGCGATCTTAACTCAAATTCTTGAATTGGGAATCAATTGCATTTTGTGATGACTCGCATCGCAACTCGTCAATATCCGGCGCCGCGCGCCGCCGCCAGACTGGCGCCCATGACCTTCGGCCCCGAGTTCCTCTCCGCCCTCCTCGCCATCATCGTCATCGACCTGGTGCTGGCCGGCGACAACGCCATCGTCATCGCCCTGGCCGCACGCAACCTGCCGAAGTCGCTGCAGCGGCGCGCCATCATCTGGGGCAGCGTCGGCGCCGTCGTCGTGCGAGCGAGCCTCACGGTCGCGGTGCTCTGGCTGCTGGAGATCCCCGGCCTGATGCTCGCCGGGGGCCTGCTGCTCGTCTGGATCGCCTACAAGCTCCTCGCCGGCAACGGCGGCGGCAGCGACCACGAAGTCGCGCCGGCCCGGGGCTTCTGGGGCGCGATGCGCACCATCGTCATCGCCGACGCGGTGATGGGCATGGACAACGTCCTCGCGGTCGCGGGCGCGGCGCACGGCAGCGTGCTGCTGGTCGTCGCCGGCCTGGTGATCAGCATCCCGATCGTGGTCTGGGGCTCGACCATCATCCTGCACTGGCTCGAGCGCTTCCCCGCCCTGCTCTACATCGGCGGCGCGGTGCTCGCCTGGACCGCGGCGAAGATGATCGCCGACGAGCCGCTCTACCAGGAGTGGCTGCAGGCGCGGCCGGGCGTG
>Ga0210090_1000029_pt1 | contig 15012 bp, 16 predicted proteins | sample Sandmound_ThreeS_7_FD_185572 | JGI IMG/M metagenome (GOLD analysis project Ga0210090, IMG submission 185572) | Wetland microbial communities from San Francisco Bay, California, USA, that impact long-term carbon sequestration -... | ecosystem: Environmental > Aquatic > Marine > Wetlands ...
ACCAGTGCGGATAGAAGTGCGCGCCGATGAAGCCGAGCTCCTTCACCGCGTGCTCGAGCGCGCGCACGCCGGCCATCCCTTCGGTCGGGTCGAGGCCGGCCAGGCCGTAGAAGCGCCCCGGGAAGCGGCGCACCGCCTCGGCGATCATCGCGTAGGGCAGGTGCCAGCTGCCGGGCAGGCCCAGCCGCCCGGTCTTGGTGGCGATGAGAAACGCCCGCTCGATGCCCGCGGCGTCCATGTCGCGCAGCAGGTCTTCGTAGGTGACGCCGATCCCGAAGCTGTCCTTGCGGTGGATCTTCCTCGTCCAGAACTCCCGCGACCACTCCGGCCGAAGCTTCATCACCTCGGGGGTGACGGGGTTGACGACGCAATCGATGGCCTGGATGGCGTATTTCATGCCGCGAGCAGGCTGATGGTCTCGTCCGTGGTGCGCACGTCGCCGAAGAACTGCAGGATGGTGGCGAGCGACGCCACGTGCTCGGCATCCGAGCGCGCGGCATTCGCGTCGGAGACCAGGACGGTCCTGAAGCCGTCCATCATCGCGTCGCGCGCCGAGGCCTCGCAGCACACGTTGGTCATCGTCCCGGCGATCAGCACGGTATCCGCTTTGCGTTCGCGCAGCCGCTGTGCCAGCTCGCACGCGCCGGGAAAGAACGCGCTGTAGCGGTTCTTGCGCACGCGCAGATCCTGCGGCTGCACGTCGAGCTCGTGCCACAGCGCATGCCCGGGCGCGCCGTCGGTGAGGGCGTCGAGGATGCGGCCGGAGAGCTCGGGGGCAACCATGTAGTCGAAGAAGAGCGGCCAGTAGCCCGGCCCGTCGCGCGTGTAAGTCGCCTGTACCCACGCCACCGTGCCGCCGGCGCCGCGCAGAGCGGCCGCGAGCCGGTTGATGTTGGGGACGATCTCGCGTGCGGTAGCGACCGCCGACGGAGCGCCGGGCTCGACGAAGCTGCGCTGCATGTCGATCACCACGAGCGCGCTGCGCTGCGGCTCGAGCGCATCGAAGAGATGCAGCCTGCCGCGGCGGCTGCGCAGGCGCTCGACGATCTCGGCGGGCAGGTCGACGGGATGCATCGTGCTAGGCCTTCTTCCAGGCGTCGAGGATCTCCGCGCCGGTGGCAGGCCAGACGTCCGAGCGGCGCATGATGTGCGCGAGCACCGTCTCGAGCGTGCCGATGCGGTAGGGATGGCCCATCACCCAGGAATGTAACGGGAGGACCATGATGCGTCCGCCTTCCTTGTAAAGCACGTCGAACTGGTCGAGCCACTGCTCACGCAGCTCATCCTCGTCCTGGTGCATGGCGATAAGGGTGGTCGCGTCCTCGATATCGTTCGAGTGCGGCATGGCGTGCAGCGTGCGGCCCCCGGCCTTCACCGGATAGGGCAGGTCGTCGTTCACCCAGTCGCATACGTACTCGATGTTCGCCTGCGCGAGCAGGTCCAGCGTCTGGTGCGACTCCGACTTGGCGGGAGAGAGCCAGCCCCGGACCTTGCCGAACTTCCGCAGGACATCGAGCGATCGGGCAATGGCCGAGGATTCGTCCGGCATGCCCTCGTAATGCAGTCGATCCATGTCCAGGCCGTGACCGATGAGCTCCCAGCCCTTCGCCGCGACTTCCTGCACGAGCGAGGGGTAGCGCGCGGCGACCGCTGCGTTTACCGGGGCACTGGCGCGGATGCCGTGCTTCTCCAGCGCCTGCATGATGCGGTAGATGCCGACGCGGTTGCCGTAATCGCGCAGCGTGTAGTGCCGCAGGTCGGGGTAGGCGGTCTGCAGCGAGCCGACCGCTTTGAACGGCTTGCCCTGCTGGTCGAGCGGGAACCATTGCAGCGAGACGGTGACCCACAACGCGACTCGCGCGCCGCCTGGCCATTGAACGGGTCTTCTCTTTGGAAGAATCGACCAGTCATAGCGGTCATGGTCCATGCCATAGCGCCGCTTCGGATACTTCAGGTAGTCGTCAGAAATCATGGATCGGCAGCGACGCCTTGGCGAACGCCTCGTAATAATGTGAGTGGAAGTGCTTCGCGATCTCGCGCCCGGTGGCCAGCCAGACCTTGTCGTGCCCGGTGATGTACGCCAGCGCCTCCTCGAAGGCCTTGATCCGGTAGGGCTGGCCGATGAGGTAAGGGTGCAAAGGCACGCACATCACGGTGCCGGATGCCGCGCCTTCGGCGTAGAGCCGGTCGAACTGGCGCTTGATGATGTCGGCATAGTGCCGCGGCGTCACCCAGTTCACGCTGAAGGCGATGGCGTCATTCATCTCCAGCGAGTACGGGATGCTGGCGAGGCGGCCCTTCCTGACCTTCACCGGCCCGGGCTGGTCGTCGTGGAAGAGATCGCAGACGTAGGTGAGGCCCATCTCCGCGACCAGATGCAGCGTGTTGTCGGTGTAGGAGAGCGCGGGCGCGAGCCAGCCGTCGAGCTTCTGGCCGGTGTGCTTCTTGATGGTGTCGATCGAGTCCTGGATGAGCGCGCGCTCCTGCTCTTCGCTCATATTGAAGGTATAGCGGGTGTTGTAGGTGCCGTGCGAGTAGAACTCCCAGCCGCGCTCGGCGCAGGCCTTGATGACTTCGGGATGGTGATCGCACACCGCGACGTTGAGCGACACGCTGCCGCGCACGCCGCAGCGCTCCATCGCTTCCATCATGCGCCAGAAGCCGGCGCGGTTGCCGTAGTCGCGGTAGGAGTAGCCGAGCACGTCGGGCACCGGCCGCGGCCACGAGATGCGCGTCGGATTCTTCGGCGGCTCCAGCTCGTAGAACTCGATGTTCGGCGCCACCCAGAACGCCACGCGCGCGCCGTTGGGCCACTCGATCCTCGGCCGCTTGTTGTACGGCAGGTAGTCGTAGTAACCCGGATCGCGCTTCATGCCTTTTGATAACTATTCAAAAAGGCCAATGCTTCCTGAACTGGGATGACATCCCCGTACTTGAGGGCGATGTCGTACAGGTTGGCAAAGTGCGGGCTCTCGTGCTTGTCGGCCACGCACTCCTGCGGGACGATGGTGCGGTAGCTGCGCGACAGGGCATCGACCACGGTCGCGCGCACGCAGCCCGAGGTCGAGCCGCCGGTGACCACCACGGTGTCGATGCCGTGGAAGGTGAACACCGACTGCAGGTTGGTCTCGTGGAAAGCCGAGGCCATGCGCTTGTTGACGATGATGTCGCGCTTGCGGTCGATCTGCAGGCGGTCGTCGAACTCCGAGCGTCGCGAGCCGACCTTGACGTTCTGCAGCGAGTCGGGCGTGTTGGTGCGCGTGCCCCACACGCCGCAGTCTTCGCCCGAATCCATGTAGGCGACGTAGGTCCAGACGACGGGCAGGCCCTTGGCGCGGAACGCGGCGGCGAGCTGGTTCACGTACTCGAGCTGCCGGGGATCCGTCTCGTAGGCGGTGACGAACTCGCCCACCGCGGTATAGGCCTTCTGCAGGTCGACGTTGATCAGCGCGGGCTTGCGGCCGAAGCCGAAGCGCTTGCGCGTCGGATTGCGCTTCACTTCCTCGAACAGCTGGCGTGCGCTCTTGTCAGAGGTTTCCATCGAATAGCCAATCGTAGCGTTTGCGGTAACGGTTCTCGAATGCGGCGATCGCCGCATCGTGCTGCAGCGTGATGCCGACCTCGTCGAGTCCTTCCAGCAGGCATTTCTTGCGGAAGGCGTCGATGGCGAAGGGATAGCGGCTGCCGTCGGGACCGGTGACGGTCTGCGACGGCAGGTCGACCTTCATCGTCGCGCCCGGACGGGCGTGCAACTGCTTTCTCAAGCCCGCGCAGATGTCCGCTTCCAGCGCCACCGGCAGCACGCCGCTCTTCAATGAGTTGAGATAGAAGATGTCGCCGAAATCGACGGCGACGACGCAACGGATGCCGTAGTCGGAGAGCGCCCACGGCGCCTGCTCGCGGCTCGAGCCGCCGCCGAAGGCGCGGTCGGCGACCAGGATCTTCGCCTGGCGATAGGGCGCCTGGTTGAGCACGAAAGCGGGGTCGTCCATCCGGTCGCGGAACAGGAACTGTCCGTAGCCTTCCCTGCGCGGCCGGCGCAGGAAGCGCGCCGGCAGGATCTGGTCGGTGTCGACCTTGGACTGGTCGAGCGGGGCGGCGACGCCCTCGAGCACGACGAACGGCTCCATCAGAGCTTCCTCACGTCGGTGATCCGTCCGGTGAGCGCCGCTGCGGCTGCCATCGCCGGGGAGAGGAGGTGGGTGCGGCTGCCCTTGCCCTGGCGGCCGACGAAATTGCGGTTGGAGGTGGAGGCGCAGCGCTTGCCGGAGGCCACCAGGTCGCCGTTCATGCCGACGCACATCGAGCAGCCCGACTCGCGCCACTCGAAGCCGGCGTCCCGGAAGATGCGGTCGAGGCCTTCCTTCTCGGCGGCGAGCTTGACCTGCGTCGAGCCGGGCGACACCATCGCCGGCACCTTCGCCTTGCCGCGCTTCGCCACCTGCGCGGCGGCGCGCAGGTCCTCCAGGCGCGCGTTGGTGCACGAGCCGATGAACACCTGGTCGACCGCGATGTCGGTCAGCTTCGTCCCCGGAGCAAGGCCCATGTACTGCAGCGTGCGCTCCAGGTACGCCTTCTTCTCCGGATTCTTTTCCTTCGCAGGGTCGGGCACCTGTCCGGTCACCGGCAGGGCGTCTTCCGGGCTGTTGCCCCAGGTCACCATGGGCACGAGCAGGGCGGCGTCGAGCGCCACCTCGGCATCGAACTTCGCGTCCGGATCGGAGGGCAGCGTCTTCCAGTAGGCGAGGGCGCGCTCCCAGGCCGCGCCCTTCGGCGCGTACGGACGCCCCTCGAGATAGGCGTAGGTCGTCTCATCGGGCGCCACCATGCCGGCGCGCGCACCGGCCTCGATCGACATGTTGCACACCGTGAGCCGCTCCTCGATCGACATGGCGCGCAGGGTCGAGCCGGCGTACTCGATGACGTGCCCGGCGGCGCCGTTCGCGCCCACCTTGGCGATGATGGCGAGGATCACGTCCTTCGCCGTGACGCCAACCGGCAGCCGACCCTCGACCGTGACGCGCATGGTCTTCGAGCGCCGCTGCCAGGTGGTCTGCGTCGCGAGCACGTGCGTGATCTCGCTCGCGCCGGCGCCGAAGGCGAGCGCGCCGAGCGCGCCGTGGGTGGAAGTGTGCGAATCGCCGCACAGCAGCACGATCCCCGGCTGGGTGATGCCCTGCTCGGGGCCGACCACGTGGACGATGCCCTGGCGCGGGTCGTCGAGAGCGAAATGGACGATGCCGGCGTCGCGGGTATTGCGGTCGAGGAGCTGCACCACGCGGCGCTGCTCGGGGTCGGCAATGGCGTCGACCTTGTGGACCAGGGTCGAGACGCCGTGATCCGGGGTGGCGAAGACCTGGTCCGGGCGGCGGACCTTGAGGTTGCGGTCGCGCAGGAACTCGAAGGCGTGCACCGAGCCGTCGTGCACCAGGTGGCGCGCGACGTGCAGCAGCGCCTGCCCGTCGTCGCTCTCGAGGATCCTGTGCGCGTCCCAGATCTTCTCGTAGAGCGTGCGGCCCATTCGCTCAGTACTTGACGCGGGTTTTTTCGTCGACGCCGTACTTCGCCTCGGCCGCCTGCACCTCGCGCATGCCGACCAGGTCGAAGAATTCCTGGAAGCTGGCGATGCCCTTGGCGACCTCGGCGATCGAGCCGGTGCGCTTCAGCTCGGAGAGCGTCTTGTCGATCGCGGTGATGGCCGAGAGCAGGGCGAAGTTGGGGTAGATCACCGCCTTGAAGCCGAGCCTGCCGATCTCGTCGATCGACAGGAACGGCGTCTTGCCGCTCGAGGCCATGTTGTAGAGCGTCGGTTTGCGGAAGGCTTTCGGGATGGCGGCGAGCTGCTCCATCTTCGTCGGCGCCTCGAGGAAGATCATGTCCGCGCCCGCTTCCTCGTAGCGCTTGCAGCGCTCGAGCGCGCGCTCGAAGCCCTCGACCGCGAGCGCGTCGCTGCGCGCGATGAGCACGAAGTCCTGGTCATGGCGTGCGTCCAGTCCGGCGCGGATCTTCGCCACCATCTCATCCGCCGGGATGACCGACTTGCCGGCCAGATGGCCGCAGCGCTTGGGCCACTGCTGGTCCTCGATATGGATCCCGGCGACGCCGGCGCTCTCGTAGGCGCGCACCGTGCGCTGCACGTTGACGGGGCCGCCGTAGCCGGTGTCGGCGTCGGCGATCAGCGGCAGCTGCGACGCTTCGGCGATGGCACGGGCGTTGTCCACCATCTCGTTCATGGTGAGCAGGCCGACGTCCGGCATGCCGAGGCGCACGGCGGTGGTGCCGGCGCCGGTCATGTAGATCGCTTCGAAGCCGTGTTTCGCGATGAGGCGGGCGGTGAGCGCATCGGCCGCGCCGGGCGCCATCAAAGGCTTCGGCCGCGCCAGCAGTTCGCGCAATCTCTTCGTCATAGCCATGTTGGGCAAGATACCACCCCATGTAGAATTGTGCGGACAAATAGGCAAATCTCCATAGGAGAAGGCGAAACATGGCAAACGATTCGAATCCCCATCCCTTTCGCGCCAGGCGGCGCGACGTGCTGCGCGGCGCGGTCGCCGCGGCGGTCACCGGCCTTGCCGGCTTTCCCGGCCTGGTGCTGGGGCAGTCGAACCCCCGGACGGTGAAGATCGGCATGATCCAGCCGATGACCGGCATGTTCGCCTACAACGGTCAGCAATCCATGGCCGGCGCCAAACTGGCGGCCGACGAGGTCAATGCGCGCGGCGGCATCAAGTCGCTGGGCGGCGCGAAGATCGAGCTGGTGATCGGCGACTCGCAATCGAAGCCGGAGGCCGCGGTCGCGGAGGTCGACAAACTCTCCGAGCAGGGGATCGCCTGCTTTCTCGGCGGCTACGCGAGCGGCATCGCGCTCACCGCGACACAGGCGTCGGCGCGCAACAAGGTGCCGTTCCTGGTCGACAGCCCGGTGTCCGACCAGGTCACGTCGCGCGGCCTGTACGGCGTATTCCGCTTCAGCCCCGGATTCAAGCGCATCACCGACGCCGCGTTGGACAATCTCGATGCGATCAACAAGGCCGCGGGCAGTGCGGCGAAGACCGTGATGCTGGTGCACGAGGACGGCGCCTTCGGCTCGGGCCTGGCGAAGTTCCTCGCCGCGGAGCTGCCCAAACGCGGCTTCCAGGTGCTGGACATGATCGCGCACCCGACGCCGACGCGTGACTTCACCAACATCGGCCTGCGCCTGCGCTCGGCGAAGCCGGACCTGATCGTGCCGTCGAGTTATCTGAACGAGTACACGCTGCTCGCGCGCTCGATCCACCAGCACAAGGTGCCGATGAAGGGCATCTACTCGGTGATCGGCGGCGGCGCCTCCAACATGAAGTTCATCCGCGAGTACAACGCCGCAGCGCAGTACATCATGGATACGAACCATTGGGTCGACCCCAAGAAGGCGAAGACCCGCCAGTTCGTCGCCGCGCTGGAGAAGAACAACGTCGACCTGACCTACGAGGTGATGCTGAACTATTCCGATGTGCTGCTGATCGCCGACGCCGTCGAGCGCGCGGGGTCGGCCGACCGCGACCGGATCACGCTGGCGCTCGCCGCGTCGACCTTCGAGGGCCACGTCATGCCGTACGGGCCGACCAGGTTCGTCAACGGGCAGAACGAGGGCGCCCAGCCGATCACCACCCAGGTGCAGAAGATGGCGGTCGAGGTGATCCAGCCGACCCAGTTCGCATCGGCGAAAGCGGTGTTCCCAATCCCGGCCGCCTGAGGCGGGACTGCTCGACCCGGTCATCCTGCTGGCGGTCGGCCTCAACGGGCTGACCGTCGGCGCGATCTACGCGCTGGTGGCGCTCGGCCTGGCGCTGATCTACGGCGTGCTGCACATCATCAACTTCGCGCACGGCAGCATCCTCATGCTGGCGCTGTACGCGGGGTTCTTCCTGTTCACGCTGGGCGGCGTCGATCCGTACGTCGCCGTCCTGATCCTCGCGCCGGCGTTCTTCGCCGGCGGCTACCTGCTGCAGCGCTACGTGATCGCGCCGATCAGCCACGGCAGGGACACCAACGTGCTGCTGGTGACGCTCGGGCTGTCGATCATCCTCGACAACCTGGCGCTCTACCTCTGGACCTCCAATACGCGGACCATCGACGTACGGTACGCCCAGGTCTTCGTCGACGTCGGGGTGACGGCGGTCGCGTTGCCCAAGCTCGTCGCGCTCGCCGCGGCGGTGCTGATCGGGCTCCTGTTCTGGCTGCTGATGACGCGGACCGACGTTGGCAAGGCGATCCGCGCCGTGTCGAAGGAGCGGCAGGGCGCGCGCATCGTCGGCATCAGCGTCGAGCATATCTTCGCCATGAGCTTCGGCCTGGGCTGCGCGGTGGTGGCCATCGCCGCCTGCCTGCTGCTGCCGACGTTCTACGCGACCCCGCAGGTGGGTAACGCCTTTGTGCTGATCGCCTTCACCACGGTGGTGCTGGGCGGCATGGGCAGCTTCATCGGCGCGTTGCTCGGCGGCCTGTTCCTCGGCGTGGTCGAGGCCTACAGCGGCCTGCTGCTCGGCGAGAGCCTCGGGCAGATCGGCATTTTCCTGATCTTCATCCTGGTGCTGCTGTTCCGTCCCACCGGGCTGTTCGGGCAGCGGGCGGCATGAGGCGGGCGAGCCTGGAAGCCGCGGTGCTGGTCGCGCTCGGCGTGTTCTTCCTGCTTGCGCCGCTCGCCATCGAGTCGCGGTTCTGGCTCGGCTTTCTGACCACCACGCTGTTCTTCGCGCTGCTCGGGCAGAGCTGGAACATCCTCGGCGGCTACGGCGGTCAGGTGTCCTTCGGGCACGCCGTGTTCTTCGGCACCGGCGCCTACGTCAGCGCCGTGCTGCAGGTGCGCTTCGGCCTCGACGCCTGGAGCAGCGCCGCGATCGCTGTGGCGGCGGGCGCGCTGGTCGGCGCCTTCATCGGCGCGCTTACGTTCCGCTACGGGTTGCGCGGGTCGTACTTTGCGCTGGTGACGCTGGCCTTCGCCGAGGTCGCCCGCGTGCTGGTCAACGCCTGGGACTTCACCGGCTCCGGTTTCGGCATGCTGGTGCCGATGAAGCCCGGTGCGGCCAACCTGCAGTTCGTGGATCGCACCTGGTTCTACTATGCGATCCTCGCGCTCGTGGCCGTGGCGTACGCCATCACCTGGCGCGTGGAGCGCTCGCGCTTCGGCGCCTATCTGCTGGCGATCCGCGAGAACGAGGACGCAGCGCGCGCGCTGGGCATCAACGCGTTCCGCATCAAGCTCGCGGCGATCACGCTCTCGGGCGCCATGGCGGCGGTGGCGGGCGTGTTCTATATCCAGTATTACCTGTTCGTCGACTCGCACCTGGGCTACGGGCCGGCGATGTCGGTGAACGCGCTGCTCGCGCCGCTCATCGGCGGCCCCGGCACCGTGCTCGGGCCGCTGATCGGCGCCGTGGCGCTCGGCGCGCTCGCGGAGCTTACCAGCCTGCTGCTCGGCAAGGCGCCGGGGGTGAACCTGCTCGCATTCGGCGTGCTGCTGCTCGTCATCCTGCGTTTTCTGCCGAACGGCTTGATGGGACTGCTTCGTGGCCGTTCTTGAAGCTCGCGGCGTCGTCAAGCGCTTCGGCGGCCTGCTCGCGGTGTCCGACGCTTCCCTCGAGGCGCAGGCCGGGCGCATCACCGCGCTGATCGGCCCGAACGGCGCCGGCAAGACGACGCTCTTCGCGATCATCGCCGGCTTCCTGCCGCCGGACGGCGGCAGCGTGCGGTTCGACGGCCGGGAGATCACCGGCATGGCGCCGCACCGCATCTGCCGGCTCGGCCTGGTGCGCACCTTTCAGATCGTGCAACCCTTCGGCGCGCTGAGCGTGCGCGAGAACATCGCCGTCGGCTCTCATCTGCACGAGCGGTCGCGCGCGCGAGCGCTCGACGAGGCCGAGAGAATCGCCCGCCAGGTCGGCATGGAGGCGCAGCTCGAGAAGCCGGCGCAGGGCCTGACCATCGCCGGGCGCAAGCGCCTGGAGCTCGCGCGCGCGCTCGCCACGGGGCCGAAGCTCCTGCTGCTCGACGAAGTGATGGCCGGCCTCACGCCGACCGAGATGAACGAGATCGTCGCGGTCATCAAGAGCATCCGCGACGCCGGTGTGACGATCCTGCTCATCGAGCACGTGATGCAGGCGGTGATGAAGCTGTCCGACGACATCTACGTGCTGAACCAGGGGCGCATCATCGCCCACGGCGGCCCGCGCGAGATCGCCTCGGACCAGCAGGTGATCGAGGCCTACCTCGGGCGCAGGACGGCGCATGCTTGAGGTGAAGGGCCTGCACGCCGGCTACGGCGCGCTGCGCATCCTGCGCGGCATCGACATGAAGATCGAGGCCGGCGAAGTCGTCGCCGTGCTCGGCGCCAACGGCGTCGGCAAGACCACGCTCAACAGCACGCTCACCGGGCTGCTGCGCCCGACGCAGGGGAGCGTGCTCTGGCTGGGCGAGGAGATCGCCGGCGCTGCGCCGGAGCGCATCGTCGCGAGCGGCCTGGTGCAGGTGCCCGAAGGCCGCAGGATCTTTCCCAACCTCACGGTGCGCGAGAACCTGGAGCTCGGCAGCTACCGCCGCGGCAAGGCCAACCGCGCGCGCAACCTCGAGCGCGTGCTCGGCGGATTGCCGCGGCTGCGTGAGCGCCTCGGCCAGTTCGCCGGCACGCTGTCGGGCGGCGAGCAGCAAATGCTCGCCACCGGGCGGGGCTTGATGGCCGAGCCGAAGCTGCTCATTCTCGACGAGCCGTCGCTCGGCCTGTCGCCGCTCATGGTCGAGGATATGTTCGGCATGATCCAGCGGATCAGCGGCGAGGGCGTGACGGTGCTGCTGGTCGAGCAGAACGTCGTGCAGTCGCTCGAGATCGCGCACCGCGCCTACGTCCTCGAGAACGGCGGGTTTTCCCTGAGCGGGCCGGCGCGCGAGCTCGCCGCCGACCCGAGGCTCAAGCAAGCCTATCTCGGGCTCTAGGCCGACAGCGGCCTGAGCTTCGCGCCGAGCACCTCGGCCATGTCGTTCCAGACCATCTGGTCGACGAGCTTGCCGTCGCGCACGGTGAAGCGGTCGATGAAGCGGATGCCGGCGTAGGGCGTGCCGTCGAGAAGCTCGCCGTAGAGCGTTCCGTAGCAGTAGACGCCGCCGTCGAAAGGATCGAAGCGCTCGTAGGTCTTCTTCGCGCTGCGGTAGCGGCCCTTCGCCGACTGGACGAGCTGCTCGAGCGTCGTGAAACGCGCGCCGCCCGGGAACACCATGAAGAACTCGGGCGCGAGCATCGCCTTCGCCGCGGCGAGGTCGCGCCGCTCCATGGCCGCGAGGTATTCGCGGACGACCTGCTCAGCCTTGTTCAAGGAACTCCTTCAGCGCCTTCTCGGGCGGGTGAACGTAGTTCGAGCGCCGGCTGACCTTGAACATGCCGTGCTTGCGCAGCTTGATCGCCATCTCCGCGGTCTTGGCGACGAGGGTCACGCCGTTCACCACCGGCGCGCCCTCGAACTCGCCGGAGAAGAGCATCATCGGCAGCCCGCCCGCTGGCACGATAACGTCGGCGCCAGCCTCGAGCAGCCTGCGGCACTCGCGTTCCCAGAGGGGTTTCAATTTTTCAAGACCTTCCTTGCCTGCAAAAGCGTTGATGAAGTCGGCCACCGTGGCTTCTACCGCGCGCACGCCGACCACGCGCTGCTGCATGCCGTAGCGGATCACCTGGTCCTCGTGCCAGGGGATGAACACCGGATTGATGGTGATGAGGCCGAGCTTGCGGCCGAGCGTGAGGGAATGGCACAGCGTCGTTTCGCCGAGGCCGATCACGGGAATATCGACCACCGACTTCACTTCCGCGAGGCCGGCGTCCTGGAAGTGCGTGATGACCATCGCCGAGTAACCCTGCTTCTCCGCCTCGACCGCGTTGCGGATCAGGTTGCGCGCGATGCGGAACTCGGTGATCGCATGCGTCGTGGTCGCCGGCGGCGTGGTGGTGTGGAAGGTCGCCGAGAACTCGGGGTCGAGGATGCTCTTCAGGTGCGCTTCCACTTTGGCGATGTAGGGCGCCATGTGCACCTTGTCGGTCGCGCCCTGGAACCAGATCTTGTAGGTCATTTGTCTTCCACCAATGCGAGGACTCTGAGGGGGCTGCCGCTGCCGTGCTCGATCTTCAGCGGCGCGGCGATCACGACTGCGCCGGTCGGCGGCAGCCGGTCGAGGTTGGCGAGGCACTGCAGGCCGTAACGCCCGGCGCCGTGCATGTAGTAATGGCAGGGGTAGGGCGGGCGCAGGTGCTGCGCCTGGCCCGCGTCGGTGCCGATGGTCTCGGTGCCGAAGCCGAGGATGTCGCGCTCCTCCACCAGGAACTTCACCGCGTCGATGTCGGGGCCGGGCGTGTGCTGGCCGGTCTCGTCGTAGTTCTGGTAGGCGGCGGGGTCGCCCGCGCGCTTGTACCAGTCGGTGCGCATGAGGACCCAGGAACGCGGCGCGATCTTCGAATGTTTCTTTTCCCAGGACTGGATGAACTTCTTCGTCAGGAGAAAATCCGCATCCTTCTCCGCCTCCTTGCTGCAATCGAGGACGAAGGCCGGGCCGATGAAGTTCCGCGGCGGAATGGTGTCGACCGAGCCGTTCGGCAGGTCCTTGCCCGACACCCAGTGGACCGGCGCGTCGAAATGCGTGCCGGTGTGCTCGCCGCAGGAGAAGTTGTTCCAGTACCAGGCCGGGCCGCGCTCGTCGTAGCGCGACACCTCCTCGATGCGGAACGGCCACGCCTGGCCCATCTCCGGAGGCAGGGAGATGGAGGGAAACTCCGGCGAAAGGGCGTGCGTGAGGTCAACCACGCGGATCCGCCCAGCCGCGAGTTTGGTGATGAAGTCCTTCATGAAGAAAGTTCTTTTTCCAATGCCTTGGGATTGTCGCGCCAGCGGGCGAACCATTCCTGCGCCACGTCGCCGGGGTAGACATCCTCGGTGCCTTCCTGCAGCGCCTTGACGATCGCCGACGCGAGCGCCGCCGGCGCGATCTTCGGCGGCGGCAGGAGCTGGTTCCATTCGTCGTCGACCGGGCCGGGAAAGACGTTCACCACGCGCACGCCCGCCGGGCGCATCTCGGCGCGCAGGCACTGCGCAAGCGAGTGCGCGGCCGCCTTGGAGGCGGAGAAGGTGCCGTGCGGCGGGAAGTTCGCCAGCGCGTAGATCGACAGCACGTTCACCCAGGCTACCGCGCTCGACTGGCCGTCGGCGCCGCGCGCGCGCATCACCGGGCCGAGCTCCTGCGCCAGGCGCAGCAGGCCGAAGTAGTTGATGTCCATCTCCGCGCGCGCGGTCTCGACGCCGGCACGGTTGGCGATGCCGAAGGCGCGGTGGTGCTCGGCGTTGTTGACCACGATGTCGACCTTGGCGCCGATCTCCGCCGCCACCTCCCGCACGTTCTTCGAGTCGCTGAGGTCCAGCGGCAGCAGCGTTACTTGTGGAATGTCTTTTAGTTCAGAAAAACCAGCAAATTTCTTCCACGGCTCGGAGTGCCCGACCCAGATGAGATCCGCTCCCGCTTTCGCGAAAGAGTGAACCAATGACTGGCCAAAGGCAGTCTTGCCGTCGGTGATGAGCACCTTGCGGAATTTCGGGTCGCAGGTGAATTCGCGCAGCTGTCGATCGTCGGCCACATTGACCTCCTTTTCGGGCAGCGCGGCGAGCACTGCCTGTCCCGCGCGGTCGAGCATCGCCCTGACGCGGACTCTTTTCTCAGCGGATTCGTGAAGATGCGCCACCACGGTCGGCCCGCAAGCGAGCTTGACCAGCCCCAGCCGCCACGGCAGCCGCTCGCGGAAGAACAGATCGTTGCTGTGATGAAGCACAGTCCGGGCAAGCAATTCGCCGTTGTCCGGTTGCTGCTTCCAGACCAGTCGAACGGAAAGACAACTCTGACAGGCCTCGCGTGGCGGGTACTGCACCGCGCCGCAGTCGCGGCACTGCTGCAGCTCGAAGCGGCCCATCGCCGCCGCCGCGGTGAGCCCGAGCGCGATGCGGCTGCGCGCCGCCGGCGGCAGCGTGGGCAGCCGCGTGCGGAGGATGGGGTTCTTACGCTTTGGCCGTTCCAAGGATTGCCGCTCCAGACCCGAGTCCACGATCGAAGTTGATCATTCCAAAGCCGCTTACGAGTCCCAGTTTCGCACCTTCCACCTGCCGCGCGCCGGCCTCGCCAGTGAGCTGGCGGATCGCCTCGACCATGCCGAGGAACCCGCCGGCGGCGCCGGCCTGGCCGACCGAGAGCTGGCCGCCGCTGGTGTTGAGCGGGAAGCTGCCGTCGTGGGTAAAGGTGTGCTCGCGCACGAACGCCGGGCCTTCGCCCTTGCCGCAGAAGTCGAGGTCCTCGAGTTGCATGAGCGAGATCACCGGGTAGTCGTCGTAGGTCTCGACGAAGTCCATGTCGGCAGGGCCGGCGCTGGCTTGCGTGTACAGGTCCTCGCGGTCGAGCGCCCAGCCGGCGCGCATCTGCACCGGGTCGCTGGCGAAGGCATTGTGCCGCTCGATGGTTCCAAGGAGTTTCACATGGGGGATTTTTCGAGAGCGGGCAAAATCTTCGTGAAGAACCAGAAAAGCATCCGCTCCGGCGCAGGGCATGACGCAATCGAAAAGGTGCAGCGGCTCGGCGATCGGCCGTGCCGCCATGTACTCCTCCAGGGTCAATGGTTTCTTGAACAGGGCATGCTCGAATTTGAGCGCATTGGCCCGCTGCGCGACGCAGAGCTTGCCGAAGTCTTCGCGCTTCGCGCCGTACAGGCCCATGTAGTACGCGGTGAGGAAGGCGAAGCTCGCGTTCGGCCCGCCGGCGCCGTAGGGATAGACCGCATCGCGGGCGAACTGGCTGAAATTGGCAAGCGTCAGGCGGAAGGAGTCGACGTGGTTGGTGTCGCCGGCAAGGCAGGCGACGACCTCGGCATCGCCGGCCTGCACCGCGCGCGCGGCGCGGCGCAGGGCGACCACGCCGCTCGCGCCGCCGAAGGGGATATGGTCGAGCCAGCGGGGAGACAGGCCG
>Ga0210090_1000031_pt1 | contig 14751 bp, 11 predicted proteins | sample Sandmound_ThreeS_7_FD_185572 | JGI IMG/M metagenome (GOLD analysis project Ga0210090, IMG submission 185572) | Wetland microbial communities from San Francisco Bay, California, USA, that impact long-term carbon sequestration -... | ecosystem: Environmental > Aquatic > Marine > Wetlands ...
CCGCCAGCCGCCGATGCTGCGCCCCGCGGACAACCTGAACGTGCTGCGCGCCCTCAAGCTCGACCAGCCGCTGAGCAAGGCGGCCTACCGGAAGGAGTACAAGGAGCTCCGTTCACGGCTCAGCGCGCTTTCGCGCGATCCGCGCTTCAAGTCGATCTCGACGGTGCTGGTGTTCGAGGGCAACGACGCCGCGGGCAAGGGCGGCGCCATCCGCCGCGTCACGGCCGCGCTCGACGCGCGCTACTACCGCACCGTGCCGGTCGCCGCGCCGACCGAGGAAGAGCGGGCCCAGCCCTATCTCTGGCGCTTCTGGCGGCATCTGCCGCGCCGCGGCCGTTTCCTCTTTTTCGACCGTTCCTGGTACGGCCGCGTGCTGGTCGAGCGCGTCGAAGGTTATGCCGCCGAGGCCGACTGGCTGCGCGCCTACAGCGAGATCAACGAGTTCGAGCGCTCGCTCGTCCGCCACGGAACGGCTCTGGTCAAGTTCTGGCTGGCGATCAGCAAAGAGGAGCAGTTTCGGCGCTTCAAGCAGCGCGAGAAGATCTCCTTCAAACGCTTCAAGATCACTGCCGAGGATTGGCGCAACCGCAAGAAGTGGGGCCCCTACGAGGAAGCGGTCTGCGACATGGTCGATCGCACTTCGACGTCGCCCGCGCCCTGGACGCTGGTCGAGGCGAACAACAAGTACTATGCGCGGCTGAAAGTCCTGCGCACGGTATGCGACGCCGTCGAGGCGGCGCTCGACCGGATCAAGTAGTTACAGCTCTATGTCTTCGCGGATCGCGGCGATGCCCGCCGCTGCGCAGGCGTCGTCTTCCCGCCCGCCGGGCGCTCCGGAAACGCCGATCGCTCCGAGCAGCGAGCCCCCCGCTTCGATCTTCATCCCGCCGCCGACCGCGGCCACTCCCGGCCGGTTGCGGATGCCGCTCTGCGGCCGCCCGGGCTGGCTGGCGTCGGCGAGCTCGGTGGTGTCGGTACGGAAGCTGACCGCGGTATAGGCCTTGGCACTCGCCATGTCGGTGGTATGCGGCCCGGCGAAGCGGTCGCGCAGCAGCACCTGCACGACACCCATGCGGTCGACCACGGCCACCGTTACCTGGAAACCGCCGGCGCGGCATTTCGCGAGCGCCGCCTGCGCCGCTTTCAACGCCGTCTCCGGCGTGAGCACCTTGACGGCGAAAGTGCCGTCGGCGTGCGCGAGGCCGACCCAGCACAGGGCAAGGAGAAGAAGTCGCATAAAGTATTATGCCGCATGGCCAACGCCGCACCCGAGGCTGCGCAGAACTGGCTGGTGACGGTCGCCCTGCTGCCGGTCGAGGATCCGGCGTCGCGGATGCGGGTGCTGCGCACTCTGGAGTCGCTCGGCGCGGCGGTGATGCGCGAAGGCGCCTACCTGCTGCCCGACAGTGCCGACAATCGGCGCGCGCTCGACGCGCTGGCCGAGTACACCACCAAGAGCGGCGGCGTCGTCCACGTGCTGCACGTCACCGCGTCGTCCGCCGCGCAGGGTGACGCCTTCCGCAGCCTGTTCGACCGCTCGGCGCGCTACGAGGACCTGATCAAGACGGTGGAGAGCCTGCGCGTCGGCTTCGGCCAGACCGACCCGAGCGCGATCTCGCGCGTGTTGCACAAGCAGAGGCGCGAGCTGGAAAGCATCGCCGCGCTCGATTTCTTCCCGGCGCAGGCACGCTCGCGCGCGCAGGAAGCACTCAGCGGCCTGGAGGCCGAGGTCAAGAAGCTGCTCTTTCCGACGCAATCGAGGGCGCCGCTCGGCCCGAATGAGACGCTGCTGCGCCGCACCTGGGCGACGCGCAAGCCGCTGTGGGCGGACCGCCTCGCCTGCGCCTGGCTGATCCGGCGCTTCATCGATCCCGAAGCGACGATGGTCTGGCTGGACAAGGCCGAGGCGCCCCCTGCCGAAGCGGTCAGCTTCGCCTTCGACGGCGCGCATTTCGCCAATAGTGAAACGCGGGTCAGCTACGAGGAGATGCTCGTCAGCCTCGACCTCGCCAGGAATCCCGCGCTGGCGAAGATCGGCAGCATCGTCCACTTCCTCGAGGTGCGCGGCACCCCGGTGCCGGAAGCCGCCGGCGTGCAAACCCTGCTGCAGGGCGCGCTGCGAAGATCGCCGCGCGAGGCCGAGCTGCTCGCCGAGGCGGAGAAGACCTTCGACCTCCTGTACGACGCGTACTTCGAGCCGGCGAAGCGCTGATCAGCGCTTCGCGTCGCGCACCTCCGCCGCGTGCTGCGAGCGCAGCTCCTTCAGGCGCGCGTCGACGACCGAGAGCTGATAGAAGTCGCCATCGCCCGCGCGACGCGCGAGCTGCAGCTGCTCGATCGCCGCAGGCAAGCTGCCCTGCAGCGCGTAGACCTCGGCCTGCGCCTGGTGCTGGAGCAGCCGCTTGCCGAGCGCCGCATAGCACTTCGCCTGCAGCTGGTGCAGGGTAGCGTCCTTCGGATACAGGCGCATCGGCTCGTTCAGGGCTCCGAGCGCGTCCGCGTCGCGGCCGGCATCATGCAGCACGCCGACGTGCGCGTAGAGCAGCGCTCGGGAATTCGGATAGCGCTTGCGCGCGTCGGCGAGCAAGGCTGCGGCGCTATCCTGGTCACCGAGTGCCTGCTTCACGCGTGCCGCGAGCGTCTCGATCATCGGCCCCTCGGCGCCGGTCTTGCGCAGGCGCGCGACCTCGGCGTCCGCGTCGCGCGCGCGCCGCGCGCGCAGCAGCGCGGAGGCGAGCCCGTAGCGCGCCGCGCCTTCGCTGGCATAGCGACGCTCGCGCACCACGGCATCGAAATAGCTGACCGCATCGCGCGGCTCGCCGATTTCCGCGCGCAGCTTCGCCCGCACCAGCTGGAATTCCGCGCTGTCGGGATGCTGCCGGTAAGGCAGCGAAGCCGCGCGGTTCTGCGCATCGGCGATGCGCTCGATGGTCACCGGGTGGGTCCGCAGGTAGCCCGGCATCGTTCCGTCGTCCGAGATGCGGCTCGCGCGCTGCATCTTTTCGAAGAACGTCGCCATGGCGTGCGGGTCGAATCCGGCGTCCTCGAGCGCACGCATGCCGAAGCGGTCGGCCTCGCGCTCGAAATCGCGTGAGTAGGCGAGCTGCGTCTGCACCGCCCCTGCCTGCGCGGCCACCGCCGCGCCCGACGCGAGGTCGGGACGCGAGCGCCCGAGCAGGATCGCCGCGGCAAGCGCGGCCAGAACCGGCAGCTGCATCTGCTGCTGCTGGCCGAGCATGCGCGCGATGTGCCGCTGCGTGACGTGCGAGATCTCGTGCGCCAGCACCGACGCGAGCTCGGACTCGGTCTCGGCGGTGCTGATCAGGCCGGTATGGACGCCGACGAAGCCGCCGGGCATGGCAAAAGCGTTGATCGAGGAATCGCGGATGGCGAAGAACTCGAAGTCCTGGCGCGCGCCCGGCGACGCCTGGACGAGGCGGCTGCCGAGCATCGCCAGGTACTCGCTCACCTCGGGATCGTCCACGTACGAGGGCTCGCGGAAGCGGATGTCGCGCATGATGCTCTCGCCCAGGCGGCGCTCGAGCTGCGGCGAGAGCGTCGCGTCGCCGGCGCTGCCCAGGTCGGGCAGCGCCTGCCCGAAGCCGCGCGGCGTCGCGGCCACGAGGGCGGCCGAGGCGAGGCAGGCGAGACGCGAGGAGAGGCGCATGTGTTTATGATAGCGCCCGACATGGCCGGCAAAGGACGCACCCGTTTGACCCATTTTGATGCTCGAGGTTCTGCGCACATGGTCGATGTGGGCGCCAAGCCGGACAGCCACCGCGTCGCCATCGCGTCCGGCCGCATCAAGATGCGGCCTGCCACCTTCCGCCTCATCGCGGCCGGGCGCGCCAAAAAAGGCGACGTGCTCGGCATCGCGCGCATTGCCGCCATCCAGGCGGCGAAGCGCGCTCCGGAGCTGATCCCGCTCGCTCACCCGATCGCCCTCACCCGGGTCGCGGTCTCGTTCGAGCTCCTGAGAAAGCGATCGACCATCGTGCTGACGGCGCGCGTCGAGTGCCGCGGGCAGACCGGCGTGGAGATGGAAGCGCTGACCGCCGCCGCGGTCGGCCTGCTCACCGTCTACGACATGGTGAAGGCGGTCGACCGCGGCATGACCCTCACCGGCCTTCGCCTCGAGGAAAAGCGCGGCGGAAAATCGGGGACCTTTCGCCGCTCGCTGACTTAGCCCGGCTTGGGGATCGGGTTTCGCGCTAGCAGTGCGGAGCAATCCACTTGCGCCGGCAGATCCACAGGCGCGAGCAGACCTTGACCCGGGCTCTCGGCGCGCTGCAGGCGGTACCGGGCCGGTTCGTAGCCCAACTCGATTGCAAGGCGATACTGCGCCAACGACTCCCTTCGGCAGCCGAGGTTCTCGAGAACCAGCCCGAGATGGTGGCGAGCGGCGCCGTGGCGTGGCCGCAAGCGGATGGCGTAGTTGATGCTCGGCAGCGCACTCTCATACTGACGCATCTCGATCTGAATCGCCGCCCGGGCGAAAGCACAGTCGAAGAGGCGTGGATAAAGGCGGATACAGCGTTCGGTCACCTCCACGGCGTCGGCGGGACGGCCGGCATAGAGATACTCGCGCCCGAGCTCGTAAAGCGGCCGATAGCCACCGGGGACCGCTTCGACGGGGAGCTTCGCCGCCGCATCCTCCCAGATGGCGAGCCCGCTGGAGAAGGTCTGCAACCGGTCGTTGGCCTGCCAGAAGAGCAGAGCCAGCGCGGGCACGAGCAACCCCAAGAGCAGGCGCGACGGGAGTCGATCGAGGGCTGCGGAGACGGCGACCGCGAGACCCGGTGCCCATAGGTAGCTGCGATAGAGCACGAAAGGCTCCTGGAAGCGGACGACCGCGAATTCGGTCCCGAACAGGATCCAGACGTACAGGAATCCCCATGCCGGCAGCGCGAACCGGCCGCGGCGGAGGATGAGATAGACCGCCAACGCCGCCGATGTGACGTAACACAGCACCGCTGGCAGCGCGACAGCCGGAGCCCAGTAGTGAGCGAAGTCGATCCGCAGATCGAGCGCCATCTCCGCGGTGCTCGGCAGCAGCCAGACGTAGAGGTACTTGAAGAAGAGCGCCGTCTGGACGAGCGCGCTCGCCATCCAGGGCGAAGACACGCTCTCGGTGGTGACCTGCGACGCGACGGAAGTGACGTACGGCTCGTAGACTTCGCCGATCACGGCGCGCGCGAACAGCACGACCATGATTGCCGCCGGCACGCAGGCGACGAAGAACCAGCCGACATAGCGCACGCCGAACCATCCCCTGACCCTTGTCAGAGGCACAAGCGCCGCCGCTGCCGCAGGAAGCAGGATGGCATGCTCCTTTGAGAGCACCGACAGCGAGTACAGCAGCGCCGCGGCGAGCGCGTCGCTGAGGCTGCCGCTTCGCAACCCGCGCAGGAACATGAGCAGCGACAGCAGCGCGAACAGCGTCGCGACCACGATGGAACGCTGCGTGAGATAGCCAGCGCCATACACCGCGACCGGATGCACGGCGAACAGCGCCGCGCCGGCGAAGGCGGCGAAGCGCCGCAGCTCGAGCGAGCGCAGCAGCGCGTACAGCGCCCAGGCGCAGGCCACATGCAACGCCAGGCTGACCAGGCGATGCATCTCCATGCTGCCGGAGACAGTCTGCACAAAGGCGAGTGAGAAGTACGGTGGAAAGCGCGGTCCCAGGCCGAGCGGAAAACGTGCGAACTCGGAAAAATACTGGCCCGAAAAGAAGACCCGGTCGTCGAAGATCGGCGGGTTGCCCAGAAAAGGCAGGTAGAGCCCTGCGGCCATGGCGGCAACGGTCGTGAGGGCGGCTGCGGTCAGCCAAGGCGCAGACTTGAGCTGAATCATGGGCGGAAAAAAGAAAGGCGCCCCGAAGGGCGCCTTTCATTCGCGCTGTTCTGCGATTACGAGCCGCGGCAGGAGCCGGGCAGGTACTTGGCCGCGATCGACGTGCCGTCAGCCGGCAGGCCGCAGCGCCAGGCGTTGACCGCGATCGGACCCGCGGTCAGGTTGGCCGCGACGACAGGCGCGGTGCCGTTCATCGGCACTAGGGTGACGTTGCCGCCCGGCAGGCCGCCACTGGTGGCTACCGTAACGACGCCGTTCGCGTCGGTCGTGACGCTGCCGACGTATTTCGAGGTCGCGCCTTCGCAACCCCAGCTGCCGGCTCCCGGAGGCGTGCCGCCGGACTGGTAGATCTCGGTGATCGACGTGCGGCATGCGCTCGCGGCAAGCAACACCTCGGACATCTTCGCGCGAACGGTGTAGTCCTGATACGCCGGCAGCGCGACGGCCGCCAGAATGCCGATGATCGCGACCACGATCATCAGTTCGATCAGGGTAAAGCCTTGCTGGATACGTTTCATTGAAGCTCCCTGTTGGATGAAAGACCGGTCAAACAGTTGACCGCGCTCTCATCACGCAACTGTCGTGCCATGGTGCTATGGGTCTACTGGTCAAATAAAGTGTTATCCAACAACAACTTAAGTAAGCGTTAAATCCTACCGGCTGCCTGAAATCGGCCCGAGCGACAAATTTCGTCACCCTCCCCCAAGCGTCTGACCTATCAGAAAGCGAAATACCGGATCCCAGGTGCCCGATCCCCCGCTCAGCTTGCCGCGATGCGCTTGGAACGAGCGCAAGGCCCCCTGGCCATCATTGGCGAGCAGTAAGCCGGTCATATGCGCAGCGACGACATAGGGCGCCAGATCGGGACCAGGGTCGGCTTGCAGCAGGGCATGGGCGGCAGCCGCGATGCGGCCGGCATCCTCGCGCGCGATAGCGCCATGAAGGGCAAGCCACGGCCTCGCCTCGGTGGCGCAACGGGAAGCGCCGAGGCGCGTCCAGAAACCCTCGCGCACCGGTCGCGTGAGATGAGCATTCACCAGCCCGGCCACCTCGACCAGCGCTCGCCTCATCATTGCCGGCGAGACACCGACCTTGCAGTCGATCAGCGCCGCGCGCAGGAGCACTACGTCGGCGCCCAACTGGGCCGGCAGGAGGTCGAGCGCTTCGGGTCGTCCGGTCCTGATAAAGACCTCGACCACCTCGGCACGCTTTGCCCGCTCTGCGCGGCGCGGCCCCAGGTGCGGCCCGGGAGAAAAGTGGCTGGGGTCGGGCGAGCGCGCGCGCGGACGGTCGAAAAGCGCCAGCACCGGGATGGGGGCCTCCAGGAGACGCGGAATGTCGTCGGCCTGCTGGCGCAGGAAGCGGGCGAAAGCCGCATTCAGGTCCAGTACCGGCGCGAAGTCGGAGTTTGCCTGCGCGCCGAAGGCCGCGTAGTAGGGGCCGAGCGCGGCCCGGCCGCCGACACGGTGCACGAGCAGGTCGTCCAGGTTGCGGATGTTGAAGCGCTCCAGCTCTGCGCGCAGCTGCGGATTGCCGAATGCGCTCTCATCCAGGGGCGGCAGCTTGCCCTTCGCGACGGCGACCACGATCATGTCGCCGTGGCTGGCAAGCCACAGCTCGTAGTCCTCGAAGTTCTCGTCCAGCGCGCCGATGATCGTCGCCACCAGCGACGGCGTCATTTCATAGACGTGCACCCATTGCAGCAGCAGCCCCCCGTCGCGCAGGTAGCGGCGCGTATGGGCGTAGAACTCCTTCGAGAAAAGCCCTGACACGCCACTCACCCAGGGGTTGGACGGCTCCGAGACGATGATGTCGTAGTGCTTCTGCTGCGCGGAGAAATAGGTCTTGGCGTCATCGAAGTGGACGTGGCTGCGCGAGTCCTCCAGGGCGCGCACATTGCGCGGCCGGAAACGCTCTGCCGCCACCCGCACCGCCGGCTCGATCTCGATGGTGTCGAGCGTCTGGAGCTTCGACGAGGCGAGGAGGACGTGCGAAGTGAGGCCTGTGCCGAAGCCGATGGCCGCTGCCTCCCGGGCCCCGGGCGCGAAGAACTGCGGCAACGCCCCCAACAGCGTCATCATCAGCTCGTCGTCGAGCGGCACGCCGGGTCCCAGCCGGATCGCGCCCTCGGACTTGCCGTTCGTGCGTAGCGCAAGCGTCGAGTCCGACTTGGTGACGCTGATGGTGGCCGTCTTGCCGTCGAGCTGCAGCACGGCCTGTTCCGGCCCACCGGCGCGCAGCAGAACACCCGTCCGGAAGACCCCGGACGCCATGCGGTGCGCGTCGAGCTGCACCCCCGCGACTACGGCGATGACGACGACCCCCGCGATCGCCGCTCCTGTCAGAGCGAGCCGCGCTCCTCCCCTCCCCGTGCCGAGCAAGACGACACCAAGCGCCAGATCGATCACGGCGCCTGCCACGATCAGGCCTTTCAATCCAAGCAGCACCATGCCGATGTGGACGGCCACGAATACGCCGGCAATCGCGCCGGCGGTATTCGCCGCGTAGACCTGGCCGATCGCGCGCTCGCCCGCGCCGCCGCGCAGCAACGCGGCCGTGATGAGCGGCAGAGTCATGCCGGCGCAGAACGCCGCCGGAAACATCACGGCCAGGCAGATCGCGTGGCTCACGAAGTGAAAAGCGACATAGCCATTTTCCGTCGGCGCAAGCGCATTGAGCGTCGCCTCCATGACCAGGAAGGTCGAACCGTAGACGGGCAGAGTCGCGAGCGCCGCCACGCCCATGATCAGCTGCACCCAGCCGAGAAGGCGCAGCGGCTCTCCGCTCGCGTCGATCCTCCGCCGGATGGCGAGCCCGCCGAACGCGATGCCGAGGATGAACGCCGAGAGCATCAGCTCGAAGGAGTGGGTCGACGAGCCGAGCACCAGCGACAGCATGCGGATCCAGCCGATCTCGTACATGAAGGACGAGGCGCCGGTGAGCGCTGCCACGGCAAGCAACAGCCGCAGGCGGGGTACGGCCGGCGCTGCGGCCGTCGTCAGCGCCGGTGCGACGATGGGACCGCTCGGCGGCCGGATGAACATCATCGCCGCGGCGACAGCGAGATTCACCACGCCAGCGGCGGCAAGGGTGCCGGGCAGACCGACCGCAGCAATGAAATAGAAGCCGCTCGCCAGCACGCCCACGGCAGCTCCGAGGCTGTTGGTGAAATACAGCATCGCGACGACGTAACCGGCGCGCTCTGGCCGCAGGCGCAGCACGCCGCCGGTCAGCAGGGGGAAGGTCGCGCCGAGCAGGATCGACTGCGGCAGGATGAGCGCCGCGGCGAGCGACCATTTGAAGATCTGCGCCGCGACCGGGCTGCCCAGCGCCGGAATCACCCGGTCGAACGCCAGGCCCGTTATGGCGAGGAACGCGTCGTGGAAGAAGAGCGACGTTACGCCGATTAGCGCTTCGATCAGGGCGTAAGCCAGAAGCAGGTCGCGCACCCGCGGCGATACGCGGCTCACCGCCCAGGCGCCGAGCGCCATGCCGCCCATGAAGATCGCGAGCACCAGCGTCTGCGCATAAGCCGCGTGCCCCAGGAACAGCTTGAGGTAGTGGCTCCAGATCGACTCGTAGATGAGTCCGGCGAAGCCGGACGCGGTGAATACAGCCAGAACCGCCGGCAGGAACAGCTTTGCGCGCAACTTAGGGCTGGTAGCCGGGGATGCGCGACTCGTCGACCGTGTCGATCTGCTCCGGGTCGAGGAACATCTCGGCGTAGCGGCGATAGACCTTGCGGCGCACGAAGATGTCGAAGAGGTCCGGATCGACGTGGTCGTTGAGCTTCATCCGGCCGAGGATCTCGAGCGACTCGGAGAGCGTCTTGCCCTTCTTGTACGGCCGATCCTTGGCGGTGAGCGCCTCGAAGATGTCGGCGATGCCCATGCAGCGCGCCTGCACCGACATCTGCTCGCGGGTCAGGCCACGCGGATAGCCCTTGCCGTCCATGCGCTCGTGATGCCCGCCGGCGTACTCGGGCACGTTGGTCAGGTGCTTGGGCCAGGGCAGCGCCTCGAGCATCTTGATCGTGGCGACGATGTGGTGGTTGATGACCTTGCGCTCGTCCTCGGTCAGGGTACCGGCGCGGATGGTGAGATTCCTGACCTCCTCCTCGGTGAGGAAATCGGCCTCGTGCCCGGAGAGGTCGCGCCAGCGGTAGCGGGCGATGCGCTTCACCTGCTCGACGTTGTCGTCCGACATGCGCTCGCCGCCGACGTTGCACATGTGCAGGAACCGGCGGTCCTCGTCGAGCTGCCGCAGGCGGTCGCGGTACTGCTTGTCGTCCAGCTGCTTCTTCAGCCAGGCGAGCTCGGCGTCGCGCTTCAGGATCTCGAAGCGAGTGTCGATGAGGTGGATGCGGTCGAAAATCGTCTCCAGCTTGGTCGCCTTGTCGACCACGTGCACCGGCGTCGTGACCTTGCCGCAATCGTGCAGCAGGCCGGCGATCTTCAGCTCGTAGCGGTCCTTGTCCGACATCTGGAAGTCGGCCAGCGGCCCGGCGCGCGTCTCGTTGACCGCCTCGGCGAGCATCATCGTCAGCATCGGCACGCGCTGGCAGTGGCCGCCGGTATAGGGCGACTTCTCGTCGATCGCGGTGTTGATCAGCGTGATGAACGACTCGAACAGCTCCTCGAGCTGGTTGATCAGCATGCGGTTGGTGAGCGCGATCGCCGCCTGCGAGGCGAGCGATTCGGCCAGCCGCTGATCGGACGGCGAGAACGGCACGATCTCGCCGGTGCGCGGATCCTGCGCGTTGATGAGCTGCAGCACGCCGATGCTCTCGTCCTGGTGATTGCGCATCGGCACGGTCAGGAACGACTTCGACCGGTAGCCGGTCTTGGCATCGAAGCCGCGCGTGCCGGAAAAGTCGAAGCCCTCGGCGGTATACGCGTCGGCGATGTTGACCGTCTTGCCGGTGAGCGCGACGTAGGCCGAGACGTTGTTGTGATTGGGACTGCCGTCCTTGTAGAGCGGAACGGGGTAGAACGGCACCGGATTGCCGGTCGTGCCGCCGAGGTAGTACTTGAGCGAGCTGGTGCGCAGGATCTCGAAGCGGAGGGTCTTGTCCTCGGTGACGCGGTACAGGGTGCCGCCGTCGGCGCGGGTGATCGACTTCGCCGCGGTCAGGATCGTCTCGAGCAGCCGGTTGATGTCGGTCTCGCCGGAGAGCGACACGCCGATGCTGTTCAGCTGCTCCAGCCGCTGGACAAGATCTTCCTCGGCGCTCGGCGCGAGGTCCGACAGCTTCAGGCCAACCGTGCTGTCCGTCATGGTGCTCATGCGGGGACCAGTCAGCCCTTTTTCGGCGTGAGTTCGCTTACTTAATACAGACGGCGCGCACTTCCTTGATGTGCGTCACCCCCGTGAGGCACTTCTCCATCCCGTCCTGCTTCAGCGTGCGCATGCCGTCTTCCAGACACTGGGCCAGCATCTCGGCGTTGCGCGCGTGCTCCTGGATCAGCTTCTTCAGCTTGTCTGTCGCGATCAGCAGCTCGTGCAGGCCACAGCGACCCTTGAAGCCGCCACCGCCGCACTTGTCGCAACCCACAGGCTTGTAGAACTGGAGCTGGCCTTTGTCGTTGCCGTAGAGCTTGACCCAGTCCTTGTAGACCGCTTCCATCTGGCCCTTCGGGTCGGCCTTGAAGCGCGAGGTCGCCATCAGCTCGTCGCAGTACTCGCGCAGGAAGGAGGTGAGCTCGGCCGCCTCGGGCACGTACGCCTGCTTGCAGCTGCACATGCGCTTCGCCAGGCGCTGCGCCAGGATGCCGAGCAGCGCGTCGGCGAAGTTGAACGGGTCCATGCCCATGTCGAGCAGGCGGATGATCGATTCCGGCGCCGAGTTGGTGTGCAGCGTGGCGAACACCAGGTGGCCGGTGAGCGACGCTTCGATGCCGGTGCCGGTGGTCTCCTTGTCGCGCATCTCGCCGACCATGATGATGTCCGGGTCGGCGCGCAGGAACGCTTTCATCACCACGGCGAAGTCGAGGCCCGCCTTCTTGTTCACCTGCACCTGGCGCAGGCCCTTCTGCGTGATCTCGACCGGGTCTTCCGCGGTCCAGATCTTGGTGTCGGGCGTGTTGAGGAACTTGAGCACCGAGTGCAGCGTCGTCGTCTTGCCCGAGCCGGTCGGGCCGCAGACGAAGAACAGGCCGTACGGTTTCTGCACCGTGGTCTGCAGGCTTTCCAGGTTGCGCGGCGAGAAGCCCATCTTCTCGAGCGGAATCGGCTCGCCGGCGGCGAGAATCCGCATGACGATGTCCTCGACCCCGCCGGCGGTCGGGATGGTTGCCACCCGCAGCTCGATGTCGAGCGGGCCGAACTTCTTGAACTTGATCTTGCCGTCCTGCGGCCTCCTCTTCTCCGAGATGTCGAGGTCGCACATGATCTTGATCCGCGCGGCGATGGCCGCACGGTAGCTCGACGGGATCTCGAGGTAGGCCGCGAGCGAGCCGTCCTTGCGGAAGCGGATCTCGGTCTTCGCCTTGCCCGGGTAGGGCTCGATATGGATGTCCGAGACGCCCTGGTTGAAGGCGTCGACGATCACCTTGTTGACCAGCTTCACCAGCTCGTTGTCGGCCGCGGCCGATGCCTCGTCGACCGTCTCGCCTCCTTCGAGGGGGGCATCGTCCTCGAGCATCTTGTCGAGGTCGAGATCGACGTCGGCCTTCTCCTGCCCGTAGAACTGGTTGACGGTCTCCTTGAACTCCTTCAGCGTCGTGACGCGGAAGACAATGCGCGCCTTCGGGAAGACGTTCGAGGCGATGCGCGAGGAGCGGATGCGCTCGGGGTCGAGGCACATCACCACCAGGCCTTCCTTGCTGTCGTCGATCGGCAGCCACAGGTTCTGCTCGACGTAATCGCGCTTCAGGTTCTTCAGCAGCTCGGCCGGCTTGATCCGATCGGACTTGTACACCTCGTAGGGCACGCCGAAGAACTTCGACAGCGCCGCGCCGATCGCCGGGATCTTGACCTGGAACTCGTCGGCCAGCACCTGCTCGATGTCGACCGCCTTCTTGCGCGCCTGGCGCGAGGCCAGCTCGAACTCGCCCGCCGAAAGCACCGCATCGGCGATGAGGTGGTCGTACTTGGTCTTGACGACCATCGGCTTCTGGCGCTGCCTGAAGGCGATGGCGAGGGTCTGGGAGAGCTCGCTGACGCCCTCTTCGGCGAGCCCGCCGAAGGGCACGCCGGCCTTGTTGTTGATGATCTGGATGACGCCGATCAGCTCGCCCGTGCCCTGCTCCGAGATCGGCGCCACCAGCTGCTGCTTGGTGCGGTAGCCGGTGCGCTTGTCGACTTCCTGGAGGAAGCGCAGGTTGGGGTTGATGCCGCGCAGCTCGGCGTCGTCGTAGCAGTCCTTGATGTTGATCGTCTTCTTGGAAAACGCGGCGTAGCCGGCGATCGAGTGCTCGGCGATGGGAAGCTTCAGGTCCTTGAAGGAGTTGAGGCCGGTCTTGACCTTGGAGACGATCGCCTGCTTGTCCTCGCTGATCGAGTAGATGGTCAGCCGGTCGGCGTTGAACAGCGCGCAGACGTCCGCGCTCACCTCGAGCATGATCTCGTCGATGTTGTTCGTGGCGTGGATCTTGTTGGTGACCGCCTGGAGCTGCTTCTGGAACGCCAGGCGGGCGCCGACATCCGTCTGCGTCGGTGCCTGGTGGCTCAGAACTGCGCTCATCGCCTTCCTCCCTGCAAGGAACTGCGCTGCTGCTTATTCTGGACTTTACATCCTAGCGGCTGCGACACTGATTTTCAATGAAATTTTGACCTTTGAGCGCCACGTTTCCCGCTACTTCTCCGCGAACGCCGTGACGCCGTCCCAGCCTGCCGGCGGCGGGTTGCGCCGCTTCTCCGCGACGATATCGGAAAACGCCCGATAGAGCGTCGTCTGCGGTCTGGCGCGCTGCAGATTGAGCAAATTGACGTCCGCCTGGTCCCACTGCGCGGCGCGGTAGGCATGCAGCGTCTGCGACCACAGCCGCAGCTCCTCCTGGCGCTCGGGCGTGAGCTCGGCCATCGGCCCGAGCGGCTCGAACACCGTCAGGCCGCGATCCTTGCCCTTCAGCTTGATGCGGTCGACCTCACGAAACAGGATGTCCCGGGCGAGTCCCCGGACCGCTTCGCCAGCGAGGATGTCGACGCCGTAGTGCTTGGTTCGGCCTTCCAGCCGCGAGGCGACGTTCACCGCATCGCCCATCGCCGTGTACTCCTGGCGGAGCGCCGACCCCACCTGGCCCACCACGACGGGGCCGGTGTTGATGCCGACCCGAACGTTCAGGTCGAGGCCGCGCTCCCGGGCGACCCGCTCGCGCACCTCGAATACACGCCTGCGGCCCATGCCCATGCGGCGAAGCGACTGTGCCTGCTCGCCAATGAGTTATGCGAAGGCAGAATCATGGCGTTTGGCGGCGGCGGTTACGACCGCAATAATCTCGCCAAAGCGTGGAGCGGGGTGGTCAGGGAGCTGTTGGCTTAATCAGAGATTCCCTAAACAAAAACCCCGCCGAAGCGGGGTTTTGAATTCTTGAATTCGTTTTAAGCGGGTACCGGTTCTTCCTGCGTTTCCGGTCTTTTTTCAGATTGTTTTTCAGGCTCGGGCTTTCCCGCTTGCTTCTTCAAATCTTCAGCTTGTTGCTTGGCTTTCCTGAATTTTTCCTGCGTGAAAATTTCATATTCGTAGCACATGACAAATCTCCTTTAGCGATAACCAGGATTTCTAATTCCTGGTGCGCAACTTTAGGTTACGCCTTGACTGCAAGAATATCAACCCTTTCATTTTGCCGGCGCATCGCGTTTGAATATCCAGCGCAGCAAGCCGATAAAACGCCACAACGATACCCGTTGCCGGTAACCAAAGTTTTCAAGTAGAACTGCGATCAGCAATTTCGCGAG
>Ga0210090_1000032_pt1 | contig 14746 bp, 7 predicted proteins | sample Sandmound_ThreeS_7_FD_185572 | JGI IMG/M metagenome (GOLD analysis project Ga0210090, IMG submission 185572) | Wetland microbial communities from San Francisco Bay, California, USA, that impact long-term carbon sequestration -... | ecosystem: Environmental > Aquatic > Marine > Wetlands ...
GCAGGACCAGCCGATGGACGCGCAGCGCATCGGCCTGACCATGCGCGCGGTCGCGGAAGTGAGGAAGGCGCTGGCGAAGGCATGAGCGGCTGGCAGTTCTGGATCGACCGCGGCGGCACCTTCACCGACATCGTCGCGCGCCGGCCCGACGGCGGCCTCGCGACGCACAAGCTGCTGTCCGAGAATCCCGGCCGCTACGCCGACGCGGCGATCGCCGGCATCAGGCATTTCCTCGGCGACCCGGTGCCGGTGGAGAAGATCGACAGCGTCAAGATGGGCACGACCGTCGCCACCAACGCGCTGCTCGAGCGCAAGGGCGAGCGGACCGTGCTGTTCATCACGCGCGGCTTTCGCGACGCGCTGCGCATCGCCTACCAGAACCGGCCGCGCATTTTCGACCGGCACATCGTCCTGCCCGAGATGCTCTATTCGAAGGTCGTCGAGGTCGAGGAGCGCGTGGGCGCGAAGGGAGACTTGGTTGCGCCCTTGAACGAAGAGAAGACCCTGCGGGACCTGCAGGCCGCGTTTGGGGAGGGCTACCGTTCCGTAGCAATCGTGCTCATGCACGGCTATCGCTTTACCCGGCATGAGAAGGCGGTGAAGGAACTCGCGCAGCAGGTCGGCTTCACACAGATTTCCGTTTCGCACGAGGTCAGCCCGCTGATGAAGCTCGTCGGTCGCGGCGACACCACCGTGGTCGACGCCTACCTTTCGCCGATCCTGCGCCGCTATGTCGAGCAGGTGGCGGGCGAGCTCGGCGGCGCGCGGCTGCTGTTCATGCAATCGAACGGCGGCCTCACCGACGCGCGCCGCTTCCAGGGCAAGGACGCAATCCTCTCCGGGCCGGCGGGCGGCATCGTCGGCGCGGTGCGCACCGCAGCCGCCGCGGGCTTCGAGCGCATCATCGGCTTCGACATGGGCGGCACTTCGACCGACGTGTCGCACTACGCCGGCGAGCTCGAGCGTGAGCTCGAGACGCTGGTCGCCGGGGTGCGCATGCGCGCACCGATGATGCGCATTCATACCGTGGCGGCCGGCGGCGGCTCGATCCTCCATTTCGACGGCACGCGCTACCGCGTCGGGCCGGACTCCGCGGCGGCGGTGCCCGGACCTGCCAGCTACCGGCGCGGCGGGCCGCTCACGGTCACTGACGCCAACGTGATGCTGGGCAAGATCCAGCCGAAGTACTTCCCGAAGGTTTTCGGCTCTTCAAGTGATCTGCCCCTGGACGCCGAGGTGGTGAAAGCCGGGTTCGCAGACCTGAAGAAGCGGATCAACGACGGACGCAGCGTCGAAGAAATCGCCGAGGGCTACATCAGGATCGCGGTGGGCAACATGGCCAATGCCATCAAGCACATCTCGGTGCAGCGCGGCCATGACGTGACCGCCTATACGCTCTGCTGCTTCGGCGGCGCGGCGGGACAGCACGCTTGCCTCGTCGCCGATGCGCTGGCGATGAAGCGCGTCTTCATCCATCCGCACGCGGGGGTGCTCTCCGCTTATGGGATGGGGCTCGCCGACCAGGTGGCGATGCGCGAGCGCTCGGTTGAGGCGAAACTCGACGCGGACGCCTTGAGATCGCTGGCGTCCGAATTGGCGGCGGAAGCGAAGCAAGACCTCGTCGCCCAGGGTGTGCCGCCGGGAAGGATCGCAACCACGGCGAAGGCGCACCTCAAGTACGAGGGGACCGACACGGCGCTCGCGGTGCCGCTGGGATCGATCGGGGAAATGACCGCGCAATTCGAGGCTGCCTACCGCAAGCAGTTTTCCTTTCTCATGCCCGGCCGCGCGCTGGTGGCGGAGGCGCTCTCGGTCGAAGCGGTTTCCGCCGGGGAATCCATCAATGAAAACCCGAATCCGAGAAAGGAGCCCGCAAGCCCGGCGGAAATGGTGCGCATGTTTTCCGGCGAGCGATGGCACGAAGCGCCGCTCTATCGCCGCGAGGACCTCGCCGCCGGGCAGGAGATCGACGGGCCGGCGATCATCGCCGAGGCGAACGCGACCACGGTGGTCGAGCCCGAGTGGCTTGCAGTCGTCTCTTCCTCCAATTGCCTGATTCTCGAGAGGGCGAAGGAGAGAAGCAGAAGCGTTGCCGTCGGCACGTCGGTCGACCCGGTGATGCTGGAGATCTTCAACAACCTGTTCATGTCGGTCGCGGAGCAGATGGGCCTGCGCCTGCAGAACACCGCCTACTCGGTGAACATCAAGGAGCGGCTCGACTTCTCCTGCGCCCTGTTCGACGCGCAGGGCAACCTGATCGCCAACGCGCCGCACATGCCGGTGCACCTCGGCTCGATGGGCGAATCGATCAAGACCGTGATCCGGCTGAACGCCGGGAAGATGAAGCCCGGGGACGTGTATGTGCTGAACGCACCCTACAACGGTGGTACGCACTTGCCGGATGTCACGGTCATCACGCCGGTTTTTGAGGGAGATGAAATCCTTTTCTATGTGGGCTCGCGCGGGCATCACGCCGACATCGGCGGCATCACGCCCGGCTCGATGCCGCCGGGCTCGCAGGTGGTCGAGGAGGAAGGCGTCCTGATCGACAACTTCCTCCTCGTCGACGGCGGCCGCTGGCGGGAGGAGGAAACGGTCGCGCTGCTGCAATCGGGCAGGTACCCGGTGCGCAACGTGCGGCAGAACATCGCCGACCTGAGGGCGCAGGTGGCCGCGAACGAGAAGGGCGTGCAGGAGCTCGGCCGCATGGTCGAGCACTTCGGCCTGGAGGTCGTGCGCGCCTACATGCGGCACGTGCAGGACAACGCCGAGGAGTCGGTGCGCCGTGTCTTGGGTGTTCTGAAGGACGGTTCGTTTTCGCTGCCGCTCGACAACGGCGCGACCATCAAAGTGAAGATAGGATTCGATAAAGGAAAAAGAATTGGCAAAATCGATTTCTCGGGCACGTCCGAACAGCTGCCGAACAACTTCAACGCGCCTTCGGCGGTCTGCATGGCGGCTGTGCTGTACGTCTTTCGCACGCTGGTCGATGCCGACATTCCCCTCAACGCCGGCTGCCTGAAGCCGCTCGAAGTGATCATTCCCGAGGGCTGCATGCTGCGGCCGCGCTATCCGGCCGCGGTGGTGGCCGGCAACGTCGAGACTTCGCAATGCATCACGGACGCGCTGTACGGCGCGCTCGGCGTGCTCGCCGCCTCGCAGGGGACCATGAACAATTTCACGTTCGGCAACGAGCGCTATCAGTACTACGAGACGGTCGCGGGGGGCTCCGGCGCCGGACCCGGCTTCGACGGCGCCGACGTGGTGCAGACCCACATGACCAACTCGCGCCTCACCGACCCCGAGGTGCTGGAGTGGCGCTTTCCGGTGCGGCTGGAAAGCTTCGAGATCCGCCGCGGCTCGGGCGGCCGCGGCCGCTGGCGGGGCGGCGAGGGCGCGGTGCGGCGCGTGCGCTTCCTCGAGCCGATGACCGCGGCCATCCTTTCCGGCCATCGCAAGGTTCGCCCGCACGGCATGGCGGGCGGCGGGGCCGGCTCGCCGGGGCGAAACTTCGTCGCGCGGGCCGACGGCCGAGTCGACGAGCTTGGTCCCTTCGATCAGACCGAGATGGCCGCCGGCGACGTTTTCGTCATAGAGAGTCCTGGCGGGGGCGGGTACGGGGCTGCCTAATATAATAATTGCGAAAGAATGAACCCGACCGCGATCTACTCGAAGTCCGGCAAAGGCGTCCAGGAGGCATCGGGCAAGACCAGCTTCCTCGATCGCGGCGACCGCGCGGTGCTCTCCGCGATCGACGGGCGGGCGACGCTCGCCGATGTGGCCCAGAAGGTCGGCAAGAGCTTCGACCACGCCTTCCAGACGCTCATCGCCAAGCTCGACAAGGACGGCTTCATCCGCGAGGCTTCGCCGGGGGTTGCGTCGAAGGCGGCTGCGCCGGCCGGCAAGCCGGCGGCCAAGCCTGCGGCCAAGCCTGCTTCGGACGACCTCGGCGCCGATCTCGATTTCAGCTCGCTCGGCGCGCCGAAGGCCGCGCCCGCCCCGTCGCGTCCCGCGCCGTCGAGACCCGCAGCGCCGCCCCCGCCGCCGAAGCCGGCGGCGCCCAGGCCCGACCCGAACGCCGAAGCGGCCGCCAAGGCGCAGCAGTCGGCGCTGCAGAGGGCGCGCGAGGAAGCCGAGGCGAAGGCCGACGCCGAACGCGACCGCATCAAGGCGGAAGCCGAGGCCAATATGCGCAGCGAGCTCGAAGCCAAGGCGCGCGCTGATGCCGAGAGGAAGATGAAGGAGGAGGCTGAAGCCAGGGTCAAGGCCGAAGCCGACGCCAAGATCAAGGCCGCGCGCGAGGCCGCTGCTCGCGCCGCCGCCGAGGCCAAGGCCAAGGCCGACGCGGAAGCCAGGGCGAGGGTGGAGGCCGAGCGCAAAGCACGAGAGGAAGCCGAGCGGGCGCGCAAGGCGGCCGAGGAAGAAGCGCGCAGGGTGCGCGAAGAAGCCGAGCGGGTGCGCAAGGCAGCCGAGGAGGAAGCGCGCAAGGCGCGCGAAGAGGCCGAGCGGGCGCGCAAGGAAGCGGAGCGCGCGCGTAAGGAAGCCGAGGAAGCGGCGCGCAGGGCGCGCGAAGAGGCCGAGCGCAAGGCGAAGGAAGAAGCCGAGGCGATGCGCCGCCAGCACGAGGAAGAGCGCCGGCGCGAAGAGGCGGAGCGCGCCGAGCGGCGCAAGCGCGAGGACGAAGAAGAGGCCGCGCGCCGCAAGGCGCGCGCGGAAGAGGACGAAGCCGCGCGCCGCGAGGAGGAGGAGCGGGAAGCCGAGGCGCCCAAGGCGAGGAAGAAGAAGGAAGAGGAGCCGGCGCCGGCCAGGTCGGAGGCGGCTGGCGGCCTCGACTCGCTGATGGCGGATCTCGACTCGTTCACGACGCGCGAGGAAGAGGACCGCAAGCAGAACGAGGAGGCCGAGCGCAAAGCCGCCGAGGCGGCGGCGCAGCGCTCACGAGAGGAAGCCGAGCGGCGCGAGCGGGAGGAGGCCGAGCAGCGGAAGAAGGAAGAGGCGCGCTCGCGCAAGCAGGAGGAGAAGCGGCGCAAGCGCGAAGACGAAGAGGCGCTCGCCCGCAAGCACGAGGAGGAAGAGAAGCGCCTGCAGGCGGAAGAGGAGCGACGCAAGAAGGAAGCGGACGAGCGCGAGCGCAAGGCGAAGGCAGAAGAGGTCATGGCCGCCAGGGCGACGCGCGGACCGGCGGTCGCGGTCGGCGAGGACACCGACGAGGTCAAGAAGCGCATGCTGGGCCGCCGCGGCGGCAGTCCGGCGGCGGTGGTGGAGCCGCCCTTCCAGCGGCGCAAGAAATCAGGCTGGGGCAAGCCGGTCGCGATCACGCTGGTGATCCTGCTCGCGGCCGCGATCGGCGCGGTGCACGTGATGCCGGTCTCGACCGCCGACTACGAGCGCGCCGCTTCCGAGGCCTTCGGCAAGCCGGTCAAGATCGGCGAGGCGCGCCTGTCGCTCATCAGCGGCCTGCAGATCAAGCTGAAGGACATCCGCCTCGGCGACGATGTCCGGATTGCCACGGGCGCGGCGAGCCCCGAGTTGGAAGCCCTGCGCGGCGAGAAGAAAGTCTTCAGCCGCATCGAGCTCGACGGCGTGAAGCTGCCGCAGGACGCGATCGGTGCGGCGCTGCTGGCGAAGGTGAAGGCAGACAACTTTGCCGTCGGCCGCCTGGTGCTGCGCAAGCTTGAGCTCACCGGCCCGGCGAAGCTGCCCGAGCCCCTCGAGGCCGACCTCGTGTACGGCGAAGACGGCGCCTTGCGCTCGGCGACGGTGCGAGGCCCCGATACGCTGCTCGCGAGGATTACGCCGGCAGCCAACGCGCTCGAGTTCGTCGTCACCGCGAGCGGCTTGCCGCTGCCGATCCTGCCGGAAGTGACGCTGAGCGATTTCGGCATGAAGGGGACCGCCACCGACCGCGGCATGACGATCACGGAGTGGGGCGGAAAGATCTTCGGCGGCAGCGTCTCGGGCACGGCCAACCTGCGCTGGAGCAGCGGCTGGACCATCGAGGGCGTGGTGACCGCGCGCAACATCAATGCCGCGGTGTTCGCGCCGGCGCTGCTTTCGGAGGGCAAGGGCGAAGGCACCGGGCGCTTCTCGATGAGCGGCAGCGAGCCGTCGAAGCTCGGCGAGGGCGGCCGGCTGGAAGGCAACTTCACCATCGGCTCCGGCGTGCTCGGCAGCTTCGACCTGGGACGCGTCCTGCGCACCTCCGGCAAGGAATACGCGGGCCGGACGCAGTTCAACGAGCTCTCCGGCCAGGTGACCTACGACCGCGGTGCCGTGGCGCTGCGGAACGTGGCGATCGGGGCTGGCGCGCTCAACGCCGGCGCCAGCGCCGACATCGCCCAGGGCGGCGCGCTCTCCGGACGCATCGTCGCCGACGTCAAGGCGTCCGGCAGCGCCAGGGCGCTGAGCGCAACGCTGCACCTCGGCGGCACGATCAAGGAGCCCCAGGTCAGGAACTAGTGGCCGACATCCTCCAGCTCCGAGGCCCGCGGGCGCTGTCGGAGTTTCGCCTCGCCAAGCTCGTCCAGGCCCTGCAGAGAATCGATCCCGGCGTGCGCTCGGTTGCCGCCGAGCATCGTCATTTCGTCGAGAGCGATGGCGCGCTGAGCGGCGCCGACCGGGCGCGCCTCGAGCGGCTCCTCGCTTACGGCACGCCGGCGGCGGAGGCGGACGGCGATCTTTACCTCGTCGTGCCGCGCCTCGGCACGCTCTCGCCCTGGTCGTCCAAGGCGACCGATATCGCCCGCAATTGCGGCCTCGGCGGCGTGCGGCGCATCGAGCGCGGCAGCGCTTACTTCGTCCGCGGCGGCAGCAAGGACCTCGGCGCGGCGCTGCACGACCGCATGACTGAAACCGTTTTGCGCTCCTTCGACGACGCGGGCAGGCTGTTCGAGCATGTTCCACCGCGTCCGCTGCAAATGCTTTCCATAAAAAAATTAAAGGAAGTGAACCGGGAGCTCGGTCTGGCTCTCAGCGACGACGAGATCGAGTATCTCGAGCGAGCCTACCGCGCCATGGGGCGCGACCCGAGCGACGCCGAGCTCACCATGTTCGCGCAGGCGAACTCCGAGCATTGCCGGCACAAGATCTTCAACGGCGAGTGGATCATCGACGGCGAGCGCCAGCCGCAGTCGCTGTTCGCCATGATCCGCCACACGCACGCGGTCTCCCCGGCGGGCACCGTGGTGGCGTACTCCGACAACGCCGCAGTGATGGAAGGAGGATTGGCCGAAAGATTTTTTCCAGGTCCTGATCTTGTTTATTCGAGAAAACGCGAGCTGACGCACACGGTGATGAAGTGCGAGACGCACAATCACCCGACGGCGATCTCGCCGTTCCCGGGCGCGGCGACCGGCGCCGGCGGCGAGATCCGCGACGAGGGCGCCACCGGGCGGGGCGCCAAGCCGAAGGCCGGCCTGGTCGGCTACTCGGTGTCGCACCTGAGGATTCCCGGGCACGTGCAGCCCTGGGAGGAAGGCGGGCCGGGCAAGCCCGGGCGCATCGCCTCCGCGCTCGACATCATGCTCGAGGGACCGATCGGCGCCGCCTCCTTCAACAACGAGTTCGGCCGCCCGAGCCTGTGCGGCTATTTCCGCACCTTCGAGTTCGCGAACCGCGGCTATCACAAGCCGATCATGCTCGCCGGCGGCATCGGCGCCATCAGCGCCACGCAGTCGCTGAAGGCGGCGCTGCCGGCGGGAACGCTGCTGCTGCAGCTCGGCGGCCCGGGGCTGCTGATCGGCATGGGCGGCGGCGCCGCGTCGTCGATGGGCGCGGGCAGCAACGTCGAGGACCTCGACTTCGACTCCGTGCAGCGCGGCAACGCGGAGATCCAGCGCCGCGCGCAGGAGGTCATCGACCGCTGCTGGCAGCTGGGCGAGAAGAACCCGATCCTCTCGATCCACGATGTCGGCGCCGGCGGGCTTTCCAACGCCGTTCCCGAGCTCGCGCACGGCGCCGGCCGCGGCGCGCGCCTGGATTTGCGCGCCGTTCCGTCCGAGGAAAGCGGCATGTCGCCGCGCGAGATCTGGTGCAATGAAGCGCAGGAGCGCTACGTGCTTGCCCTGGATCCCGCCAATCTGGATCTTTTCCGGGCGATTTGCGACCGGGAGCGCTGCCCCTTCGCGGTGCTCGGCAGCGCGACCGGAGATGGCCGGCTGGTCGTCGAGGACCGCAAGTTCGGCAACAGGCCGATCGACGTCGATCTGGCGATGGTGCTCGGCAAGCCGCCGAAGATGCTGCGGGATGTCCGGCGGCGGCAAGGAAGGAAGGAAGCGTTTTCTCTCGAGAAGATCTCCCTGGAAGGCGCGGTCCACCGCGTGCTGCGGCACCCGGCGGTGGCCGACAAGACTTTCCTGATCGCCATCGGCGACCGCACGGTCGGCGGGCTTTGCGCGCGCGATCCGTTCGTCGGTCCCTGGCAGGTGCCGGTCGCCGATTGCGCCGTGACCCTGCGCGACTACGACGGCCGGTCGGGCGAGGCGTTCGCGCTCGGCGAGCGCGCGCCGCTCGCGCTGATCGACGCGCCGGCTTCCGGGCGGATGGCCGTCGGCGAGGCGATCACCAATATCGCGGCGGCAGAAATATCTTCATTGGAAAAAATAAAACTTTCAGCGAACTGGATGGCGGCCGCGGGCTATCCCGGAGAGGACGCGGCGCTCTACGACACGGTGAAGGCGGTGGCGCTCGAGCTCTGCCCGGCGCTCGGCGTCGCCATCCCGGTGGGCAAGGATTCCCTGTCGATGCAGACTTCGTGGCAGGGCAAGGAAATCGTCGCGCCGCTTTCGCTCGTCGTCACCGCCTTCGCGCCCGTCGGCGACGCGGGAGCGACGCTCACGCCGCAGCTTCGCAGCGACGCCGGCGACACCGAGCTGGTGCTGGTCGACCTCGGGCGCGGCAAGAACCGCCTCGGCGGCTCGATCCTGGCGCAGGTGCACGGCGCCATGGGCGACGCCTGCCCGGATCTCGACGAGCCCGGACTGCTCAAGGGGCTGTTTGATTTCATCCAGGAGAATCGGCGGCTGATTCTCGCCTACCACGACCGCTCGGACGGCGGGATGTTCGTCAGCGCCTGCGAAATGGCGTTCGCCGGGCATTGCGGCGTCACGCTCAACCTCGACGCGCTCGCGTTCGAGGCGGCGAGCGACGACGTCGACGCGTTCCGGCGCGCCGGCGAGGAGCAGCTCGCGGGGCGAGCCCGGGATCTCGTCCTCGCGGCGCTGTTCGCCGAGGAGCTCGGCGCGTTGCTGCAGATTCGCGCCGCCGACCGCGCACGGGTGATGGAGCGCCTGCGCGCCGCCGGGCTCGGAGACTGCAGCCACGTCGTCGGGCAGCTCAACACGCGCGACGAGATCCGCGTCACCCGCAACGGCCGAGCGCTGTACTCCAACAAGCGCGACCACGTGCAGCGCGCCTGGAGCGAAACCACCTATCGCATGCAGGCGCTGCGCGACAACCCGGACTGCGCGCGCGAGGAGTACGACCGCGTCATCGCGCCGGATGACCCGGGACTCTCGATCCATCTCAGCTTCGACGAGAAGAATGTTTCCGTCGCTGCAAAGGCAAGACCAAGGATCGCCATCCTCCGCGAGCAGGGCGTGAACGGCCAGGTGGAGATGGCGGCCGCGTTCGACCGTGCCGGGTTCGAGTCGGTGGATGTGCACATGACCGACCTCGTCGCCGGGCGCGTTTCGCTGTCCGGGTTCAAGGGCTTCTCCGCGGGCGGCGGCTTCTCCTACGGCGACGTGCTCGGCGGCGGCCGCGGCTGGGCGAGCACCATCCTCTACAACGAGCGCGCCCGCGCCGAGTTCGAGGCGTTCTTCGCGCGCAAGGACACCTTCGCTCTCGGCGCGTGCAACGGCTGCCAGATGATGGGGCAGCTGCGCGAGCTGGTCCCCGGCGCGCAGCATTGGCCGGTGTTCGTGCGCAATCGCTCCGAGCAGTTCGAAGCGCGCCTGGTGATGGTCGAGATCACCGACAGCCCGTCGATCCTCTTCCGCGGCATGGCCGGCAGCCGGATCCCGGTGGTGACCGCCCACGGCGAGGGTCGCGCCCAGTTTGAGAACGGCTCTCTCGAGAAGTGTCTTGTCGCGATGCGCTACGTCGACAATCGCGGCGAGGTCGCCGAGCGCTATCCCTTCAATCCGAGCGGCACGCCGGGCGGGATCACCGGCGTGACCACCGCCGACGGGCGCTTCACCATCGTCATGCCGCACCCCGAGCGCGTCTTCCGCACGCTGCAGATGTCCTGGTCGCCGCCGGGGCGGGGCGAGGACTCGCCCTGGATGCAGCTTTTCCGCAACGCGAGGGCGTGGGTCGCATGAGCGACGTGCTCATCGTCGGCGCGGGTATCGGCGGGCTGACGCTCGCGCTCGAGCTCGCGCGCTGCGGCATCGCCTGCCGCGTGTTCGAGTCGGCGCCGGAGGTCAAGGCGCTGGGCGTGGGCATCAACCTCCTGCCGCACGCCACGCAGGTCCTTGCCGATCATGGTCTGGTTTCTTCCTTCCAACGAGTGGCTATCGAGACCGCAGAGGCGGCCTTCTTCAACCGCTTCGGCCAGCTCATCTACCGCGAGCCGCTCGGCCGGCGCGCGGGGTATGCGTGGCCGCAGTTTTCGATCCACCGCGGCGACCTGCAGGCGATCCTGCTCGAAGCGGTGAAGGCGAAGCTCGGCGCCGATCGCCTGCACCTCGGCTTTCATTGCACGGGGTTCGAGCAGGACGACAGGACGGCCATTTTGAAGTTCATGAATGGAGAGTCACGCAGCGGCGTCGCGGCGATCGCCTGCGACGGCATCCATTCGGTGATCCGGCAGCAGCTGTACCCGAAGGAAGGCGAGCCGCGCTATTCCGGCATCAACATGTGGCGCGGGGTGACGCGCTGGAAGCCCGTTCTCGGCGGCGCGACCATGACGCGCGCCGGGTGGCTGAAGACCGGCAAGCTGGTCCACTACCCGATCCGCGACAACATCGACGCCGAGGGGCGCCAGCTGGTGAACTGGCTGTGGGAGATCGAGACCCCGCGATACAAGCGCTGGGACTGGAACCGCGCCGCCCGCATCGAGGATTTCATCGCCGGCGCCGAGGACTGGCGCTTCGACTGGCTCGACGTGCCGGCGTTCTTCCGTGCCGCCGACGTCGTGCTCGAGTACCCGATGGTCGACAAGGACCCGCTGCCGGCATGGAGCTTCGGCCGGGTGACGCTGCTCGGCGATGCGGCGCACCCGATGTATCCGCGCGGCTCGAACGGCGCCGGGCAGGCGATCCTGGACGCGCGAGAGCTTGCCGAATCTCTTTTCCATGAGTTGAATACTGAAAAAGCGCTGAAGCGCTACGAGTCGAAGCGCCTGGCGCCGACCGCTAACGTGGTACTCGAGAACCGCCGCAATCCGCCCGACGCGATCCTGCGCGAGGTCTTCGAGCGCAGCGGCGACAAGCCCTTCGAGAGCGTGGATGCCGTCATCTCGCAGGCCGAGCTGAAGGCGCTGTCCGACCGTTACAAGCAGGTCGCGGGATACGACAAACGAACCCTAGAGGAGAGCAAGCGATGAGCATCGTGCGCCATGATTCGAGCGCCATCCTGTCCCAGGCCGTCGAGCACGGCGGCACCGTCTACCTCGCCGGCGTGGTGGCCAAGAACCTCGACGCCGACGTAAAGGGGCAGACCAAGGAAATATTGAACGAAATCGATCGCCTGCTCGCCAAGTGCGGCTCGGGCAAGGCGAAGGTGCTGCAGGCGCAGATCTGGGTCACCGACATCCGTAACCGGGCGTCGATGAACGACATTTGGACCGCCTGGACCGAGGGCAAGAACCTGCCGGCCCGCGCTTGCGTCGAGGCCAAGCTGGCCGACCCCAGGGCGCTGGTGGAGATCATGGTGATCGCGGCGAAATAACAAAATCTGAAGCTCTGCCTATGGCGCCGTGGCGGGGCACTCCGTATCTTTTTGCCCGATGCGCGAGCCGGGGATCATCCTCGTTGAAAGCAGCCCCTACGAATCGGCGCTCGCGTACCTCGCCCTGACGCAGACGACTTCCTCGGTCGTTCAGGCGCCGGACCTGCGCGCTGCGGCGCGCCTGGCGTCCTCCGGTGGCGTCGGGCTTGCCATTCTCGGGCCGCGTGCCATCACCCGGGTTTCGTCGCGCCAGCTCCGCGCCCTGCAGATCCCGGCGGTGGGAATCGGCGTGCACCTGTCCGATGTCGACGAGCGGCGCGCCCTCGCCGCCGGCGTGTGCGCGGTGTACGAGAGGCCGCGCGGCTGGAAAGCCTACCTGGCGCTACTCGAAGAGATTCACCACGCCGTCCAGGCCCGACCAGGTGAGGGCGCAGCTCGCCTGAGCCCGCACCACCGGCTTGGCATGAAAGGCGACTGAAAGGCCGGCCTCGGCCATCATCTTCAGATCGTTCGCGCCATCACCAATGGCTACGGTTTCATCTCTGTCAGCTTTTAGCTCTTTCACTACGGAGCGAAACTTCCTGGCCTTTGCCTCCGCATCGACGATGTCGCCGAGCAGGCCGCCGGTCAGCCTTCCCTGGGAGACCTCGAGCGAATTCGAGATGGCGTAGTCGATGCCGAGCCTCTGCTTCAGCCGCTCGACGAAGAAGGTGAAGCCGCCGGAAACCAGCAGGATCTTCACGCCGTGCCGCTGGCACGCCGCGATCAGCCTCTCGGCGCCGGCGGTCAGCTTCAAGCGCGTTTCGTAGACCTCGAGCAAGCCACTTTCGGGCAGCCCTTTCAGCAAACCGACCCTCTGCCGCAGGCTCGCGGGATAGTCGATCTCGCCGCGCATCGCGCGCGCCGTGATCGCCGCGATCTCGGGCTTCTTTCCGACCAGATCGCCGAGCTCGTCGATCGTCTCCATGGTGATCAGGGTGGAGTCCATGTCCATCGCCAGCAGCTTGAGGTCGGCGAAGCGGCGGCCATCCGGCATCCAGGCATGGTCGACCCGATGTTCTTCGCACCACGAGGCAACGAATGCCTGGAAAGCAAGATTTCTCAGGCGGAAAGCGTGCTCGGCGATGCGCTCCACCGGGCCGAGCTCCCTCGCCAGGCTCTCGGTGAGAGAGGGCCCCTGAAGGACGAGATTCAAGCGACGAGCTGTTGCAGGATGTCTTTCACTGCGGCGGCGCGCTCCGGCCAGGCCGGAAGCTTCGCCTCGACGCGCAGCTTCTCCGCGCCGGCGAGCCGCGCCTGCTTGCCCTTCTTCTGGATGAAGGCGATGACGCGCGCCGCTTCGATGGGCGGGTTCTTCACGAACTGCAGCTGTACCGCCTCGTGCGTCGCGTCGACGCGAGCCACGCCGAGCGGCCGGGCGGCGATGCGCACGCGGTGGCACTCGATCAGCGCCCGCGCGGCCTCGGGCAGGTCGCCGAAGCGGTCGATGAGCTCCTCCTGCAGCGCCTCGAGCGCCTCCAGGGAGCTCGCGTCGGCGAGCCGCTTGTAGAGCGCGAGGCGCTCGTGCACGTCGCTGCAGTAGGTCGCGGGCAGGAGCGCGGGCACGTGCAGGTTCACCTCGGTGTCGAGGTCGAAATCCTTCTCCAGCTCCGGCGCCCGGCCGGCCTTGAGCGCGCGCACGGCGCGCTCGAGCATGCGGGCATAGAGCGAGAAGCCGACTTCCTGCATCTCGCCGGACTGCTGCTCGCCCAGCACCTCGCCGGCGCCGCGGATCTCCAGGTCGTGCATGGCCAGGTAGAAGCCCGAGCCGAGGTCTTCCATCATCTGAATTGCTTCCAATCTTTTTGCTGCGCTTCTGCTCAAGCTCTCCTCCGGCGGCGTCAAGAGGTACGCGTAGGCCTGGTGGTGCGAGCGGCCGACCCGGCCGCGCAGCTGGTGCAGCTGCGCCAGGCCGAACTTGTCGGCGCGGTTGATGACGATGGTGTTCGCGGTCGGGATGTCGATGCCGGTCTCGATGATGGTCGAGCACAGCAGCACGTTATGCCGCTGGGCGGTGAACTCCCGCATCACGCGCTCGAGGTCGCGCTCGCGCATCTGCCCATGGGCGATCGCGAGCCGCGCCTCCGGCAGGAGGCGCGCCAGCCTTTCTCCCATTCTCTCGATCGAGTCCACCTCGTTGTGCAGGAAGTACGCCTGGCCGCCGCGCTTCAGCTCGCGCATCACCGCCTCGCGGATCAGCCCTTCGGACCAGGGCGAGACGAAGGTCTTGATGGCGAGGCGCTTCTCCGGCGCGGTGGCGATCACGGAGAAGTCACGGATCCCCTCCAGCGACATCGCGAGGGTGCGCGGGATCGGCGTCGCCGTCAGCGTCAGCACGTCGACTTCCGAGCGCAGGCGCTTCAGCGCCTCCTTCTGGCGCACGCCGAAGCGATGCTCCTCGTCGATGATGACCAGGCCGAGGTTCTTGAAGGTCACGTCCTTCGACAGGAGCTTGTGGGTGCCGATGACGATGTCGATCTCGCCGGTCTTCAGCTCCCCGACGATCTTCGAGGACTCCTTGCCGCTGCGGAAGCGCGAAAGCTCGGCGAGCTTCACCGGCCAGTCGGCGAAGCGGTCCGAAAAGGTCTGCAGGTGCTGCTCGGCGAGCAGGGTGGTCGGGCAGAGCACCACGACCTGCTTCTTGTCCGCGACGGCGACGAACGCAGCGCGCAGCGCGACTTCCGTCTTGCCGAAGCCGACGTCGCCGCACACCAGGCGGTCCATCGGCTTGCCGGCCTTGAGATCCGTGACCACTGCCTCGATCGCCGCGGCCTGGTCGGGCGTCTCCTCGAAACCGAAGCCATCGGCGAAGGCT
>Ga0210090_1000034_pt1 | contig 14714 bp, 16 predicted proteins | sample Sandmound_ThreeS_7_FD_185572 | JGI IMG/M metagenome (GOLD analysis project Ga0210090, IMG submission 185572) | Wetland microbial communities from San Francisco Bay, California, USA, that impact long-term carbon sequestration -... | ecosystem: Environmental > Aquatic > Marine > Wetlands ...
TGGATCGAGCGCTTCGCCGGAAAGGTTCCGGCCTCGCCGGTCTACGACGTGAAGCAGGCGCTGGAGAGCGCCTACGTCGCCGAGCGCGGCAGCGTCGCGGACTTCGCCTATGCCGACGGCAAGGCCGCCCGCATGGTCGCGGCGCCACTCTCCTTCACCGGGGCGGAGCTGCCGACCCGTGCCGCCCCGCCGATGGGCGCGCACACGGTCGAGCAGCTGCGTGCCGCGGGCTATTCCGACGAGCGCATCGGCGCGCTGCGCACGGCGGGCGTGATATGAACCTCGCCGCCACGCTCACGCAATCGGCGCTCAACTGGCCGCAGAAGACGGCGCTGGTCTTCGAAGGCCGGCGCTGGACCTACGAGCAGTGGAACCGCACGGTCAACAAGGCGGCGCACGCCTTCCGCGCCGCCGGCATCGGCAAGGGCGACCGCGTCGCCTTCCTGACCTACAACCTGCCCGAGCAGGTCACCGGCTTCTATGCGCTGATGAAGATCGGCGCCATCCCGGTGCCCATCAACTACCGGCTGGCCGCGAACGAGGTGAAATACATCGTCGACGACTCGAAGGCGCGCATCCTGGTCTTCGAGGAGGCGCTGCGCGCGCCGGTCGCGGCCATCCAGGATCGCCTTTCAGTAAGTAAATTGATTTATGTGGGAGCAAAACCGGAAGGCAAGGAGATCCCGTTCGAGAAGTTCATCGAGCCCGGCGCCGACCGCGAGCCCGAGATCGTCGGCGACTGGAAAGATCCGGCATTCATCATGTACACCTCGGGCACCACCGGCCGGCCGAAGGGCGTGGTGCGCTCGCACCTCGCCGAGATCATGGGCAGCCTGTCGATGGTGGCGGAATGCGGCTTCCGCGCCGACGACACGATCCTGAACAACAAGCCCCTGTTCCACATCGCGCAGCTGCAGCTGCAGTTCATTCCCTTCGTGCACATCGGCGGCACCAACGTGCTGACGCGCGGCTTCGACGTGCACGAGACGCTCTCGGCGGTCGGCCAGGAGCGCATCACCGTCCTGCATGGCGTGCCGACGCAGATGGTGATGATGGCCGCCGCGGACATCTCGAAGTACGACTTGAAGTCGCTGCGCTGCGGCTTCTACGGCGGGCAGACGCTCGCCGACGACATCACGCGCAAGGTGATGACCTGGTTCCCGGAGTACTTCGCCAACGTCTACGGTTCCACCGAGGCGCTGATGGTCACCTGCTGCGACTATCGCAAGCACGCGGGCAAGCTCGGCAGCGTCGGCAAGGCTTCGGTCAACATGGAAGTGCGCGTCATCCGCACCGACAGCCGCGATCCGGACGAGCTGTGCAAGCCGGGCGAGATCGGCCAGCTCATCACGCGCGGCGCGAGCCTGCTTACCGAGTACTTCGGCCTGCCCGATCGCACCGCCGCCGCCTTCACCCGGGGCTGGTTCCTCTCGGGCGACGCCGCGGTGCTCGACGACGAAGGCTTCATGACCGTGATGGGACGGATGGACCACACCATCAAGAGCGGCGGCGAGAACATCCATCCCTCCGAGATCGAGAACGTGCTGTTCAAGCACCCCGGGATCACCAACGCCGCGGCGGTCGGGCTGCCGAGCCGCAAGTGGGGCCAGGTGGTCTGCGCGGCGATCGTGCGCAAGGATCCCGCCCTCTCCGCGGCTGCGCTCGACGAGTTCTGCCTGAAGAGCCCCGACCTCGCCCACTTCAAGCGCCCGCGGCACTACTTCTTCGTCGACGCGATCCCGTCGAACCCGACCGGCAAGGTCGAGCGCGGCAAGCTGAAGGACCAGCTCCTGAAGAACATCCCCGCCGAGCTCGAGTGATGGCTGCGCTTCTCGTCATCCAGGCTTCGGTTTCCAATCGAGAGCAGTACAAGAAGTATCAGGCTGCGGTCCAACCCCTGATCCAGGCGCACGGCGGGCGACTCAAGGCGAGCGGCGTAGGCCTCGAGGTGCTCGAAGGCAGTCATGACGGACGCCGGCTGGTCGTTTTCGAATTCGACTCCATGGATGCCATCCAGGAGTTCTGGAAATCGCCCGCCTATTCCAAAGTGAAACCGCTGCGCGAGGGCGCGGCGAAGATCGACGTCTGGGCGGTGCCGGCGGCATGACCGATCTCTTCTCGCCGCTTTCGATCGGCGACCTTGCGCTTCCCAACCGGATCGTGATGGCGCCGCTCACACGCTCTCGCGCCACGCTGGAACGCGTGCCGACGCCGATGATGGCCGAGCACTACGTGCAGCGCGCTTCCTCCGGCCTGATCATCGCCGAGGCAACCAACATCGTGCCGCAGTCGATCGCCTGGGACTGCGCGCCCGGCATCTTCACGCAACCACAGATCGACGCCTGGAAAGCTCTGGTGCGCGCGGTGCACGAGGCCGGCGGCCGCATCGCGCTGCAGCTCTGGCACGGCGGACGCGTCGCCTGCAACCGCTCCGCCGATCCACAACCGGCGCTCTCGCCCTCCGGCGTGAACGAGAACCTGGACGCGATCACCGTCTGGGGACTCGGCCCGGAAGGCAAGTTCATCAAGCTCAACGCGACCCCGTCGCGCGAGATGAATCTCGAGGAAGTCCGCGCGACGGTGAAGGCTTTCGGCGCCGCGGCGCGCGCCTGCAGGGAAATCGGCTTCGACGCGATCGAGCTGCACGCCGCGAACGGCTACCTGCCGCACCAGTTCCTCTCGCCCTTCCTCAACCGTCGCAACGACGACTACGGCGGCACGCCGGAGAAGCGCGCCCGCTTCGCCCTCGAGGTGGTGGAAGCGATGATGGGGCATTACCCGCCCGCGCGCGTCGGCATGCGCATCTCGCCCTTCAGCGACTACAACGGCGCGATCGACCCCGACCCGGTCCCCGCCTATCGTTTTCTGGTGGGCGAGCTGAACCGCAGGGGCATGGGCTGGCTCGAGCTCGCCGACACCAGCTTCTGGTACGGCAGGTTCGAGCGCTCGCGCATGCTCGACCTGGCGAAGCCGGTGTTCGACGGCAGAATCATCGCCAACGGCGGCATCGAGCCGCAGACCGCGAACGAGCTGATCGCCGGCGGCATGGTGGATGCGGTGTCCTTCGGGCGCCTGTGGATGGCGAACCCGGATCTGCCGGAGCGCATCCGCCGCGGCGGCCCCTACGCCAAGGCGATCACCCGGCGCTTCTACGGCGGCGGGGCGGACGGGTACAACGACTACCCGACCCTCGCCAGCGCCACCGCCTAGACCATCAGGTATTGCTCGCGGATCTCCGGGTGTTCCGCCAGGGCGGCGGGCGTGCCTTCGTAGCGGATCTCGCCGCGCTCGATGATCGAGACGCGGTCGGCGAGCTCGGTCGCGAAGCGCAGGTTCTGCTCCGAGAGAAGCACGGTGGCGCCGGCTTTCTTGAGCGCCTTCAGGCGCTGCAGGATCGCGTCCACCACGAGCGGCGCGAGGCCCTCCGACGGCTCGTCGAGCAGCAGCAGGCTCGGGTTGCCGAACAGCGTGCGGGCGATCGCCACCATGCGCTGCTGGCCGCCCGAGAGCGCTCCCGCCCGCTGGTTCAGGAAACTCCCGACGTCGGGAAACAGCTGCAGGACCTCCGCCAGATCCCAGCGGCCCGCCCCGGACCGGGCCGGACGGCGCGCCGCCTCGAAGTTCTCCGCCACGGTCAGCCCGCCGAACAGGCGGCAGTTTTCCGGCACGAAGCCGAGGCCGGCGCGGCACGCCTCGAACGGCTCCCGGCCCTGGATCTCGGCGCCGTCGAAGCGGATCGTGCCGGCCCTCGGACGCACCAGGCCCATGATGCTGGAGAGCGTGGTGGTCTTGCCGGCGCCGTTGCGCCCGAGGAGCGCGACGACCTCGCCGCGCTCGACCGTGAGCGAGAGGCCGAACAGGACCTGACTCTCGCCGTAGGCGGTCTCGAGCCCCCGGACCTCCAGCAGCGCCACCTTCCGGTCAGCCGCCGGCGCGCGCCTTCATTACCTCTTCGCAGCTGCGCGCCACGGTCTCGGTGTTGATCGCCTTGACCTCGCCCATGCCGATGCCGTCGGGCAGGCTCGGGTCGCGCTTCACCGTGCCGACATAGAAGTTGTAGAGCGCCATGTGGTCGCAGGCGCGCACCTTGGTCAGGCCGGTGGGGCCTTCGAACTGCACGCCGCCGAGCGCCTTGCGCACGAGCTCGACGTCGTCGCTGCCGGCCTTGCGGATGCCCTCGACCAGCATCTTGCCGGCGACGTAGCCGACCGCCGTCGAGCCGGTCGGATAGGTCTTCATGCGCTTCTCGATCTCCGCGGTGAAGGCCCTGGATTTCGCGCTGTCGATGGCATAGAACGGATACCAGACCGTGCCCATGGTGTTGGGCGGCAGCGAGTCCTTGAGCGCGCCCATCTTGGCGAGGTCGAGACCGTGGGTGAAGAACTGCGTCTTGCCGCTGAACAGGCCGAAGTCCTTCGCCGAGCGCAGGAAGTTGACCAGGTCGGCGCCGAACATGCCGCCGACCACGAGGTCGACGGGCTGGGCCTGCAGCGCGGTGACGTGCGGGCCGAAGTCGGTGGCGCCCAGCTTGTGCAGCTCCTGGCGCACGACGACGATGTCGGGGCGCGCCACCTTGAGGCCAGCGATGAAATCCGCCATGAAATGCTGGCCGTACTCGTAGTCCGGGGCGATGACCGCGACGCGCTTGATGTCCGGGCGCGACTTCAGGTGCTCGGCCATGACCCGGCCGATCTCGACCGTGGAAAGGTTGGCGCGCGCGACGTAGTCGTGGCCCGATTCTCCGGTGAGGCGCTTGGTGGTGGCGAAGCCGCCGTTCACCAGCACCTTGTACTCCTTGCCGAGGTTGCCCACCGCCACCGCGGCGCCGCTGTGGATGCCGACGGTCACGTACTTGATCTTCTCCTCGAGGATCATGCGCCGGCCCTCAGTCACCGCCTTCTCGACCGAGCCGCCCATGTCGGCGGTGACGACCTGGAACGGCCGGCCGTTCAGGCCGCCGGCGGCGTTGGCCTCGTCGACCGCGATCTGGAAGCCGGTGCGGATGCTGTCGGCGATGAAGGCGAAGCCGCCGCTGTAGATGTCGATCAGGCCCAGCTTGACCGGCTCGCGCGCCTGGGCCTGCGCGGCCGCCGGCACGACGCACAGCGCAACGATGAGAAGGGTTCGTAGCATGGTCGCCTCGGTTAAGGGGGTTGCGAATTGTCCGGACAAGGCTCTCCCGTTGTCAAGGCGCTTCCGGCATACTCGGCCGCAGTGATCGAGCTCCTCTCGCAGCACTTTTCCTGGGCGCAGAACCCGGTCGTCGTCGCGCGGCAGGTGCTGGCCGGGGTCTCGAACGGGATGCTGCTGTTCCTCATCTCGGCGGGGCTGTCGCTCATCTTCGGCGTGCTGCGCATCATCAACTTCGCGCACGGCGCGCTGTTCATGCTCGGCGCGCTCGTCGCCGTGAGCGTCCTGACCCTCTCGCCCGGCGGCGGCTGGGCGTACGTCGGCGCGCTCGGCGCCGCCACCGCCGCCCTCGCCGCCTTCGGCGCCGTGGTCGAGGCCGGCCTGCTGCGGCGGATCTACCGCGCACCGCACGAGTTCCAGCTCCTGCTCACCTTCGCGCTGGTGTTCGTCCTCGGCGACGTGGCCAAGCTGCTGTGGGGCCGCGAGGACCACTCGACCTCGGTGCCGGCGGCGCTCGACGGCAGCATGCGCGCCTTCGGCCTCACGTTCCCGAGCTACCGCCTGTTCCTGATCGGCGCCGGCGTGGCCGTGGCGCTCGGGCTGTGGCTCGTCCTGCACCGCACGCGCTGGGGCATCTTCGTGCGCGCCGCAACGATGGACCGCGGCATGCTGAGCGCGCTCGGCGTGAATACGCGGCTGCTCTTCACCAGCGTCTTCGCCGCGGGCGCCGCGCTCGCGGGCCTCGGCGGCGCGCTGGCGGCGCCGATCGTCGCCGTCGGCCCGGGCCTGCACGTGCAGGTGATCATCGACGCGTTCGTGGTGGTCGTCATCGGCGGCATGGGCAGCGTGATGGGCGCGCTCGTCGCCTCGCTCCTCGTCGGCATCGTCAACGCCTTCGGCCTGCTCGCCTTTCCCGGCCTCGCGGTGGTGCTGACCTTCGCCGTGATGGCGGTGGTGCTGATCGTGCGCCCCCACGGTCTTTTCGGCCTGCCGGAATGAAGCCCGCCGGCTGGCTCGCGCTCGGCGCCGCGGCGCTCCTCGCCCTGCCGCTCGCGCTCTCGGAGTTCTGGATCTTCATCGCCATCGAAGTGCTCGCCTTCGCGCTCTACGCGGTCAGCTTCAACGTGCTCCTCGGCTACGGCGGCATGCTCTCCTTCGGCCACGCGGCGTTCTTCGGCGTCGGCGGCTACGCGGCTGCGATCCTCATGAAGAAGGCCGGCCTGCCCCCGGGCGTCGCGTTCGCGTTGCTGCCGCTGGTCGCCATGGCCGCCGCCGCCGTCGCCGCCGCCGTCGTCGGCTACTTCTCGGTGCGCCGCGCCGGCATCTACTTCGCGATGCTCACCTTCGCTTTCCAGATGCTTCTCTACGCGGTGGCGCTGAAGGCGACCGGCCTCACCGGCGGCGACGACGGCATGACCGGGCTCAAGCCGCCCGGGCTGCTGGCGGCGCCGCTCGCCTACTACTATTTCGCCCTCGCCCTGGTCGCGCCCGCGCTCTACGTCCTCCACCGCCTGGTGAGCTCGCCCTTCGGCTATGCGCTGCGCGCCCTGCGCGCCAACCCGCGCCGGCTGCAGTACAGCGGCGTCGACGTGCGCGCGCACCAGCTCGCCACCTTCGTCGTCACCGGCGCGTTCGCCGGGCTCGCCGGCGGCATCTTCGCCCTCTCGAGCGGCAATGTCTTTCCGGGCTGGCTCAACTGGACCGCGAGCGCCACGCCAATCGTGATGGCGGTGCTCGGCGGCGTGCACACCTTCCTCGGCCCCGCCCTCGGCGCAGCGGTTTATGTGGTGCTGGAAGTGCTGATCAGCGGCCGTACCGAGTACTGGCCGCTGGCGATGGGCAGCATCATCCTGGTGCTGGTCCTGCTCATGCCCGAGGGGCTTACCGGGCTCGCGAAAAGGCGCACGGCATGAGCTCGCCGATCCTCCGGATCCAGGGTCTGGCCAAGCGCTTCGGCGGCCTGCAGGCGCTGGGCGGCGTCGATCTCGCGCTCGAGCGCGGCGAGTTCCGCGCCATCATCGGACCGAACGGCGCGGGCAAGAGCACCCTCTTCAACACCATGACCGGCCTGCTCCAGCCCGACGCGGGCCGCGTGTTCCTGGAGCAGCAGGACGTCACCGGCAAGCCGCCGCACGTCCTCGCGCGCATGGGCGTGGCGCGCACCTTCCAGATCACCAGCGTGTTCCACGACCTGACCTCGCTCGAGAACGTGCAGGTGTCGCTCCTCGCGCACGCTCGGGGAACCTGGAGCGCGTGGCCGAGAGCGCGAACGCAGCACGTGTCGCGGGCCCGTGAGCTCCTCGAGCTGGTCGGCCTGGGCGGCAGCGCCGAAAGAAAGGCCGGAACGCTGTCGCACGGCGACCAGAAGCGCCTCGAGCTCGCCATCGCGCTGGCGGGCGAGCCGCGCCTGCTGCTGCTCGACGAGCCGACGGCGGGAATGGCGGCGCAGGAGCGGCTTGAGTCGATCCGGCTGGTGCATCGCCTCGCCGGCCGGCTCGGGCTGTCGTGCCTGTTCACGGAGCACGACATGGCGGTCGTCTTCGCGGTCGCGACGCGCATCACGGTGATGCACCAGGGCAAGGTGCTCGCCGAAGGCACGCCGGCCGAGGTCCGCGCGCGCCCGGAAGTGCAGCAGGTCTATCTCGGCGAGCAAGTCAAGGTGGCCGCATGAACTTCGAGCTTCCTCCCGAGCACGAGATGCTGCGCGACAGCGTGCGCGAGTTCTTCGCGCGCGAGCTGCCCGAAGAGCGCATCCGCGAGATGGACCGCGCGCGCAAGATCCCGCGCGACCTCTGGAAGCGCTTCGCGGCGATGGGCTGGCAGGGTCTCTCGGTGCCCACCGAATACGGCGGCAGCGGCGCCGACGTCTCCACCGCGGCGGTCTTCTGCGAGGAATTGGCGCGGCGCTTCCCCTCTCTCGCGACCGACTGGCTGCTCGTCTCCATGACGGCGCGCGTGCTGCGCGAGTCGGGCACGCCGAAGCAGAAGACCGAGCTCTTGCCGAAGCTCGCTTCTGGCGACTTTCTCATGAGCTTCGGCATGACCGAGCCGGGCGGCGGCACCGACGTGCTCGCCCTGAAGACGCGCGCGACGCTGCAGGGCAACGAGTGGATCGTCCGCGGCCAGAAGCTCTACACGTCGTTCGCGGACGACGCCGACGCGATCCTGGTCCTGTGCCGCACCGATCCGGCCGATGGCGCGAAGCGCGCGCGCGGCCTTTCGCTCGTCCTCACGCCCCGCCGCCAGCCCGCGGTCCAGGTCCGCCGCCTCGAGCTGATGGGCATGCGCGCCGCGTGCACCTGCGAAGTCTTCCTCGACGATGCGCGCGCGCCGGCCGATGCGCTGGTCGGCGGCCAGGGCAACGGCTGGAAAACGCTGCTCGCCTCGCTCGACGAGGAGCGGATCCTCTGCGCGGCGATGTACGTCGGCATCACCGCGGCGGCGCTCGAGCAGGCGCTGCAGTACGCGCGCGACCGCAACGCCTTCGGCCGCCCGATCGGCGCCTTTCAGGCGGTGCAGCATCCACTGTCGGAAACCGCCACCGAGCTCGAGCAGATCCGCCTCCTCACCGCGAAGGCGGCCTGGCTGCAGAGCTCGGGCAAGGATTGCGCGATGGAGGCGGCGATGGCCAAGCTCGCCGCCACCGAGGTCGCGATCCGCGCCACCGACCGCTGCATGCGGGTGCTCGGCGGCTACGGCCTGGTCGAGGTGACGGCGATGGAGCGGCTGTTTCGCGACGCGCGCCTCGGCCCCTTCAGCCCGATCTCGAACGAGATGGTGAGGAACTTCGTCGGCGAGCGCCTGGGACTGCCGCGCAGCTATTGATGAGAATCGCCAAGCATTTCGTCACGGTGGGGAATCGGCGCGTGCACTATCTGCGCGCCGGCAGCGGCCCGGCGCTGGCGATGCTGCACGCCTGCCCGGTGTCCGCCAAGGTGATGCGGCCGCTGATGCCGATTTTCGGCGAGCGGTTCACCTGCCTCGCTTTCGACATGCCCGGCTTCGGCCTGTCCGACCTGCTGCCGCAGGCGAAGCCCTCGGTCGAGGACTTCGCCGACGCGCTGGCCGAGACGCTCGACGCGCTCGGTATCGAGCAGGTCGCTACCTACGGCCGCCACACCGGCGCTTCGATCGCGGTGGAGTTCGCCGCCCGCCATCCCAAGCGGACGGCGATGGCGCTCGCCGACGGCTATGCGGTGTTCGCGAGGCGCTACACCGATGAGCAGCTCGACGCCTACCTGGAGCCCATCACCCCGGCGTGGGACGGCGGCCACCTGCTGCGCCTGTGGATGCGTTACCGCGACCAGCACGCGTTCTGGCCCTGGAACAGGCAGACCGGCGCAGCGCGTTCCGACGCCGACATTCCCGACGCCGACTTCCTGCACCGCGGCGTGGTCGAGATGCTCGAGGCCGGGAACGACTATCGCATCGGCTATGCGGCGCCCTTCCGGCACCGCGCGCTCGAGGTGCTTCGCGACCTGAAGGTGCCGGTGTGCTTCGGCAACCGGCCCGGCGACAGCATGTACCTCACGCGATCGCTCTACCCGGCATCGGCCTGGCAGGAAGTCCTGCCGCGCGAGCTCGAGGCGGCGACGCGCGCCGAGCGCGAGATCCTGCTGAAGCACCCGGCGCGCGGCACTCCGCCGCCCGCGCCGCGCTGCGCGCCGCTGCCCGGCCGCACCACGACCGACTACGTCGAGGGTCTCTTCGTTCGATCGGCCGGCAACCTGAAGGACGGCCCGCTCCTGGTCATCCCTCACGTGCCGGGATCGTCGGCGCTCTACGACGACCTCGTCATGGCGCAGGGCAACGCGCTCGCCGTCGATCCGCCCGGCCACGGCGAGTCCGATCCGCTCCCCGGCAATCCTCAGGATCCCTCCGCCCTTGCGGGCGCAATCGACGCCGTGCTCGGAAAGCTCCAGGTCGAACAGATCAAACTGTATGGCCACGGCACCGGCGCAGCGATCGCCGTCGAGCTCGCGCACTTGCTCGGCAACCGTGTGCGGCGCGTCGTGCTCGACGCGCCGGCGTTCCTCCGCCCTGAAGACGGGCTGCGGCCGGAGGAATACGCGCCCTCGGTGACGCCGGTCTGGGACGGGAGCCACTGGCTGCGCGCCTGGAACCACCTGCGCGACTCGGAACTCTGGTGGCCCTGGCTGCAGCGCACGCACCGGAACGTGCGCAAGGTGGAGCCGCGCATCGATCCGCAGGCGCTCACGCTGCGCGTGCGCGAGGCGATGAAGCAGCCCGCGAGCTACCAGCCGGCCTGGCGCGAGGCGCTCGCCTGGCCGTGGCGCGAGCGCATCCGCGGCCTCGAGCAGAAGCTGCGCTACATCGCCGCGCCGCAGGACGTGTTCGCACACCTCACGCCCAACGCCACGCGGGTCGAGGACAACGCAGTGTCCCGGGCGAAGGCGCTGCAATGACGATCAAGCGCAAAGCCTGCATCGCCGGCGCGTTCGAGCATCCGACGCGCAAGGCGCCGGACAAGTCGGTGGCGCAGCTCCACGCCGAGGTGGCGCGCGGCGCGCTGGCCGATGCCGGCCTCGAGCGCAAGGACGTCGACGGTTACTTCTGCGCGGGGGACGCGCCGGGGCTCGGCGGGCTCTCGATGCTGGATTACCTCGGCCTCAAGGTTCGCCACGTCGACACCACCGAGACCGGAGGCTCCTCGTACCTCATCCACGTCGCGCATGCCGCCGAGGCGATCGCCGCCGGCAAGTGCAACGTGGCCCTGATCACGCTCGCCGGACGGCCGCGCTCCGAGGGCTCGAGCGGCACGCAGGCGCGCAACTACGGCGCCTCGGCGCCCGACGCCGCGTTCGAATCCCCCTACGGGCCGGCGACGGCCAACATGTACGGCATGGTGGCGATGCGCCACATGCACGAGTTCGGCACCACCGGCGAGCAGCTCGCCTGGATCAAGGTTGCCGCCTCGCGCCATGCGCAGCACAACCCGAACGCGATGCTGCGCGAGGTGGTCAGCGTCGAGGACGTGCTCGCCTCGCCGATGATCGCCGACCCGCTGCACCGCCTCGACTGCTGCGTGGTGAGCGACGGCGGCGGCGCGCTGGTGGTCACCCGGCCGGAGATCGCGCGCGGCCTGAAGCGGCCGCTGATCAATGTCCTCGGCGCGGGCGAAGCCGTGAAAGGACAGGCCGGTGGAAGAATCGACCTCACGTGGTCGGCAAGCCGCTGGTCCGGCGCAGCCGCGTTCGCCGAAGCCGGCGTGAAGCCCGCGGATATCCAGTACGTATCGATCTACGACAGCTTCACCATCACGGTGCTGATCCAGCTCGAAGACCTCGGCTTCTGCGCCAAGGGCGAAGGCGGCCGCTTCGTCGCCGACGGCGGCCTGGTCTCGGGCTCCGGGCGGCTGCCGTTCAACACCGACGGCGGCGGCCTGTGCAACAACCACCCGGCCAACCGCGGCGGCATGACCAAGGTGATCGAGGCGGTGCGGCAGCTGCGCGGCGAGGCGCATCCCGCGGTGCAGGTGAAGAACTGCGCGCTCGCGCTCGCCAACGGCACCGGCGGTCAGCTCGCTTCGCGCCACGGCAGCGCGACGCTGATCCTGGAGCGCGCATGAAGATCCCCTCGCCTGCCATGAATCCGGAGAACAAGGCCTTCTTCGATGCGACGCGTGCGGGCAAGCTGCTTCTGGGAAAGTGCCTTGCGTGCAAGCAAGTGCACTATTACCCCCGGGCTTTCTGTCCCCATTGCAATGGAAAGACGGAATGGGTTGCGGCAAAGGGGAGCGGGAAGCTGTACTCCTACAGCGTCATGCGCCGCGTCGCCGAGCCTTATGCGATCGCCTATGTCACGCTCGACGAAGGCGTCAGCGTGCTGACCAACATGGTCGACTGCGATATCGACCGCCTGCGCATCGGCGAGCCGGTGCGCGTCGTGTTCAAGCCCGCGGAAGGCGGAGAGATGATCCCGATGTTCACGCCCGCATGAGCTTCACTGTCCTCAAGCCGAAGCATTTCCCCTGGTTCGATTACTCGCGCTATTCCTTTTCCATGGGACTGCAGGGCGCCACCGGCACATACCTCTCGGGAAACACCGCCTCGGAGTTCGACCCCGCGGCGAAGCGCATCGTGGTGAAGGGCGGCATGACCGACCAGGTGCGCACCGCCTGGGCCAAGATCGGCGCCATCCTCGAGGCGGGCGGCCTGTCCTACGCCGACGTCACGCGAGTCGTCGAGTACGTGAAGCCCGAGGGGATCGAGCGCTACGGCGAAGCCAACGCCGTGCGCAACGAGATCTTTGGTTCTCACAAGCCCGTTGTCTATACCGTGCCGGTGAAAGCGCTCCTGCGCCCCGACGCGTTCATCGAGATCGAAGTGACGGCGTCATCGCGTCCTGGAGAGAAGTCGACTTCAGGCGTGGTTTTCCTGCCGACGGTGCAGCCCGTGGACGACCAGGGGAACATCATCGGCGCCGGCGACGTGGTGGCGCAGACGCGCGCCATCTTCGAGCGCGCCGGGAAGATGCTCGCCGCGCTCGGCGTCGGCTTCGACCGCGTGGTGAAGACCTGCGACTACATCACGCCGGCCGCCCTCGCCGCGTACAAGGGCACCGGCCGCGTGCGCAAGGAGCACCTCGGACCGGTTTACCCGGGCGCGGCCGGCATCCTCATGCCGCGCCTGGTGCATCCCGAGGCGCTGATCCAGTACGACTTCATCGCCACGCGCGACACGCCGGTTCTCGTCAATCCCGGCTGGACGCGCTACCAGAAGCTCACCTACAGCCCGGCGGTGCGCGCGGGCAAGCTGCTCTTCATGTCCGGGCAGGGATCGCTCGATCCGGCGACCGAGCGCGTGGTGCACGATGGCGACGTGGTTGCGCAGGCCGAGTACACCTACGGCAACATCCTCAAGGTGCTGGAAGCGGCGGGCGCGGGACCGCAGAACCTGGTGAAGACGATCGAGTACGTGACGCCGGCGGCCCTGCCACGCTACCGCGACGTCGCCAGGGTGCGCGAGAAGCTGCTGCGCGAGCCCTGGCCCGCCTCGACCGGCCTGATCTGCGAAGCCCTGTTGCGACCGGAAATGCAAATCGAAATCGATCCCTTCGCGGTGCTCGCGTGACTTTGTTGACGGAAGAACTCAAATCCTGGATCGGGCGCGAAGCCCACTACCCCGCGCGCGAGGAGCTCGGCCGCGCCTCGATCCGCTATTTCGCCCTCGCGCTGGGCGACGACAACCCGCTCTACGTCGACGACGCGTACGCGAAGCAGGCAGGCTACCCGTCGCTGATCGCGCCGCCGACGCTGATCTGCGAGACCTGCCAGTACGCGCACCAGGCGCCCAACGCCGACGGCTACATCGGCCACGAGTGGCGCCTGCCGGTGCCGAACGCGCGGCTGGTGCGCGCCGGCAACGATTACGAGTTCATGCGTCCGGTGCTGCCGACCGACCGCGTCTCGGTGACCTGGACGCTGGAGAGCATCGTCGAGAAGCCCGCGTCGCGCGGCGGCACGCAGCTGTTCGTCTCCTCGGTGGCGCGCTATCGCGATGCGCAGGGCGAGATCGTGGCGATCAACCGCGAGACCATCGTGTACCAGCCGCTGGCATGAAGCCGGGAGACAAGCTGCCGCCGCTCGAGAAGACGTTCACCGCGGTGGACCTCTTCGCCTACGGGGCCGCCACCTGGGACTGGCACCGCATGCACTACGACGCCGAGCTCGCGCGCAGCAAGGGCTTCGCCGCGCCCGTGATCGACGGCCAGATGTACGGCGCCGTGTTCGCGCGGGCGGCGATGGCCTGGGCCGGACCGCGCGCCTTCATGACGAAGATGTCGCTGCGCATGAAGTCGATGGCTTTCGCCGGCGACACGCTGCGCGCCGAGGGCACGGTGACCTCGGTCGAGGGCAACGCCGTCGTCCTGCAGCAGCGGCTGATGAGCGGCGAGCGCGTCATCGCCGAATGCACGAGCTCTCTTTCGCTTCGCTGACTTGGCGCGAAGCGCCGATGCCGGGCGGCAGCGGTCCGGTGGCGCTCGCCCTGCTGCCGCGGCTGCCGGACGACGCCTTCCGCGCTTTCGTGCGCTTCCCCGCCGGCTGGTCGCGCCCGGAGCCGGGCTACTACGAGGTGGCCGAGGAGTTTCTCGTCCTCGAGGGCGAGCTCGGCCTCAACGGCAGGATCTGGCGCGGCGGCGAATACGCGTGGATCCCGGCAAGGCACCCGCGCCGCGATCTCCAGTCCGTCCCGGGATGCCTGGTGCTCGCCTGGTTCGGCAGCGCCCCGCGCTGGATTGCCGGCCCGCCGGAGAAGGCGGCGAGCGATGCGGGACCGCCGCACCAAACGCGCATCGACACCGCGTCGTTCCGACGATCGAGCGCGGCCCTGCTGGAAACGCTCGACCTGCGCGACTACACGTGGTCGACCAGCGTCGCGCCGGTCAGCGCCTGATTTCCGGAATGGCCTGCAGCGCGTAGAACTGCACCGACTGCACCCGGCCCTTCACCGGCGCCTCGTGCAGCTTAAGGCCGGCGACGTCGATGCCCGCGAGCTCGGCGGCACGCCGCGAGATCACCAGCGAGGCGCCGTACTCCTTCGTCAGGCTCTCGAGGCGCGACG
>Ga0210090_1000035_pt1 | contig 14435 bp, 10 predicted proteins | sample Sandmound_ThreeS_7_FD_185572 | JGI IMG/M metagenome (GOLD analysis project Ga0210090, IMG submission 185572) | Wetland microbial communities from San Francisco Bay, California, USA, that impact long-term carbon sequestration -... | ecosystem: Environmental > Aquatic > Marine > Wetlands ...
CAGATCGTCGAGCGCTATCCCGTGGTGATGCACGGCGTGTCGCTGTCCATTGCCTCGACCGCGCCGCTCGATCTCGACTATCTCGGCGCGCTGAAGACGCTTGCCAAGCGCGTGAACCCCAAATGGATCTCTGATCATTTGTGCTGGACCGGCGTGCACGGCGTGAACCTGCACGACCTCTTGCCCATCCCCTACACCGAGGAGGCGCTGAATCACGTGGTCGATCGCGTCGGCCAGGTGCAGGACTTTCTCGGGCGCCGCCTCACGCTTGAAAACGTGTCGAGCTACGTTACCTTCGGCCAGTCCGAGATGACCGAATGGGAGTTCGTCAGCGAGGTCGCCAAGCGCGCCGATTGCTGGCTCCTGTTTGACGTCAACAATGTCTATGTCAGCTCCTTCAACCACGGTTTCTCGACCGACGAGTTCCTGCACGGCGTGCCACGCGACCGCGTGGTCCAGTTCCATGTGGCCGGGCACAGCCATGAAGAGAGCCACATCATCGACACGCATGACCATCCGGTCTGCCCCGAGGTTTGGGATTTCTATCGCGAGGCGGTCACCCATTTTGGCCCGGTCTCGACCATGATCGAGCGTGACGACAATATCCCGCCGCTTGCCGAGCTGGTCGACGAGCTTGAGCACGCGCGCGCGATCGCCAACGAGGTTTTCACCCAGAAGCGGCTTGCAGCGGCGGAATGAAGAGTCTCAGAGAGCTTCAGGAGACCTTCCAGCGCGGCATCCTCGCCGGCGACGACGTAATCGGTCTTCTTCGACACCGACCCCGCCACCTTGTGTCCTTTCGCTTCGATTGCCGCGCGCGCCTCATCGCGGCTCATGCCCGAGAGAGTACCAGTGAGGACGAAGGTCTTGGTTGCGCCGGCCGCAGTGACTCCCTTCCGGCGCGGCGCCGGCTCGCTCTTCGGCCAGGAGACGCCGGCGCGCAGCAGCGCCTCGATCACCTTGCGGTTGTGCGGCTCGTCCAGGAACTGCCGCGCCGAGCGCGCGACGACCGGCCCGACGTCCGGCACCTGCAGGAGAGTCTCCTCGCTCGCGCCCAGCAGCGGCTGCAGGTCGCCGAAGTGCCGGGCGAAATCGCGGGCCGTCGTCTCGCCGACGTTGCGGATTCCCAGGGCGTAGATGAACCGCTCGAGGGTCGTGCGCTTCGAGCGCTCCAGCGCCGCGAGCAGGTTCGCGGCCGACTTCTCGCCCATGCGTGCCAGGTTTTCCAAGTCTTCGGTATTCAATTTGTAAAGATCCGCCGGGGTGTGAACCAAGCCCTTGTCGACGAGCTGGTCGACGATCTTCTCCCCTAGACCCTCGATGTCCATGGCGCGGCGGCTGGCGAAGTGCAGCAGCGACTGCTTGCGCTGCGCCGGGCAATACAGGCCGCCGCTGCAGCGCGCGACCGCCTCGTCCTCGCTGCGCACCACCTTCGAGCCGCAGACCGGGCATTTCTTCGGCAAATGGAATGGACTTGCGCCGGCTGGACGCCGGTCGGTCTGCACGGAGACGATCTCGGGGATCACGTCCCCCGCGCGCCGGACGATCACCGTGTCGCCAACGCGCACGTCCTTGCGCCGAAGCTCGTCCTCGTTGTGCAAGGTGGCGTTCGACACCGTGACGCCGCCGACGAAGACCGGCTTCAGCTTCGCCACCGGGGTGAGCGCGCCGGTGCGGCCGACCTGGACCTCGATGGCGAGCACTTCCGTGGATTGCTCCTCGGCGGGGTACTTGTGCGCGAGGGCGAAGCGCGGCGCCCGCGAGACGTAGCCCAGGCGCTGCTGCCAGTCGAGGCGGTTCACCTTGTAGACGACTCCGTCGATGGAGTACGGCAGCTTGTCGCGCAGCTTGCCGATCCGGCCGTAGAACTCGAGCAGGCCCTCGACGCCGGCTACGACGTCGCGCTCCTTGCAGACCGGGAAATCGAGCTGCCGCAGATAGTCGAGCGTCTCGGCCTGCGTCTTCCAGGGTCCCGGCGAGCTGATCGCATACGCGAAGAACCGGAGCGGCCTTGACGCGGTGACGCGCGAGTCGAGCTGGCGGACCGCGCCGGCCGCGGCGTTGCGCGGGTTCACGTATTCCTTCTCGCCGGCGCGACGCTGGCGGGCATTCATGGCGTCGAAATCCTTGCGGTACATCAGCACCTCGCCGCGCACCTCCAGGTCCTCCCGGCGGGCGATCTTGAGCGGGATGGAGCGCACGGTGCGCAGGTTGGCGGTCACGTCCTCGCCGGTCGTGCCGTCGCCGCGGGTGGCTCCCTGCACGAACACCCCGTCGCGATAGCTGAGGCTGATCGCCAGGCCGTCGAACTTGGGCTCGGCGGCGTACTCGATCCGCTGCGCGCCGAGCGTCTCGCGAGCCCGCCGGTCGAAGGCGGCCACGCTCTCCTCGTCGAAGGCATTGTTGATCGACAGCATCGGCGTGCCATGCCGGACTTCGCCGAATTCCGCCAGGGGAGCGCCGCCGATGCGCTGCGTCGGCGAGTCCGCAGCGCGCAGCTCCGGATGCTGCTCCTCGAGCTGCTGCAGTTCGCGAAACAGCGCGTCATACTCGGCGTCGGTGATCTCGGGCGCGTCCTCGACGTAGTAGAGCCGGTTATGGCGCTCGATCGTCTGACGCAGCTTCCGGACCTTCTCTTTGACTCTCATGAAAACAGGCGCAGCGCGAGCGGGCCTCCCGGCTCGATGCCGCGTCCGGCAAGCTCCTGGCGCACCGCCTCGAGCTGCGCGCCGATGGCGGCGAGCGCACGATCGTCGAGCGGCGTGCCGTTGTCGTCGACCAGCCGCCCGCCGCTGGCGCTGGCCAGCTGGCGGGCGGCCCGTACCATGGCCTCGTAGCTGCGGCCTGGCTCGGGGGTGCGCGCCACGTCGAGCGACAGCGTCACGCCATCGGCGCGGCGTGTGACGGCGAACGGCTGCTGGTCGATCTCCCATTGTCCGGGGTCGGCGACGCCGACCACGTGCAGCGCGACCTGGATGTCGGCGTCGGCGCAGGCGCGGTCCAGATCCTGCGCCGCCTCGCGGGCGGCGCGCATCTCGGGTGCCTGCACGGTGGCGTTGATCCGGGTCGCCAGGGTTTCCACTTCGGAGCGAAATTCCAGCAGCTCGGCTTCGCTCACCACGCCCTCGCGCGTGACCATCTGCAGGCCGGCATGAGCCTTCCCCTCCTCCACCGCCAGCAGCGCCCGGTGGCCAAAGCGGTGCTCGATCGCCTGCCAGCCCTCCTTCAGCGAAGCGCCCGGAGGCAGCGCGAGCTCCATCACGTAGTCGACGCGGGCGTCCGGCATTGCGCCCGGTTGCGGCTCGGCGCGCCGATGGGCCGGCTCGAGGGTGGGCTCGCGCCGCGTCTCGGCCTCGTGCAGCAGCACATCGGCGTGCCGGGAGGCGAAATCGCGCTCCGCCCGACGTCGTGCCGAGCGCTCCTGGACATAGTTGTAAGCCAGCACTCCGACCAGCGCCACGACGCCCAGCACCGCGAGACCGATGTGCAGATCGGTCAGGCGGCGAGCTCCTCCCGGATGCGCAGCGCTTCGTCGATGTCCACGGCGACGACGCGCGACACGCCCGACTCCGGCATGGTCACGCCGATCAGCTGCTCGGCCATCTCCATCGAGATCTTGTTGTGGCTGATGAACAGGAACTGGGTCTGCTCCGACATCCGCTTCACCAGGTCGCAGAAGCGCAGCGTGTTCGAGTCGTCGAGCGGCGCGTCGACCTCGTCGAGCAGGCAGAACGGCGCCGGGTTGAGCTGGAAGAGCGAAAACACCAGCGAGATCGCCGTCAGCGCCTTCTCGCCGCCCGAAAGCAGGTGGATCGAGCTGTTGCGCTTGCCGGGCGGCTGCGCCATGACCTGCACCCCGGCGTCGAGGATCTCCTCGCCGGTCATGATCAGCTTCGCCTCGCCGCCGCCGAACAGCGTCGGAAAGAGCGAGCCGAAATGCCTGTTCACCGCGTCGAAGGTCTCGCGCAGCAGCTCGCGCGTCTCGCGGTCGATCCTGCGGATCGCGTCCTCGAGCGTCTGCACCGCCTCCTCGAGGTCGGTGGCCTGCGAATCGAGGAAGCCCTTGCGCTCCCGGCTGGAGGAAAGCTCCTCGAGCGCCGCCATGTTGACCGCGCCGAGCTCGCCGATCGCCTGCGACAGGCGCGTGATCTCGCCTTGCAGCGTCGACGGCCGCGGCGCGCCTTCCGCGTGCGTGGCGAGCAGGGCCTCGTCCGCGCCGGCTTCGCCGAGCTGGGTGGCGTACTGGTCGTAGTTGATCTGCGCCGCCTGCTCCTTCAGGCGCAGCTCGCCGAGCCGCTCGCGCATCGGCGCGGCGCGCGCCTCGACCTGCAGGCGGCCTTCCTCGACCTCGCGCAGCGTCGCCGCCGCCGCCTCGACCGCGTCGCGCGCGGTGGCGAGGGTCTTCTCGCAGCCAAGCCGCGCCTCGACGGCGGCCTCGAGCTGGCGCTTGACCTCGGGAATCGGATCGGCGGCGAGCTCGCCCGTGAGCTTGGTGATCTCCTGCTCGGCGTGCTCGATCTGCTGGTCGATGACCTTCACCGAGTTGTCGATCTCGGCGATCTTCGACGCGCACTCGCGCTCGCCGAACAGCGCATCCTGCGCTTCGCGCTCGGCGTCGTGCGCGCTCTTCCGTTGCGCGACCACCGTGCTCTCGGCGGCGAGCAGCGCCTGGCGCGCGGCCTCGAGCCGCTCGCTGGCCGCCCGGATGGCTTCCTCGCGCCGTGCGATGGCAAGCTGGCAAGCGGCGAGGGAGTCGCGCGCCTTCTCCGCCTCCCGGTCGATCTCGCCGATTTCGGCGCTTCTCTCCCGGTAGCGCTCTTCCGATTGCGTGAGTTTCAGATCCTCGATCTGCGCGTCGTGACGCGCCTTTTCCATGCGCGAAATCTCGGCGCGAGCGGCTTCGAGCGCCTCGCTGCGCTCCGCTGCCCGCGATTCGGCGGTCTGCAGCGCCGCTTCGGCGGCCTGCCGCGCCTTCTCCAGCGCCTGGCAGCGCACCTCGAGTTTCTCGATCTCGGCCTGCCGCGCGAGCAGGCCGGCATCGACCGCGTCCGGCGCGTGGAAGCTGACCGTATGCCGCGTGAACTGATGCCCTTCGCGGTTGACGAGCACGACGCCCGGCCGCAGGGATTCCCGCTTGGGCTGCCCTTCGACCGCGTAGACGTCGGCCAGCCAGTCGGCGAGCGCACCCGATACCGCGGGGTCCGTCGCATGCACATGCGCTGCCAGCGGGGTGAGGCCGGCAACGGGCGCCGTGGCCGGCGCGGTGCCGCGCTCGAAGAGGCTCGCCTTGGCGGGCGGCATCTCCGCCGGCAAGCGATCGATCCCGCTCGCTTCCAGCGCGTGCAGACGCTCGCGCAGCACGGCTTCTACCGCGGCTTCCCAGCCCGGATCGATGCGGAGCTTCTGGAACAGCCGCGGCAGCCCGCCGAATGCATGGCGATCGAGCCAGTCGCGCAGCGGGGCATTGTTCTCGGTATCGGCCTGGATCTGGCGCAGCGTGGCGAGCTGCGCCTGGGCCGCCGTCTCCTCCCGCTGCGCCGCGCTCAGGGCTTCGGCCGCCGCAGTGCGGCTCTCGTCGGCGCCGGCGCTCTCCGCCTGCGAGCTCTCCAGCCGGGCGTGCGCGTCGCTCAGGGACGCATCCAGGTCGCGCATCCCGGCCTGCACCGCGTTCGCGGCGGCGGCGTCGGGCGCGGCGAGGGTTTGCAGCTCGGCGGCAAGGCGCTCGCGGCGCTGGCCGAGCGCGTGCACCGTGCGCTCGTGGTGCGTGAGGTTCGCGCGCTCGAGTTGCAGACCGCTCTCGGATTGCTGCAGTCCGCTGCGCGCTTCGTTCGCGCTTTCCTGCGCGGCGCGGAACGCCTCCTCGGCCTTGGGCAGAAGACCATTCTCCTGCTCGAGCTTGCGCTTCGCCTGCGCGGCGCGTTCCTTCGCGGTTCCGGAGCGCGCGGCCCACATGTGCAACGCCTGGGTGAGCTGGGCACGCTGCTCGCGCCAGGAGCCGAGCTGCGCGCGGCGCTCGGTGTGCTGGCTCTCCAGGCGGCTGCGCGTCTCCTCCGCGTAGCGCAGCTGCGACTCGTGGCTCGCCACGGTGGCGTTCGCCGTATAGAGCGCCGCCTGCGCGGTGTTCATGCCGTCGCCCGCCTGGTAGTGGGTGGTGCGGGCGGTCTCGAGCCGGGACTCGAGGCGACGCAGCTGGGCGTTCTCGGCCTCCATCTCGTTGCCGACGCGCGCGATCTCCTGCGCGTGGCGCTCGCGCTCTGCGCCGGCGTCGCGCCGGCGCAGATACCAGAGGAGATGCTGCTTGAGGCTGAGGTCCGACTGGATTTCCTTGTACCGCGCCGCGACCTTCGCCTGCGCCTCGAGCTTCTCGAGCTGCGCGCCGAGCTCGAGCCGGATATCGCTGATGCGCGCCAGGTTCTCGCGCGTGTCCGTCAGGCGGTTCTCGGTCTCGCGACGGCGCTCCTTGTACTTGGAGATGCCCGCGGCCTCCTCGAGGAAGACGCGCAGCTCCTCGGGCTTCGCCTCGATGACGCGCGAGATCATGCCCTGCTCGATGATGGCGTAGGCGCGCGGGCCGAGGCCCGTGCCGAGGAACATGTCGGTGATGTCGCGCCGGCGGACGTGGATGCCGTTGATGTAGTAGCTCGACTCGCCGTCGCGCTGCAGGATGCGCTTCACCGCGATCTCGCCGTACTGCGACCACTGCCCCGCCGCCCTGCCCTGCGAATTGTCGAACGTGAGCTCGACCGAGGCGCGCGCCATCGGCGGCCGGTTGCCCGAGCCGTTGAAGATCACGTCCTGCATGGAATCGCCGCGCAGCGCCGAGGCGCGCGTCTCGCCGAGCACCCAGCGCACGGCGTCGATCACGTTCGATTTGCCGCAGCCGTTCGGGCCGACGACGCCGACCAGCTGACCGGGAACATTGATCGTGGTTGGATCGACGAAGGACTTGAATCCGGAGAGCTTGAGCTGCGTGAGTCGCACGGAAAAAATGATAACATCCTGGCGCTCGATGCCTTCGCGCCCAAGCAAGCGGTTGCAGACGTTTTCCAACCCTGCTCCCGAGCGCGACTACCGCATCCACATGGAGATCCCGGAGTTCACCTGCCTCTGCCCGATGACCGGGCAGCCGGACTTCGCCACGCTCACGCTCGACTACGTCGCCGACCGGCTGTGCGTCGAGCTGAAATCGCTCAAGCTCTATGTCTGGTCGTTCCGCAACGAGGGCGCTTTCCACGAAGCGGTGACCAACCGCATCCTCGACGATCTGGTGCGTGCCACCAAGCCGCGCTGGATGAAGCTCGAGGCGAAGTTCAACGTCCGCGGCGGGATCTACACTACCGTCGTCGCCGAGTACGCGAAGAAGGGGTTCAAGAAGCCTTGAACCCGCTCCTCGAGCGCCTCCAGCCCTACCCCTTCGAGAAACTGCGCGCCCTGATCGGCGGGCACACGCCCAATGCCGACCTGCGCCCGATCAACCTTTCGATCGGCGAGCCGAAGCACCCGACGCCGACGCTGGTGAAGGAAGCCCTGGCCGCCGGCCTCGACGGGCTCGCGGTCTATCCCGCGACTGCCGGCACGCCCGAGCTGCGCCAGGCGATCGCCGGATGGCTCGAGCGGCGCTACGGGATCCCCCGCCCGAACGCCGACGGCGAGGTTTTGCCGGTGAACGGCACGCGCGAAGCGCTCTTCGCCTTTGCCCAAACCGTGCTTGCGCCCGGCGACCGGGTGGTCTGTCCGAATCCCTTCTATCAAATCTACGAAGGTGCGGCGCTGCTGGCCGGGGCGACGCCGGTCTACGGCGAGCCCGAGTCCTGGGACGGCGTCGAGCTCCTGTATGTGTGCTCGCCCGCCAACCCGACCGGCAAGGTGCTCGACCTTCAGGGCTGGAAGCGCCTGCTCGAGCTGTCGGACCGGCACGGCTTCGCGATCGCTTCGGACGAGTGCTACTCGGAGATCTATTTCGATCGCCCTCCGCTGGGGTCGCTTGAGGCCTGCCACAAGCTGGGACGAAACTACGATCGGGTCGTCGCCTTCTCCAGCCTTTCCAAGCGCTCGAACTGCCCGGGCATGCGCTCGGGGTTCGCCGCGGGCGACCCGGCGCTGATGAAGAAATTCCTCCTCTACCGCACCTACCATGGCTCGGCGATGAGCCTGGCCGTGCAGCACGCCTCGATCGCCGCCTGGGGCGACGAGAAGCATGTGATCGAGAACCGCCGCCTCTATACGGAGAAATTCAAGGCTACGCTACCGCTGATCAAGGCGCCCTTGAAAACAGAGATGCCCGACGGCGGCTTCTACCTCTGGATCCGGGCGCCGATCGACGACGCGGAATTCGCGCGACGGCTCCATCTCGAGCAGAACGTTCTCGTCCTTCCTGGGAGCTTCCTCGCCCGCGACAGCGCCGCGGGCAATCCGGGCCGGGGTCACGTCCGCGCCGCGCTCGTCGCGCCTGTCTCGGAATGCGTCGAGGCTGCGAACCGGATCACGCGATTCGCCCAAACCCTATAATCGGGGACAGACCACGTTTTTGTTCCCGGACGCTCCCGGGTCGGACGAAAAACGTGGTCTGTCCCTGATTCTTGGCTATGGAAAAGCAAAAGAAGATCATCGAAGACGCCTGGGAGAACCGGGCCACGCTCAAGCCGGCCAAGCCCCTGCGCGACGCGGTGAAGGCGGTGCTCGCCGCGCTCGACGCCGGCAGGCTGCGCGTCGCCGAGAAGTCCGGCGGCCAGTGGATCACGCACCAATGGCTCAAGAAGGCGGTGCTGCTCTCCTTCCGGCTGGCAGACAACCGGGTCATGGAGCGCCGCTACTACGACAAGGTGCCATCGAAGTTCGAGAAATTCGACTTCCGGAAAGGCGGTTTCCGCGTCGTGCCGCCGGCGGCCGTGCGGCGTGGCGCCTATATCGCGCAGAACGTCATCCTGATGCCCTCCTTCGTCAACATCGGCGCCTACGTCGACGAGGGCACCATGGTCGACACCTGGGCGACCGTCGGCTCGTGCGCGCAGATCGGCAGGAACGTGCACCTCTCGGGCGGCGTCGGCATCGGCGGCGTGCTCGAGCCGCTGCAGGCCAACCCCGTCATCATCGAGGACAACTGCTTCATCGGCGCGCGCTCGGAAGTGGTGGAAGGCGTGATCGTCGAGGAAAACAGCGTCATCTCCATGGGCGTGTTCCTCGGCCAGAGCACACGCATCCTCGACCGGGCCACGGGCGCCATCAGCTACGGCCGCGTCCCCGCCGGATCGGTGGTGGTTTCAGGCAATTTGCCCTCTCCGGACGGCAAATACGGCCTTTATTGCGCCGTGATTGTGAAAAAGGTGGACGCGAAGACGCGCGCCAAAACCAGCCTGAACGAATTGCTGCGGGGGGATTAAACTAGCGGCAACAGCGATTCCGGGAGGAATGCGATGTCTGCGATGAAGCGGCTGTTCACGGTGATGGCCGAGAAGAAGGCCTCGGACATCTTTCTGTCCGTCGGTTCGCCGATCAACATCAAGATCAACGGCGTCGCCATGCCGGTGAACCAGGCGATCATGACCGCCGACACCATCAAGCAGCTCCTCTACGAGGTCCTCACCGAGCGGCAGGTCAAGGCGTACGAGGAGGAGATGGAGCTGAACACCGCCCTGCCGATCGAGGGCGTGGGCAGCTTCCGGATCAGCGCCTTCCGGCAGAAGGGCTCGCCGGCGGTGGTGGTGCGCTACATTCCCAGCACCATCCCGGCGATCGACTCGCTCGGCGTGCCCGAAGTGCTGAAGGAAGTGATCATGCAGAAGCGCGGCCTGATCCTGATGGTCGGCGCCACCGGCTCGGGCAAGTCGACCTCGCTCGCGGCCATGCTCGACTTCCGCAACGAGCGCAAGACCGGCCACATCCTCACGCTCGAGGATCCGGTCGAGTTCATCTTCACCAACAAGAAATCGATCGTCAACCAGCGCGAGGTCGGCACCGACACCAGGGAATTCGAGGTCGGGCTGAAGAACGCGCTGCGGCAGGCCCCCGACTGCATCCTGATCGGCGAGATCCGCGACAAGCAGACCATGGCGGCGGCGCTCGCGTACTCGCAGTCGGGCCACCTCTGCCTCGCCACGCTGCACGCGAACAACAGCTACCACGCGATGAACCGGATCATCAACTTCTACCCGCTGGAGAACCGGCCGAGCCTGCTGCTCGACCTCGCGGCGGCGCTGCAGTCGATCGTCTCGCAGCGGCTGGTGCGCACCAAGACCGGCCAGCGGATGGCGGCCGTCGAAGTGCTGCTCAACACCCGGCACATCTCCGAGCTGATCGAGAAGGGCGAGATCAACGAGATCAAGGAAGCGCTGGAGAAGAGCATGTCGCCGGGCTCGCAGACCTTCGAGCAGGCGCTGTTCAAGCTGTTCATGGACGGCAAGATCACGCAGGACGAGGCCATGGCGAACGCCGACTCGGCCACCAACATGCTGTGGCTCATCAACCAGGCCACCGCCGGAGAGATCAGCGGCCAGTCCATGACCGGCTCGATTCCGGCGGCGCCCAAGCCCGAGGAAAAGAAGGAGGGCCTGCTCAACGCGGGCGGCGGCGCGTCCTTCGGCAACATCAAGATCGACATGAATGCCTGACACCGCAGCGCTCGAGCTCGCCAAGGAGCTCATCGCGCGGAAATCGATAACCCCCGAGGACGGGGGGTGTCAGGACCTCTTGGCTGCCCGGCTCGCCAAAGCCGGTTTCCGTTGCGAGCCCATGAAGTTCGGTGAAGTGAGCAATCTCTGGGCGCGCCGCGGCGGCGGCAGCCCGGTGGTGTGCTTCGCAGGCCACACCGACGTGGTGCCGACCGGGCCGCTGTCCGAGTGGCACTCCGACCCGTTCGTGCCGACCATCCGCGAGGGCAAGCTCTACGGCCGTGGCGCGGCCGACATGAAATCCTCCATCGCCTGCTTTGTCGTCGCCATCGAAATGTTTCTCAAGGAGCGGCCGAAGCATTCCGGCTCGATCGCGCTGCTCCTCACTTCCGACGAGGAAGGTCCGGCGGTGGACGGCACGGTGCGCGTGGTCGATGCCCTGAAGCGTCGCGACGAAGGCATCGATTACTGCATCGTCGGTGAGCCCTCCTCGGCCGACCGGCTTGGCGACACGCTGAAAAATGGGCGACGCGGTTCGCTTTCAGGAAAATTGACGGCAAAGGGAATTCAAGGGCACGTCGCCTACCCGCACCTGGTGAAGAACCCGATCCACCTTCTCGCCCCCGCGCTCGCCGAGCTGGCGAAGACGCAGTGGGACAAGGGCAACGAAGCGTTCCCGCCCACGAGCTTCCAGGTCTCGAACATCCACGCAGGCACCGGCGCCGCCAATGTGGTGCCCGGCTCGGTCGAGGTCGATTTCAATTTCCGCTTCTCGACCGAGAGCAGCGAGGCGTCGCTGAAGCAGAAGGTGGAATCCATCCTGAAGAAGCACGGCCTCGAGTACTCGCTCGGCTGGGTGCTCGGCGCGAAGCCCTTCCTCAGCAAGAACGGCCGGCTGGCGAAGATCGCCACCGAGGCCGCCCGGGCCCACACCGGCTGCTCGGCCGAGCTCGCCACGACCGGCGGCACGTCGGATGCGAGGTTCATCATCGACGTCTGCCCCGAGGTCATCGAGATCGGGCCGGTCAACGCCAGCATCCACAAGCTGAACGAGCACATCACGCTGGACGAGCTCGAGATCCTGCCGCGCATCTACCTCGACGTCCTGCGCAAGCTGCTGCCTTGAACGTCGGCGCGCTGGTGAGGCGGACCGCGCGTCGCTTCGCGGCCGCGAGACTGCACTACGGCCACGGCACCGACAATGCTCATGACGAAGCGGCCTACCTCGTGCTGCGCGCCCTGGATCTCCCCTTCCACGCCGATGCGGCCATCCCGGTCAACGATGCGGACCTGCGCCGCGTGGAAGGGCTGGTCCGGCGCAGGATTCGTGAGCGCATTCCGACCGCGTACCTGCTGAAGGAAGCCTGGCTCGACGGCCTGCCCTTCTACGTCGATCGGCGGGTGATCGTGCCCCGATCGCACATCGCCGGCCTGCTGCATTCCTGGCCGGGGCGCGTGCGAAGGGTGCTCGACCTGTGCGCCGGCTCAGCCTGCCTGGCCGTTCTCGCGGCGCGCGCCTTTCCCTTCGCGAAGGTCGACGCGGTCGACATCTCGGACGCCTCGCTCGCCGTCGCCGGACGCAACCGGCGACTGCATCGACTCGAGCATCGCATCGAGCTCGTCCGTTCCGATCTCTTCACCAGGCTGCGCGGACGGCGCTACGACCTCATCCTCACCAATCCGCCCTACGTGCCGCAGGCGGTGATGCGGCGGCTGCCGGCGGAATACCGTCATGAGCCCGGCCTCGCGCTGGGCGCCGGCGAGGACGGCATGGACCTGGTCGCGAGAATCCTCGCGGCGGCTCCCGAGCATCTGACGCCCGGCGGCGCTCTCCTTTGCGAGATCGGCGACAACCGGAGGGCTCTGGAGCGGCGCTATCCCCGCCTGCCGCTGCGCTGGCCGCGGCCGGAGGTCTTCATCTACCGGCCAGCCAGAACGGCCGGCGCTTCTCGAGCTCCTGCCAGGCGGGCTGCAAGGAGCTGACCAGGGTGCGCTCGCGCACCGTCAGCGCGCGCCCCACTTGGGTGGCCACGGCGCTCAAGTCCGTGCCGCTGCCGCGCGGCGCGATCTTCGCCAGCAGACCGCGAGCCACGGCGATGTCGTTGAGGTCGCCGAGGATGTCCTGCAGAGCGACGAGGCGCTTCAGATAAGGCGTCGCCAGCGCTCCCGCGAACGACGGGGCGAAGAAATCACAGCCGTAACGCAGGCGCTTCAGACGGATGCGCAGTTGGTGACGCCGGGCCGCGTCGCCCCAGTCGATCTCGTGCGCCTCCTTGATCGTCCGGCGATGCAGCTTGCCGAGCGACTCGGCGGCGAAGCGCGCCAGGGAGGTCTCGGCGGCCCCGGCGCGCTCCTTCCACGGCCGCGTGCTCAACCAGCGAAGTGCGCGCAGCAGGAAGGCCTGCATCTTCACCGAGCCGGCCGTCTGGCGCGCGCGCCGGCGTGCTGCGGCGCGCCGGCCCCGGGCGCGCGCCAGGAGCCGCCCCATCTCCGGCGCCCGTTCCGGCTCCTGGCTCGCGATGCGCACGAGTCCTTCGCAGAACACGTCCCAGTCCCGCCCCGCCCCGAGCGACGGAACCAGGTTGTGCAGGCGCGCCTCGATCGGCTTGGCCGCTCTCTTCGGCACGAGGGCGCGAAAGGCGCGCAGCGCTGAGCGCAGCCGACGCAAGCCGACGCGCATCTGGTGCAGGTACTCCGGATCGCTGCCTTGCACGACGCCGCGCGCGTTCGCTCCAGCTTGCGCCAGCGCAGCGGTAAAGAGCAGGCTGAATGCTTCGCTCGGCGTGGCGAGCGCGCCGATCGCGGGCCGCCGCCACTTGCGCGGCCGCGGGAATTCCTGGCCGGCCGCGAGCCGGTAGCCGCGCTCGGCCTTGCTCTCGAACTCGACTTCCAGCGCGAGCGGCGCGGCGATCTCGCCGGCGAAGCGCAGCAGCGATTCCACCTCGCCGGCTTTCAGCTCGAGCTCGAGTTCGCTGATCGCCTCGCGCCGCTCTCCCGCCGCCACATGGCCGCGGTCGACGCTGACCTCGGCGCGCGTGGCGCCATCGATGAGAATCGCCGCCGATTTGCGCACGAAGCGCGTCTCGAAACGCGGTCGCAGCCGGCTCGCCAGGCGGGCGAGGTCGAGGCCGGTCGCGGCCATGATCTCGTCGCGCGGGAAGCGCAGCGGTTCGAGCTCGCCGCGCCGTGCGGGCAGCTCCCACTCCGCGCGCGCGGAAAAGCCGGCGGCGGGTGCGGTCTCGAGCTTGAGCGTCTGCAGCCACCGGTTGCCGTCACGCCGCAGGCGCAGCGACGCGCCATGCCGGCGCAGGTGATCCTGCGCGGTGTCGTAATAGATGCTGGTGACATTGCGCTGGCGAGCCGCGCCGGCGCGGCGGGTCAGCCGCCAAAGCTTGCGCGCGGACGGTTCCGGCAGGCGGAACTTGATCTCCTGTTCGATCTGCACGCGGGCCCGTGGGAGTGTTTGGGGTGACCGAGGGGACTCGAACCCCCAACAACCGGAATCACAATCCGGGACTCTACCTTTGAGCTACGGTCACCATCGTTGCAAAAAACTGTGCTGGCCTGCCCGGCGAGACTCGAACTCACAACCCCCAGCTTAGAAGGCTGGTGCTCTATCCGGTTGAGCTACGGGCAGCTTACCGGGCAATGACGCTGAAATCTGGTCGGGGTGGCGTGATTTGAACACGCGACATCCTGCTCCCAAAGCAGGCGCGCTACCAGGCTGCGCCACACCCCGAAAATGGCGTCGAATGATACTCTTAGCGCACATCGCGGGCAATCGAGTTTGCTTGCGACAGGGGGTCTTTTCTGCTACAAAGACCGCCT
>Ga0210090_1000037_pt1 | contig 13916 bp, 16 predicted proteins | sample Sandmound_ThreeS_7_FD_185572 | JGI IMG/M metagenome (GOLD analysis project Ga0210090, IMG submission 185572) | Wetland microbial communities from San Francisco Bay, California, USA, that impact long-term carbon sequestration -... | ecosystem: Environmental > Aquatic > Marine > Wetlands ...
GGTCGCGGGAGGCTCGACCGCCGGCGGCGCGGGCTCCTGCGCAGACGCAGGCGTCGCGATGAAGAGCAGGAAGAAGCAGACGATTGCCAGTGTGCCGGTGTGCATCGAGCCTTCTGCCGGGCCGTGAGTCCGTATACTGCCCGTTATCGAATGAACGTGATCAAGACCGAGTTGCCCGAGGTGGTCCTCTTGGAGCCGCGCGTCTTCGAGGACGCGCGCGGCCTCGCCTACGAGAGCTACAACCGGCGGCGCTTCCACGAGCTGACCGGCGTCGACACCGACTTCGTCCAGGACAACCGTTCACGCTCGGCGCGCAACGTGCTGCGCGGGCTGCACTATCAGGTCGTGAAACCGCAGGGAAAGCTGATCGGCGTTCTGCACGGCGAGATCTACGACGTGGCGGTCGACCTGCGGAAGAGCTCGCCGCATTTCGGCCGATGGGCAGGCTTCACGCTTTCCGCCGCGGACCGGCGCATGGCGTGGATCCCGCCCGGGTTCGCTCACGGCTTCCTTGCGCTCGCCGACGCAACCGAGGTGCACTACAAGCTCTCGGACTTCTGGGCGCCCGAGCACGAGCGCGTCCTGTTGTGGAGTGATCCCAAGCTCGGCATCCGCTGGCCGATCAAGGGCCAGCCGATCCTCTCGCCGCGCGACGCGAAGGGCGCGAAGCTCGCGGAGGCCGAAGTCTTTCCGTGAGGTGCCTTCTCACCGGCCGCGACGGGCAGGTCGGCTGGGATCTGGAACGCCTGCTCGACGACGTGGTCGCGACTGATCGCGCCAGGCTCGATCTTTCCGGCACGGCGATTTCAGAGCGCGTCTCCGAAGTGCGGCCGGAGGTCATCATCAACGCCGCCGCCTACACGGCAGTCGACAAGGCCGAGTCGGAGAAGGACCTCGCCATGCGGGTCAACGGCATCGCGCCGGGAATTCTGGCCGAGGAAGCGAAGCGCCTGGGCGCGCTGCTGGTTCATTACTCGACCGACTACATCTTCGACGGCAAGAAGAAGGGCGCCTATGTCGAAGACGACGCGCCGAACCCGCTCAGCGTCTATGGCGCGAGCAAGCTCGAGGGCGAGCGGCGCATCGTCGCCTCGGGCTGCCGGTATCTCATCCTGAGGACGAGCTGGGTCTACAGCGCAAGGGGTCGTAATTTCTTTCTGACGATCAAGAACGCAAAGCAACCCTTGCGGGTCGTCGATGACCAGCGCGGGGTGCCGACCTCGAGCCGCTTTCTCGCCGAGCACACCATCGCCCTCCTGAAAAGAAACGCGCAAGGCGTGCTGCATCTCGTGCCTTCCGGCGCCACGACCTGGTACGGCTTCGCGCGCGAGATCCTCGGCGAGAACGCGGCCATCACGCCCATCCGCTCGAGCGAATACCCGACCGCGGCGCGTCGCCCGGCGAACTCGGTGCTCGACAATCGAAGAGCGCAGGCGCTGCTCGGCGTGACGCTTCCGGACTGGCGGGACGTGTTCGCCGCGGTGCGATAATGGCGGCCATCGAGATCCAGCCAGTCATCCTCTCCGGCGGCTCGGGCACTCGCCTCTGGCCGCTGTCGCGCGAAGCGTATCCCAAGCCTCTGCTGCGCCTGTTCGGCGAGCATTCGCTGCTGCAGCAGACGGCGCTGCGAGTCGACGGCCCGGCGCCGATCGTGGTCTGCAACGAGGAGCATCGCTTCATCAGCGCCGAGCAGCTGCGCGAGGTCGGGCGCGCGCCGCGCACGCTGATCCTCGAGCCGGACGGGCGCAACACCGCGCCGGCGCTCGCCGTCGCGGCGCTCGAGGCGGAGCGGGGCGGCGCCGATCCGGTGATGCTCGTCATGCCGGCCGATCACCTGATCCGCAGGCCGGCGGGCTTCCTCAAGGCGGTTCGCGCCGCGGCCGCGCATGCGGCGAAGGGCGACTTCGTCGTTTTCGGCGTCAAGCCGGATCGGCCCGAGACCGGCTACGGCTATATCCGCGGCAAGGGTGTCGTGGAAGCGTTCGTCGAGAAACCCACTTCCGCGCGCGCCAAGAAGTTCGTCGCTTCCGGCAAGTACACCTGGAACAGCGGCATGTTCATGCTGCGCGCTTCGTGCTGGCGCAACGTCCTCGCGCGCTTCGCGCCCGACATCGCCGGCGCCTGCGAGCGGGCGTGGTCGCGCGCGCAGCGCGACGGCGACTTCCTTCGCCTCGAGCGCGAATCCTTCCTCGCCTGCCGCAGCGATTCGATCGACAAGGCCGTCGCCGAGCGCCTGGCGGGCGCGAGCGGCGCGCCGCGCCTCGTGGTGGTGCCGCTCGACGCGGGCTGGTCCGACATCGGCTCGTGGGACGCGCTGTGGGAGGCGTCCGCACGCGACGCGCAAGGCAACGTCGCGCAAGGCGATGTGCTGCTCGAGGACGCCAAAGGGACGCTGGTGTTCGCCGACGGGCGCCTGGTCGCTGCGGTGGGCACGAGCGACCTGCTCATCGTCGACACGCCCGACGCGCTCCTCGTCGCGCCGAAAGCGCGTGCGCCGCAATTGAAGGAGATCGTGGCGAAGATGAAGGCGGCGCACCGACCGGAGGCCGAAGCCCATCGCAAGGTCTATCGCCCGTGGGGGCACTTCGACCTGCTGCATGCCGGGCCGGGATTCCTCGTCAAGTCGCTGGTCGTCAAGCCGGGCGGCGCGCTGTCGCTGCAGCGCCATCGCCGCCGCGCCGAGCACTGGGTGGTGGTGCGCGGCCTCGCGAAAGTGACGCGCGGCGACGAGCAGCTCGAGCTGCGCGCGAACCAGTCGACCTATATTCCGCTGGGCGTCATGCACCGCCTTGAGAACCCGGGGAGCGAACAGCTGGAGATCGTCGAAGTGCAGTCGGGCGACTACCTGGGAGAGGATGACATCGAGCGTTTCGGCGACCGCTACGGCCGCAGCTAGAATCCCCGGGAGATGAAAGCCAAGGTCGCCTTGATCACGGGCATCACCGGCCAGGACGGCGCCTACCTCGCCGAGTTCCTGCTCGGCAAGGGCTACGTCGTGCACGGACTGAAGCGGCGCACCTCGCTCATCAACACGCAGCGCATCGATCACCTCTACCAGGACCCGCACGACCCGGACCCGCGCCTGCGGCTGCACTACGGCGACATGACCGATTCGCTTTCCCTGCTGCGCATCATCCAGCAGACGCAGCCCGACGAGATCTACAACCTCGCGGCGCAGAGCCACGTCGCCGTCTCGTTCGAGGAGCCGGAGTACACCGCGCAGTCCGACGCGCTCGGCACGCTGCGCGTGCTGGAAGCGATCCGCATCCTAGGCCTGGAGAAGAAGGTGCGCTTCTACCAGGCGTCGAGCTCCGAGCTCTACGGCAAGGTGGCGGAGACGCCACAGAAGGAGACAACGCCCTTCCACCCGCGCTCGCCTTACGGCGTGGCGAAGCTCTACGCCTACTGGATCACGGTGAACTACCGCGAGGCCTACGGCTTCTACGCCTGCAACGGAATCCTCTTCAACCACGAATCGCCGATCCGCGGCGAGACCTTCGTCACGCGCAAGATCACGCGCGGCCTGGCGCGCATCAAGCTCGGCCTTCAGGAGCGGCTCTACCTCGGCAACCTCGACGCGCGGCGCGACTGGGGCCACGCGCGCGACTTCGTCGCGGCGCAATGGCTGATGCTGCAGCAGCCGCACCCCGAGGATTACGTCATCGCCACCGGCGAGCAGCACAGCGTGCGCGAGTTCGCCACCGCTGCTGCGCAGGAGCTCGGCATGCGTATCTCGTGGCAGGGCAAGGGCGCCGACGAGAAGGGGTTCGACGCGGCGGGTCGCTGCGTCGTCGCCATCGATCGCCGCTATTTCCGGCCAGCGGAAGTCGACACGCTCCTCGGCGACCCGAGCAAGGCCGCGGCCAAGCTCGGCTGGCGGCCGAAAGTGAAGTTCAAGGAGCTCGTCGCCGAGATGGCGCGCGAGGACTTGCGCGACGCCGAGCGCGTCAGCCTGGTGCGCAAGCACGGTTACAAGGCCCCCGACCAGCACGAATAGTCCAGGAAGATGAACACGGACGACAAAATCTACGTCGCAGGGCATCGCGGGCTCGCGGGCTCGGCGATCCTGCGGCGATTGCAGGCGGGCGGCTACGGCAACCTCGTCACCCGCACGCACGCCGAGCTCGACCTGACCGACGCTGCCGCGGTACAAGATTTTTTCATTAGGGAAAAACCAAACCATGTGTTCCTTGCCGCTGCGCGGGTGGGCGGCATCCTCGCCAACTCGACCCGGCCCGCCGAGTTCATCTACGAGAATCTGGCGATCCAGGTGAACGTGATCGAGGCGGCGCGGCGCGCGCGCGTCACGAAGCTCATGTTCCTCGGCTCGAGCTGCATCTATCCGCGCCATGCGCCGCAGCCGATGAAGGAGGAGCACCTGCTCTCCGGCAAGCTCGAGCCGACCAACGAGTGGTACGCGATCGCGAAGATCGCCGGCATCAAGATGTGCGCGGCGTACAACCGGCAATACGGCACCGACTTCCTGTCGGTCATGCCGACCAACCTCTACGGCCCGGGCGACAACTACGACCTGCAGAACGGCCACGTCGCGGCCGCCCTGATGCGGCGCATGCACGAGGCGAAGCTGGCCGACGCGCCCTCGGTCACCATCTGGGGCAGCGGCACGCCGCGCCGCGAGTTCCTCTACAGCGACGATTTTGCCGACGCGGTCGTGTTCCTGATGGAGCGGCACAGCGCCGCCGAGATCGGCGAGTTCATCAACATCGGCGCCGGAACCGACCTGACAGTCGCCGAGCTCGCACGCGAGATCGCCGCGGTCGTGGGGTACCGCGGCGAGCTGGTCTTCGACCGCTCGAAGCCCGACGGCACGCCGCGCAAGCTGCTGGATTGCTCGCGGATGGAGAAGCTCGGCTGGAAGGCGCGCACCCCGCTCAAGGAAGGCCTTGCCGCCGCTTACCAGCACTATCTGGCGACTGTGGGAAAATCGGCCCCCCTTGAAACTGAAAGACGCACCGACCGTTAAAGACACGCTCCTGCGGCGCCTGAACGAGCGCACCGCGGTGGTCGGCATCGTCGGGCTTGGCTACGTCGGCCTGCCGCTCGCGCTGCGCTTCGCCGAGGTCGGCTATCCGGTGCTGGGCTTCGACATCGACCCGGGCAAGGTCGATGCGCTCAATGCCGGACGAAGCTACATCGAGCACATCTCCCCGCAGGCGGTGGCGCAAGCGAGGAGCCGCAGGTTCGAGGCGACCGGACGCTTCGCGCGCGCCGGCGAGTGCGACGCGCTCATCATCTGCGTGCCGACGCCCCTCAACCGGCAGCGCGAGCCCGATCTCAGCTTCGTCATCGGCACGGTCGAGTCGCTGGCGCCGCACCTGCGCGCAGGCCAGGTGATGTCGCTCGAGAGCACCACTTATCCCGGCACCACCGAAGAGGAGCTGAAGCCGCGCATCGAGGCGCGCGGGCTGAAGGTCGGCGAGGACTACTACCTCTGCTTCTCCCCGGAGCGCGAGGACCCGGGCAATCCGAGCTTCGTCACGCGCACCATCCCGAAGATCTGCGGCGGCAGCACGCCCGCCTGCCTGGAGGCCGGCCTCGCGCTGTACGGCCAGGTCATCGACCGGGTGGTGGCGGTGAGCTCGACCCGCGTCGCGGAGATGACCAAGCTGCTGGAGAACATCCACCGCGCCGTCAACATCGGCCTGGTGAACGAGATGAAGATCATCTGCGACCGCATGGGCATCGACGTGCACGAGGTGATCCGCGCCGCGGCGACCAAGCCGTTCGGCTTCGTGCCGTACTGGCCGGGGCCGGGCCTGGGCGGCCATTGCATCCCGATCGACCCCTTTTACCTGACCTGGAAGGCGCGGGCGTACGGCGTGCACACGCGCTTCATCGAGCTCGCCGGCGAGATCAACCGCGCCATGCCGGAATGGGTGATCGGCAAGGTCATGGAGGCGCTCAACCAGCGCGGCAAGGCGCTGAAGGGAAGCCGCGTGCTGGTGCTCGGCATCGCCTACAAGAAGGACGTGGACGACATGCGCGAATCGCCGGCCGTCGAGCTGATGGAGCTGCTCGTCGCCCGCGGCGCCCAGGTGGAGTACTCCGACCCGCACGTTCCGGTGTTCCCGCGCATGCGCGAGCACCGCTTCGACCTGAAGAGCGTGGCGCTGACGCCGCAGTCGATCGCCGCCTACGACCTGTGCCTCCTCGCCACCGACCACAAGGCCTTCGACTTCGGGCTGGTGAAGAAGCACGCGCGGCTGATCGTCGACACCCGCGGCGTGTACCTCGAGCCGGCGCCGAACGTGGTGAAGGCCTAGGGTGCAGACCTACAGGCCGATCGCCGGGCGGCGCATCCGCTTCGCGCTGGTCGGCTGCGGGCGCATCTGGAAGAACCACGTCGAGGCGCTGAAGAAGCACGCCGCGAACGCCGAGATCGTCGCCGTCTGCGACGTCGACGAGAAAGTGCTGGAGGCCGCCGAGGGGGCGACCGGCGTGCAGGGCTACCTGCGCTACGAGGAGCTGCTCGCCAAGTCGGACGCCGACGTGGTCGTGCTGTCCACGCCGAGCGGGCTGCACGCGCCGCAGACCGTCCGCGCCGCGCAGGCCGGAAAGCACGTCGTCACCGAGAAGCCGATGGCGACGCGCTGGGACGACGGCAAGCGCATGGTCGCGGCGTGCGACGACGCCGGCGTGCGCCTGTTCGTCGTCAAGCAGAACCGGCGCAACGCCACGCTGCAGCTCTTGAAGAAAGCGCTCGAGCAGCAGCGCTTCGGCCGCATCTACATGGTGGCGGTGAACGTCTTCTGGAGCCGGCCGCAGTCCTATTACGACAGCGCCAAGTGGCGCGGCACCTGGGAATTCGACGGCGGCGCCTTCATGAACCAGGCGAGCCACTACGTCGACCTGCTCGACTGGATGATCGGGCCGGTGGAGAGCGTGCAGGCCTATACGGCGACGCTGGCGCGCAACATCGAGGTCGAGGACACCGGCGCGCTCGCGCTGCGCTGGCGCTCGGGCACGCTCGGCACGATGGGCGTGACCATGCTGGTCTACCCGCAGAACCTGGAGGGGTCGATCACGGTCATCGGCGAGAAGGGCACGGTGCGCATCGGCGGCATCGCGGTGAACGAGATCCAGCACTGGGTGTTCGCCGACAAGCGGCCCGAGGACGACAAGGTCAAGGAAGCGAGCTACCAGACGACCTCGGTGTACGGCTTCGGCCATCCCCTGTACTACGAGAATGTCATCGCCACCCTGCGCGGCGAGGCCGAGCCGGAAACCGACGGCCGCGAAGGCCTGCGCAGCCTCGAGCTGCTCGTCGCCATCTACCAGGCGGCACGCGACGGCCGCAAGGTCACGCTGCCGCTCGAGCACTGATGGCGGCGACGATCCATCCGTCGGCGATCGTCGAGCCCGGCGCCGAGATCGGCGACGGCACGCGCGTCTGGCACTGGGTGCACGTCTGCGCCGGCGCGCGCGTCGGCCGCAACTGCTCGCTCGCGCAGAACGTCTACGTCGCGCCGCGCGCCGTGATCGGCGACAACGTCAAGATCCAGAACAACGTCTCGGTCTACGACGCAGTGACGCTCGAGGACCACGTGTTCTGCGGCCCGAGCATGGTGTTCACCAACGTCGCCAATCCGCGCTCCGAGATCTCGCGCAAGAACGACTACCGGAAGACGCTGGTGCGCCGCGGCGCGACGCTCGGCGCCAATTGCACCATCGTCTGCGGGGTCACCATCGGCGCCTACGCCTTCGTCGGCGCCGGCGCGGTGGTGAATCGCGACGTCGCCGATTTCGCCCTGGTGGTCGGCGTGCCGGCGAAGCAGATCGGCTGGATGAGCCGCTACGGCGAGCAGCTCGAGCTGCCGCTGAAAGGGAAGGGTACCGCGACCTGCCCGCACACCGGCGAGCGCTACCGCCTGTCGGGCGGCGTCTGCCGCCTGGAACCAGCCCGGTAAGTGCCAAGGAGTTCCGGTTTGACAGGCCCCCGGGGGGCGGATCTAATGCCCGCAGCGTTCAATCAATGAACGCACCCCGGTGCTCGACCAACAAACCCGCTACCGCCTGCTGAAGCTGCTGGAAGCGAACCCCGAGCTGTCGCAGCGCCAGCTCGCCGGGGAGCTCGGCGTGAGCGTCGGCAAGGTGAACTTCTGCCTGCGCGCGCTGCTCGAGCGCGGCCTGGTGAAGGTGCAGAACTTCCGCAACAGCAGCAACAAGCTCGCCTACGCGTACTACCTGACGCCGAAAGGCGCGCGGGAAAAGATCCGCACCACCGCGGGCTTCCTGAAGCGGAAGCTCGCCGAGTACGAGGCGATCGAGAAGGAAATCGAGGAACTGAAGCGCGAGGTGAGATCGGATGGAATTCACTGACCTGAAGGCGCAGTACCGCGCCCTGAAGAACGACATCGACGCGCGCATCCAGAAGGTGCTCTCGCACGGCCAGTACATCCTCGGCCCCGAGGTCGGCGAGCTGGAGGAGAAGCTCGCCGTCCATACCGGGTCGCGCCACTGCGTCACGGTCGCCTCGGGCACCGAGGCGCTGCTGATCGCGCTGATGGCGCTCGACATCAAGCCGGGCGACGAAGTGATCACCACGCCGTTCACCTTCGTCGCCACCGGCGAGATGATCGTGCTGCTCGGCGCAAAACCGGTGTTCGTCGACGTCGAGGAAGACACCGCCAACATGGACGCGGCGAAGGTCGCCGCCGCGATCACGCCGCGCACCCGCGCGATCATGCCGGTCTCGCTCTACGGCCAGCCGGCCGACATGGACGAGATCAACGCGCTCGCCGCCAGGCACCGCCTGCCGGTGATCGAGGACGCGGCGCAGAGCTTCGGCGCCACCTACAAGGGGCGCAGGAGCTGCAACCTCTCGACCATCGGCTGCACCAGCTTCTTTCCCTCCAAGCCGCTCGGCTGCTACGGCGATGGCGGCGCGCTCTTCACCAACGACGACGCGCTCGCCAAGGCGTTCCGCGAGATCCGCCACCACGGCCAGTCGAGCCGCTACAACCACACGCGCATCGGCGTCGGCGGGCGCATGGACACGATCCAGTGCGCGGTGCTGCTCGCCAAGCTGCCGCGCCTCGACTGGGAGATCGAACGCCGCGTCGCTCTCGGCAAGCGCTACGACTCGCTGCTCGCGAAGCACGTGCGGCCGATCCGCGTCAAACCCGACCGCGTCAGCGTCTACGGCCAGTACACGGTGTGCACGCCGCAGCGAGCGCGTCTCCAGCAAGCGCTGCAGGCCAAGAGCATCCCGAGCGCCGTGCACTATCCCCTGTCCCTGCATCATCAGCCCGCCTACGCCGCCCCCTACCAGGGGCAGTCCTTCCCCGCTGCGGAGAAGCTCGCGCGCGAGGTGCTCAGCCTTCCCATGAGCGCCGATCTCGCCGAATCCGACCAGGACCTCATCGCCTCGACCATCCAATGGACATCCGCGGAAAAAAGCTACTCGTAATCGGCGGCGCGGGCCTCATCGGCTCGCACCTCGTCGACGAGCTCGTCAGGGAGGACGTGGCCGAGATCCGCGTCTACGACAATTTCGTGCGCGGCACGCTGGAGAACCTCGCCGGCGCGCTGCGTGATCCGCGCGTGAGGATCTTCGAGGCCGGCGGCGACATCTGCCAGACCGACATCCTCGACGCGGCGGTGAAGGGCATGGACGGCGTGTTCCACCTGGCGGCGCTCTGGCTGCTGCAATGCCATGAGTACCCGCGCGCGGCCTTCGACGTGAACGTGCGGGGCACGTTCAACGTGCTCGAGTCCTGCGTGGCGAACAAGGTGCGGCGCCTGGTCTGGTCCTCGTCCGCGTCGGTGTACGGCGACGCGGTCGAGGAGCCGATGAGCGAGGACCATCCGTTCAACAACAAGAACTTCTACGGCGCGACCAAGATCTGCGGCGAGGCGATGGCGCGCGCCTACCACTACCGCTACGGCCTCGACTACGTCGGCCTGCGCTACATGAACGTGTACGGCCCGCGCCAGGACTACAAGGGCGCCTACATCGCCGTGATCATGAAGATGCTCGATGCCATCGACCGCGGCGAAGGGCCGACCATCCTCGGCGACGGCTCCGAAGCGTTCGACTTCGTCAGCGTGCGCGACTGCGGGCGCGCCAACGTCTGCGCGATGAAGGCTGACGCCACCGACCGCTTCTACAACGTCGGCACCGGCACGCGCACCTCGCTGAAGCAGCTCGCCGAGATGCTGATCCGCCTCACCAGATGCAAGCAGCCGATCCAGTACGCGCCGCGCAGCCAGGCGACGCTGGTGAGGAACCGCATCGGCTCGCCGCTGCGCGCCGAGAAGGAGATCGGCTTCGAGGCCGGCCTGCCGCTCGAGCAGGGGTTGCAGGAGCTGATCGCGTGGCGCCGCAGCCACATCACCGAAGTCGAACGGCGCCGCAAGGCCGCCGCCAACCCCGACGCATGAGCAGCCGCGTCGTCCACATCGCCAGGCCGGACACGGGCGAGGAGGAATGGCAGGCGCTGCGCGAGCCGCTGGAGAGCGGCTGGCTGACGCAGGGGCCGAAGGTCGCGCAGTTCGAGAAGGCGTTCGCCGCGCGGCACGGCGCGAAGCACGCGTTCGCGGCGACGAGCTGCACTACCGCGCTGCACCTGATTCTCGCGGCGATGGAGATCGGACCCGGCGACGAGGTGATCGTGCCTGCCTTCACCTGGATCGCGACCGCGAACGTCGTCCTCTACTGCGGCGCGACCCCGGTCTTCGTCGACATCGATCCGGCCACCTTCAACATCGACCCTGCAAAAATAAAATCCAGAATTTCAAAAAGAACCAGAGCAATCATCGCGGTGCATCTGTTCGGCCTGTGCGCCGACATGGACGCCATCGCCGCCGCGGCGCCGGGCGTGCCGATCATCGAGGACGCGGCCTGCGCCTCCGGCGCCGCCTACCAGGGCCGGCATGCGGGGACGCTCGGGCTCGCCGCCGCCTTCTCCTTCCACCCGCGCAAGTCGATCACCACCGGCGAAGGCGGCATGGTGACGACGGCGGATGCGGGCCTCGCGCAGCGCGTCAACAGCCTGCGCAACCACGGCGCCGAGATCTCCGAAGAGGTGCGCCACGCCGCGGCGCGACCGTACATCCTGAGCGACTTCAACCTGCTCGGCTTCAACTACCGCATGACCGATCTGCAGGGCGCGGTGGGACTGGTGCAGCTGAAGAAGCTCGACCGCTACATCGACGAGCGTCAGCGCTGGGCCGACTACTACCGGCGCGAGCTCTCGGGGATCTCCTGGCTGCGCCTGCCCGAGGTGCCCGCAGGCTACCGGCACGGCTGGCAGTCCTACGTCTGCATGGTGAAGGGCGTGCGCAACGACATCATGGAGACGCTGCTCCAGCGCGGCGTCAACACGCGGCCCGGAACGCACGCGGTGCACCTGCTCAAGTACTACCGCGAGCGCTTCGGCCTGAAGCCCGCCGATTTCCCCGTCGCGCGCGAGGCCGACGCGCAGAGCATGGCGATCCCGCTGCACAACCGCATGGCCGAGGACGACTACCGCCACGTCGTCCGCGCGCTGCGCGAAGTCGGCTAGGGGGCGCGATGTGCGGCGTCGCGGGCGTTCTGAACCTCGATGGTTCCGCAGCATCGCCGATCGCGCTGCGACGCATGACCGATGCCATCGCGCATCGCGGCCCTGACGGGGAGGGCCACTACACCGACGGCCCTCTCGGCCTCGGGCACCGGCGGCTGGCCATCATCGATCTCACGCCGGGCGGCCGGCAGCCCATGGCGACCACGGACGGGCGCTATGTCGTCAGCTACAACGGCGAGCTCTACAACTTTCAGGAGTTGCGCATCGAGCTGCAGGCGCTCGGCCATCAGTTCCGCTCGCGCAGCGACACCGAGGTGTTGCTGGCAGCCTGGGCCCAGTGGGGCGCGAAGGCGCTCGATCGCTTCAACGGCATGTTCGCGTTCGCCCTCTGGGATCGCCAGGCGCGCGAGCTGACGCTGGCGCGGGACCGCTTCGGCGTGAAGCCGCTCTACTACGCGCGCGCTGGGGACGTCTTTCTCTTCGCTTCCGAGATCAAGGCGATCCTCGCCCACGGCGCCTACCGCACGCAGCTCGACCGGGAAGCGCTGCTCGAGTACTTCACCTTCCAGAATTTCTTCACTGACCGCACGCTCTTCAGGGATGTGCGCCTGCTCCCGGCAGGGTGCACTCTCACCGTGAAGGAGAAAGGCGCGCGTCCGGTTCGTTATTGGGACTACCACTTCGCCGAATCGAACGCGCCGCTGCGCGAGGAGGAGTACGTCGAGGAGCTCGACCGCCTGTTCCGCCAGGCGGTCAATCGCCAGCTGGTGAGCGATGTCGAGCTGGGCGCGTACCTCAGCGGCGGGATGGATTCCGGCTCGATCACCGCCATCGCGGCGAGCTCCCCGCCCGAGAGCACGAAGTCCCCGAGCGACAGCTCCTCGTCGACTCTGCGCCGCAGCAGCCGCTCGTCGACGCCCTCATAGCGGCCACACAACAGGCATAGCGCCGGCCGGCCCGCCAGCTCCATCACCTTGGCGTGCTCGAGCCGCCTGCCCTGCGGCGAGAGGTAGATCACCCGCCCGCCGCCCGCCGCCCGCACCGCTTCGAGCGCCTTCTCGAGCGGCTCAGCGAGCATCACCATCCCGGGCCCGCCCCCGTACGGCCGGTCATCGACCGTGCGGTAATTGTCCGTGGTGAAATCGCGCGGGTTCCACGTCTGCAGCCGCCAAAGGCCGCGCTCGCGCGCCCGCGCCGTGACGCCGCCCGCCGTCAGCGCGGCGAACATTTCCGGGAACAGCGTCACTACGTCGAAGCGGATCACCACTCCGCTCCCCACTCGACCTCGATCCGCCGGTTGGGCAGATCCACCTTCTTCACCACCGCCGGCACCCAGGGCAGCAGCCGCGAGCGCTCGCCGGCGAGCTCCATCACGTCGTGCGCGCCGGCGCTCAGCAGACGCTTGACCACGCCGAGCACGAGGCCCTGCGCGTTCGTCACCTCCAAGCCCACCAGGTCGCCCCAGTAGTACGTCCCGGCCGGCGGCTCCGGCAGCGCGCCGCGCGGCACGCACACGGCCTTGCCCACCAGCGCTTGCGCCTGCTCGCGGCTCTCGATTCCCGCTAGCTTCGCAAGCAGCGTTCCCGAATGCGGCTTCGCCTGCTCGAGCACGCGCTCCGCGCCGCCGATCCACCAGAGCCGCTGCGCCGCGAGCGTCTCGGGCTGCGTCACCACCTTCACCCAGCCTCGCACGCCGTACGTGCCGGCGATGCGGCCCATCTCGATCAGGTGCTCAGGCGGCTTTCTTCGCAAACTGCTTGACGAGGCGCGTCACGGTGGGCGAGAGCTTCGCGCCCTTGCCCGACCAGTGCTTCACGCGCTCCAGGTTCACCCGCAGCGCTTCGCGTCCCTCGGGCGCCTTGGGGTCGTAGAAGCCCACGCGCTCGATGAACTTGCCTTGCGCGGCGCGGCGCGAGTCGGCCACCACCACATGGTAGAACGGCCGCTTGTTGGCGCCGCCGCGCGCCAGTCGAATCACCACCATTGCTGCGTCCTCGATCCGTGCGAAAAGGCGCGGATTATAAGGGGTTTTTCAGCCTCGTGACAAGGAATCAGTGCTGCGGGGTGATGATCTGGATGTGGTCGCGGTTGATGTCGAGGAACGGCGCCGCGATCAGTTGGCGGCCGCCGATCATCAGCTCGTAAACCTCGGCGTCGGTCACCGCGATGAAATCGCGCGCCTCGCGCAGGAAATCGGTGAGCCGCGCCCCCGGCAACAGGTCGATATAGCCCTTGATCCGGTAGCTCCCGGTCAGGATCGTGACTTTGGTGCGCCTGTCTTCGTCGGCCATGGCTCTCCCCTATCGCATTCCGGGCAGCATGCCCTTCATGTTGCGCATCATGCGCTGCAGGTTGCCGCCCTTCATCATCTTCATCATCTGCTGCATC
>Ga0210090_1000038_pt1 | contig 13609 bp, 15 predicted proteins | sample Sandmound_ThreeS_7_FD_185572 | JGI IMG/M metagenome (GOLD analysis project Ga0210090, IMG submission 185572) | Wetland microbial communities from San Francisco Bay, California, USA, that impact long-term carbon sequestration -... | ecosystem: Environmental > Aquatic > Marine > Wetlands ...
TGCCTTCGCCGACGCGCGCCGCTATGTCGCCGATAGTGATTACATGAAGGACGTGCCTCCCGCATCGCTTTTGAACAAGGATTACCTGCGGGAGAGATCGAAGCTCATCGACCCGAAGCGCGCGCAGGACTTCGGGCCCGGCAAGCCGCCGAAAGGCGGCACCGTCTACCTTGCCGCCGCCGACGCGTCAGGGATGATGGTGTCGATGATCCAGTCCAACTACATGGGCTTCGGCTCGGGAATCGTCGTGGATGGCATGTCGCTGCAGAACCGCGGCGCGACCTTCGTCGTCCAGCCCGGCCACCCGAACTGCGTCGGACCGGGGAAGCGACCGTACCAGACGATCATTCCCGGCTTCGTCACGCGCGACGGCGCGCCGGTGATGGCCTTCGGCGTCATGGGCGGGACGATGCAGCCGCAGGGCCACGCGCAGGTGATGGTGCGCATCGTCGACTACGGCCAGAGCCCGCAGGCCGCCTGCGACGGCCCGCGCTTCCGCGTCGTGCAGGGCATGGACGTGAGCGTCGAGGAAGGCGCGTTCTCTTCCGAGGTGATCGCCGAGCTGCAGCGCCGCGGCCACCGCATCGTCACCGTGGACGACTACAACCAGTTCGGCTGCGCGCAGCTCATCTGGAAGCTCGACGGGGGCTACTACACCGCGAGCGATCCGCGCCGCGACGGCCAGGCCGTGGGGTTCTGATGCTCAAGATCTGGGGCAGGACAAATTCGGTCAACGTGAAGAAAGCGCTCTGGGCGGCCGAGGAGCTCGGTCTCCAGTACGAGCGCTTCGACGCCGGCATGCAGTTCGGCGTCACCAAGACGCCCGAGTACCTGAGGATGAACCCGAATTCGCTGGTGCCGACGATCGACGACGACGGCTTCATCCTCTGGGAGTCGCACACCATCGTGCGCTACCTCGCCGCCAAGCACGGCATGGGCAAGCTTTGCCCCTCCGACCTGCGCACGCGCGCCGACGCCGAGCGCTGGATGGACTGGGCGTTCACCTTCCAGAACGCGATGCGCGCGGTGTTCTGGGGCCTGATCCGCACGCCGCCCGAGAAGCGCGACGCCAAGGCGATCGAGGAGGGCCGGGTGAGAAGCAATCAACTGGCCGCGGACGTGCTCGAGCGGAACCTGCAGGGCAGGAAGTACGTTGCCGGCGAGACGTTCACCATGGGCGACATCCCGATCGGTTGCGAGGTGCAGCGCTGGATGCGCTGTCCGATCGATCGGCCGAAGCTGCCGAACGTCGAGGCCTGGTTCGAGCGCCTGCGCGCGCGGCCGGCCTACCGCAAGTTCGTCGACGTCCCGCTCAGCTGACCGGCGCCTCAGTGCGCTAGCGCGAGCGGGCGCTCGTCCCTGGGCAGCGCGCCGATCTTGTCCGCGCGCCGGTAGAACTCCGCCAGGTCCCCGTTGCAGGCCGAGAGCAGCCGCTCGAAGGCCGGGACCATCTCGGTGTAGAGCGCGATGGAGACGAGGAAGGCGTTGTTGGCCTGCATCGGCCCGATGAAGGGATAGTCGGCCCGCAGCCGGTCGAACTCGCCGCCCTTGAGCCGGAGTTTCTCTTCTCTGGAAATGTTCCCCTGATAAACCAGAGCGAGACGCTCGCGCGCCTGGCGCACGCGCGCGGCGAAGTCGCGCCGGCGCGCCTGCGCGGCGCGGAAGGCCGCCAGCTCGGCGCTGCGTCCCGTGGCATCGAGCCAGCGGCGCACGCCCTCGTCTTCCACGGTCACGGCGAACGACTCGTTGAAGGTGGTGTCGCCTTTGGCGTAAACCTTCTGGTGCGCGAGCTCGTGAAAGACGAGGCGCGCGAGCTGCGTGTCGGAGAAGTCGATGAAGGTCGAGAGCAGCGGGTCGTCGAACCAGCCGAGGGTCGAATACGCGGCGACGCCGCCGACGTAGACGTCGTAGCCCTGCTGGCGCAGGCTTTCGGCGTGCCGCTGCGCCTCCGCCTCAGAGAAGAAGCCGCGATAACTGACGCAGCCGGCAAAGGGGAAGCATTCCCGCTTCGCCTCGACGGAGAATTCGCCCGCAGCATAGACGTTCCACACCACGTAGGGCCGGTCGAGCTGGGCGTACGAGTGGTAGCTGCCGTTTTCCGGCAGGCCGAGCGAGCGCGAGGCGAACTCGCGGATGGCGCGCGCCTTCAGGAGCTGCGCGTGCAGCTCCGGCGCCGTGCCCGGGTCGGCGAGCCATTCCTCGACCGGGCGCGAGCGCGAAAAGAGCGAAAGCTGACCGCCGATCGCCTGGCTGTAGTACGAGATCGACTCGCAGCCCGCCATAGCGACGGCGAGGACCAGCGCGGCGCCGGCGACTCGCCACCTCATTCGAACCTCCCGCTGCGCAGGAAGCTCTCCGTCAGGCGCGCGACGCTCGGCGAGATCGGCATCCAGCTGTGCGGCTGAGCGACCAGCTTGCACGCCGCCATGCCGTCCACCGCGGTTTCCTCGGCGCACACCACGCCGTCGTTCTCGCCCGGCAGGCGGCCGCCCACCATCCGGCCCAGCCCGAAGACGACCGTGCCGGCGACGACGCCGAGCGGCTCGGCGCGGGTCCAGCGCGCGCTGCGCGCTTCCCAGCGAGAGGCGCTCCCGCCCATCAGCCAGCGGCCGAAGCGCCACTGCGCGAAGCGGCGCCCGGCCAGGCAGCCGCGCACCGGCGCACCCAGCAGCAGGACCGAAGCGACGCGAATGTCGGCGTGGCGAGTCAAGGTCTCGAACACCAGCAGGCCGCCCAGGCTGTGGCCGATGAAATGCCCGGGGCGGGAGCCGAGCGTCTCGCGCGCGAAGCACGCCAGGCGCTCGACGTTGGCTTCGAACGGGGCGCGGCCGCTATAGGAGAAGACATGCGGCACGTAGCCGGCGCGGCGCAGCCGCGCGGCGAGCGGCCAGAAGACGCTGCTCGGCACCCACAAGCCGGCTGCGAGGATGACATCCCCGGTCACCTCGCCTTCGCCTTGCGCATCGTCTCGAGCAGCGCGCGGGCGCGATGCACGATCGGGTAGTCGATCATCTGGCCGTCCACCTGGATTGCCGCCTCGCCCTTCGCCTCGGCCGCGGCGAAGGCAGCGACGATGCGCTCGGCGCGCGAGATTTCCTCAACGCTGGGCAGGTAGGCCTCGTTGACCGGCGCAATCTGGTCCGGGTGCACGCAGAGACGCCCCTGAAAGCCGCTGCGGCGGCTGCGCTCGAGCGAGCGGCGGAACGCGTCGGCTTCCTTGAAATGGAACCACGGGCTGTCGATCGGGTTCTCCATGCCCGCGGCGCGCGAGGAGAGGACGAGGCGCGCCCGGGCGTCGGCGAGCTCCGCTTCCTCCAGCGTCGGCGAGAGGCCGACGTCGTTGGCGTAGTCGGCGGCGCCGAAGGCGATGCGCTTCACGCGCCAGGCGCCCTGGTAGGGCCGCAGGCTGCGCGCCTGCAAGACGCGGTCCACGCGCTGCACGCCCGCCGCAGTCTCGATGATCGGCATGAGATCGATCGAACCCTCGACGATGCCCTGCTCGCGCTCGAGGTTCGCCATCACCCAGTCGATGGCGTGCAGGTCCGCCGCGCTCTCGATCTTCGGCACCACCACGCCGTCGACGCCCTTGTGGATCGTTTCCAGGAGGTCGCGGAAGCAGAACGGCGTCGACGGCGCGTTCACGCGCACGTAGCCGCGCACGCTGCGCGGCCGCGCCAGCGCCTCGGCGATCGCCTTGCGCGCGCCGGGCTTGTCGGCCGGGGCGACCGAGTCTTCGAGGTCGAGGATGACCGCGTCCGCGCTCAGCGTCAGCGCCTTCTCGACGCGGCGCGGCACGTTGGCGGGGGCGAACAAGAAGGAGCGGTTCATTGCAGCACCTGGCGATCTTTCCATGGCAAGTAGGGTTGCATCGGCAGCGCGGTCTGCAGATTCTCGGGCCAGACGACCTGCGGCCGGCCGCGCTGGATCTGCGCCACGGCGGGAGCGACGCCGAGCTGCTGGCCGTTGGCGCCGACGCGGTAGGTGCCGAGCGGCGTCTCGGTCTGCAGCTTGGCGAGGACGGCACGCAGCTTTCCGGTATCGAGCGAGCCGGAGCGTTGCACCGCCTCGCCGAGCACGCTTCCCGCGCTATAGCCCTCGGCGGCCGCCAGGTCGGGCGCAGCCGACCACTTCGCGGTAAAGGCCTTGACGAACTCTCCGTTGGCCGGCCGCGCCAGCCGCGGATCGTAGTCCAGCTCGGCGAGCGTAAACTCCGCGTCCTGGCCGACGGCGGCGACGAAAGCAGGGTCGGCCGCGCGGCGGGCGAAGAAAAGCTGCGGCGCATAGCCGTGCTTGCGGAAGGTCTTCACCATGTCGACGGCATCGCGCGCTTCGCCGAACGCGATCCAGGCCTGCGCCTGCGCCGCCAGCGCCCGCTCGACCGCAGCGGTGAAATCCATCGTGTAGGGCGAATACCTTTCCACCTCGGGCACCGCGAACCCTTGCGCGAGCGCTGCGAGCCGCGTCGCCTCGGCCATCTCCTGCGCCGCCAGCTCCTGCCGCGCGAAGATGTGGAGCCGCGTGATGCCCGCTCTGCGGGCGAGCTGCAGCACGCCCTCGCGCGCGCCGTAGGTGCTGCCGGTCTGGAAGAGAAGCCGGTTGGGACCCTGCTGTACGACGCGCGCCGGGCCCGCGCCGTTGATGAGGAGCCGTTCCTCGCGCGCGGCCTCGGCGGCGGCGACCTGGGTCGCGGCCGAGCCGTAGGGACCGATCAGCAGGTCGGCGTTCTGCTCGCGGATGAGCTGCCGGTAGAGCTCGCCGGCGCGGATCGCGTCCGATCCGTCGTCGAGCATTTTCAGCTCAACCGGCCGCCCGAGCAGCCCGCCGGCGGCGTTCACCTGCGCCTCCCAGAGGAGGATGCCCTTGGCGTAGCCCGCCGCGAGGTCCGCCTGCTGGCCCGATTGCGAGACCACCGCGCCGACCACGATCGGCTGCGCCTGGGCGGCGAACGCGAGACCGAGAAAAAGAAGCCTAGTAATCCAGCCGGTCATCGACCGCATGCCCGCGCATGGGGATGAGCGCCGAGCGCTCGAAGGTCATGAACACCGTGCCATCGGCTTTCTTCCCCGTGGTGCGCACGGTGACGATGCCGTGGTGCGGCCGCGAGGCCGACTCGCGCTTGCCGATGACTTCCGACTCGGCATAGATCGTATCGCCGGCGAACACCGGCGCGGTCAGCCGCACCTTGTCCCAGCCGAGATTGGCGACCGTCTTCTGGCTGACGTCGGAGACGCTCATGCCGGTGACGATGGCGAGGGTCAGGCAGGAATTGACCAGCGGCCGGCCGAATTCGGTGCCGGCGCCGTAGGCGGCGTCGATGTGCAGCGGATGCTGGTTCATCGTCAGCAGCGAGAACCAGGTGTTGTCGGCTTCGCTCAGCGTGCGCCCGGGGCGATGCTCGTAGACGTCGCCGAGCTCGAACTCCTCGTAATAGCGCCCGGCCGACTCCCGGTAGCGCTTCGCGCCGATTTCCCTTGCCCGGCTGACCATACAATTCCGATCGTGATTGATGCGTTGAGGCAGATTGTAGGCAAGTCCAACGTCCTGACCGCGCCCGAAGACACGAAACCGTACTTTACCGACTGGCGCAGGCAGTATTCGGCGGCGGCGGAATGCGTGGTGCGCCCGGGCACGACCAGCGAGGTCGCGCGAGTGGTGGCGCTGTGCGCCCGCGAAGGCGTGGCGATCGTGCCGCAGGGAGGCAACACCGGCCTTGTCGGCGGCTCGGTGCCGACCGGCGCGCGGCGCGAGATCGTGCTGGCGCTCGGCCGCATGAACCGCATCCGCAGCGTCGATCCCCTGAACGACACCCTCACCGCCGAGGCGGGCTGCGTGCTGGCAGCGGTGCAGCGCGCCGCCGAGGACGCGGGACGCCTCTTCCCGCTTTCGCTCGCCGCCGAGGGCAGCTGCCAGATCGGCGGCAACCTCTCCACCAACGCCGGCGGCGTCAATGTCCTGCGCTACGGCAACGCGCGCGAGCAGGTGCTCGGCCTCGAGGTGGTGCTGCCCGACGGGCGGGTCTGGGACGGCCTGCGGGCTCTGCGCAAGGACAACACCGGCTATGACCTGAAGCAGCTCTTTCTCGGTGCCGAGGGCACCCTCGGCGTGATCACCGCGGCGGTGCTGCGCCTTTATCCCCGGCCCACGGCCACCGCCACCGCATGGATCGGGCTCGCCTCGCCGCGCGAGGCGGTCGAATCGCTCGCCTCGCTGCGCAGCCGCCTCGGCGACCGAATCAGCGCGTTCGAGCTCGTCTCGAGGACCTGCCTCGAAGCCGTCCTCAGTCACGTTCCCGGCACGCGCGATCCTCTCGGCCGGCCCCATCCCTGGTACGTACTGATCAACCTCAGCGATAGTGGCCCTGCGGAAGCGCTCCGCACGCTTGCGGAGAACGTCCTTCAAGACCGCGACGCCGTCCTCGCACAAAGTGAAGAGCAAGCGCGCCAGCTCTGGCGCATCCGCGAGAGCATCCCCGAAGCGCAGTTCACCAACGTGAAGCACGACGTGTCGGTCGCGGTGTCGCGCACGCCCGAGCTCATCGAGCGCGCCGGTCGAGCGCTGCAGGCCGCGTTCCCCGGCGCCCTGCCCTACGTATTCGGCCACGTCGGCGACGGCAACCTGCATTACAACATCGGCCCGGAGGCGCTGCTCGCGCAACGAGAGGCGGTGAGCCGGATCGTCTACCAGGCGGTGGACGAGCTGGGCGGCTCGATCTCCGCCGAGCACGGCCTGGGGCAGCTCAAGCGCGAGGCGATCCGCGACCACAAGCCCCCGATCGAGCTCGAGCTGATGCGCGCGCTGAAACGGACCCTCGATCCCGCGGGGCTGATGAATCCCGGCAAAGTTATTTAGGGCGCGTCAGCACGAGCGGCTTGCCGTCGATTTCGCCGCTGATGCGGTCGCCATCGACGCGGCCGCGGAACCGGCCCCAGGAGATGTCGTTGCCCGAGAGCCTGCCGCTGACACCATCGACTTCGATCTTCTGATAGTCCTGCTCGATGCGAAAGCGCCGCCCTTCGCTCAGCCAGGTCCCGCGCACGTCGGCGGGCACGATCCAGAGGAAGAGCCGGCTCTCGTCCCCCTGGCCGGGGTGCGACTTCGACAGGCGGATCAGGCGGCTGCGATCGGGCGCCCAGCCGGTCATGCCGAAGGCGTGCGAGACGATGCGCGTGCCCGGGCGCAGCTCGCCGGTGAAGCGCTGCTGCAGCTGGGAGATCAGGCCGGGCAGGAGGTAGACCGTGACCACGCTCGCCTTCGAGATGTCGGCGGTCAGGACGTCGCCCTGCACGAACGACACCCGGTCGGCGACGCCGGCGGCGCGGGCGTTGTCGCGCGACTTGTCGACCAGGCGCTGATCGAGCTCGATGCCGAGGCCGCGCGCGCCGAACTTGCGCGCCGCGAGGATGACGATGCGCCCGTCGCCCGAGCCGAGGTCGACGACCAGATCGTCGGCGCGCGTGCCGGCGAGCTCGAGCATGCGCTCCACGACCTCTTCGGGCGTGGTGATGAAAGGCACCTGCCACTCGACTTCCTCGCCGCGCGCCCCGAGCGCGACGCAGGCGAGCGCCAGGCCGGCGAGGAGCCTCATGAGGCGCTCATTCGCTGATCAATGCCGTGATCGCCTTGCGCACGTCGGCACGCGACCAGTCGAGGGCGCCGTAGTAGCTGTAGCGCACCTTGCCGTCGGGGTCGACGATGAAGGTCGCGGGCAGCACGCGCGCTCCCCAGGCCTTGCTCGTCTTCAGGTCGCGGTCGAGCAGGAAATTGAAGCCGAGGCTCATCTTCGCCGCGAAATCGCCCACCGCGCGCGGGCCTTCGCCGACGTTGACCGCGAGCACGGCGAAGCGGCGCGCGTCGAGCGAGCGGCGCAGCTTCTCGATGCTCGGCATCTCCTCGAGGCAGGGGGCGCACCAGGTCGCCCAGAAGTTCACCAGCACCACGCGGCCGCGATAGTCGGCGAGGCGCTGCGGCTTGCCGTCGGGCGCGGCGAGCTCGAGCGCCGGGGTCGGACCGCCGCTCCAAGGCCTGAGCGGCTGCGCCTGGGCGGGCAAGGCAAGAACGAGCAGGAAAAGGGCGAGCCGCATGGGCCGGGCAATGTACCAAAAAAAAGCCCGGCACTTGCCGGGCTTTGTTCGCGAGAGAGCGCCTTACTTCGCGGCAGGTTTCTCGCCGGACTTCGACTTGGCTTTCGCCTTGGCGGACTTCTTCTCCCCGCCTTTGCCCTTGGCGGCCTTCTTCTCGCTCTTCTTCGCCTCTGCGGACGCCGGCGCCTTGGGCGCAGTGTCCGACTTCGGCGCCTGGGCGAACGCGGTGAGCGCGAACGCCGAAGCAAACAACGCAACGAGCAGCTTCTTCATGTGCAAATCCTCCAGGAGTTGTTTGAAATGATCCGCTAGGGACCTAGCGCGAATAACGCGCAGCGCCGAGCCGGCGTTGACAGCCCTATAATCGGGCGGCTCGATGCAGCTCGACGAATTCATGGCGCGCCTGCCGAAAGGCGACTTCTGGGTCTTCGGCTACGGCTCGCTGATGTGGTCGCCGTGCTTCTCCTACGACGCGAAGGTCGCCGGTCGCGCGCACGGCTATCACCGCGCGCTGTGCATTCTCTCCACGCGCTACCGCGGCACGCTTCACCGTCCTGGGCTGGTGATGGGGCTGTGCCGCGGCGGCTCGTGCTGGGGCATGGCGTACCGCATCGCCCGCAGCCAGGTGCGGCGCGCGCTGGCGCGCCTCTGGGCGCGCGAGATGCCGCGCCGCGTCTACCACCCGCGCCTGGTTGCGGTCCGCCTGCGCAGCGGACGCGTGGTCAGGGCGCTCGCGTTCGTCGCCGACCCGACGCACTCCGCCTACGTCGACGAGCTCGACCTGCACGGGCGCGCGAGGCTCGTCGCGCAGGGCATCGGCGTGCGCGGGCCCTGCGTCGACTACATCCAGAACACGCTCGACCACATGCACGAAGTGGGAGTGCGCGACCCGCACCTCGAGCGGGTGCTCCACGCCGCCCAGGAGCTACGCCGCGGCGGCGGCGGCGCGCATCCGCGCAAGGGCCTCGCGCAGGCGCGCACGCTGCGTGCCAAAGTTCAGCCGCACGAAGCGCGCGTCGCCAAACTGCGACCCCGGCGATAGCGCCACGCCGTGCTCGAGAAAGAGCGCTTGCGCGTCGGCGCTCGCGAGGCTCGAGCAGTCGATCCAGGCGAGATAGGTCGCTTCGACGTGCGCCATCGGCAGGCCGAGGGTCGATTCGACGAGATCGCGGTTGGCGCGCAGGTAGACGATTTGCGCCGCCAGCCACTCGTCGCCATCGCGCAGCGCCGCGAGCGCAGCCTCGTAGCCGAACACCGAGGGCGACGGCAGTACGTGTGCGTTCACATCAGCTGAAAAGGCTCTTCGCAGATTCGCATCTTCGATGATCGCCCAGGCGCAGCCCGAGGCCGGGAAGTTGAACGCCTTGTTCGGCGAGAGCAGCGTCACCGTGCGCCGCGAGATCTCGGGCGAGAGGCTGGCGATCGGGATGTGGCGCAGCCCCGGCTCCAGCACCAGGTCGCAATGGATCTCGTCGGAGATGATCAGCGCGTCGCCGGTGAGCGCGGCGATGCGCTCGAGCTCGCCGCGACGGAAGACCGTGCCGCCCGGGTTCTGCGGATTGCACAGGAAGAGCGCATCGGCCTTCCTTCGCAGGCCGTCCTGGTCGAGCACCCAGCGCCCGCGCTCGAGCACCAGCGGCACTTCCGTGTAGGCGCGCCCGGCGAGCTCGGGGGCGCGCTTGAGATGCTGATAGACGGGCTTCGGCACCAGCACATGGCCCTCCGCCGGCACGAGCCGGCGTGCCGCGAGATGCAGGCCGGGAACGACCCCCGGCAAAAAGACGATCCAGGCCGGATCGACGCGCCACTGGTAGAGGCGCTCCATGCGCGCCACGATCGCTTCGCGCAGCGCTTGCGGCGGCACGGTATAGCCGAGCACGCCGTGGTCGACCCGCCGCGACAGCGCTTCCAGCACTGCGGGCGGCGCGCGAAAATCGCTGTCGGCGACCCAGAGCGGAATGACGTCGCGCCCGGCATAGCGCTCCCAGCGGGTGCTCCAGGTGCCGGCGCGTCCGGGCGCGGAGTCGAAATCGAACTTCACGCGGCGTTATAGCAAAAAAAAGCCGGCTCGCGCCGGCTTTCGAGACGCTGCGTGTTGTTGTTATTTCTTCGGCTCCTCCTCCTCGTTGTTCCGCAGCCCCTTCATAGGGTCGTCCTCGAGGCGGTTCATGCTGTCGTCGACCTCCTCGGTCTTGATCTGGCGCGATTCGTGCTGCAGCCTCTCCGGGAACCAGGTCGCGATCGGCGGGTAGGCGATGATGACGCCGATGGCGATGCACTGCAGCACCATGAACTCGAACATGCCCTTGTAGATCGTCGCCAGCGACCAGTCCTTCACCACCTGCTTGAGGTAGTAGGCCGACATCGCCACCGGCGGTGACAGGAACGCGGTCTGCAAGGTCACGGCGACCAGGGCGCCGAACCAGACCATCACCATGTCGGGCGCGATGCCGAGCGCCTGGCCGAGCGCCGGCCTGAGCGCGTCCATCACCGGGTAGAAGATCGGCAGGAAGACGAGGATGATCGCCGGCCACTCGAACGGCCAGCCGAGCAGGAAGATGAGGAAGATGACCACCACCAGCATCATCACCGGCGAGAGCGGCAGCGCGAGCATCGTCTCGGTGATCCAGTTTGCCGTTCCCATGCGCGCGAACACCGCGCCGAAGATATTCGACGTCACCGCGAGCAGCAGCACCATGCTCGTCGTCGCGGTGGTGCTGAGGATCGCGCGCTTGACCCCGGCGTAGGTCAGCCTGCGGTACGCGGCGGCGAGCGCGCCTGCGCCGAGGGCGCCGATGCCCGCGGCTTCGGTCGGCGTCGCGAGGCCGGCCAGGATCGAGCCGAGCGCCGCGCCGATCAGGCAGACCAGCGGCACGACGCCGATCAGCACTTCCTTCACCATGACCGCCGCGCTGTGCACGCGCTCTTCCTTCGGCACCGGCGGCCCCAGCTTGGGGTTGATGAAGGCTCGCCCGAGCAGGTAGACGAGGTAGAGGCCGGCGAGCAGGAACCCCGGGCCGAACGCCGAAGCGTAGAGATCGGCGACGGAAACGCCGAGCACCGGCCCCATGACGATCAGCATCACCGAGGGCGGGATCAGGATGCCGAGCGTGCCGCCCGCGGTGATGGCGCCGGCGGAGAGCTTGCCGTCGTAGCCGGTCTTCACCATGATCGGGCTCGCCATGATGCCGAGCACGGTGACCGCGGCGCCGACGATGCCGGTCGCCATGGCGAAGATCGTCGCGGTGAGGATCACCACCGCGAACAGCGAGCCGCGGATCGGCGCCAGGATGTTGCGCAGCGCGATGAAGAGGCGCTCCATCAGCCCCGCCTGCTCGGTGAGGTAGCCCATGAAGATGAACAGCGGCACCGCGGCGAGCAGCTCCTCCTTCATCATGCCGATGGTCTGGAAGTACGCCAGGTCGAAGACCATGTGGCCGAGGCCGAAGTAGCCGAAGGTGAGCGCGAGGAACAGCAGCGTGAAGCTGATGGGGAAGCCGATGAAGATGGCGAACAGCATCACCACCAGCATGACCAGCCCCGCCAACGCGAGCCCGGTCATACCTCGATCTTCTCCTTGTGCTCGAGCTCGATCCCCAGGCGCGCGGCGTAGAGGCTCTTGATCGTCTCCGAGATGCCCTGCACGACCAGCAGCAGGCAGGCGAGCGGCACCACCATCTTGAACGGCCAGAGGATCGGCCGCCACGGCGTCTGCTCGGAGGTCTCGCCGATCGTGAAAGCGTAGTAGCCCTCGGTCCAGCCGACCCAGCCGAAGACCAGGATCGAGGGGAAGAAGAAGACGAGGTACGCCACCGAGTCGATCGTGCCCCTGGTTCGCACCGACCATTTCTCGAAGAAGAAGTCGGTGCGGATGTGCGCCCCCTTGTGCAGCGCATACGCGGCGCCGAGCATGAAGATCGTGCCGTAGAGCATGTAGGTGACGTCGAACGACCAGATCGTCGGCGCATCGAACAGGTACCGCGACGTCACCTCGTAGGCCACGGCGACCACCAGCGGCACGTTCAGCCACGCGACCCAGGTGCCGGTGGTGTCGGTGAACTTGTCGATCACGTTGACCGCCCGGATCAGCTGCGGTGACGGCTCAGCCATTTGCTATCCCTTAAACGAAGCGGGGGCGGAAATCCGCCCCCGCTTTCCCTGCGAGGCTTACTGCTTGGCGGCCGCTTTCTTCGCGGTCCTGCCGGCCGACTCGGGCCAATAGTAGTTGGCCGCGAACGAATACGGCGGGAACATGAAGCGCTTCGCCGGCACCACCAGGCTTGCGTAGGCGCGCTGCGAGTCGTGCGTCTTCTTGAAGAACGGGCTCTTCTGCGCCTCCTCGGCGGCGATCTTGTCCCAGGTCTTGAGAAACTCGATCAGGATGTCGGGCGGGGTGCGCAGGATCTGCACGCCGTGCTTCTGCTGCAGCTCCTTGATGGCGTCGGCGTTCTGCCGCTGCCACTTCGCCCACCAGATGAGGAAAGTCTCGTTGGCGGCCGACTTGATGATCTCCTGGTGCGTCGGCGACAGCGCCTTCCAGACGTCGCCATTGAAGATGACTTCGCCGATGGTGACGTTTTCGTGCATGCCCGGCGTGTAGTGGTACTTCCACACGTTGTGGAAGCCAAGGCGCAGGTCCTCGACACCGCCGACCCATTCGGCGCAGTCGATCACGCCGCGCTGGGCGGAGGGGATGATCTCGCCGCCCGGCATGTTGACCGTCTGCATGCCCATGCGCTGGAACACCTCCGCGGCCATGCCGGTCTGGCGGCACTTCATGCCCTTGAAGTCGGCGAGGTTCTTGATCGGCCGCTTGAACCAGCCGAACGCCTGCGGGCCCGAGGGCAGGATCGGCAGCCACTGCACGTTGAGCTTGAGCTCCTTCTGGAAGAACTCGTTGCAGAGCTCGATGCCGCCGCCATGGTGCATCCAGCCGATGGCGTCGATCATGTCCATGCCGAAAGTTCCGCCCGGGCCGCCCGTGCAGAGGATCGAGGCCTTGTTCTTGCCGACCCAGTAGCCCGACCAGGAGTGCGCGCCGTCGAGCACCTTCTTGCTCGTTGCGTCAAGCACCTCGAATGCCGGCACCACTTGGCCCGCCGGCATCGCCTCGATCTTCAGCGAGCCGCCGGAAATCTTGCTGACGCGATCCACGAAGTAGGTGAAGTTCTCATACAGCGTCAGGCTCGCGGGCCAGGTGGCCTGCATCTTCAGATTGACCTGCTGCGCCTGGGCGCCGGCCGCGAATGCAGCCGTGCACGCCAGAGCGGCGAACGTACGGACGAAAGGCCTCATGACTTCCCTCCTCCTCTTAAGGTGGTTTCGCAAGGCGAAACGCAGCCTAACCTGCTTCTCCGGGGGCAATCAACTACTTTTTCTTCGCCTGGGCGGCCGGCTTCTCCGGGAAATAGTAGTTGGCCGCGAAGGAATAGGGCGGGAACATGAAGCGCTTCGCCGGCACCACCTTGGCGGCGTAGACCCGCTGCGACTCGAGCACCTTCTTGAAGAACGGGTCCTTCTTCGACTCC
>Ga0210090_1000039_pt1 | contig 13560 bp, 11 predicted proteins | sample Sandmound_ThreeS_7_FD_185572 | JGI IMG/M metagenome (GOLD analysis project Ga0210090, IMG submission 185572) | Wetland microbial communities from San Francisco Bay, California, USA, that impact long-term carbon sequestration -... | ecosystem: Environmental > Aquatic > Marine > Wetlands ...
GCGAGAGTTGCTCGCCCGAGCTCGTCCGCTCGGAAGTCGCGCGCGGGCGGGCCATCATCCCCGCCAACGTCAACCACCCCGAGTCCGAGCCGATGATCATCGGCCGGAACTTCCTGGTGAAGATCAACGCCAACATCGGCAACTCCGCCGTCTCCTCCTCGATCGAGGAGGAGGTGGAGAAGATGACGTGGGCGACCAAGTGGGGCGGCGACACCATCATGGATCTCTCGACGGGCAAGAACATCCACGAGACCCGCGAGTGGATCCTGCGCAACTCGCCGGTTCCGCTGGGCACCGTGCCGATCTACCAGGCGCTCGAAAAGGTCGGCGGCAAGGCCGAAGAGCTGACGTGGGAGATCTTCCGCGACACGCTCATCGAGCAGGCCGAGCAGGGTGTGGACTACTTCACCATCCACGCAGGCGTCCTGCTCCGCTACGTCCCGCTCACGGCGAAGCGCGTGACGGGCATCGTCTCGCGCGGCGGCTCGATCATGGCCAAGTGGTGCCTCGCGCACCACAAGGAAAGCTTCCTCTACACGCACTTCGAAGAGATCTGCGAGATCATGAAGGCGTACGACGTCTCATTCTCGCTCGGCGACGGCCTGCGTCCGGGCTCGGGTTACGACGCCAATGATGAGGCGCAGCTTTCTGAATTAAGGACTCTAGGTGAACTCACAACCATTGCCTGGAAGCACGACGTCCAGGTGATGATCGAAGGGCCGGGCCATGTGCCGATGCAGCTCATCAAGGAGAACATGGACCTCCAGTTGAAGGAATGCCACGAGGCGCCCTTCTATACGCTCGGGCCGCTCACCACCGACATCGCGCCGGGCTACGACCACATCACCAGCGCGATCGGCGCGGCGCAGATCGGCTGGTACGGCACGGCGATGCTCTGCTACGTGACGCCGAAGGAGCACCTCGGCCTGCCGAACAAGAAGGACGTGAAGGACGGGATCATGGCGTACAAGATCGCCGCGCACGCCGCCGACCTCGCCAAGGGGCACCCCGGCGCGCAGATCCGCGACAACGCCATCTCCAAGGCGCGCTTCGAGTTCCGCTGGGAGGACCAGTTCAACCTCGGCCTCGACCCGGACACGGCGAAGGACTTCCACGACGAGACGCTGCCCAAGGACGCGATGAAGGTGGCGCACTTCTGCTCCATGTGCGGCCCGCACTTCTGCTCGATGAAGATCACGCAGGACGTGCGCGACTACGTCGAGCAGGGGCTGAAGGAGAAGGCGGTGGAGTTCGTGAAGAAGGGCGCCGAGCTCTACCCGAAGGCCTGAGCTAGGTGAGGAACAGCTGCTCGCTCGACACGGGCACGTGCCCCTGCTCGAGCGTGCGCAGGATGCGATAGGGCTCGTCCGCGCTCGCCTTTGGCGAGCGCGACAGGTCGAGCAGCTTCTGCGGCCGCAGCTCGATGCCCTTGGCGTCGCGGATCACCATCACGCGCGGCTTCAGGCGCTCCTCGGCGTTCTGCGAAATGACGACGCCGATCTCGCCGCTGTTCAGCTCGACCAGGCTGCCGACGGGGAAGATGCCGATGAAGCGGATGAATTGCTCGACCAGGCCGGCGTCGAACAGCACGTCGCGCCACTTGTAGAGACTGCTGATCGCCGTCGAAGGGGGCACCGGGTCGGCGTAGGGCCGGCGCACGGTCATGGCATCGAAGGTGTCGACGATGGCGGCGATCGAGCTGATCATGCCGATCTCGCTGCCGCGCAGCCGGTTGGGATAGCCGCTGCCGTCATAGCGCTCGTGGTGCCGCATGGCGAGGCGCGGCAGCTCGGGCGGCAGGCCGGGCGTGGTGCGCAGGATCTCGGCCGAGTAGTTGACGTGCAGCTTCGCGCGTGCGAACTCCCCGGCCGTGAGGCGGCCGCGCTTCTCGAGCAGCTCCTTCGGCAGGCGGACCTTGCCGATGTCCTGCAGCAGGCCGAGGTAGCCGAGCAGCTCGATCTGCCCCTGCTCGAGCTGGAGGAAGCGGCCGAAGGCCGTCATGTAGATCGAGACGTCGAGCGAATGCGACTCCGCGTATTCGCCTTTCTCGCGCAGCTGCGAGAAGAGCAGAACCGCGTTCGGATTGCGCAGCACGCTCTCGGTCAGGCTGTGGATCGCGCCGCGCACGCGCTCGGCGTCGAGCGTGCGGCCGATGCGCACCGCCGAGAACGCGTCGTGCAGCAGCGAGCGGCTGCCGGTATAGGCGGCGCGGGCGGGACCGAGCTCCTGCTCGACGCTCGCCTTCTCGGTGTAGACCGTCTTGCCGAAATACTGCATCCCGGGTCGCGGCGCATCGGCAAGCGTGGTGCTGCGCTCGACGTCGACGAAGACGCTCTTGCAGTACTTCCTGAGCGTTTCGAGCTGCTGCTCGTTCGTCAGTACGAAGCCCTGGAAACGAAACGGCGTCTCGATCCAGGGACGATCCAACTCCGCGACGTACATGCCGAAGCGCAGCTCCGACACGGGGACGCTTTTTCGCAACGTAACTCCCTCAGGCGCTCTAAGATTATCGAGTAAATAAGACATGGAGTTCGAGACTCTGGGTACTGTCCTGAGGGTGGCAGCGGCGCTCGTGGTTGGCGTGCCGCTGCTCGCGTTTCTCCTCCAGGAGCGGCTGATCTTCTACCCGCAGCCGCTTTCCGACGCGGCGCGAGCGGACATCCGGCTAAGATTCCCGAAAGGTCAAAATGTGTTCGCGCAGGCCGCCGACGGCACTCGCCTGCACGCCTGGCACCTTCCCGGCCCCGCGGACGCTCCGCTCGTCCTCTACTTCGGCGGCAACGCCGAGGAGGTTTCGTGGATGCTCGGCGAGGCGGCAGCGGCGCCTCGCGTCGGCTGGCTGCTGGTCGACTATCGCGGCTACGGCGCGAGCGAAGGCTCGCCCTCGGAGGCCGCGCTGACAGCGGACGCGCTGCTCTGGTACGACAAGTTCTCGCCGCAGGCGAAGAAGATCCTCGTCTTCGGCCGCAGCCTCGGCAGCGGCGTCGCGGTGCGCCTCGCCTCCGAGCGCAAGGTCGACGCGGTCATTCTCGTCGCGCCGTTCGACAGCATGGTCGCGGTTGGCCAGCGCCACTATCCGTATCTGCCGGTGAGCTGGCTCCTCAGGCACCGCTTCGAGTCGGTGGCGCTCGCGCCCAAGATCACCGCGCCGCTCCTCTGCCTCGTCGCGATGCGCGATAGCATCATTCCGCCGGAGCATGCCAAGCTTCTCTACGACGCATGGGCGGGCCCGAAGCGCTGGGTGGCCCTCGAGGAGGCCGGCCACAACACAGCCGACGCGCACCCCAACTACTGGCGCAGCATCACTGCATTCTTGAATGAGCGATCTTCTTAGAGCCCTGGTTCTCGGCGTGGTCGAGGGCCTGACCGAATTCCTGCCGATCTCGAGCACGGGCCACCTGATCCTGGCCGGCGAGCTGCTCAACGCCAGCGACGAGCGCTGGAACGTCTTCAACATCGTCATCCAGACCGGCGCCATGCTGGCGGTCGTCTGGGAATACCGCGCCCGCTTCTTCAGGATCGACGTGAATCTCTACCGCAACCTGATCGTCGCCTTCATTCCCGCCGCGGTGCTGGGTCTGCTGTTCTCGAAGTACATCAAGTCCTATCTGTTCCACGCCGTGCCGGTGGCGTTGGCCTTCATCATCGGCGGCGTGGTCATCCTCATCGTTGAGAGAAGATCGTTCCAGCCGCGAGTTGAAACCGCGCAGTCGATGACCTGGCTCGACGCGCTCAAGGTCGGCATCGCGCAATGCTTCGCGCTGATCCCCGGCACCTCGCGCTCGGGCGCGACCATCATCGGCGGCATGCTGTTCGGCCTGTCGCGCAAGGCGGCGACGGAGTTTTCTTTCTTCCTCGCCGTGCCGACGCTGATTGCGGCGGGGCTCTACGACCTCTGGAAGCATCGCGACCTGCTTTCCGCCGCGGACGCGCCGGTGTTCGGCGTCGGCTCGGTCGTCTCCTTCATCTCGGCATTCGTCGTCATCCGCTGGCTGATCCGCTATGTGGCGACGCACGACTTCAAGCCGTTCGCCTGGTACCGCATCGCGTTCGGTCTTGTGGTGTTGTTGACCGCCTACTTCGGCTGGGTGGACTGGAGGGCCTGAAAGAATTCCTGAATCCTCCCCGCATTCGCGCCGACATCGCTGCGGCCGACACGCGATCTCGAGCGCATGTCGACGCGGCTTCCGCTGCCCGCGGGCGCAATGCGAATCACCACGTCGTCCTTGAAGCCGAACCAGCGGGTGGTGACCACGGCTTCGATTCTTCCCGCGCTTTCATCCCGCGCCGTGATCTCCCAGCCTCGGCCTCTGGCGGTTTCCGCCGCGCGCGCGAATGCCTGCGCCGGCGGCAGCGCGAGCTCGAGCGGGCGCAAGTCCGGATAGCCGATTTGCTGCAGCTCGGCAAAATGACTCGGGTACGGCTTCGGCGGCGAGAACTGCGGCGGGCGCTGGGTATCGGTGGTGATGTCGTTGATGTAGGGCAGCGTCTTCACGCGGCGTACGTAGTCGAGCGGCACTGCGGCGCTCGCGGTGCCCAGCACGAGCGCCGCGACCAGCAACCGAGCCGAGCGCGCTCGCAGGCGCGGCAATGCGAGGCCGACGATCGCCGCGCCGGCCGCCGCAAGCCCGACGAGGAGCGCGCCGGCGAACATGCCGAACCCGACCGGGAAAGGCCACAAGCCGGCGCGCGTCCCGGGGCCCGAGACCACGAGGAGAAGAACGCCGAGCACGGTCAGCGCGAGCGTGATGCGCTTGTGCCACATGACGCGAGCCTCTCCCGCTAGCTCTGGGTCCACGGCAGCCCGGCCTTGCGCCAGCCGCCGACCGTGCTGCGATGCTGCTCGGCGTCCTTGTTGCCTTCGAAGCCCTCGAGGACGTTGTAGGCCTCCTTCCATCCGGCGCGCGTCGCGGCGTCGGCCGCGGAATGCGAACGCACGCCGGAGCGGCAAAGGAACATGACCGGCTGGTCTTTCGGCACCAGGGCTGCAAGCTCGGCCAGGAATTCCGGATTTTCGCGATTGCCTGGGTACGTCTGCCACTCCACCGTTATGCTGCCCGGCACCTTGCCGACGTAGAGCAGCTCCGGCTTGGTCCGCACATCGACCAGCTTCGCGCCGGCCTGCATCAGCTTGTGGGCTTCGGCGGGCAGGAGCTCGCCGGCGTAGGAGAGGCCCTTCTTCTGACCTCGCTCCAGCGCCGCTTTCTTGATCTCGTCCATAGGCCCTCTCATTGTGCATCGGGGTCGCCGATGCCCCTATACGGTGCGCCCGAGATGAGTAAAATGCCCCAGGAATCAGCATCGGCGTTTGGCATGGAAAGTGCTGAAACGCCGGGCTACTACCGCATTTAGACGATACCAACCTACCCGGCCGAGGAGAGCCCGAGATGGCGATGACGCCTGATGATGTATTGAAGCTCGTCAAAGAAAAGGAAGTGAAGTTCGTCGACTTCCGCTTTACCGATACCCGCGGCAAGGAGCAGCACGTGAGCGTGCCGGTGAAGTACTTCAACAAGGAGAAGTTCGAGCTCGGGCACGCCTTCGACGGCTCCTCGATCGCCGGCTGGAAGGGGATCCAGGCCTCCGACATGCTGCTGATGCCGGACGCCTCCACTGCCCGCATGGACCCGTTCACCGACGAGCCGGTCCTGAACATCAGCTGCGATGTCCACGACCCGATCGAGCAGAAGCCGTACAACCGCGATCCGCGCTCGATCGCCAAGAAGGCCGAGGCCTACCTCAAGCAGACCGGCCTTGGCGATGTCGCCTACTTCGGCCCCGAGCCCGAGTTCTTCATCTTCGACGGCGTCACCTGGAGCGTCGACATGTCGGGCTGCTCGGTGAAGATCAAGTCCGAGGAAGCGCCGTGGTCGAGCGGCATCGACTACGAGTCGGGCAACATGGCGCACCGAGCGCCGGTGAAGGGCGGCTACTTCCCGGTGCCGCCGATCGACACGCTGCTCGACATCCGCAACGCCATGTCGCTCGCGCTCGAGCAGCAGGGCGTGGAAGTGGAAGTGCATCACCACGAAGTGGCGGCCGCCGGCCAGTGCGAGATCGGCACCCGCTTCGCGCCGCTGGTGCAGCGCGCCGACTGGATGCAGATCCTCAAGTACACGGTGTGGAACGTCGCGCACTCGTACGGCAAGACGGCGACCTTCATGCCGAAGCCCGTGGTCGGCGACAACGGCTCGGGCATGCACTGCCACCAGTCGGTGTGGAAGGGCGGCAAGAACCTGTTCGCCGGCAACGGCTACGCGGGACTTTCCGACTTCGCGCTGCACTACATCGGTGGCATCCTCAAGCACGCCAAGTCGCTGAACGCGATTACCAACCCGGGCACCAACTCGTACAAGCGCCTGGTGCCGGGCTTCGAGGCGCCGATCAACCTCGCGTACTCGGCGCGCAACCGCTCGGCGGCCTGCCGCATCCCGTTCGTGTCGAGCCCGAACGGCCGGCGCGTCGAGGTGCGCTTCCCGGATCCGACCACCAACGCCTACCTCGCCTTTGCGGCGATGCTGATGGCAGGCCTGGACGGCGTGCAGAACAAGATCCATCCGGGGGATCCGATCGACAAGGACCTCTACCACCTGCCGCCGGAAGAGGCGGCGCGGGTGCCGCACGTGTGCGCCTCGCTCGAGGAGGCGCTGAAGTGCCTGGAAGACGACCATGCGTTCCTGACCAAGGGCGGGGTGTTCGACGAGGACACGCTCGAGGCCTACATCGGGCTGAAGAACGAGGAGCTGACCCGCTTCCGCATGACCACCCACCCGGTCGAGTTCGACATGTACTACGCCTCGTAAGAGGTTGTTTTCAAGGCAGTGAGGAAGGGCGGCCGGCGAGCCGCCCTTCTGTTTTTTGGGTAGACTGGGGCTCGATGAAGCGCTTTAGAGCCTTGATTTTCGTGACTTTAGCCGCGGTTCCGGCATTCGCCGCCGCGCAGGCCACGGAGATCTACAAGTGCGTCGACCGCAGCGGCCGGCCGCTTTATACGAGCGACAAGCGGGACACCGCCGGGAAGAAGTGCTCCCTGGTGTCGCGCGAGATCAACGTCGTCCCCGGGCAGAGATCGAGCATCGGCAAGCCGACTCCGGGACGCGAGCTCGGCCGCTTCCCGCGCGAGACGCCGGCGCAGGCGGCGAGCGCCAAGGAGCGGCAGCGCGAAGTCCTGGAAAAGGAGCTGGCGACCGAGCAGGCGGCTCTCACCAGAGCGAGACAGGACCTGGTCGAGCAGGGCGCGGTGCGAGCGGGGCGGATCAAAGACAACATCGAAACCCACGAGAAGAACATCGACGCGCTCCGTCGCGAGCTCAGCAACCTGCGCTGAGTGAGTTCCTCCGCGGCAGAGCTGGCCGGCCTGGATCTGCTGCCCACGGCGGTCGTGGCGCTCGACGCGGACCTGGTGGTCCGCTATGCCAATCCGGCGGCCGAAGACCTGTTCTCGACCGGCGAGAGCGCGCTTCGCGGCCAGTCCTTCCTCGCCTTCTTCGCCGAGCGCGACGCGCTCGAGCGCTCGCTGCGTGAGGCGACTCGCACTCACTGGGACTACGCCGCGCAGACCGTCACCTGTCTGCGGCCGGGACGCGAACCCCTGTCGCTCTCGTGCGTCGTCACGGGCATCGAGCTGCGTGACTTCGCGCTGCTGGTGGAGCTGCGGACGATCGAGCAGCAGCTGCGCCTGGTGCGCGAAGAGCGCATGGTGATCGAGCAGCAGTCGAGCCGCGAGCTGCTGCGCAATCTCGCCCACGAGATCAAGAACCCGCTTGGCGGGCTGCGCGGCTCGGCGCAGCTGCTCGAGCGCGAGCTCGACCGCCCCGAGTTGCGCGAGTACACGCAGGTCATCATCCAGGAGTCCGATCGCCTGCAGGCGCTCATGGACCGCATGCTCGCGCCGCACCGCACGCCGAAGATCGAGTCGGTCGGCATCCACGAAGTGCTGGAGCGGGTGCGCAGCCTGGTGCGCGCCGAGTTCGGGATCGAGATCGAACGCGACTACGACCCCAGCCTGCCCGATCTGCAGGCCGACCGCGAGCAGCTCATCCAGGCGGTGCTCAACATCGCCCGCAACGCCGCCCAGGCCGGGGCGAAAAGGATCGAGTTCCGTACGCGGGCGATCCGCCAGCCGACCATCCTCCGGCAGCGCTACAGGCTGGCATTAGAATTGCAGGTAGTGGACGACGGCCCGGGAGTGCCGGACGAGATCCGCGACAGGATCTTCAATCCGCTGGTCTCGGGGCGACAAGGCGGAACAGGCTTGGGACTCTCACTTGCGCAGACATTCGTCCAGTACCACCAGGGCGTGATCGAGTTCGATTCACGCCCGGGCCGCACCCTATTCAGGATCCTTCTCCCCGTGTCATGAAACCGGTCTGGATCGTCGACGACGACCGCTCCATCCGCTGGGTGATCGAGAAGGCCCTCAGCCGGGAAGGCATCGCCTTCAATTCGTTCTCCACGGCGCAGGAAGCGCTGGATGCGCTCTCCGCTGGTGCGCCCGAGGTGCTGGTTTCCGACATTCGCATGCCCGGCCAGTCGGGACTGGAGCTGCTGCAGGCGGTGAAGAGCCGGCACCCGGCGGTGCCGGTTATCGTCATGACCGCGTATTCCGATCTCGACAGCGCCGTCGCCGCATTCCAGGGGGGCGCTTACGAGTACCTGCCCAAGCCTTTCGATGTCGACCAGGCGGTGGAGCTCATCCGCCGGGCGCTCGACGAAAGCCGGCGGGAATCGGAAGCGGTCGAACCTTTGGGCGAAACGCCGGAAATCCTCGGCCAGGCGCCCGCCATGCAGGAGGTTTTCCGGGCCATCGGCCGGCTCTCGCAATCGAGCGCCACCGTCCTGATCACCGGCGAATCAGGAACCGGAAAGGAGCTTGTGGCGCGCGCGCTGCACCGCCATAGTGCGCGCGCCGGCAAGCCCTTCGTCGCGATCAACACCGCTGCGATGCCCAAGGACCTGCTCGAGTCGGAGCTCTTCGGCCACGAGCGCGGCGCCTTCACCGGCGCCCAGCAGCAGCGGCGCGGCCGCTTCGAGCAGGCCGAAGGCGGCACGCTTTTCCTCGACGAGATCGGCGACATGGCGTCCGAGCTGCAGACGCGGCTTCTGCGCGTGCTGTCGGATGGAACCTTCTATCGCGTCGGCGGCCACCAGCAGATCAAAGCCAACGTGCGCGTCATCGCCGCTACGCATCAGAACCTCGAGGACCGGGTGCGCGAAGGCTCGTTCCGCGAGGACCTCTATCACCGGCTGAACGTGATCCGCCTGCGCCTGCCGAGCCTGCGCGAGCGGCCCGAGGACATCCCGCTGCTGGCGCGCCATTTCCTCGCCCTCTCCGGCAAGCAGCTCGGCGTCGAGCCGAAGCGCTTCTCCGACGAAGTGCTGGCGCATCTTTCGCGGCTCGCGTTTCCCGGCAACGTGCGCCAGCTCGAGAACCTCTGCCACTGGCTGACGGTGATGGCGGCGGGGCAGGTGATCGACGTCGGCGACCTGCCGGCGGAGTTTCGCGATCAGGCGGCGGCGAGCGCGCCCGACTGGCTGGCCGCGCTCGAGCAGGAAGTGGAGCGGCGCCTGGCGCGCGGCGAGAGCGGCATCCTCGATTCCCTGGGACCTCAGTTCGAGCGCGCGCTGATCACGAAGGCCCTCGCGCGCACCGGAGGCCGGCGCATCGACGCCGCCAACCGGCTCGGCATGGGCCGCAACACCATCACCCGCAAGATCCAGGAGCTCGGGATCGAGGACGATCCCGGACCGGAAAAGGAAAGCTAGGCCGCCTTCTTGCGATTCGATTCGAGCTTCGCGTCGACCAGCGAGACCACCTCGTCGAGCGTTGCCGAGCCCATGCCCTTCGCCCTGCCGATGGTCTGCACCAGGCGATCGACGCGCTCGATGTAAGGCGCGCCGGCGTCCAGGGCGCGGGCCGCGGAAGACGGGCTGCCGAGACTCTGCGCGGCGGCGGCGTACTTCTCGAACGGCACCAGGTCCTTCTCGTTCGCGCCGAGCGAGACGCAGAGCTTCACCACCCAGTTGTACATCTCACGCGAGGCATTGAGATCGCCGTGCACCGCTTCCTTGATCGGGCGGATGCCGGTTCTGGTCACGCAGCGATAGTTGCCGGCGATCAGCATCGCCCACTTCGCGAGCGGCACGAACACCGACTCGTGTACTTTCAGCTTCACCGGCAGCTCCATGCCGTCGAAGCGCGCCGCCTCGATGTCGGCCTCGAGCCGCTTCAGGATCGCGGTGTGCGCATCGGAGGGAAAGCGCGCCGACTTGAAGTTGGTCGGCAGCCTGACCTGCAGCACGTTCAGTTTTTCCTCCGGCGGACGGAACGCCTGAGGGTCGGGGCTGCAGAGCGTCATGAAGGCCGGATCGAAGCTCTTCCACACCGATGCATCGGTGTAGCAGGGCTCGATCGCCTTGACGTCCACGCCCGGAATGCGCGCCATGTACGGCAGCGGCGGCATGTTCATGATCGACATGCACGGCAGCTTTGCCTTCGCCACCGCATCGAGCAGCTCGCGCACGCCCGGCGACCTGTACTGCGGCTCCTGCATGCCCAGCACGACGAGGTCGTAGCCTGAGAGCTTGACCGCCGTCGGCACGTCGGCCGACAGCTTGCCGGGCAGCTTGCGAGAGTCGACCTCGACCAGGCCGTCGCGCCCCTTCACGGGCATGCGCACGCGCGAGCCTTCCTTGTTGAACAGCTCAACCTCGACCGGGGTGCAAACGAGCTTCACGTTGTGTCCGCCGAGAAGCAGCTTCGTCGCGAGCAGCGAGCCGTACGAAGCGCCAAAGATCAGGATGTTGTGTTTCATGGGATTTCCCACAATGTGAAATGCAGACTTGCTAGCCGAAAGTCAGCGTACTCCGTTCAGATCGGGAATTCATGTTGCAGTGCCGCAACCCGTTTCATAGAATGGTGCGATGCACACTTCGGTCCTCAGCGAGCACAGTCTCTCCAACAGCGTCGCCGTCAACGGTCGCATCACGGCGCAGTTCGCGGAGGTCCTCACGCCCGAGGCGCTCGAGTTCGTCGCCGGGCTGCATCGGCGCTTCGAGGCGCGCCGCCAGGAGCTGCTCGCGCGGCGCGCGGCGCGGCAACAGGAATTCGACCGCGGCACGCTGCCCGATTTCCTCGCCGAGACGAAGAAGATCCGCGACGCCGCCTGGACGATAGCGCCGCAGCCGAAGGACATGCTCGACCGTCGCGTCGAGATCACCGGTCCGACGGACCGCAAGATGGTGATCAACGCGCTCAACTCCGGCGCCTCGACTTTCATGGCCGACTTCGAGGACGCGAACTGTCCGACCTGGCACAACATGATCGACGGGCAGATCAACCTGCGCGACGCAGTGCGGCGCAGCATCAGCCTCGAGCAGAACGGCAAGCAATACCGCCTGCACGACAAGACCGCGGTGATCATCCCCCGGCCGCGCGGCTGGCATCTCGACGAGAAGCACGCCACGGTCGACGGCAAGCCGGTGTCGGGCAGCCTGTTCGACTTCGCGCTCTTCTTCTTCCACAACGCGAAAGAGCTGCTCAAGCGCGGCTCGGGCCCGTATTTCTACCTGCCGAAGATGGAGTCTCACCTCGAGGCGCGTCTCTGGAATGAGGTGTTTGTTTTTTCTCAAGACACCCTGGGGATACCGAGAGGATCGATAAGAGCAACTGCGCTGATCGAGACCGTACTCGCCGCGTTCGAGATGGACGAGATCCTGCATGAGCTGCGCGAGCACTCGGCGGGGCTGAACATCGGCCGCTGGGACTACATCTTCTCCTGCATCAAGAAATTCCGCGCCAACCGCGATTTCTGCCTCGCCGACCGCTCGCAGGTGACGATGACCGCGCCGTTCATGCGCGCCTACGCGCTGCTGCTGGTGAAGACCTGCCACCGTCGCGGCGCGCCGGCGATGGGCGGCATGGCGGCGCAGATCCCGATCAAGAACGATCCGGCGGCGAACGAGGCGGCGCTGGAGAAAGTGCGCCAGGACAAGCTGCGCGAAGTGACCGACGGCTGCGACGGCACCTGGGTCGCGCACCCGGGCCTGGTGCCGATCGCGAAGCAGGTATTCGATCAGCACATGCCCGGGCCCAACCAGTACGGCCGCCAGCGCCCGGACGTGAACGTGAGCGCGAAGGACCTGCTCGCCTTCCAGCCGGAGAAGCCGATTACGGAGGCCGGCCTGCGCAACAACATCTCGGTGGGCATCCAGTACCTCGGCGCCTGGCTCGCCGGCAACGGCTGCGTGCCGGTGTTCAACCTGATGGAGGACGCCGCCACCGCCGAGATCTCGCGCTCGCAGATCTGGCAATGGATCCGCTCGCCGAAAGGCGTGCTCGAGGACGGGCGCAAGGTCACGCTGGAGGTTTTCCGGCCGCTGCTCGCGGAAGAGCTGGCGAAGGTCAAGGCAGGCGGCGCCGAGGGCAGGTTCGACGAGGCCGCGCGCCTGTTCGAGAGGCTGATCGTCGAGGACTACGTGGAGTTTTTGACGCTACCGGCCTACCGGCAGATCGACTAGCAACGGCCGACGGGCCCGATGCGGCACACGCTCGCCCATTTCGCCAAGCTCTACCGGAGCGGTGAGAGGCTCGTGATGCTCACCTGCTACGACGCCAGCTTCGCCCGGCTTTGCGACCAGGCCGGCGTCGAGATCCTGCTGGTCGGCGATTCGCTCGGCATGGTGGTGCAAGGTCACGACAGCACGCTGCCGGTCAGCCTCGAGCAGATGGAGTACCACGTGGCCATGGTTGCGCGTGGCGCCGAGCGCCCGCTCATCGTCGCCGACCTGCCGTTCGCGAGCTATCAGGCTTCGGTCGAGCAGGCATTCACGAGCGCCGCGCGCCTCATGGTCGCCGGCGCGCAGGCGGTCAAGCTCGAGGGCGGTCGTGCGATGGCCGACACCGTGCGTTTTCTGGTCGAGCGCGGCATCCCGGTGTGCGGCCATGTGGGACTCGTGCCGCAATCGGTGCACCAGCTCGGCGGCTATCGCGTGCAGGGCAGGACCGAGGATTCGGCGCGCGAGCTGCTCGAGGACGCGCGCGCCATTCAGCAGGCCGGCGCGGCGATGCTGGTCCTCGAAGCGATCCCGGCGGCGCTGGCGAAGCAGGTCGCTCACGCTGTCCGGAACGCGTCCGGCTGGGCGCGGATTCTCAAGGGAGTCGATCCGGGCACGGTGAGCAGCCGTGCCGCGCTGTCGAAGCTTCCGGTCACCCGCAAATCCGATCTCGCCCGCCTGCAAAAGGCAGAGCGTCCCCTCGGGGGCCTGAACGCAACGCCCGCGTCCCAGCTCGGCAAGATCTTCGTCTCGCCCGGTCCGATCTACGATCCCGAAGGGCGCGGCCGAGACTGGTGGCGTACTGCGCGCGCGCTCTTCGCCGCGGGCCTTCGCCCCGGGGACCTCGCGATCAACGCGTTTTCGCCCACCGGCGAGGTGCTTCGCATCTACCGCAATGACGGCAACTTTGAATTCACGGCAATCGGCGCCAGCTTCCCACCTGGAGCTCGCCCTTTGGCCTGGGGGGATTACGACCAAGACGGGTCTCTGGACTTGCTGCTTGGC
>Ga0210090_1000042_pt1 | contig 12926 bp, 13 predicted proteins | sample Sandmound_ThreeS_7_FD_185572 | JGI IMG/M metagenome (GOLD analysis project Ga0210090, IMG submission 185572) | Wetland microbial communities from San Francisco Bay, California, USA, that impact long-term carbon sequestration -... | ecosystem: Environmental > Aquatic > Marine > Wetlands ...
TGCGCTCGTCCTTGAGGAACCAGGCGAGCGTCACCGAACAATCGAACACGATCGCCATCAGTAGCGCCGGCCCGCCTTGATCAGCTCCGGGATGGTCGAGCCGGGCTTGGCGCCCCGGTCCCATCCGACGCGCTTGCGCTTGATCTCCTCGATCAGCGCGCGCCGGCGCGCGCGCTCGTCGGCGTCGATCGCCGCCGGAACAAGCTTCGCGACGGTCTTGCCATGACGGGTGATGGTGACGGTCTCGCCGGCCTCGACTTTGTCGAGCAGCTCCGAGAGCTTGGTCTTCGCTTCGAACGAGCCTACGGTAATCACGATGAACTCCAACTAGACAACCAGTTGGAGCATACCTCAAATTCCCCGGCATTGGGGCGGCGCATGATGATGGAGAATCCACCAGATGCTCTCCGATAAAGCCCGCGAACTGCTGAAAAGCGTCAGTACCGCGACCCTTACGACCGTCCTCTTCAAGCGCGGGTTCCGCAATGTCTTCGTCCAGGGGGTGTTTCTCCTCAACCGGGACGCCCCCCGGATGGTGGGCGCGGCCTACACGCTGCGCTACATACCGGCGCGCGAGGACCTCGACCAGCTCGGCGCGTTCGAGGGCCGCGGCCATCCGCAGCGCGAGGCGATCGAAGCCTGCCCGCCCGGGCAGGTGCTGGTGATGGACGCGCGCCGCGATGCGAGCGCGGCCACCGGCGGCGACATCCTCATGACGCGCCTGATGGTGCGCGGCGTGGCCGGGGTCGTGACCGACGGCGGGCTGCGCGACACGCCGACCATCGAGAAGCTGCCCTGGCCCGCCTACTGCGCGGCGCGCTCGGCGCCGCTCAACCTGGTGCGCCACCACGCGGTCGACGCGCAGGTGCCGATCGGCTGCGGCGGCGTGCCGGTCTACCCCGGCGACGTGGTGGTCGGCGACGCGGAAGGGGTGGTCGTCATCCCGGCGAAGATCGCCGAAGAGGTGGCGACCGAGGCGGAGGCGCAGACCCAGTTCGAGGACTGGGTCGAGGCGAAAGTGAAGCAAGGCCGCCCGATCTTCGGCCTCTATCCGCCCTCGCCCGAGACCAAGGCCGAATTCGAGGCCTGGAAGAAAGCCCAAAGATAAATTTGTCAGTTATCATACAAGTACCCCCTAGAGGAGAGATCGCAATGAGGAAGGTGTTCGCAGCCGCCGTCCTGGCGGCCTTCTGCTCCGCCGCAGCAGCCCAGGAGACCCTGGTCGTCTACTGGACCAAGGGCTTCTATCCGCAGGAGGACAAGGCGCTCGACGACATGGTCGCCAAGTTCGAGAAGAAGACCGGCGTCAAGGTCGAGCTGTCGCGCTATTCGCCGCAGGAATCGGTGCCGAAAGCGGTCGCCGCGCTCGACTCCGGCACGCCGCCCGACGTCGCTTACGGCGACGTGTTCGACTTCCAGGTGGCGGGCAAGTGGGCCGCCGAGGGCCGCCTCGAGGATCTCTCCGACATCCTCACGCCGATGAAGGCGCAGTTCCTGCCGGTGACCCTCGAGACGGTCTACCTGCTGAACGAGAAGACCAAGAAGCGCGCCTACTACGCCTTCCCGATGAAGCGCCAGACCATGCACATCCAGTACTGGAAGGACATGCTGGCCGAGGCGGGCTTCAAGGAATCCGACATCCCGAAGACCTGGACCGCCTACTGGGACTTCTGGTGCAACCAGGCGCAGGCCGGCTACCGCAAGAAGAGCGGCAAGCGCATCTTCTCCATCGGCTCGCCGATGGGCGTCGACTCGAGCGACTCGTTCTACTCCTTCCTCACCTACATGGACGCGTACAACGTCCGCGTGGTGGACAACAACGGCAAGCTGCTGGTCGACCGCCCCGAGGTGAAGAAGGGCCTGGTGGCGACGGTGAAGGACTACGCCCACACCATCGACGCGGGCTGCACGCCGCCGTCGGCGGTGAACTGGAAGGACCCGGACAACAACGTCGCCTTCCACAACAAGCAGATCATGATGACGCACAACGCGACCATCTCGATCGCCTCGAAGTGGCTCGACGACATGAACAACGACAAGCTCACCGCCGAGCAGCGCGCCGAGGCGAAGAAGAACTACTACGAGCTGATCGCCACCGCGGGCTTCCCGAGCAAGCCGGACGGCAAGCCGATGCAGTACCGCTCGGCGGTCAAGGTCGGGGTGATCTTCAGCAGCGCCAAGAACAAGAAGCGCGCCAAGGAGTTCGTGCGCTTCGCGATGCAGGACGAGAACCTGACGCCGTACGTCGAGGGCGCGCTCGGCCGCTGGTACCCGGTGAAGAAAGCCGCGGCAGCGCGGCCGTTCTGGACCGAGGACCCGCACCGCAAGATCGTGCACGCGCAGTTCTCGGCCGGGACGGTGCCCTTCGAGTTCACCAGGAACTGGAAGTTCACCATCCTCAACAACGAGAACGTCTGGGCGAAGGCGGTCAACCGCGTCGTGGTCGACAAGTGGACCCCGGAGAAGGCGGTCGACGAGATGATCGCCCGCATCAAGCAGGTCGCGGGGTAACGCAGGCGGCGGCATAAGCAAAGGGCTCCCTCGGGGGCCCTTTCTTATTCATGCACACCCTCAGGGCCGGATCGGCGTGGCAGACGTGGGGCGCGATCCTCATCGCGCCCTACGTCTTCGTCTTCATCGGCTTCGTCATCTACCCGGTGAGCTACGGCCTGTGGCTCGCGCGCAACCCGGAGAGCTACCAGACGCTGTTCGAGGACCCGGTCTTCTTCCCGACGGTGGTCAACACGATCGTTTTCCTGCTGGTCGCCGTCAACCTCAAGTTCGTGCTGGCGCTGTTCCTCTCCGGGTTCTTCGTCCACGAGCGGCGCTGGATCCGCTGGCTGTCGGTGATCTTCATCATCCCCTGGGCGGTGCCGGCGATCCCGACCATCTTCTCGATCCGCTTCATGCTCAACCCGGAATGGGGCGTGGTGAACTCGCTCATCTTCCGCCTCACCGGCCTGGACGGGCCGAACTGGCTCACCAACCCGATGCTCGCCATGGCGATGGCGGTGGTGGTGCACATCTGGAAGGCGCTGCCGTTCTGGACGCTGATCCTGGTCGCCGGCCGCCTGGCGATCCCGCGCGAGCTCTACGAGGCGGCGAGCGTCGACGGCGCGAGCCGCTGGCAGAAGTTCAAGTACGTCACCTGGCCATCCCTGAAGACTTTGTATTTGACTTCGACCTTGTTGAGCCTGATCTGGACGCTGGGCGACTTCAACAGCGTCTACCTGCTGACCGGCGGCCAGCCGGCGGACAAGACGCACGTGCTCGCCACGCTCGGCATCCGCTACATCCGCCTCGACCAGCTCGACCACGCCATGGCGACGATCGTGGTGGCGCTGCCTTTCGTCCTGCCGCTGGTCTATTTCATGATGAAGAGGTTGTCGGGTGACGAACAGAAAACTTCTTGAGGAAGCGCGGCTGTGGCTGATCGGCATCCCGGTCCTGCTGTGGACCCTGATCCCGATCTACCACATCTTCCTCTTCTCCATCTCGACCAAGGACTCGGCGTTCTCCGGGCGGCTGTGGCCCGAGCATCCGACGCTGCGCAACTTCGGCACCGTCTTCAAGCAGGAGCATTTCTACCTGCACAACTTCTGGAACCAGATCTGGAACTCGCTCTGGATCGCGGTCGCGGTGGGCGCGATCACCCTCGCCATCGCCACCGGCGCGGCGTTCGCGATCAGCCGGCTGAAAGTCAGGGGCGGGCGCACGGTGATGAACGCGGCGCTCTTCACCTACTTCATCCCGGCGGCGTTCCTCGCGGTGCCGATGTACAAGGCGATGGGCAACTACGGCCTGCTGAACAGCCGCTGGTCGCTGGTGCTGGCGATGGTCACCATCGCCTCGCCGTACGCGATCTGGGTGCTGAAGCAGGCATCCGACAAGCTGCCGTGGGAGCTCGACGAGGCGGCGCGCATCGACGGCGCCACGCCGCTGCAGCTGTTCCGCCTGGTCTACCTGCCGCTGATGGTGCCCTCGCTGGTGGCGATCTTCACCTATGCGCTGCTGCTGGCGTGGAACGAGTACCTTTACGCCTTCCTGCTGCTCTCGCACGAGAACACCATTCCGCTCGCGGTCGGCCTGGGACACTTTCTCGCCTCCGACGACTCGCCCTGGGAGATCCTGATGGCGACCGCGCTCATCTACGGCATGCCGCCGGCGGCGATCTACTACGCCTTCCGGCGCTACATGGTCGGCGGCCTGACTGCGGGCGCGGTGAAGGCGTAATGGCTTCCGTCGCATTTTCCAGGGTGGAAAAGAGCTTTGGCCACACCAAAGTCCTGCACGGCATTTCCCTCGAGATCGCCGACGGCGAATTCATGGTGCTGGTCGGCCCGTCGGGCTGCGGCAAATCGACGCTGCTGCGCATGCTCGCCGGCCTCGAGGAGATCAGCGGCGGCGAGATCGCCATCGACGGCCGGGTGGTGAACGACCTCGACTCGAAGGACCGCGACATCGCCATGGTGTTCCAGAGCTACGCGCTCTACCCGCACATGACCGTGGCCGAGAACATGGGATTTTCACTTCGTCTGCGTAACGATTCGAAGGCGAGGATTGAAGATCGCGTAGCGCACGCGGCACGGATATTGAATCTTGGCCACTTCCTGAAGCGCTATCCGCGGGAGCTCTCGGGCGGCCAACGCCAGCGGGTGGCGATGGGCCGGGCGATCGTCCGCGATCCAAAAGTCTTCCTGTTTGATGAGCCCCTTTCGAACCTGGACGCGAAGCTGCGCGTGGCGATGCGCGCCGAGATCAAGGCGCTGCACCAGCGTCTGAAGACCACCACCGTGTACGTGACCCACGACCAGGTGGAGGCCATGACCATGGCCGACCGCATCGCGGTGATGAACGACGGCCGGATCGAGCAGCTCGGCCGCCCGCTCGAGCTCTACGACCGGCCGGCGAACCTGTTCGTCGCGCAGTTCATCGGCTCCCCCGCAATGAACGTATTCGATGGGGTCTATCGCAACGGCGCCGTGGAGGCCCTGGGAGCGCGTTGGCCTTGCAATGCAAGAGCCAATGAAGGCCAGAGCGTCAAATACGGCATTCGTCCCGTGCACTTCGACCTCGCCTTTGACCAAACTGCAGGCATCGAGACCGAGGTGGTGGTGGTCGAGCCGATGGGCGCCGAGACCGAGCTGGTGGTCAGGATCGGCGACCAGTCGCTCACGGTCGTCACCCACGGGCGCTCGTCCGCGGGGCCCGGCGACAAGCTTTCCCTCGCGCCCAGCGCGAAGCACGCGCACCTTTTCGACGCAGCGAGCGGCCTGCGACTGTAGTCGTAGAATTGCAGCATGGCGAAAGAGAACTGGGCGTTCCCGGTCGAGCTGCGGCCGAAGCCCGAGGACTGGCGCTTCGACCTCGATCGCGCGCTCGACGCGGTGGTGCAGCTGCGCTCGTTGGTGCCCGAAGACGCCTTTACCGCGCCGCTGCTCGGCACCGAGCGCATCGGCAACGGCATCGTCATCCGCGACGACGGCCTCGTCCTCACCATCGGCTACCTGATCACCGAGGCGAGCACGATCTGGATGACCACCAACAGGGGCGTGGTGGTCGGCGGCTTCCCGATCGCCTACGACCAGGCCACCGGCTTCGGCCTGGTGCAGCCGCTCGGCAAGTTCGGCGTCACGCCGCTCGCGCGCGGCAGCGCCTCCTCCGTGCAGGTGGGCGGCAACGTCGTCGTCGCCGGCCACGGCGGACGCGCGCGCGCGCTCAAGGCGACGGTGTTCGCGAAGCGTGAGTTCGCCGGCTACTGGGAATACGTGCTCGACGAGGCGATGTTCACCGCTCCGGCGCATCCGCAGTGGGGCGGCGCGGCGCTGATCGCCCCCGACGGCAAGCTCGCGGGCATCGGCTCGCTGCTGGTGCAGGAGAAGATCGACGCCGGCACGATCCAGGGCAACATGATCGTGCCGATCGACCTCCTCGAGCCGATCCTCGAAGACCTGCTGGCGACCGGAAAGGCGGCGCGCCCGCCGCGGCCCTGGCTCGGCATGTACACCACCGACGCAGGCTCGCGCCTGATCGTCGCCGGCCTCGCACCCGGCGGCCCGGCGGAGCGCGCCGGCATCAAGGTCGGCGACGCGATCCTCGAGGTCGCCGGCAAGAAGCCCTCCAGCCTCGCCGACCTCTTCCGCCGCATCTGGCGCCTCGGCACCTCGGGCGTCGAAGTGCCGCTCAAGACCGCGCGCAACGGCACCATCGCAGAGGTCAAGGTCCGCTCCGGCGACCGCTCGGATTTCCTGAAGAAGCCCCACCTGCACTAGATGGACCGCGGCACGGGCGTGCCGATCGTCTTCCTGCATGCCGGCTCGGGCTCGAGCGCGCTCTGGCAAGCGCAGGTCGATTTCTTCGCCGGCGCCGGCTACCGCTGCATCGCCTACGACCGGCACGCACGGGCCGCGGCGGCCGACGAGCTCGAGGCGCTTGTCAGCCAGCTCGCGCTCGAGCGCTTTCACCTCGTCGGCACGGCGGCGGGCGGCATCGTCGCCCTCGACTATGCGTTCTCGTTCCCGCAGCGGCTTCGCACGCTGGTCGTTGCGAACAGCATCTTCGGCATCCAGGACGAGGCGTACGTCGCCACGATGCGCCGCCTGAGGCCGTCGCCGCAGTTCGACGCGCTGCCGGTGGAAGTGCGCGAGCTCGGTCCCTCCTACCGCGCGGCGAATCCGGCAGGCGCTCGTCGCTGGGCCGAGGCCTCCCGCCATGCCAGCCCGCAGGCGACGCGCAACCGGATCACGCTCGCCTTGCTCGAGACGATCCGCACGCCGGCACTCCTCCTTACCGGTGACGCCGACCTCTATATGCCGCCCTCCCTGCTGCGCGAGGTGGCGAAGCACTTCAAGCGAGCGAAGACGGTGGTGGTGCCCGAGTGCGGCCACTCCGCGTACTGGGAGCAGCCCGAAATCTTCAACAAGACCCTGCTGGATTTCTTCCGCAGCTAGCGGATCCCGGCCTCGGCGAGGTACTTGCGCACGCCGGGATGCAGCAGCTCCGGCCGCGGCGCCGCGGCGAGCGTGTTGGCCATCGTCGTCTCGCGGGCCTGCTCGAGCTTCGTCGCGAGCTCGGCCTCGCCGCGGTGGATGGCGCGCGCGAGCAGGTAGCCCGCGTGCTCGGGCAGGTCGGGCTTGGCGAAGACGAAGCTCCAGGAGCCGACCGAGGCGATCGCCGCCTCCTGTCCCGGATAGCTCTTCGCCGGCAGCGTCACCGGACGCAACGCGGGATTTTTTTTCAAGATCAATTCAATTTCCGAAGAGCTCGGAGCGATGAAGCGCGCGCCGGACTTCGCGAGCGCGGTGAAGGCCGGCCAGCCGACCCCCGCGCCCCAGAGCGCCGCGGCGCGGCCGTCGAGCAGCATCGGCGGCCCGTCCGCGGCCTTTTCCAGAACAATGGGGTTGACTTGAATTCCCAAGGAATCCAGGACGGTGCGCCCCAGCACGGTGATCCCCGAGCCCTGCGTGCCGAGCACCACCGCCTTGCCGCGCAGCCCGGCGACCGAGTTCACCGGGCTGTCGGCGCGCACGACGAACAGCCCCGGCGAGGAATACATCGCCGCGACGATGCGCAGCCGCGTGTCGGGCTTCGCCATGACCGCCGAGGCGTACTCGCCGGCGACGAGGCCGAGATCGAGCTGGCCCGCCTCGAGCAGCGGCACGTTCTCCGCGCTGCCCTTGGTGTTGCGCGTCTCGATGCGCAGGCGCTCTTCCTGTGCGTTGATCACCTCGGTGAAGGCCGCGCCATAGACGGGAAAGCCGCCGCCCGGCGTCGCCGTGCCGAGGATCAGGCTGCTCACCCCAGGGTCGGCATGTTGAAGCCGGGCGCCGGCGTATCTTGATGCGGCCAGCGCGTGGTCACGGCCTTGGTGCGGGTATAGAACTTCACCGCCTCGGTGCCGTGCACGTGCAGGTCGCCGAAGAGCGAGCTCTTCCAGCCGCCGAACGAGTAGAACGCGACCGGCACCGGGATCGGCACGTTGATGCCCACCATGCCGACCTGGATCTCGTTCTGGAAGCGGCGCGCCGCGCCGCCCGACTCGGTGAAGATCGCGGTGCCGTTGGCGTAGGGATTCGAATTCACGAGCGCGATCGCCTCCTCGAGGGAATTCGTCCGGAGAACCACCAGGACGGGGCCGAAGATCTCGTTCTTGTAGACCTCCATCCCGGGCTTCACGTGGTCGAAGAGCGTGGTGCCGAGGAAGAAGCCCTCCTTCGGGCCGGCGCTGCTGCCGTCGAGGACGACTTTCGCGCCTTCAGCTTTGCCCTTGTTCACGAACCCCAGGACCTTCGCCCGATGCTCGGCGGTGATGAGCGGCCCCATGTCGATGCCGTCCTTGTCTCCCGGGCCGATCTTGATCGCTTTCGCTTTCTTCTCGAGTAATTTCACCAACGGATCGCCGGCAGCCCCGACCGCGACCACCGCCGAAATCGCCATGCAGCGCTCGCCGGCCGAGCCATAAGCCGCGCCGATCAGCGCGTCGGCGGCGAACTCCAGGTCGGCGTCGGGAAGCACGACGGCGTGGTTCTTCGCGCCGCCGAGCGCCTGCACCCGCTTGCCGCCCTTCGCGCAGGTCTCGTAGATGTACTTTGCGATGGGCGTGGAGCCCACGAACGAAACTGCACTGACCAGCGGATGCGTCAGCAGCGAGTCGACTGCGACCTTGTCCCCGTGGACAACGTTCAGCACCCCGTCCGGCAGGCCCGCTTCCTTCAGCAGCTCGGCCATGCGCACCGAGGCCGAGGGCACCTTCTCCGACGGTTTCAGGACGAACGTGTTGCCGCAGGCGATGGCCATCGGGAACATCCACAGCGGCACCATCACCGGGAAATTGAAGGGCGTGATGCCGACGCAGACGCCGACCGGCTGGCGCAGCGTATGCGTGTCGACCTGCGTGCCGACGTTCTCGGAGTATTCGCCTTTCAGGAGGTGCGGGATGCCGCAGGCGAACTCGACCACCTCGATGCCGCGCTGCACCGAGCCCGTGGCATCGGGCAGCGTCTTGCCATGCTCCTCGGTGACGATGCGGGCCAGGTCTTTTTGATGTTTTTTGAGTAACGACAAAAATTCTTGCATGACGCGCGCGCGGCGCAGCGGCGGCGTGTCGCGCCACGCGGGAAACGCGGCGGCGGCGGATCTCACCGCGGCGTCGATCACCGACGCGTCGCAGAACGGCACGCGCTTGGTGACCTGGCCAGTTGCGGGGTTGTAGACCTCTCCGGATCGACCCGACGGCGAAACGGCCTCGCCGTCGATCCAGGCGGGAACGGAATCGAGCTTCAGCTCGGCGGGCTTGTTCATGTCGGCCTCGTGGGAAGCCGACAATGATACTTCAGCGCTATGCGCGCCGACGCTTCGCGGCGAGGTCGTCGAGGAAGGGACGATTCGGGCAGAAGCGCTCGATCTCGTCGAAGCGGCCCGCGGCGAGGTGTTCGTCGCACCGGCCGGCCTCGTGGCAGGCGATGCAGCGATAGGTGGCTCGGGCCACTTCGCGCTCGCGGCCGGCAAGGTCCTTGTCCGTCAGTCCCCTGCGCCGCAGCATCTGCCGGAAATTCAATTCGCGCGTGTCGCTGGCGACGCCGCGCGACCATACCGCGTACATCGCCGGCCACGCAGCGGCCGCGGCGATGAGAAAGAGCGTGATGACGGCAGCCGAAAAGATCATGTCCATTTTTTCCCCCGCGCAAGTGACGCCAGGCCACGAAGGTGCGACACGTAGCCGGCATTGACGCAGAACGCCTCGAATCCCTGCCGCCTGCCCGAATCGAGCCAGGAACGGCATCGCACGGTCGCCGGGCAATTCAGGCACTGCCTGACGGCGACGGCGAACTCGCGGCTTCCCGAGGCGGTCGCCACCCGGGCGACGTCGTCGCCCTGGCGCCGCAGCATCGAATAGAGCAGCAGCGGCGTATCGGACCCCGCGCCGCGCGCGAACGCGAGAATCGTCGCGCCGAGCGCAACGAGGCTGACGAAGCCGACGCCAAGGAAGGCGACCGTTTCGAGAAAGTCCATGGAACCACGCTACCCCCCTCTCCGGCGCGCCCCTTGACCTGCCTCAAAATAGGTCCATGCCGGCCTCGCTCCTTCCCGCCACCCTGGGCTTCCTCGACGAGACCCCGTATTCCCGCGCCTTCGGCGACGTCTACCACAGCGCCGCCGGCGGGCCGGCGCAGGCCGAGCACGTCTTCCTCCGCGGCAACGGCCTGCCGCGACGCTGGGCGAAGCGCGAGCGCTTCGTCATCCTCGAGACCGGCTTCGGCCTGGGCCTCAACTTCCTCGTCACCTGGCAGGCGTGGCGGCGCGATCCCGAGCGCTGCGGCCGGCTGCATTTCGTTTCGGTCGAGAAACATCCGTTCTCCCTGCAAGACCTCCGCACGCTTCATGAGCGCTACCCCGAATTCCGCTACGAAGCGGCCGAGCTTCATTCCGCCTGGCCGATGCTCGTCTCGGGAGGGCACCGTGCGGAGCTCGAACAGGGACGGGTTGTCCTCACACTCTTCTTCTCCGACGTCAAGGTCCTGCGCGAGCTGCGCCTCGCCGCCGACGCGATCTACCTCGACGGCTTCTCCCCGGCGAAGAACCCCGAGATGTGGACTTCGCAGCTGATGCGCAACGTGTCGCGGCTCGCCGCGCCGGACGCCACCGCCGCCACCTGGAGCGTGGCGACGCAGGTCCGCGCCGCGCTCGAGCGCACCGGGTTCGCGGTCGAGAAGCGCGCCGGCTTCGGCCACAAGAAGGAAATGCTGGCCGCCCGAAACACCAGATCGGGAAGTCCTTCTGAAAAATTCAACCAAAAAAATGCCGTCGTCGTGGGCGCGGGCCTCGCCGGCGCGGCGGTGTGCGAGCGCCTATGCGCGCGCGGCTGGGACGTGGAGCTGGTCGAGCGGCACGCGAGCGCCGCCGAGGAAGCCTCGGGCAACCCCGCCGGCGCGTTCCACCCGGTCGTGACGCCGGACGACAGCGTCTTTGCGCGGCTTACCCGCTGCGGCTTTTTCCACGCGATCAGCCGATGGAAGGTTCTTGAAAATCTCCGCTGGGACCAATGCGGCCTGCTGCAGCTCGCGCGCGACGAGCGCGAGGCCGGCTCGCAGCGGCGGGCCGTCGAGGGATTGCCGCCGGAATACGCGCAGGCCGTCACCCGGGAGGAGGCGAGCGCGCACGCCAGCGTGCCGCTCGCCGCGGGCGGGATCTGGTTCCCCGAGGCGGGATGGATCGACCCGCGCTCGCTGGTCGAGGCGCAACTCGAGGCGTGCGGAAACCGCTTGAAGAGGAGTTTTGGAAAGGAGATGGAAAATCTCCCTGACGACCGCCTCGTCATCCTTGCCAACTCGTTCGATGCGCCGAAGCTGCACGCGGTGCCGCACCTGCGCCTGCGCCGCGTGCGCGGCCAGCTCACCTTCGTGCCGGCGCGGGAGTTCGAGCCGCCGCACGTCGTGTGCCTCCGCGGCGGCATGGTGCTGCCCCCGCTCGATGGGGCGTGCGTGGTCGGCGCGAGCTTCGACATCGACGACGCCGATCCCCAGCCGCGCGCCGAGAGCCACGCCGGCAATCTCGAGCGCCTCGCGCGCATCGTGCCTTTCGCGGCGGACCTAAAGAATTTGCAAGGGCGCGTCGCCTTCCGTTCGGTGACGCCCGACCGGCTGCCGGTCGTCGGCGCGCTGGCGGAAAACGTCTACGGCGCCTTCGCTTACGGCTCGCGCGGCCTCGTCTGGGCGGCGCTGGCGGCCGAGCTGATCGCCTGCGAGCTCGAGGGCGAGCCGCTGCCGCTGGAAGGCAAGCTCGTTGACGCGCTGCATCCGGCGCGCTTTAGAATCCGGGCCGGAGGGAAATGACAACGTTGAACGACTGGAAGCGGCGTCGCCTGGTGCAGGCGGGATTCGCCCTGCCGCTCGCGCGCTGGGCCGGCGCCTGGGCGCAGACGCCCGACCGCAACCTCATCGCCGGCGAGCGCCGTGAAGGGCCGGGCGTCGCGTCGAGCATGCCGCTGCTGGTGGCGCCGCGCCACGCGCTGGTCGTCGGCAACAGCTCGTACGGCTTCGGCCCGCTCAAGAACCCGGCGAACGACGCGCGCGCGCTCGGCGAGGAGCTGAAGCGCGCCGGCTTCCAGGTCACCACCGGCCTGGACCTCACGCGCCAGCAGATGCTGGAAGCGATCCGCGCCTACGGCGAGTCGCTCAGCAAGGCCAAGGCGGTCGGCGTGTTCTATTTCGCCGGCCACGGCGTGCAGCTCGCCTGGCGCAACTATCTCCTGCCGACCGACGCCGAGATCCGCAAGCTGGACGACATCCAGGCGAGATGCGTCGACGTCAATGCGGTGATCGACGGCATCGCCAAGGCCGCCAACCCGATGAACGTGGTCATCCTCGACGCCTGCCGCGAGAACCCCTTCGGCGAGGTCAAGCTCGAGCAGAAAGGGCTGTCGCAGCTCGACGCGCCCCCCGGGACCCTGCTCGCCTACGCCACCGCGCCGGGCAACCTGGCGAGCGACGGCGACGGGGCGAACGGGCTCTACACCGAGCAGCTCCTGAAGGAGCTCAAGGTGCCGGAGGCGAGGATCGAGGACGTGTTCAAGCGCGTGCGCCTGACGGTGCGCCGGCGCTCCAACGGCCAGCAGATCCCGTGGGAGAGCACTTCGCTCGAGGAAGATTTCTGGTTCATTCCGCCGAAAGAGCAGCTGCGCCGCGCGCAGGAGGAGGCCGAGCGCATCCGGCGGGCGCAGGAAGCCGAGCGCCTGCGGCAGGAGCGGATCGCAAAGGCGCAGCGCGACGAGGCCGAGCGCCTGCGCCGCGACGCGCAGGCCGAGCGGGCGCGGCAGGAAGAGCGGGAGCGCGAGCGCCGCGAGCAGCTCGAGCGCGCGCGCGAGGAAGAAGCCGAGCGGCTGTACCAGGCCGAGGCGGATCTATGGGAGCGCGTCAAGGACGCGACGC